>Ga0316192_10001019_pt1 | contig 20596 bp, 17 predicted proteins | sample MerIslwburrow_MG_FD_204931 | JGI IMG/M metagenome (GOLD analysis project Ga0316192, IMG submission 204931) | Coastal sediment microbial communities from Maine, United States - Merrow Island worm burrow | ecosystem: Environmental > Aquatic > Marine > Coastal > Sediment | place: USA: Maine...
GTGGACTGCTGGCACATGCCCCTGCCAACAAGGCAACGGGGATTTACGCTACTTACCTGGCGCCGGACAGTGCAGCAGGACAAGCCTGTTACCTGTCCGCCATTGAGCGCGCCGAGGCCGCTATTGAGGCCTTGGCAGACGATCCGAACAGCCATTATTTTCACGCCTTCAACCTGGGCCGCTATAGCCAGAGTATTTCTATCGTCAAGGCTTTGAGCCAGGGTATAGGCGGGAAAATCCACACCAGCCTTCAAAACGCTCTCGAACTGGAGCCCGATCATGCCGAGGCGCATACCGCGCTTGGTATGTACCATGCCGAGATCATCGACAAAGTTGGTAAAATGCTTGGCAAGATGACCTATGGCGCAAGTGCCGGCAAAGCACTGGAGCACTTCGATCGGGCGCTTGAACTGACCCCGGAGTCACCCATTGCGCATATTGAATATGGTAACGGCCTTTATCTGCTGTTCGGCGATGACCGGATTGATGAAGTCTCAGATTTGTATGTAAAGGCCAGCGAACTACAAGCTAATGATGCCATGGAGAAACTGGACGTCGAGGCAGCCCTGGCAGAATTGGAGTAAACCGCAAGCTGGGGTTTTATGACCCTGAGGATTCTTCTTCCAATGCATTGTTGAGGAGATTTTCTGCGCTTTGCCCGTCAGGTCTTCCTTCCAGCGGCAGCATCATACCCAGGTAGAGGAGTTTTTCGAACTCTCCCTTGAACCGGGATATGATGGCCGAGGGCTCTGGCACCAGGCGATAGTCACTGATCAGGCCGAAAAACACCTTGCCGTTATAGCTGAGAATGCTGATTCCCAGGCCGATATTGCCGTTTTGTGGAACCCAGAACATCATTTCCTTCATTTGTGAACCGGCCAGGTACAACGGTTGCTGAGGTCCCGGAACGTTAGTGAGCACGGCAGTGGCCTTTTGGCTGAGTATCTCCAGCACCGGTTTTTGAACAGCTGAAGGCCCTAAACCTAGTGCGGCCAGAAAACCCAGGGTTACGGCAGCCTGTTTTGAAGACTTGAGCTCATTCATACGGTCACTGACCGCATACAAACGCTCCAGTGGATTGTCCATGCTTAGCGGTAGAGACAGGAATACGAGACCAAAGTGATTACCAAGCTCCAACGCATGCTCCAGCGGTCGCAGGTTGACCGGTACGGTGGCACGAATGTCCTTCAGATCTTCCGGATCATCACCGGCAGAAATCATGTACTGTCTGAAGGCACCTGTTACCGCAGCAATGAGTACATCGTTAACCGTGCATCCAAAGGCCTTGCTGACTGACTTGACTTCATCAAGTGACAAGGGCTCTGCCCAGGCCACTTGCTTGCGGGTGCCAAGACGCTTCTTGAAGCGCGTGATCGGATCATTCTCAAGGGTCAGGGAGTTCGCCAGTTCACGAACAATCTCACCAGCCTCCACGGCATAATTACTTGCAACCGTCGGATTCTGCAGAATCTTGCTACCTTCATCGATCAGTTTTTGACCCAGGTGGGCGGCAAAATCCAGTCCTTCACGGGCCGGATCAATCAGGCGTTGAAATACCTTGGCCTCGTCCGCGCGGCGTTTTTTCCAGGTATCCGGTTTCCGCGCAGAAGGCCGACCCTCGGGTGTTGGATCGGTCAGCGACAGAAACACCTGAACCAGGGCGATACCGTCAGCAATACAGTGGTGTATTCGGACAATGACCACCGGCCCATCAATATAGTTTTCTACCAAGTGAAACTGCCACAGGGGTCGTGAGCTATCCAGCGGTGTACTGGCCAGTTCCGACGCCAGCAACTCGAGTTCCTCCCGGTCGGCCGCACCCGGCAAAGCCGTACGCCGGACATGCAGGCGAATATCAAAATCCTCATCGTATACCCAGTAGGCACCCCTGGCACTGTCGACGGCTTTCTGGCGAAAGCGCCTGAAGGTTAGGAAACGTTGTTCTATTGTTTTGAGGAGGTTTGCATATTCCAGGTTCTCGTCCAGCATGATGACACCGTTGATCATCATCAGGTTGGTTGGCTGCTCCATACGCAACCAGGCGGTATCAACCTTGGAGATCGGCTCCTTGATAAGTTCTGTGGTCACTTTGTCGAACTCCTGATACCGATTAAACCCGCTATATTCTGCGAACGATTTTAACTTAAAATAGGTTTTCTGATCGTTGGTATTGATTTTACTTTGTTTCCGGGAGTAAGCAATGAATGTATTGATCTGGCTGTTATTGCTTGTGCTCGTTGCCTGGGCTTTTGAACGGTATTATCTTCGCGGTCACCACGCCAAATACACACCGCCTGCTGATCCGGATATATACACGATCTTCTCCGATCCCGTGGGTCCGGGTGCGGATCAGCTCGCAGTTGTTAAGGCCGTCCGGGAGCTTACCAAACGCATTACCGCAAATTTGCACAAAAAAAACCTGAAAACTGCCCGCCTGGTCTTTGAAGATATTTCTGCAGGTCGCAACTACGAAAGTGAGTTTCTACCAACCAATGCGAACGGCGTACCGGCCGAATGGGTAATCGCCCCCGGGGCGGATTCAGCCCGGCGGGTGCTATATATCCATGGCGGGGGTTTCGTGATGGGTAGTCCAAAAAGCCATCGCCCTATTACCAGTAAATTTTCAGAAGTAACGGGTAATGCCGTGTTGGCCATCGACTACCGCCTGATGCCGGAACATAAACTCGTCGATTGCGTTGAAGACTGCCGGACAGCCTATCAATGGATTCTTGAAAATGGGCCCGGTGGACCGGAAAAAATCCGCCAACTGTTTATTGCCGGTGATTCTGCCGGTGGCAACCTCACCCTCTCCCTGATCGCCTGGATACGCGATAGGAAGCTGCGTGCCCCTGAAGCTGCGGTGGCATTATCCCCTTTAACCGACACCACTTTTTCGGGTGCCAGTATCCGCACTAATGAATCCAGCGATATCATGCTGAAACCTTTCCTCAAGATACTCAACCGGATACCACAATTTATCAAGAGTTGGTGGGTGGTGTGGAAATACAGGGTGCGTCCCGCCAACCCGATCGCCTCGCCCCTGCTGGGGGATCTTTCAGGTTTGCCCCCGACCCTGGTACAAGCCTCCGAAACGGAGATGTTACTGGATGACGCCCGTCGTTATGTATTCAAAGCCTGCGCCTCCGGTTCACCGGCAAAACTGCAGACATGGACTGACATGGTGCACATTTGGCAGATCTTTGATCCGCAAATTCCGCAGGCTGTTCAGGCATGGGAAGAGATAGGGAAGTACTTGAAGGCCGTGGTTCAACCTGACCCTGACCAGATCAATCTTTAATGGAATCATCGGTCGGATCCTGATGGATCAGGACTTCCGCACCGGGTAAAAACTCCAGGATTTCAGCTTCTACCTGGTCAGCAATTGCGTGTGCCTGCTTTAATGGCAGGTTTTCATCCAGTTCCAGATGAAGCTGTACAAAACGTGTGTGTCCCGCCTGGCGTGTTCGCATTTCATGTGTGCCTGTCACTTCAGGATGGCTCATTGCGGTCACCTGGATCTGCTGGAGAATCTCTGCGGGTAACTCCCGGTCCATGAGTTGCTGAAAAGCTACCTGACCGATATGAAAAGCACTATAGAAAATATAAATAGCCACCGCGATGGCAAACACCGGGTCTGCCCAGGTCCAGCCGAGGGTAGAAAGATAAAGCGCCAGCAAGACACTCATGTTGGTTAATAGATCGGTCAGGTAATGCAGCGAATCAGCACGGATCGCGGTGGAGTCGGTTTTCTTGATGACATAGCGCTGGATAGCCAGTAACCCCACTGTCATAACGATGGCCAGAACCATAACACCGATACCGATGCCGATCTGCTCCAGCGGATGGTTGTAACGCAAACGGTCAATGGCGTGAAAAACCAGGAAAATGGCGGAACCCGCGATAAATGCTGCCTGCGCAAGACCAGCCAGGGGTTCGGCTTTGCCATGACCAAATCGATGGTGCTCATCAGCAGGTTGCAAGGAATAACGGATGGCAAAAAGATTGATCAGCGATGCAATACTGTCCATCACCGAATCAACCAGTGATGCAAGCAGACTGACAGAACCGGTCACAGACCAGGCCGCCAGCTTGGCGACAATCAGAAAGCCTGCGGTTAAAACCGAGGCAACACTGGCCAGCTTAAGCAATCCCGCGCGGTCAAGGGGTTTCCTGGTCTTAGTCATAATTTCGAATGAATGCTCACTTTACCGACGTATCCCACACAGTGTCTGTTGCTGGTCTCTTTGCAGCTTAGCTGCTGACTTCCAGGGGGTTTTCATTACCGTGTACCAGCCAGTCGGGATACCAGTTATGGAACAATGGTTTCATACAAAAAGGCGGTTTGAATGGTTTCCATTGCCCTTCAGGCAGAGCCAGCCGGTCGGCCAGGACGAACAATACCCTTGGATTAAAACCAAGTCCCATGTGCGCGCCTCCGACATGGATGTTTTCCACGTCACGTCGATCAGATATTTCGACCGTGGACTGCCACGCAACGACACCATCGCCACGGGTGTACAGTGCAGTGGTGGGAACCGGCGGCGGGTGCGCCATGTGCTGAAGAAATGACACCGGCATTTCGTCATATGGAACTTCGGTGAACATGTTGAATATCTTGTGGATATTACTGGAGCTTGGATGACCGCGAAACGGGCTGCCCATGGTCACAACCTGACGAACAATATCGGGCATTTCACGTGCAAGCTCACGCGCATAAACACCGCCGAGACTCCAACCCACCAGGCTGATCTTCTCACCGTAACGTTCAACCAACTCGGTGACCCGGTCACGCATGCCATAATGCAATTTGTAGCTATATCCCATGTTGTAGCCGAGTTTCCACCGGTGAGCCCGGTAACCCAGGTCGGCAATATACTGGCGTAGAGGCCGGGTGGAGCGTGAACTGGCAAGAAAGCCGGGGAATACCAGCACCGGATGATTGTCCCCCTGGGGTAAAAGTTTTTTCAGTGCCAGCATCGGTATCATGGCAGCTGCGTCGTAGACCGCCCTGCCCTCGGCCATCAACAAAAGCTTGGAAGGCCGGTGTGAATGGTCAATAAGGTCTTTTTCTTTTGCTTTTAATCTACTCATTTAATCCCCGAGTGATTCAATGGCCTTGTCCAGTGCCCGACTGGCATCGCGAAACTTCTTCAAAGTGCCGGCGTCTTCAGGCGATGCTTTTTCAGCCATTGGCTGCCCGGCAATCGCAAGGTTTGACCCCGCCTGGTTGATTACATGTTCCAGTTCTTCCAGGGAACCTTCCATACATTCTGCCATATAGTCAGGGTCAGGCACTATTTGTTCGCAGGAACTGATCCCGATCGATATTCTCCCATGGTAGCTGAGCACCACCAGGATCAACCCCAGCCCATCGAGAATGGGGGCCATGCCAAAGGCACTGTGGATACGGGCGCCGGCAACATAGAGCGGAACCGGTGGTCCTGGAACATTGGTAATGGTTACATTGAAAAACGGCCTGTGGTATCCGCCAAGCCGGGTTCTTGTATAGACCCGTGCGGCTGCCGCCAGTGTTTCCGATGGCAAAAACTCGGTTATCCTGTTGGCAGGCAATGCACCGGCGTGTATTTTAGACCTTTGTGTGTTTGCCCGGATGTGGACCAGGCGGTCGAGCGCATTATCTACATCAGTTGCCAGGCTGACCAGCATCGCCGACACCTGGTTTCCGGTGCCCTCCTCTTCACCACGGACAGATATCGGGGCCATTGCCACCAATGGTTTAACAGGCAACTCGTCCTTCTCCGACAGGTAGCGGCGCAGACCGCCGGCACAGATTGCGAGGACCACGTCATTGATAGTGACACCGGGTACGGCTTTACGAATTGCCCTGATGCGCTCAAAGTCAAAATTCTTACCCCAGAATGTTCTGGGTGAATCGATCGCTTGATTGAACAGCGTCGTCGGAGCACTCAAAATTCTGGGTGGCGGTTCAATTTTTCTCAACCACCTGTCACCCTGCAGATGCACCGCACCCACCGCAGCTTTTCCGGCAAATTCGGCCAGGTCGAGTGCTTTTTGTCCTGCCTTGGACCAGGAACGGGTAATTACATTCAAGGGTGACGGCAGCTTTTCCGGCTTCCAGTCATCTTTGCCCTCAACCTTCCGGATCTCGGCAGTCATATCGAGTAGTGCGGTCATCATTTCCGTGCTGGCTTTGCCATCCACCGCGGCATGGTGTACCCGTGTGATCAAGGCGAATGAACCTTTTGATATTCCGGGGATACTATCGATGCCCGAAATAAAAGTGATATCCCATAATGGCCGGTCACGTTCGAGTACCTGGCCCCAGGTATCCGCCGCTATTTGCATCAGTTCCGCCATTCCGCCCGGTTCCGGCAATGCAAGATGGGGTAAATGATTGTCCAGATTAAACCCGGGGTCCCTGATCCAATAGGGAAAAGACAGATCCAGCGGCACTTCCACCAGTCGATGCCGGAACACCGGGGAAAGTTTCAAACGGCTTTTTACGAGAGAGTGCCAGGCCTGGTAAGAAAAATCATCGGGCGCATCGTTCGCATCAATGACATATACGGCGCCGATAGCCATCGGGCTGTGTTCACTTTCCAGGTAAATAAAAGTCGCATCTAATGCGGAAAGCATTTCCATATGGGTATATTCCCGATCGCATCTATCCGGTCATTATACTGCTTTAAAAACTGGAACCGGGGCGGGTCAGAAACTCAATTTCCTCTGCGGTTGATTGTCTGCCAAGCACTTCGTTCCGGTGCGGGTACCGGCCAAATTTTTCGATAATTTTTTTGTGTTTGAACTCAAAGTCCAGGTTGCTCTCGATACCGTTTCTGCGAAACAAATCCACGGCGACTTCGTGGATCTCCAGCGACTCGCTGTGCATGAATGGCATATAAAGAAAACTTCTCTGCACCGCTGTCAGGGACTGATCTGCCCCGCAGGCAATGGCTTCCTGTGACAATGTCAGCGACATGGCATCGAATGCAAAAGCCTGTGCAGAATCTCTGAACATGTTTCTTGAAAACTGGTCGAGAACAATGATTTCAGCCAGGCGGCCCTTCGCTTCCCTGCGCCACTCAAACAATTCGCAGCGACAGGCGCGTTTGTGGGTCTCTGAAAACCGTTCGACCAAAAGCGCGTCAAACGCATCATCCTTTTTCCACCATAACACCGGTTCGATCTCTTCGAACCAGAATTCCAACACGTTTTTGTACGTCACTTCGTGCCCTGACCCTCTTTATCCGATGATAAGCAGTGCTATCCAGGGGACCACAAAAAAGACCAGAACGACTACCTTGAAAAATCCGATAAATGAGTAAAAGACAATGTCAAAGGTTTCCCGTGAAATAGGAATAAACCTGCTTTGCAGGCGATAAGCGAGGTCTGGGACCAGCAGATAAATTAACGCCAGGAAGATCAAAAAGCCAGTATTGATAATGGTACACCACATGAAAAAAGAAGTGAGTGTTTGAATATCCATCACTGGTTCTCCCGGTTATCCGGAATCCAGTATAGCGCTTTAAGGAACCTCTGATTTATTCTGAGCGAAGTAGATTGTGATTCAAAATGTCCAGATTCACCAAGAGTAGGCGCCTCCAGGCGATCAGAGTTTCCTTGGTATTGCCCAATGAAAAAGGGCCACCATGGTGACCCTTGGTCTTTCTAATAAACTCCAAAATCTTTAGCGGGTCAGCAACTCCGTCAATGCGGCCACGCTGCTGTCGTTATCAGACTGTGCCAGCCAGAAAATGGCCTGGCGCCGAACGGCCCTTGGCGTTTGACTGTCTTTTGCAAGTTCCAGTAGTACCTGGTCACCTGCGCCATCCGGCAATTGCGAAATCGCAAATACGGCTTGCTCCAGAACATTTTTATCCTTCTCTGTATCAATCACTTCCAACAACCAACCCTGTGCCTGCTGCGGGTAGCCTTCAGCCAGCCAGAACATCGCTTCACCCCTTTGCTCGGGATCTGAGTCCGATTGACTTATTTCAAACAACAGGTCTGCTGCTGAATTTGTATTATTTTCCGCCAGCGCAAAATTTATAGCACGCCGCACATCACCCCGGGGTAGTTCTGCCAACAATTGCTTCAAAATCCTGAAACCCTGATCACCGCGGCTCTCCCCCAGCCAGAAAATGGCCTCTTCAGATAATTCACCTTCGGTATCTTTGGCCAATACATAAAGACGCTGACCGGCCTCCGGGCTTTTGTGCAGAGCCAGTGCGTACAGGGCGGCGTCATCCTGACCCGAACGGGCTACAGCCTCGAGCCAATCCAGACCGGCGGTCTCTTCAACGCTACCTATCCAGGTCACGCGGGCACCATTGGCGTCCACCGGGCACGACTCACCGACGACACGAAGATCTTGTACCTTTCCATCACGGACCTGGCTGAAGACGATCACATTTTCCGCTAACGGTGAGCCGGATCTTGTACCGTAGCTTTGGTGTTTACTCTCCAGGCTACAACCAGCTTCGCCCGTACCGTTCCATTTGCCCTTCCAGCAACATGGTGAGCGGGTTCCTGCCAATACCGGCAAACTGAATGCCAGCCACTGTCCTTCTGCTTCTTTCATTACCCTTGCAGGATTGGTGACCGAAGTATTTTCGGTCACTTCAGCGTTATACAACTCATCTGCCTGGGCCCAGCTGTGTCCACTCAGAACTATAAGGGCTAAACTCAACCACCTGGTTTTCATCCTTTTTTCTCCAGCATTTCGAACAGGTACTGGTCAGACTCTTCCGAGTCCATGATGGTCAGCATCTGCAGCATTTCACGCTTGAGCTCAGGGTCTGTCTCGGTTTTAAGCAACTCGATCAAGCCTGTGACATTCTCCATGATCATCATTGATTGAATGACCGCCTTCTTTTCCTGAGGCGAGGCCTGCGGGTAAAGTCCGACCAGGTATTCGGCGGCGTTTTCATCGTCACTGACAGCCAGCATCTGGATGGCCTGGGCCCTCAACTCTTCATCCTTTTCGGATTGCAGCACTTTCTGAAGTCCATCGATGTCATCGGCGATCATCATGGATTCGAGGATAAGCTTGCGCAGCTCCATTTGTTTGACGTTTGCGTACAGTGCTCCCATTTCCTCGGTGGCTTCCATCACACCCAACATGTGAATCGCTTCTCGCTGCAACTCAACATCGGTTTCAGTACGTACGATCTTCAGCGCAAGTTCCTGTGCATCATCCATCATTGCCAGTGACTGGATGATGACCTTTTTCTCTTCAATCGTAGTCGCGTTGTCATAAACCGATTCGAGCAAGGCTGCCGCCCCTTCATCGTCTTCCATCGCGATGCCATGGATGGCTGCTTTACGCAATGCGGGATCAGTCTCCGTCTCGAGCACCTGTCGCAGGATTTGTGTATCGCCGGCCAGGAAGTATGCCTCCAAAACAGCCGCCTTCGTTTCAGTGTCTTTAAGCGTCGGATACAACTCCTTCAATTCATCCGTCGCATCCATCAAGCCCAGCGTGCGGATGATATCCATCTGCAGTTCCGGGCTTTCTTCATTCTTGAGAAGACCAGTCAGGATTTCCACCAGCTCCCCCGATTCATCGCCGATCATATAGGCCTGGATAACGGCCTGTTTGACCTGGATGTTATCGGATTCCTTGTACAGGTCTGCCAACAGGTCGATCGAGGGCTCACTGGAAGAGATGCCCAGCATATGGATGGCATTTGCCTGTAATTCCGGGTCCTTGCTGTCACGCGCGATCTGGGCAATAGCCTCCTGTGCCCTGGGGTCATCACTCATACCCAGCATGAAAAGTGTATCGTTGCGGGTGTTTTCCGAGTCGGTGCTTTTCAGCATATCCAGTACCAGCGGTAAGGCACGCTCCGGATCACGATCCATGAGCTGAGCCAGTGCAAACATGCGTAAATCCTCGTCCATACCGGATTCATCCGCTACATCGGCCAGTGCAGGCGCGGTGTCGTGTTCAATTTGCAATACCCGGGCTTCTTTTACCCAGCGGCTATCGGGATACTTGCGCTCCAGGGTATCGAGCTGACGCTCGGCTTCTTTCTTACGCCCGGCTTTGTACAATGCATGGGCACGCCAGTACATGGAAGCGTCTGCAGATTCCTTGTCTTCCTTGATCGCCCGCTTGAAGTAGTCAGCAGCGACCACCCAGTTCTGTTCACGAAGTGCCTTCTGGCCTTCATCGTAGGGGGTCTGTGCCAACGCCGTTGCTGCAACAAGCACAGCGGTCAGCGCCAGGGTTCTCAAATAGTTTCTGTATGCCATAGTAGTGTCCTTATACCGATATTTCGGGTTTGTTAAGTTGCTTGTTCATGACGCGAACCCTGAACAACAGGCCATCTTTGACCTCCTGCTGCATGCGCTCACGGGTTGCCGGTGAACCTGACTGGGCCTGGTAGGCCAGTTCGATCAGCAATGGTTCGAGATCGGCCAGGAATGCGGCGAGTTTATGATTGCCTTGCTGAACTGCTGCCTGCCGGTATAAGCGGTTGGCTACCAGCATGTCAGTGGCGTATTCGGTTTCGTTTGAGCTCGTCTCCGAGGTGTTGACGAACTGGGTGAGTACCAGGTTCACCTGTTCCAAATGAGTCGATACCGAGTGGGTCAGGAGTCGGCTGGAGTCTATGTCCGCCATTGCCATCGCCGGGACTGCGCCCTCCGTGGCGATGGGATTATTGATAACTTCCTGTCCGCCATTGCGGCCCAGCGTAAATGCCAGTGCTGCTACCAGCGCGATGGAGAGTGCGCCGGCCATGCTGAATCTTGGTTGAATAAAGGATGCCAGCCAGTTACCCAAACGACCACCGGTTTTCGCTTCTTTGCCAACCAGTTGTGACTCAATCCGTTGCCATACCTCTGCACCATAATCGTCCCCGCGTTGGGGTGGTTGATAAGCATCGGCCAGCTTGAGTTCGGCGCACAAGGCATCGTAACGGGCCGAAAGCTCTTCTGATTCAGCAACCATCACAGCCAGCGTCGGGTCATCGTGTTCACCGTAAAAAAGCAGGGTCAGGTCTTCGTCAGTGATATGTTTCATGTTGCCACCAGTGGTCTTAATGCAACGCGCATTTTCTTTACTGCGCGAAAAATGTTCTGTTTACAGGCGCCCGTGGTTATTTCCATGATCCGGGCAACTTCCTGGATGGAATGGCCTTCGTAATGTTTGAGCAGCAGGGCGGTTCGTTCAGCCTCACTCAGATCCATCATGGCGACCTGTGTTTGTCTGCTGATATCGATCTGGGTACCGGTATCCGGTACCTGTGCCGCCCGGTCGAGCGTTTCCCATTCCGGTTCTGCTGTCTCGAACTGTTTGCGCCTGACGTGTTTACGCAGGTAATCCATGGCCGTATTGACCGTTATCCGGTGCATCCAGGATTTAAAACTGGCATCCATTCTGAACTCACCAATCTTGCGCCAGGCCTTGATAAAGGCCTCCTGAACGATATCTTCAGCGGCGTTTTCATCACCACTGAGACGCCAGGCCAGTCGGAACATCGCATGACTGTGCTCCAGCACCAGTTGACGGAACGCTGCGCGGTCGCCCTTGGCGGCCTTGCGGATGATTTTTTGTTCGATCTGGGTCATTTCAGAAGTATAGACGGGAGGGGTTCGAATTAGGTTAGCCGGGTTGGCAAAATAAAAATGTCATGCGGCTTGTGTCAGTTTGGCACAAAGTCTTTTTGTTTGCGTGGGCGCCGAGGTCGCGCAGTACCTTACTTCAGGACTCGCTATGAATACGTCCGTGTACGCTCGGGCGCGACATCCATGTCGCTCACGGTCCTGAAGTAAGGTACCGCACACCCTCGGCTCGAAGCGTAATCATAATCTTATGGTTTCTGATGGTTGCATTTCGTTTGCGGATTAAGCTGGGGTGGGCATTGCCTGACAGAACCTTACGAGACAGGAAGTCGAGGATGAGCTTACAGGGATGTACTCGCAGCGTGTTCTGTCAGGCAATGCCCATCCCAGCGCCCCCACCTGAAGGCGAAGCCAGAAACTGTTACGAAAAACTTGCCCAAGCCTTGAGTTAAGTGGGGGCAGTCCAGTAATCCCTTTCGGTGTTTCCGTTAAACCAGGGTAAGTTCAATCAAACATCGATTGTCGGAGTTGTTTTCTCTGGCCCCAATTGTTTACTCCATCAACGACCGAACCTGCTCGCCATCACCGGTGAGCTGCCAGTGAATCAATGACACGGGAATCACGCCTTGTTGATCTACCTTCCCGAAAAAGTCAGATAAGATGATTTCTTCTACAGACTGCCGGCCCATTTCGGCCAGTAGCCGTTCGATCAGGTATTTACCCGTGACATAGCTGCTGCCGTATCCCGGTTGACGCATATAGAGCAGTTGTTCAAAACCCAGCAGATCGAGATCATCGCGCATCCAGCCGCGCGGGGTGCGGGCTACGTGAAAATTCCGTGCTTCCTGCATGGTGAATATATTGGCGTGCGCATACAGGGAACCGAGGCCGCGCGCCGCACGTTGCGCCAGCATGATCCAGACGACCTCACGCGCACGTGGATTGTCGTCATACAAGCCTGCGTGCATCATCATTTCCTCAAACCCTGTCGACATACCTTCCGAACGGCTATCGAAAATGTTGTAGAGCAAGGCCTCACGCCGTATGGGGCTGGGGTGTGGTTGGGTTTCCATCAATGCCAGGTCGAACCAGTGATACCAGTGGGTCCACAATGCCAGCAGTTCATGGTGGGAAACCGTGTAGAAAAAGTTTCGCGATTCCTGCGGTACAAACTCCCCCATATGGGCACGTAATACCGGCTCTATGTAGTCATATTCCGGCAGTATGTCTTCGTTGCGCAGGAACTCCGAAAACTTGATAACGGCCTGATCGGCACGTTGCGCGTACTCTTCAGGACTGGAAATCGGCACCAGCGGTGGAAGTTTACGGTTATGGAATTCCTCCAGTACCAACATGGAAACGGCCCTATCCAGCTCTCTCTGAAGCAACGCAACCTCCTCCTCCCAGCTCAACGGTACCAGGTGCACATTACGCAACTGCCAGGTGTAATTCTCTTTACCAATACCTGACGGTCCGGTCTTTGATGGAGACTGCGTCTCCAGCCACTCAATAAAGCCGGTTGTTGCGACCCTGGCGTTCTCCAGGGCCGTCTTGAATTCATCACCGGTCGTTTCGGTTTTGGCGGCCAGCTCAACAAGTGCAATCTCCTGATCCCTGAGGTTCTGGATACCGGCAATCCAAAGCTCGCGGGCATTACCGGTCAGATTGATACGTGCCTGTTGCAGAAGCGGCGGGATGGTTTTCAATTGCGCGCTGAGCATGGCCTCGGCCTGCGGATTGAGGGGGAACTCGTAAGTCCATAGTTCCAAAAGCGCATGATGGGTGGGACCCTCGTGGGCCGGCGTATCGCTCTGATCGGTCCAGACCGAGGTGTAATAAGCCGGATCGCGAACCCAGGGTTTGAGGACACGAATATTGAAATCCATACCGTTCATCTCAGCCCGTACCAGGTGCCAGTCAACCTGCTGGGCTACCGGCCAGTTTTCGATATCAAATGACAAGAGCCGCGCCTGGTAGGTCTTTAATTCCCGGTGACGCCGGGCAGTTCTTTCCGCCGTGTAGTCAGGTGCACCGTCGAGCAAAGGCGGGCTTTCAAATTCGCGCCAGTCCTCAAACAGCACCAGTAAATCCTCGTAAGTATTGGCGTTGGTTGTCTGCTGAGCCAAACCTGCCACGGGAATGACTGCAACAGCCAGCACCAGCACGAGGGACAGTATGCTTGCAAAATGTGATCGGGAATGTCGCCGGCAACCGGTTTTGATACCGCTATCCGGTCTGATAGTCATTGGTATCATTTCGGGGGATGCGTCATAACAAAATCCAGACTTAATTAAACCCATGACATTAATTCCTCATCTGATTCGAACCCTTCAGGGTCCACATAAACAAAGCCCTTTATAGGCAATTCATCACTCCGCTACCTGAATTGACTCAAGGTTTTCGCGGAGGCATTTCATCATGCGCCGGCAATGCGCTTACGTGCGTGTACCAGGCCGCTTTTGACCCACAAAAAATATTCAGCGTCGGTCTGATATCCGGGTCTTCATCCAGCGTACCGGCCGGAATGATGACCACTTTTCCGCTTTTCGATAACCAAGGCAATGAGGAACCGCAGTTCTTACAGAAACAGGTCGCAAAGTACTTTGTGTCAACCGGATCATACCTGCCCACCAATTCTTCACCACTCAGCCAGTTGAATTGCTCAGGCGATACAAACAGGTTTGCCGCGTGCGCGCTGCCGGTGAATTTTCTGCAGCGGGAGCAATGACAATATTGAAATACACCCATATTCCCGGTGAGCCGGTAACTCACTTTCTTGCACAGACAACTGCCGTCAACTTGTTTTTCAGACATTGATTTAACTCCTGCTATTAGCAATTTTTGTAAGCTTGAACTTCTTAAATTATCGCTTTTGCACAATCACCAGTGCGATACCACCCAGTATAGCAACAGATGCCAGGACCAATCGCAGCGTAATGGGTTCGCCCAGAAAAACAATACCGCCCAGTGCCGCAATGACCGGCACGCTGAGCTGCACAGTGGCGGCGCTGGTATTTTTTAACGCAGGTAAAACGGTATACCAAATGGCGTAGCCCAGACCCGATGCAAGTGCGCCGGAAGCAATAGCATAATAGAAACCCGCAGCGTCCACGGATGCGAAATCAAGCATCAGTAAACTCAGAATGATCGTGATTGGAACAGCACGCATGAAATTGCCTGCCGTGACCCGGGTCGGATCACCCGCACCTTTGCCACGCAGGGAATAGATACCCCACGCAATACCGGCAGCGATCATCAGGGCGGCACCCGGCAGCGGGGGAGCCGAAAGACCCGGCAACAACAGCCCGACCAGGCCACCCAAAGCGAGCAGAACACCCAGCGTTTGAAACGCCCGCAGACGCTCTCCCTTCCATAAACCATGACCGATCATGGTGGCCTGCACTGCACCAAAAAGCAGTAAGGCACCGCTGCCCGCAGACAGACTTATATAAGCAAATGAGAAACCGGCCGCATAAGCAAACAGTGCGAGTGCAGATGGCCAGTTACCCTTGCCCGCCGGGCTGGATTGTTTCATTCGGGCCAGCAGCCACAGCATCAGTGCGCCGGATACCAGGCGAATGGCAGTAAAACTTGCCGGATCAATGGCGGTGTGTTTAAGCGCCTGTCGACAAAGAAGGGAATTGCCTGCAAACGCAACCATGGCCAGGGACGTCAGACTGATGATTCGTGCAAATGACATGGAGCCTTCCTTTTTATTAGGCCAGTATACTTGTCTGTATTAACGTTTACTGTGTATTGTCAATCTGGCAGCACCACTTTAGTTAGCTCACAAAGCATTCAAGGAATTTATCAATGATAGAAATTACAGGGCAATCATATATTGCAGGCAACTGGATAAACCCGGAAGGCGATACCTTTCATTCGTTCAACCCCTGCAATAAAGAGTCCATGTACAGCTTTGCGTCATGTGGACCCAATGAAATAGAACAGGCTACCCGTGCAGCAGAAAATGCCTTTCAGACATATCGCAATCTGGACGGTAAGACCATAGGTCTATTCCTCAATACCATTGCCGATGAAATAGACGCCCTGGGGGATCAACTCCTGGAAGTGTGCGATTCCGAAACTGCCCTGGGCAGGGTTCGCCTCACCGGTGAGCGAGGTCGTACCTGTGGTCAGCTTCGTGCCTTTGCCGAATTGGCAATTAAAGGTGAGTGGGTGCAAGCAAGTATCGATACGGCCATCCCCGATCGCGCGCCCGTACCAAAACCGGACCTGCGGCGCATGATGAAGGCCATCGGACCGGTTGCGGTGTTTGGCGCATCCAATTTTCCCTTTGCTTTTAGCACACTGGGCGGCGATACAGCATCTGCCCTGGCCGCCGGCAACCCCGTCATCGTTAAAGGCCATCCCGCACACCCGGCAACATCAGAGCTATTCGCCCATGCCATTGCCGCTGCGATTGAAAAATGTAACATCCCTGTTGGCGTATTCTCCCTTTTACAAGGCGCTGGTTATGAGCTTGGAGTCGAGCTCGTAAAGCACCCGGTCGTGCAGGCCGTCGGTTTTACCGGTTCGGAAAGTGGTGGCCGTGCATTGATGAATATTGCAGCGGCCCGTCCTCAACCCATCCCGGTGTATGCGGAAATGGGCAGCATCAATCCATTGTTCGTCGGGCCTGAAACCCTGGCTGCACAGGCTGAAAGCATCGCTGCCGGTTTGAGCGGATCAGTATGTATGGGAACCGGCCAGTTCTGTACGTCACCTGGAATAGCGGTCTCGGTTGCCAGTGAAACTTTCGAGACAGCTCTGCAGAACAAATTATCTGAAGCACCACGTGGATACCTGCTCAACCCCCAGATTGCCGCCTCGCTTCAAAAAGGACTGGAGCGCCTGAAAAATCACCCGCATCTTGAGTGGCTAAATGAAGCCAACTTTGAGGAAGGCAGCCTGACACCTCCAAATGCCGTCTTCAAAACAAGTGCTACGTGCTTTCTCGAGGATAGTAGTTTGTCGGAGGAAGTGTTTGGCCCGGTTACCCTGTATGTCGTGTGTGATGACGAAGCAGAAATCATGGAAGTTGCAGAAAGCCTGAACGGCAATCTGACCGCCAGTGTTCATGCCGATGAGGACATGGAACTGGCAGCAAAACTCTACAATGTACTGGAGCAAAAAGTGGGCCGTGTTATCTTCAACGGCTATCCAACGGGTGTTGAAGTTTGTCCTTCACAACAACACGGCGGGCCCTATCCGGCTTCTTCTGTTGCCACTTCAACCAGTGTGGGTGTTGGCGCAATCGTGCGTTTCGCCCGTTTCGTGGCCTACCAGGGAACCCCGGATAATTTACTTCCGGATGCTTTGAAAAATGAAAACCCCCTGGGAATCTACCGCCTGGTGAACGGTGAATTGACCACAAACACCATTTAGAGCAATTCACTGACAACAATAAATGAGTACGTCGGATTTCGATTGCTTCGAGTACCGGGAATAGCACCGCTAGCGTTTTCTTTGGAAGATCGACTTAGGAATTACCTTTAAGAGCACATTTAAATGGTGGTGGGGAGCCGGGGCGGGTACCCGGTTCCAGGACTCGCTTAAACACGTCCTGTGGCGCTCGGACTCGACTTCCCTAACACTGTGCCAATTTGAAAGAAGCCGCTCCTGCGCATCCCTGCGCCCGCGGCATACCGTTCATCCTGAACATAACGGTCCCGGTACCGGGTACCCGCCCCGGCTCTGGCCGAACAGTGCTAAGACTTCGGAATGCTAATGACTGATTACCCAATCAGCCGAGGGGTATGGAATACCCTGGCGTGTCCATGGGTCTCCAACAAATCTTCACACTATTAATTCATTTTCAATTTGAGTGTTCCTGCCAACTGTGTATAATGTAAACGTTTACATCATTCATCAGGTGTCCTTGATAACCATGAAAACCATTGTTGGTATTGATCTCGGAACCCAATCTTTGAAAGTCGTCTTCTATGACTACTCAGCCCGTGCGATCATTGCATCCCAAAGCGCTGCACTTGATCTGTATCAGAACGACAGCGGCACCGCAGAGCAACATGCCCACTGGTGGTTGAATGCTTTAACCGGGGTGATGGGCAAAATTGATGCCGGAATTCGCCAATCAGCAGTGGCTGTTGGTGTCTCCGGGCAACAACATGGTTTTGTACCGCTGGGAAAAACCGGCGAGGTACTGGCACCTGTAAAACTTTGGTGTGACACCTCCACTGTGGCCGAATGCGATGAAATCATGACCGCCTACGGTGGTGCACAAAAATGCCTCGACGAGGTAGGTAATCTGATCGCCCCCGGTTTTACCGCATCCAAAATCCGCTGGTTCGCCAAAGAGGGCGGAGCACTGTATGACCAGCTCGACTGCATAATGCTTCCACATGATTACCTGAACTATTTTCTGACGGGTGAACGTTGCATGGAGGCGGGTGATGCCTCGGGTACGGGCCTGCTCAATATCAGGGAACGAAGCTGGTCAACCGGCATGTTGAGTGCTGTTGACCCGGATCGGGACCTGTCTGAATACCTGCCGCCACTTCGCACTGAAGCCGGCATCATTGGACATATCAATGCTGATGCTGCAAGCAAGACAGGACTACCCGAGGGCATTCCCGTATCCACCGGCGGTGGTGACAACATGATGGGGGCGATCGGAACCGGAAACGTGAGCCCGGGCAAGATCACCATGAGCCTTGGAACATCCGGCACCGTGTATGCCTATTCAGATCAGCCGGTCATCGACCCGAGAGGGGAAATCGCGGCATTCTGCTCCTCTACCGGTGGCTGGCTGCCCTTGTTGTGCACAATGAATTGCACAGTGACGACTGAATTGATGAGGGGCTTGCAGGGTGCGGATATTGAAGAGTTCGAAAACCGGATTTCGCGGGCGCCAAGAGGTGCAGACGGTGTCATCACCCTGCCCTTCTTCAATGGTGAACGAACACCCAATCTGCCCCGTGCAAAGGGTTGTATCGTTGGTCTGGATTCTCAGAATACCCGCCCGGAAAACCTGCTCCGATCCGCGATGGAGGGTGCAACTTTTGCCCTCCGTTACGGTGTAGACAGGTTACGTGACTTAGGGTTAGAGGCCTCTGAAATCTGCCTGACCGGTGGTGGTGCCGGCAGCAAGACCTGGAGACGGGTCGTATCCGATGTCTGTAACGCACCCGTAACCGTATTGGAACAGGATGAAGGCGCGTCTTTTGGCGCAGCCTTACAGGCCCTGAGTGTGCTTGAAGCAGGTGCCGGTGATGACCTGCAGCAACTGGTGGATGCACATCTGACCCATAACGAAGCCCTGTGCTGCGAGCCGAAAAAGTCCGCGGTCAGCTTTTATAACGACGCGTACGCCAATTACCAGGAAGCCGTGCGTGCAATTACACCACTCTACACATGAGCACCTGGTTTGATTGATCCCGTTTCTATATAAGCACTAAACATACACATCTGAAATTATCGAGGTTACAGGGCATGAGCAGAACACTATTTGTTGGACGACAGGAATATTTTCCAGGCATTGGCCAGATTCAATATGAAGGTCCGGGTTCGGACAATCCCCTGAGCTTTAAAGCCTACGATGCCAACAAGGTGGTGGGAGGCAAGACCATGGAAGAACACCTGCGTTTTGCCGTGTGTTACTGGCATACATTTTGTGCCGATGGTGCAGACCCCTTTGGCCCCGGCACCCGTGTTCATCCCTGGGGCGGAAGTGCTGACAAGATGGTCAACGCCCGTAATAAACTGGACGCGGCCTTTGAGTTTTTCACCAAGTTGGATGTACCGTTCTACTGCTTTCATGACCGCGATATGGCACCTGGGGGTAACACCGTTGCCGAATCCGAAAACAATCTTGAAACACTGGTTGCCCTGGCAAAAGAGCGCCAGCACGCCACCGGTATGAAGTTGCTGTGGGGCACCGCCAACCTGTTCTCCCACCCGCGTTTCATGAATGGCGGCGCGACCAATCCGAATTTCAATGTGGTCACCTATGCCGGTGCACAGGTGAAAGCGGCACTTGATGCCACTGTTGCGCTTGGTGGGCAAAATTACGTTTTCTGGGGTGGCCGTGAAGGTTACGCCTGCCTGCTGAACACCAATACCGCCAGGGAACTGGATCACCTTGGAAGGTTTCTCACCATGGCCCGGGACTATGGCCGTTCGATCGGTTTTAAGGGAACGTTCCTGATTGAGCCCAAACCGATGGAGCCGATGTACCACCAGTACGATGTAGATTCACAAACGGTGATTGGATTCCTGCGTCAGCACGGTCTCGAAAAAGATTTCAAACTCAATATCGAAGCCAATCATGCAACCCTGGCCGGCCATAGTTCGGCCCACGACCTGCAAATGGCGATTGACGCCGGAATGCTCGGTTCAGTCGATGCCAACCGTGGTAACCCGCAAAACGGCTGGGATACCGATCAGTTCCCGATGGATATGTACGACTGTGTTCAGAACATGATGATCGTGCTTGCTGCAGGCGGCCTGGGCAATGGCGGCTTCAACTTCGATGCAAAAGTCAGGCGTGAATCCACCAACCTTGAAGACCTGTTCATCGCACATATCGGTGGAATGGATGCCTATGCAAGAGCTTTGGTAATTGCAGACCGTATCAATAGCGAAGGCAAACTCGAAGCATTTAAAGCCAGTCGTTACGCCAGCTTCAAGCAGGCCGACGGCCAACGCTTTGAAGCAGGTGAACTGAGTCTTTCAGACCTTCGCGATATGGCAGCGGACGGTTCTGAACCGGCGCTAGAAAGCGGTAAACAGGAATGGGTAGAGAGCATACTCAACGACTATATGTTTTCCCGGTGCTCCTCAAAACGCGGATGATCGTTAACGCCGAATATAGCACCGGTATTGAGTTTACCGGTGCTATAACCTTGCTAATCCACGGATGAAAAAGAGCCATACTTCAGCAAAACAGCATCATGCCCTGGTTAAATACGATCCGGTTTCAAAAGCACATACAACGAGTAAAGCAACAATTTTAGGAACCTGAATCTTAACTTCCTGCGAAAATCATCAAACCGGTTTTCCTTTTTTTTGATTACTTAAATAT
>Ga0316192_10001021_pt1 | contig 20594 bp, 21 predicted proteins | sample MerIslwburrow_MG_FD_204931 | JGI IMG/M metagenome (GOLD analysis project Ga0316192, IMG submission 204931) | Coastal sediment microbial communities from Maine, United States - Merrow Island worm burrow | ecosystem: Environmental > Aquatic > Marine > Coastal > Sediment | place: USA: Maine...
TATTTTAATATTAATAGCGTTGGTGGGTGCCGGCATCATCTTCCTGGCAATTGCAGGAAGTAAATTGCAAGAAGTAAAAACTGAAATAGAAATTTCTGCACCACCATCAAAAGTCTGGTCCATCATATCAGACATTAATAATTGGCAGGAATGGAGTCCAATAATCAAAGAATCACATGGTGCTGCTTCTGTTGGATCAGAACTCACAATAACGATGATTGGCAAAGAAAAAGGTAAGGATGGCCCAAAATATAGTCCAATAATCACGGAGCTTGAAGAGCCAGAATATTTTCGTTGGCGCGCTCACATGTTGACTGGCTTTATTTTTACTAACTACAAGATATTTGAACTGGAAGAAACTAGCTCAGGAACGAGATTAACGCATACAGAATCATTCAAGGGGTTGCTCGCACCTATTTTCTGTGGGCAGATGGAGAAAGTCGTTCCTCCTATGTTGAATTCAATGAATAAAGCATTGAAGGATTTAGCTGAGAAATAAATTGTGCAATAAACACATAACAAGGCAATCAACTTCGCGCGCAAAAAGCGCGCGCCGGACGCAGCAAAGGTGAGCCGGTTATTTTAGTCGTTAGCATCCTATAGGAAAGTCAGTGAAAATAAGAGAATCAGTAGAAAAAGATAAAAAGTTTATCAGAAAGGTTCACCAAAATGCGTTTGATCAATCAGAGGGAGAATCTGTTTCGCAACTAGCTATTGAACTTTTAGAGGACAAAACAGCGCCACCAATTCTTTCTCTTGTGGCAGAGCAGGATAACGTAATTATTGGCAACGTTATTTTTAGTTCAGTATCCATTGAAGGTGCTGAGGGTGTTTCAGCTTATATTCTGGCTCCCTTGGCAGTTACAAGGTTTGCGCAAAGAAATGGGGTAGGGACACTGCTAATTAATAAGGGGCTTGAAACTCTAAAAGAGCGTGGTGCTGAGATAGTGCTTGTATAGGGTGATCCAGATTATTACATGCGCACTGGCTTTAAGTCGAGTTATAACTCTGCAAATATCGGGTAAAGCGGTAAAATATATGGTATGTACGATTGAAATATAAATGTAACAATAAAATCAACCTGAGAGCCATGAGTTTCGGTCTAAAAAACAGGCCTTCACTCATAGCTGCCGGTTATTAGAACGTTAAGAGCATGTTTTAAAGATGTTTTAGCATGAATATATTTGAGTGCTAATTAGTGCGTTAGATATGTTGATCATTTATAAGAAATTAGTGATTTTATACACGAGGGGAAAATATGAGCATTAGCAATAGTAAGGAAGTAACAGGAGACACCTCCGCAGTTTGGAAGAATCTTGTATCTGTTCCTGATACTCCGGAAGGCTTTACCGTCAGATCGACCTATCCAACCAATTCGGATGGTGCCGAAGTAATGCTAGAGCGGTGGGCGGCCGGTTCAGAAGAGCCGCCACACTCACATCCGGGCGACGATATGACAGTTGTTATTGAAGGTGTAATGTCGATCCAGTTCTACACAAAATCACCCGATGGTCTTATACCTGACGGTCAGCAAATACACCTTGGCAAAGGTGAGACCGGGTATATTAAGGCTGGTCGAATCCACGATGCCAAATACATGGAAGACTGTAAGCTGGTTTACGTTCACGACAAAGCCTTTGGTTTTACTGCTGAAGACTGATTATACAAATACCGGGTAAATTAGGGCGGAGAATAATTGGTTTGCTAAATGTCGGCCATGAATATCTTACCGCCGTAACCAACAAATGCACCCGACCTCCCTGGTCGTCGGGTGATTAAATCGTTGATATGGCTTTTCGCTGTCAATAGCCGAAACAATCCCTTTCCAAATAAATATTTAGAATCTCATTACCGATGTAGGAGCAGGCGTGAGCCCGGTAACGGGCGCGTTCCCGCCGCGGATGGACTCGCTGGACAAGCTTTTGGCGGGTCGGGACAACGCACGAGCCGCTCTCTCTGTTTAAAGTAAGCCCCGTAGCCGTATACATGTTCATACGGCTGGAGGGAGTGGCAGTGAATATACAGACTGAACGCAGTGAAAATGTACACCGGCTGGCGTGGTTGCCAATTGTTTTTATGACCGAAAAGGAAGAGGTGTTTGAGCGGTATGGCAGGGACGAGGATATCGAGGAGGCCTATCGTGATGTCATAACTACCAGTCTGTGGGTCTATTCGCTGTACACCTACCACGGGCTGATCCGAAGACGCTTCGGTAGCGCCACAGAGGCGCGCGTGCGTGAATACCAGCGGGACATATTTAACGATGAACAACCCGGTTTCGGTGATGCCATAATTGCAGCGCTGGAGCTGGTTGAACGTGCACTGACGGCTGGTGTGGAGAGCGCTCCAGAGCGGAGTATCCGCTTTAAAATGCCGGCGGAACTGGCGGTTGCGCTGGCACTGCTGCTGGGGTTGCCCGACTCGCCGGATTACCGCGCCAGAAAACCCAAACCTGCCGACTACGCGGTGCACAGGATGCCAGGTGTCGACTGGCGGCTGGCCAGAGTGCTGGCCCGTGGCCAGCAGGAGATAATAAAGACCTTTTCTCCGGCCATTGGCTTGTTCGACCAGCCGCCTGAACTGGTCCTGGTCCAGTAAAGGTCAATGCAGATGCATGCAGTGTGCGTTCTTTTCACAGCTTTCTTCCTGGCCGTGCGGCTGGGTTGGCGTACGGTCTTCTCACCGGCCAGAGATATTGGTATATTAGATATCGTTAAATTATAATCAGCTCCCGGCGGCGAGCTGGCAGGTAGTGCCTGTCCGCAGGTTTAAGCTGCGGCTAACAATAGCGATGGACAAAGTTCCCGGGACCGTAGATGTGGACAAAGCGTCAGTATTTTCCTGATGGCTGATCGTCTACACTGGCGGGCCGATTTGGGAAGTGCCGGAAGGAGCCCGCGGAATGGCTGTAAAAAACTTCAGTTTTATTAATTTCCTGATTCGTTTGGTACTGGCGGTGGTGCTGGTGTTCGCAACCTACAACCCGTCCGAATATTCCTGGTACCACTGGTTCATGCAGGCGTCTGACAAGTTCGATCCGTTGCTCGCGTTTGCTGCAGTGGTACTGTTGATCGGCTGGGTGATTTACCTGCGTGCGACGGTGCGTTCGCTGGGCGAGATCGGTACCCTGCTGGCGATCGCCTTCTTTGGTGTGCTCACCTGGTTAATGATTGATTACAATGTGCTCTCGGTTGAGAACACAGAGGTGCTGACCTACGTCATACTGGTCATGCTGGCAGCCATCATGGCGACGGGGATGTCGTGGTCGCACATACGCCGCCGTATGTCCGGACAACTGGATGTTGACGAAGTCGATGAAAACTGAGCCTGAACAGACCGTAGCTGGTGGCATGCGCTGGTCACAGGTGCTACTCGTCATCCTGGTTACCATATTCCTCACCATTGGCGGCACCTACTGGGTGGTCAAGACTTATGTGTTCGCTCGCGAATTCAAGCCTGTGGAACTAAGCGCGAAGGAAGAACAGGTGCTGGAGACAAAACTCAGGGCACTGGGATATGAAGTGAATGTTCAGTCAGCAGGACCGGAGCCTGTCCCGTCTTCCGAAATCGATAAGGATGGTTTTCTGAAACCGGAACGCTACAGTGAAGCCGGTGCGCAGCGTGAAGTCAGCTTCAATGAGCGGGAACTGAACGCCATGCTGGCAAAGAATACCGATCTGGCAAAGAAGCTCGCGGTTGATTTGTCGGATGATCTGGTGAGTGCAAAACTGCTGGTGCCACTGGAAGATGATTTCCCGGTGCTGGGTGGCAAGACACTGCGCTTTAATGCGGGTGTGGAAATGGCTTATCTGGAAGACAGGCCGGTCATTGTACTCAAGGGTGTCAGCGTCATGGGTGTGCCGGTGCCGAATGCCTGGTTGGGCGGGTTGAAGAATATCGATCTGGTCGGTGAATTTGGTGCGCAGGAAGGTTTCTGGAAGTCGTTCTCCGAGGGTGTCGACGACATCCGGGTTGAGGACGGAAAAGTTACAGTAAAACTAAAGGAATAACAGGATTATGAAAGGTTCGTTACGTGTCTTGTCTGGCATTTTTCTACTGACAGTCGGGATGTCCGGGGGTGGGCTGTTTGCCGAGTCGAAATCCGAATCTGCGCTGACTACCGATAATCCGGAAATACCGGTTGATGAGTTGAGTCTGAAACTCAAGCCGTTGACGCGTTCCGAGCTTGTGGTCGAAGCGGATGGCTGGTTGAAACTGCTCCAGGCCAAGGCGCAGGAGATCGCTACCGCCGAGATTGGCGTGAAGTACCAGCGCAAAGAGCTGGCCATGGCCAATGAGGTTAAGGACGCGATCAAGGATGTGGAGAAAGCAAAGCAGGCGGCCGGCGAAGCGCCGGCTGATGAGAAAGCGGCCGAGAAACTGAAAGAAGCCGAGCAGGACGCTCAAAAAACAATTGCTGCGGCCAAGCAGGATGTCACTGAGCTGAGCAAGAACAAGGAGGTTGCAGACGTATCTAAAATCGCCTCAGAAGAAGCCCGGAAGAAAATGGAAGAAGAGGGCGAGACGGATCAGGAACAGCATGACGAGTCAGATGAAGAGCCAAAAGGGGAGGCGCAGAAGAAGCTTGACAAGTTTTCCAGCGAAAAGGCAGAAGCACGCAGTGACCTGCTGGACTTCCTCACCGGCCTGAGGGCGCAGCAGACCGCGCTGGTTGACCGCTTCAATGTTGTGCTCGGTGCGCTGGAGGAGAAAGGTGGTGAGGTAGTGGAATACCGGCAGTACGTGGCGGCGGTGTCCGGTGTCGAGGTGGATATATCGGATATGGAAGCCGTGTGGGCCACAGTGTCGGGCTGGCTTATGTCCGCTGAAGGTGGGTTGCGCTGGCTGAAGAATATTAGTGTATTTGTGGTAATCGTGCTGGTATCCATGTTCCTGTCCGGTCTCGTCAGCAGGGCGTTGAGAAAAGTGCTGGCCCGCTCCAGGAAGGCCTCGAAGTTGCTGGAGGACTTCATGGTAGTGACGGTTAAACGCCTGATCATTGCCGTAGGTGTACTCATCGGTCTCGCCGCGCTGGAGGTGAATGTCGGACCGTTGCTGGCCGTCATCGGCGCCGCCGGCTTCGTTATTGCCTTTGCATTGCAGGATTCGCTGGGTAATTTCGCCAGCGGCATCCTGATCCTGGTATTCAAGCCTTTTGATGTGGGTGATTTCGTGGAGATTGCCGGTGTGCTGGGCAAGGTGCAGTCGATGGATCTGCTTGCGGTTCAGATACGAACGGTCGACAACAAGGCTGTCATCGTACCCAACAACCAGGTGTGGAGCAGCGCTATCACCAATGTAACCGGCACCAGCACACGCCGCGTCGATCTGGTATTTGGTATCGGCTATAGCGACGACATGGAAAAGGCGCAGGGCATCCTCGAGGAGGTTGTCAGCAAACACGAGAAGATACTCGAGGATCCCGAGCCAACGATTCGTGTCCACGAGCTGGGCGACTCTTCGGTGAACTTCATCTGCCGGCCCTGGGTAAAGTCTGAGGATTACTGGGACGTGTACTGGGATCTGACCCGCCGAGTGAAAGAGCGCTTCGACGAGGAAGGTGTTTCGATTCCGTTCCCGCAGCGTGATGTGCACCTGATCACTGAATCCGGCGATAACGCAGACAACAGCGCAAAGCCGGAAAAGGTATCCCGCGCCCGTGCAAGTGAAACAGGCTATATCGGGGGTGACAGTTCCGATGTTGGAGATGACAGCTCCGACACCTGACGCGCTTCGGCTCCTAGATATCTGCGCAGAACTGCGCCAGGTTGTCCGGCGTCCCGGTTCGGTACTGGCCGCCATCGAGTAACCAGCCGGCGATATCGCGCAACACCGTCTCGGCCTGCAAGTCCCTGGTTAACATATGATAGCCGTTTTCATACAGGATGATTTTCCAGTGCACCGGCGTTGTGTCCGTCAGGTTCGTCAGTAAACGGCAGGTCGGCGTTTTGGGAATTATTTCGTCGTGCATGCCGTACAAGAGCAAGGCGTCACTAACTTGCCCGGGTGATACTGTGGCGGCCTGGTCCATCAGGTTGCTGACGCCGTACAATACGTCTACGCGGGTTGCCTTGATGACCTGCGGATCGCGGCCAAGTGCACGCAACATCTCGATGTTATCCGATGGTTTGATATCCAGCCCTTCGCCGGTGAGCTGCTTGCCCGGCATGGTATGCACAGCCAGCCACAGCGCCAGCCGCTGGTAGAATGGCATGCTGTCGCGCGACCAGACCGCCGGTGCTACAAGAATCACACCCGCGATATCAGGCTCTATGGTGTCCAGTGCGGCGAGTGTTACCGCGCCACCCATACTCTCGCCGAGCACGTACAGCGGGCAGCCGGGATCTGCCGTATTCAGCAGCGTCACCATGAGGCTCAGGTCCCTGACCATGCGGTCGCTGCCATGCCATAAGCCGAAGCCGTCCGACTCACCAAAGCCGCGCTGGTCGTAGGCATATACAGTCACGCCCTGCGCGGCCAGGAAGTCACCGGCGGTCGCAAAGGCATTGCTGTAATCGTTCAGACCGTGCAGCGCAAGCACCTGTGCACGGCAACCACCCGCCGGAACCCAGTGCGTCAGCGGCAAGCGGTAGCCATCGTCCATAAGTGCGTAGTTTTCATGCAGGCCAGGGGTCGTCCGTGCCTCGCCTTCAGACTGAACATAGGGTGTGGCGCAAGCACAGAGCAATATCACAGCGCCAGTTAGCGCAAGAGCCAGTTTGCCAAACATGTGATATCGTCTTTGCATGGTCAGTGCCAATCTCTCACATCAAGCTGTTTTTGAAAAGAGTCATGCGACAGATTCAACAGGGTAAGCGGTGAACAGGATGTGAACGGGCGCGCAGGCCGGAAAACTTCCCAAATCTGTCTATACTTTGGAAAGCAGCATATAGATGCTCCGGTGAGTCCGGCGCGGGCACGTCGGAGAGCTGCGTATGGAGGATGCTTCGGGTATGGAAAATAAGACCATTCTTCCCGCTGGCGCGGAGGTGAACCGCGTGCAGAAGCCCTTGCGGGTCCTGATCATCGAAGACTCTGAAGACGACGCGATACTGTTGCTGCGACAGATACGCAAGGGAGGCTATGACCCTGCGGCAACGCGTGTGGAAACGCTTCCGGAGCTGCACGATGCAATGAGCGGCAATATCTGGGATGTGATCATCTCTGATCACAATCTGCCTGAATTTAATTCCATAACCGCACTGGGTGTGGTGCGAGAGTATGCAGGTGATGTTCCGGTTTTGATTGTGTCAGGTTGTATTGGTGAAGAAACGGCGGTGTCTGCAATGAAGGCGGGTGCCAGTGATTACATCATGAAAGGCAATCTTACCCGACTGGTGCCGGCAATCGGACGCGAGCTGCGTGAGGCAGATTCGAGGCGCAAGCGTCGCAAGGCGGAGGAAGCCTTGCATTATATGGCCTACCACGATGCGCTTACCGGTCTGGTAAACCGCAGCGAGTTCGAGCGCCGTTTGGAGAACGTGTTGAGCAGTGCGCGGGAAGCCGGGAAAACGCATGCACTTCTGTACCTTGATCTCGATCAGTTCAAGGTGATCAATGACACCTGCGGACACGCCGCTGGCGACGAGCTGCTCAGGCAAATTGCGCTGTTGCTATCGGGCTGCCTGAGAGAAAGAGACACGCTGGCCCGCCTCGGCGGTGACGAGTTTGCAGTGCTGCTCGAAGCCTGTCCTCTGGATCGCGCCAGGGAGATCGGGGAGATTCTGCGCCAGTCGATTCGTGGTTTCCGGTTTCCGTGGAAAGGAAAACAGTTTTCCATCGGTGTCAGTGTTGGTCTGGTTTCAATCGACGCCGAGAGTGGTGGATTGGCCGATGTTATGAGCTATGCCGATACAGCCTGCTATTCGGCAAAGGATATGGGGCGCGATCAGTTGCAGGTTTACACCCGGCATGCGGGTGAAGCCAGCCGGCTTCATGGTGAGATGCACTGGGTATCGCGTATTCGCGATGCGCTTGAAGAAGAGCGCTTTGTGCTTTACTACCAGCCTATTGTCAGTTTGGCTGATGAAGATGAGCCGGTTAAGCGTTGTGAGTTTTTATTGCGTATGCGAAACCCGGACGGGACGTTGGTGCCTCCCGGTGCATTCATTCCGGCGGCTGAGCGTTATAATCTGATCGCGGAGATTGATCGCTGGGTGGTGCGTAACGCGTGTGATTGTATGTCCCGCTCGAATGGTACGGCCAGGTTGTGCTTTATCAATCTTTCCGGCCAGACAGTGGGTGACAAGGCTTTTCCGTCCTTCATCCGTGAGCAGTTAACTCATTTCGGAATTGATGCGAGTCACATCTGCTTTGAGATTACCGAGACAGCGGCTATTACCAACCTCAACAACGCCGTTCGGTTTGTGCAGGACATAAAAGCCGAAGGCTGTTTTTTCGCGCTTGACGATTTTGGCGCCGGGCTCAGTTCATTCGCCTACCTGAAGGCTATATCCGCTGATTACCTTAAAATTGACGGCGGGTTTGTGCGCTCCATGCTGGAGGACCCGATGGACAATGCCATAGTGCAGGCCATACATCAGATCGGGAAAGTGGCCGGTATGCGCACCATTGCTGAATTTGTTGAGGATGACGCTGTGTGTGGCCAGTTGCGAACCGTGGGTATAGACTTTGCCCAGGGTTTTGCCATCGAGTCGCCCAGGCCGGTTCCTGAGGACCCGGGCAGAGTTGCCTGGTCTTAACTCTGACAGCCGGCTGACATGCGCAAATCCACGTTTCTTTATCTGACACTGATAGTCGGGTTGCTGGCCTGGCTGCTGTACAACTACCAACGTTCCAGGCCACTGGATGAGGAGCGGATTGCGTATTGCAATGAACTGGTCAGCCAGATGCCGGAGCGCAACCAGGATGAGATCAACCAGAGCATCAACCGCTTCACAGACTGTTTGAACAACCGCTAGCCTGCATGTAACCCATGGCCGTTGCGGCGCCTCAATCAGCCGCTTCTGTTCGGTGGGGTAGAGCAATGCTAAACTGCTTTGCGGTTTTAACTGTAAACCGTAGTGTATGGAGTCGTGGTATGGATATTCTTCAAGTGGGAGCCGATCTGCTCAAGAGCAGTATGGGTGGACAGGGCAACCAGAATATGGATGCCGTTTCAGGCGTATTGCAGAAGCTGATTGGCAGTGGTGACCAGGTCGACATTGCCGGGATGGTCTCTGCCATGCAATCCGGTGGTTTGGCCTCGGTTGTAAGCTCCTGGCTCGGCGATGGTGACAATGATGCCATTTCCGAAAACCAGATCCGCGACGTTGTTGGCGGCGACAAGATCACTGCCGCCGCCGCCCAGCTGGGTACTGACGAGAATTCTCTGCTCGCCGGTTTAACCAGGGCGCTGCCCAAAATGGTCGACAGCTCCAGCAGTGGTGGTTCCCTGCTCGACGCCATTGGTGGCCTGGATGGCGCGATGAACATGGCTAAAAAACTGTTCTAGTGCAGCATCCGGTTATAGACGATAACGGCCTGTATCTCGGCAAGGGCAGACGCCCTGTCTATCTGCGCCCCAAAATGGCCAATCGGCACGGGTTGATTGCCGGCGCGACCGGTACCGGGAAAACGGTTTCGCTGCAGATCCTGGCCGAGGCATTTTCCAATCATGGTGTCCCTGTGTTTGTGTCCGACGTGAAGGGCGATCTGTCGGGTATGGCGCTGGCCGGGGCCGAAAAACCGGCACTGGCCAAACGCGCCGAACAGATCGGCCTGGACGACTATGCACTGCAAGCCTATCCGGTAACCTTCTGGGATCTGTATGGCAAGAAAGGGCATCGCCTGCGCACGACAATCTCGGAGATCGGCCCCCTTCTGCTGGCACGCATGCTGGACCTGAATGACACGCAGGAAGGTGTTCTGTATGCAACGTTTCAGGTCGCTGACGACGAAGGCATGTTACTGCTGGATCTGAAAGACCTGCGCGCCATGCTCAACTTCGTTGGCGAGAATGCAAGGGAACTGTCTACCGAGTACGGCAACATCTCCAGAGCGTCGGTCGGTGCGATTCAGCGCCGTTTGCTGGTACTACAGCAACAGGGTGGCAAACAGTTCCTGGGTGAACCGGCGCTGGATATACACGATTTTATCCGTACAGCATACGACGGTCGCGGATTCATCAACATCCTTGCCGCTGACAAGCTGATGCAGCAGCCCCGGCTGTACGCGACCTTCCTGCTCTGGCTGATGTCCGAACTGTTTGAGGAACTGCCGGAAATCGGTGACCCGGATAAACCCCGCATTGTTTTCTTCTTTGATGAAGCTCACCTGCTGTTCGATGATGCACCCAAGGCCCTGGTCGACAAGGTTGAACAGGTGGTGCGATTGATTCGTTCCAAAGGTGTTGGTATCTACTTCATTACACAAAGCCCGCTGGACGTTCCGGACGAGATCCTCGGCCAGCTCGGTAATCGTGTTCAACATGCCCTCAGGGCGTTCACACCGCGCGACCAGAAAGCCGTCAAGGCGGCCGCCGAAACTTTCCGGGCGAACCCGGATTTCAGCGCCACCAAAGCCATTCAGGAGCTGGGCGTCGGTGAAGCCCTGGTATCGACACTGACAGCAAAAGGAAAACCAGGCGTCGTCGAGCGTACCCTGATCCGCCCGCCTGCGTCGCGTATGGGACCGGCCAAAGCGGCAGAGCGACAGAAAATCATCGCCGCCAGCCCGCTTGGGAAACGCTACGATACATCGGTTGATCGCAAATCAGCCTACGAATCGCTGACAGCGCGCGCGGAAAAAGCCAGCACCAAGGCGGAGCAAACGTCGCGCAAGACGGCCAGCAAACCTGCCAGGAAGGCGAGCACCGGGCGCAAGCGTCAGAGTGTCTGGGAAGCGATGGCGAAAAGCGTTGCACGTTCCCTTGGCAGTTCGGTCGGCCGGCAGATCGCGCGCGGTATCCTCGGTTCCCTGCTGAAGCGTTGATATGACTTTCCCGGGTATCCAGGACGTTTGCTGTTTTAACTTCTGGTGGCAGGGTGGCATTGCTGTGTGACAACACGCTCGATGCGCTGCAGCGATGGATAATCACCGTATTGCGCTTCAAACAGCGCCTTTGTGTTACTGAGTTGTTCAAGTAAGGAGGCCGCAGTCTCTTGTAGCAGTCGGCGCAGGAAACGTGATCCCACGTCGCATTGTCTGGCCAGCGTATCCCAGTGTGCTGTGGTAATTTGCCCGGGGTCTCTTTGCCCGCCGACAGCAAAGGCGAGGTGGTAATCGATGCGTTCGATGGCGCGCGTACAAACCAGATCATAGAAGGGAGACAGACGAATCTCGCCGTTTTGTAAATACAGCAGAGACAGGTTTTTGGTATGGCCATCCGAGTTGCCGGCCAGGACATTGAAAATCTGCCAGCGCAGCAGGTTTTGCGTATCGATGGCGGGATCAGTCGAGGTGTCCTGCAGCAACCGGTAGCAGTCAGCAAAGGTCGGGCCGCCGGAATCCTGGTATTTTTTTTCGTGCCCGTACCCCAGGGCCTGGCAGAAGTCTTCCTGGTGCAGACGTTGCACTTCACCGTGTTCATCCCATACGCGATCATAGCGCTCGATCTGCGCATAGAATCGCTTTTCAATGGTGTGCAATTCGATATCGACCACAGGCAAGCCGATTTGTTTGGCCAGATAGCTGGTAAACGTCTCATAGGCCGGCAGATGACGATAGTCCGTCAACTCAAATTTCAGGATATGACTGGAGGGTGCTTCGCCCTCGGGGAGGAAATAGTGACCGTCCCGGATCAACACAGGACATTTATCCTGTGCTCCAGCCAGTGATAGCCTGGGTCGTTTATCCTCCGGCCAGGCTGCATAGATCTGGCCACGCCGGGCCACCAGTCTGGCCAATTCCTCATCCGGGAGTGGATGGTAACTTCGATTTTCTGACGGACCCCGCTCCACAGGCAGGATAGAAAGTGCGCCAGCGCACTCTCCACCGATGGCGCGCAACAAGTCAAAATCGGTATTGGAAATTTTCAGATCACGAACAATGTGATCCCGAACACCACCCTCGGGCAGCAGGTTGGCAAAAAAACGATGAGCAACGCTGTCTTCGGCTGAAAAGTCTTCTGTTGCGAGTGGCAGTGTGCGTGAGACAGCAAAGCCACCGGCCCTGATCCAATCGGGCTCATAACGAAATCCGATGGTGCCGATCGGATTTCGCCACAAATAGCCCACCAGGCGATCTTCAAACCAGACATTGAGCGCATCCGGGTCGATCATGATTTATCTGTCCTGGTTTTTATGCTTCCCCTTGGTTGAACGATGACGTCCAGGCCCAGGGTCCGCAAGGCCTTCAGGATTTTTCCAATCTCGGCGGTCTCCTTGCCGCGTTCGAACTCGGATAGAAACCGTGTACTCAGGTTACCGAGTCCGGAGACCGTTTCGAGCGTCAATCCTTTGCTTTTGCGGTGGGTGCGCACCAAATGGCCAAGGTCTTCAGCCGTCTGGATCCGCCCGTAAGAGACGTCGTTGTTTGCCATCGTTGCATTCCAGTAATTATATCGTACGATAAAAAATAGCAACAAATTTGGCGCGAATCAATAAAAATATCCTGTACGTGATAAATATTGTATTTGCCAAGAGGTAATCCAAAATATATCACGTACGGTATTATTATTTGGCCCCCGTCATAGGCAAAAGCCTCGTGCTGCAGACCTGGTTGTTCGCCGAAGTAGAGTGATTCCGAAGCCCACACTCGCCGATGTGATAGAGGCCTTTGACAGGGTATGGATGCCGCATCCAGGTTGAACCACATTGACGATTTAGCCAATCAGATTTTGCAGTTCGTCGGGTCGAATGAAAGCGCTTCGATGTTGTTTGTTCGGTAGTCGTTGTAGCTACGAATGTGCGCGCATCTTTCACCGGTTGGCGGGGCGTGATTGCAATCGAGTTATTAACCGTGGTGTACGCGATTTGGCTAAAAAAACCAGTCTGCGTTCCACAAAAGGGACATTCAGAGACAGTGAAAGACAACGGAATGAAGTTTGAAAAACTAAAAAAGTGCTATATACAGCGTATTTCGTGGTTTAAGAGGGTCTGTGATGGTCTAGTAAAATGGTGCCGAGGAGAGGACTTGAACCTCCACGGGGTTGCCCCCACTAGCACCTGAAGCTAGCGTGTCTACCAATTTCACCACCTCGGCATGACTCTCCGGGCAGGGCGCCCGAACAGCAAGGCGCGAACTGTACTAATCGGCCATCGGATTGTCAATTCTCTGCCAAGTTAGTTAGCATGTGCGCATGGTAAAAAGACGTAAAAAACAGCGCAGTAAGAAGCCGCGCTTTGCAAAGGACCCGTTTGCCGAGCGCGAAGCGGGAAAATACGAAACACCCATCCCCAGCCGCGAGTTCATTATGTCGGTGCTGGCAGACGCCGGCCAGCTGATGAATCGCGAGGATCTGGGCACGGCTTTCGGCCTGCACCGGGATGAGGATATCGAGGCCCTGCGCCGTCGGTTGCGCGCCATGGAACGTGATGGCCAGTTGTTGTGCAACCGCCGTGGCGGCTACGGTCTGGTCGACCGCATGGACATGGTGCGCGGCCGTGTCATCGGCCATCCCGACGGGTTTGGCTTCCTGGTGCCGGACGAAGGCGGCGAGGATCTGTTCCTGGCGCCGCGGCAGATGCGTCAGGTCATGAATGGCGACCGGGTAGTGGCGCGCGCGGTCGGCGTAGACCGGCGCGGCCGCCGCGAAGGTGCGGTTGTCGAGGTACTGGAACGCAACACCCACAACGTGGTGGGCCGCATCTATTTTGAAAGCGGCATCAGTTTCGTGGTGCCGGACCACAAGCGGCTGACGCAGGATATACGCATTCCACCGGAAGAAGTCGGTGGTGCACGCCACGGCCAGTTCGTCACAACGGAAATCATCGAGCAACCCAACAAGCGCTCCGGGCCGGTCGGCCGGGTGGTGGAAGTGCTTGGCGACCACATGGCGCCCGGTATGGAAATCGACGTTGCCATGCGCGCCCATGAAGTGCCGCATGCCTGGCCGGATGCGGTCGAGAACGAAATCCAGGGCCTGGCTGGCAAGGTCTCGCCGGCCGCCAAGCGCAACCGTGTCGATTTGCGCGAGCTGCCACTGGTGACCATTGACGGTGCCGATTCGCGAGATTTTGACGATGCGGTCTACTGTAAGCGCACGCCCAATGGCTGGAAGCTGATTGTGGCGATTGCCGACGTGTCGCATTACGTCAAGTCCGACACGGCGCTGGATGCCGAGGCCTACCTGCGCGGCAACTCGGTGTACTTTCCGGAACGGGTTATCCCCATGCTGCCGGAGATACTGTCGAACGGCCTGTGTTCACTGAACCCGGAGGTCGACCGCCTGTGTATGGCTTGCGAAATGACCGTTGACAAGCAGGGCAAGGTCACGCGCTCACGCTTCATGGAAGCGGTGATGCGCTCGCACGCGCGCCTGACCTATGACCAGGTGGCGGCCATGCTGGTAGAGCGCGACAAGAAAACACGGGCTAAATATGCACCCCTGCTGGAGAGCCTGGAAGAACTTTACAGTCTGTACAAAGCCTTCAGAAAACTGCGCGAACGGCGCGGTGCCATCGATTTCGATACTACGGAAACGCGTATCGAGTTTGGCGTCGACCGCAAAATCGAACGTATTGTGCCGGTGCATCGCAACGACGCTCACAAGATCATCGAAGAGTGCATGATTGCTGCCAACGTCTGCACGGCGCGTTTTCTCAACCGTCACAAGCTGCCAACCCTGTACCGAGTGCACGAGGGGCCGAAAGCCGACAAACTGACAGATCTGCGTGAATTTCTCGGTGAACTGGGCCTGCCGCTCGGCGGTGGCGAAAAACCGCAGGCCAGGGATTACGGCACGCTGTTGAACAAAATCCAGGCGCGTCCCGATGCACACCTGATCCAGACAGTCATGCTGCGATCCCTGTCACAGGCGCGCTACAGTCCGGACAACATCGGCCATTTCGGTCTGTCGCACGACGAATACCTGCACTTTACCTCACCAATCCGCCGTTACCCGGATCTGCTGGTACACCGCGCTATCCGTCACCATTTGCGCAACGAAGCACGTAAAAAGGACAAGGGTAAAGAGGCGCGCCTGGCTAAATTCCCTTACAGCGAGTCCGACATGACTTCGCTGGGTGAGCACTGTTCGGTGACCGAACGACGCGCCGACGATGCCACCCGCGACGCGGTGGACTGGCTGAAATGCGAATATATGCTGGACAAGGTCGGAGAGGATTATGACGGCATAGTCAGCAGCGTGACCTCGTTCGGCATTTTTGTCGAGTTGAAAGATATCTATGTCGAAGGCCTGGTGCATATCACCGCGCTGCATAACGACTATTACCACTTTGACCCGGCCGGCCACCGCCTGCGCGGCGAGCGCACCGGCAAGGTCTACCGGCTCGGCGATGAAGTCAGTGTAAAAGTGGTGCGCGTTAATCTTGATGACCGAAAAATCGATTTCGAGCTGGCAGATGCGCAACAGCAGCAACAGCAGCAGCGTCAGCAGGTCAGCAAGAAGAAGGGTCGGCGTAGCGGGCATCGCCCGGCCAATAAAAAGCGGCGGCGGAAACGGGAATAGAGGGTTTCCGAATGAAAAAAGCGGAACGCGTATTCGGCCTGCACGCCGTCACCAGCGTGCTGCAACGTAACCCCGCGCGGGTATTGCGGTTGCTGGCGCTGGAATCCCGCGACGATGTCCGCATGCAGGAGGTGCTGGCGCTGGCCGACAAGGCCAACGTGCCGGTACGCCGTGTCTCGCGCCGCGAACTGGATGAGCTTGTGTCCGGCGTCAGCCACCAGGGCGTGGTGGCGGAAACCGGCGGTGCGCCGGGCCTTGGTGAAAAGCAACTGCCGAATCTGATAGACGGGCTTAAAAGGCCGGCATTCCTGCTGATACTCGATGGTGTACAGGACCCCCATAACCTCGGTGCCTGTTTGCGTAGCGCTGAAGCTGTCGGCGTAGATGCCGTTATTATCCCCAGGGACCGCTCCGCACCGCTGAATTCGACGGTTCGAAAAGTTGCCTGCGGCGCAGCGGAAACTGTGCCGGTGGTGCGTGTAACCAACCTGGCGCGCACACTGCGTGCGCTGAAAGATGCCGGTGTGTGGATTTATGGTGCTGCTGCCGAGGCCGAATCGGCTCTCTATGAGACAGACCTGTCCGGCGCGCTGGCGCTGGTGCTGGGCGGTGAGGGCAAGGGTCTGCGGCGCCTGACGCGGGAGCTTTGCGATGGACTGGTAGCAATTCCGATGGCGGGTTCGCTGAGCAGTCTGAATGTATCGGTGGCAACGGGTGTGTGTCTGTTCGAAGCAAGGCGCCAGCGCGACAATTTTTTTAAATTAACTCTCGAGGAGAGTCCGAAATGAAGTCATCCCTTATGAAGCGGATTATTGTATTACTGGTCTCGGTTTCATTTTTCAGCACGTACTCGCTGCCTGCCTGGTCGGGTATTGTCACAACAGACCAGTTGCTACAGCAGCAGCTCGAGGTGCTGAATAAAAGCTCGCTGGTTGCCATGCTCGATCGTGACGATGTGCGCCAGCAGCTGGTTGAGCGTGGCGTGGATCCGGAGTATGCCAAGGCACGCATTGCCGCGCTCAGCGACGCCCAGATCGAACAGCTCAAGGACAGTATAGATACTCTGCCTGCCGGTTCCGGCGTGGTCGGAATCCTGGTTGCCGTGCTGCTGGTGCTGATAATTCTCGATATTGTCGGCGTTACCAACATCTTCAGCTTCATCCATTCTCCGTCAAAGTAATGCCATGATGGCAGTGGTGATGCGCAGGGCGTGCCTGGCAGGCACGCTCTGCGCCACGCTGCTGGTGGCCGCCTGTGCGCCCTACCAGGCACAGGAAACGAATCCATCTCTGCCGGTCGAACCCTTCCGGGAACTGGCCGAGACGCCGTTCTTTCCACAGGACAAGTACCAGTGCGGACCCGCATCGCTGGCTATGGTGTTGAACGCCGCGGGTGCCGGCGTGTCACCGCAACAACTTCAGCCGCTGGTCTATCTGCCCGGCAACAAAGGCAGTTTGCAGGCTGAAATGCTGGCAGCGGCAAGTCACTATGGGTACCTGGCGGTGCCTGTTCCAGCGACGCTGGACAGCCTGTTACAGGAGTTGTCCGACGGGCGTCCGGTGCTGGTGCTGCAGAACCTTGGCGTTGCGGCATTGCCGCTATGGCATTACGCCGTGGTGATTGGCTACGATCTGGAACAGCGTATTTTCTACCTGCGCTCCGGCCGTGACAGACGCAAGGTCTACAGTTTCGGGCGCTTCCTGAAAACCTGGTCGCGCGCCGGTAACTGGGCAATGGTGGTGGTCGAGCCCGGCGAGGTGCCGTTATCCGCCACTGCCACGGCTTATCTACAGGCGGTAATTGCGCTGGAACGGCAGCACAATCCGGCCGCTGCCTTGCGGGCTTATGCAGCGGCGACCCGGCGCTGGCCTGACCAGCCCCTGCTGTGGGCGGCTGCCGGGAACGCAGCCTACGCCCTTGAACGCTTTGCCGACGCCGAAGCGGCTTACCGCGAAGCCCTCTCTCTGCAGCCGGGTGCGGCAGCCATTATGAATAATCTGGCCCTGGCCCTGGCCGCGCAGGGTTGCACGCCAACGGCGCTGGCAGTGCTGGATTGCGCTATCAGGCATGCGCCGGCGAATACCGTCCTTAAAAATACATTAATTGAAATCAATATGTTAACTAAAGGCGCGGGGAATTGCCGGGATTTTGCCTGTACCCTGCCCGACACTGGCACTCGACCCTGATGCCGGTTGCGGATCAACCGTTAGTTGAGTAGAATTCTCCCGTTTTTGCGCGCATAAGCGCGCATAACTCCTTGCTTTTCGCACTGGCGGAAGGCTGCTAATCCAAAAGGAGCATTAAATGCGTCACTATGAAGTAGTATTCCTGGTCCATCCGGACCAGAGCGAGCAGGTGCCCGCGATGATCGAACGTTACCGTTCCACCGTCGAATCCGCGGGCGGTAAAATCCATCGTCTGGAAGACTGGGGTCGCCGTCAGCTCGCCTATCCAATCCAGAAACTGGCCAAGGCTCATTACGTGCTGATGAATATCGAGTGCGGCACGGCTGAACTGAGCGAGCTGGAAAGCGCTTTCCGTTTCAACGATGCCGTACTGCGCAATATGATTATTTCGCGCAAAGAGCCCGTCACCGATGTGTCGCTGCTGGCCAAGCGCGCCGATGACAGGAAAGATCGCGATCGCGAACAGGCACCACGCCAGAGCGCAGCCGATGAGAACGTCAGTGCGGCTGAAGATGCTCCTGAGGCGCCTGTCGAAGATGCCGCTGAAGCGCCTGTCAAGGATGCAGGATCTGCAGAAGAGGGTGCCAGCGCAGAGTAATGGCGCCTGGCCCGGGCGGTGTGGATCAGCGCAATGAACTGGTGCTTACCGGTCAGCTGCTGAAGCCTGCAGAAGTGCGGACAACTCCTGCCGGTATTCCCATAGCCCGATTTGTTTTGGTGCACAGTTCCAGGCGCAGCGAAGCTGGACAGATGCGCAACGTGGAATGTCGTATGTCGGTGGTGGCCAGTGGTCAGACTCTGACCGTCGGGATCAGCGACTGGTCTCCGGGCATATGCTTGCAGGTGACAGGTTTTCTGAGCCGCGCCGGTTACCGGGCACCGGACATGCGTATTGAATTGCATGCATTGGACATTAAAACCGTCAGTACCGACGGTTGAATATTTTAAAGGGGTAACAACATGTCTCGTTTTTTTCGTCGCCGCAAGTTCTGCCGGTTTACTGCAGATGGCGTAAAGGAAATTGATTACAAGGATCTTCAGACGCTGAAGAACTATGTGACCGAAACCGGCAAGATCGTTCCCAGCCGGATTACCGGTACCAAGGCCAGGTATCAGCGCCAGCTGGCGACTGCTATCAAGCGCGCGCGTTTTCTGGCCCTGTTGCCGTACTGCGATTCGCATAAAGGCTAACCTCAGTGGGGCCCCTGACTGGCCACGCAGGATTAATTTAATGCGCGCGCTGGCTGGTCTGATAGTTGCGGGTCCGTTGCAGGCGGTACTGGTCATTGCACTGTGTACCGTGCTGAGTTTTCTGGCGCCGCCGCTGACATCTATTTTGAGTTACGGCGGCACTGCAGCACTGGCGCTGTTCAGCCTGCACGCAGGCGCGAGAATCGGTGCGCTGGTGTTGCTGGGTGCGGCACTGGTAACCGGGATACTGGCCGAGCTGCTGATGCAGCAGGGCATGGCGGTGGTGGTGACCTCGCTGCTGTTGTGGGGTCCGGTGTGGCTGACCGCGGTCGTGCTGCGCGAAACCCGCTCGCTGGCATTGGCGATGCTGGTGTCAAGCGGCCTGGCGATGGCGGGTGTGCTGCTGGTGTTTATAGCGTTTGGTGACCCGGGCCAGTGGTGGCTGGAACACCTGCAGGCGCTGATAGACAGTGTGGCAGCGCAGCAAGAGATTGATATTGCGCCGCTGAGAGAGTTCGCTGAGCAGGTCGCGCCATTTATGACAGGCGCGTTGGCCGCGGGCCTGAGTTTTGCCACGCTGACCTGCCTGTTGTTGGGACGCTGGTGGCAGTCATTACTGGTGAAGCCCGGCGCGCTGCGTAAAGAATTTTATGCGTTGCGCCTGAACCGGTTGCTGTCGCTGTTTGGTCTGGCCATCATCGCGCTGGCGGCACTGGGTTTTGGGGTTGTCAGTACGCTGTCCCTGCAGTGGGTGCTGGTGGTTACGGTGCTGTTTCTGTTTGTGGGTCTGGCTGTGGTGCATGCCACACTGGCGAACCTGAAGGCGGCACGCGGATGGTTGATCGCCATTTATGTATTAATGAGCCTGTTACCGCAGGCGCTGCTGTTGGTGATAGTGGTTGGCATGCTGGATCCCTGGCTGGATCTGCGCCGCAGGACAGCGAAAGCTGAAACGAATTGATTTAAATTGAAGCCGTGTGCATAGGGTAGGGTAAAACGATGGAAGTCATTCTGCTGGAAAAAGTTGAAAACCTGGGCAGCCTGGGTGACCGGGTAAATGTAAAACCGGGTTACGGGCGTAATTTCCTGATTCCAAGTGGTAAGGCAACGCCTGCCACCGAGGAACATATCAAGGCGTTTGAAGAGCGCCGGGCCGAGCTGGAAAAGACCGCTGCCGATACGCAGGATATGGCAGAGGCGCGTCGCGAAAAACTGGTTGGTATGAGTGTTACCATACAGGCCAGAGCGGGTGAGGAAGGCAAGCTGTTTGGTTCCATCGGGACTGCCGATATTGCCGAAGCCATTGCCGCTGCCGGTGTCGAGGTTCAGCGCAGCGAAGTGCGACTGCCCGAAGGTGCTTTCAGGCAACTGGGCGAATACAGCGTGCTGGTGCATTTGCACACTGATGTAAACACCGAAATCACGCTGGTTATCGAAGCAGAATAAGCTCTAATCCTACAGTGCCTTGCTGCGTTTGTGTGGCAAGGCGTTGTTTTTCCGGGATACCGGATTTTAACCGGTGCCCAGCCTTCGTAATTCTGTTCCCTGCTGGCAGCGGTCCATAAATTGCGTGCTTGAGCAGGGCCCCGCCACGCGAGTATGCTCTATTCTTCAGCATGCCGGTTTCAGTTAATTAACGTTACAGT
>Ga0316192_10001022_pt1 | contig 20594 bp, 22 predicted proteins | sample MerIslwburrow_MG_FD_204931 | JGI IMG/M metagenome (GOLD analysis project Ga0316192, IMG submission 204931) | Coastal sediment microbial communities from Maine, United States - Merrow Island worm burrow | ecosystem: Environmental > Aquatic > Marine > Coastal > Sediment | place: USA: Maine...
ACTACAATAAAGCGACAACTTCCCGGAAGGCACCCATCGGGCATAGTGATCTGGTGCCGATCAACCTGGCAACAGAGGAACTGGTTCAATTGAAAGTTTTTTTGCATATTTTGAGCGGGCTACCGGTGGTCGCTCTCGAGCTACTGAGAGCACCCTCCGTAGAAAAGGATTCGCGCCGCTGAAGTGCGAAACGGATTATCCCGCGCTCATCCCTATTTCTGGCCAAACATCTTGCCGATGCTGTCCAGCGGCAACGGGAACACAATTGTGGAACTCTTCTCGCCGGCAATCTCCGTCAGGGTCTGCAGGTAACGCAGCTGCAGCGACTGCGGCTGCTGGTTCAATATTTTTGCCGCCTCGACCAGCTTCTCGGCTGCCTGCATCTCGCCCACTGCGTGTATCACCTTGGCCCGTCGTTCACGCTCGGCCTCTGCCTGGCGGGCGATGGCGCGCACCATGCTCTCGTCAATATCGACGTGCTTGATCTCCACGTTCGCAACCTTGATGCCCCAGGCATCGGTCTGCTGGTCCAGCAGGGTCTGGATATCGAGATTCAGTTTCTCCCGCTCCGCCAGCATATCATCCAGTTCATGCTGCCCCAGTACCGAACGCAGGGTGGTCTGCGCAAGCTGGCTGGTTGCTTCGAGAAAATCCTCCACCTGGATAATGGCCTTCTCTGCATCGATGACGCGAAAGTAGATCACGGCGTTAACCTTGACCGAGACGTTGTCACGCGAAATCACATCCTGGCTCGGGACATCCATCACTATGGTGCGCAGATCCACCCTGACCATCTGTTGAATGACCGGGATGACGATAATCAGGCCAGGCCCCTTGACCTTCCAGAAACGCCCCAGTGTAAAAATGACACCGCGCTCGTATTCCCGCAGGATACGGAACGTATACAGCAACAGTGCGACAAAAATTATCAGCCCGACAAAAATTCCTGGAATAGCCATCTCACGCCTCCTGATTTAGCGGTTGAACCTTCAGTACCAAGCCGTCGACAGCAACCACTTTCACCCTGTCACCACGTCTTAGCGGTGTCGCCGACTCTGCCAGCCAGATTTCACCGTGAATACGGATACGTCCCTTGCCCTCGAAATCGTCGAGCACCTCACCGCTGGCATGCAGCAGCTCTTCCTGACCACTGACCACCGGCCTTTCGCGCGCCTTGATGGCTGCGCCTATGATGAACAGAAAAAATCCGGCAGTAATAAAGGACAATGCAAAGATCAGCGGTAATGACACCGCATAGCCGGTGCCCTCCTGGTCAAACAGGATGATGGATCCGATCACAAACGCAATCACCCCGCCAAAACCCAGCGCCCCGAAACTGGGCGCGAAAGCCTCGGCCAGCATGAATATGATGCCGAGCGACAACAGCGCCAGGCCGGCATAGTTCACCGGCAGGACCTGGAAGGCATACAGTGCCAGCAGCAAGCTGATGGCCCCGGCCACGCCCGGCAACACAAAACCCGGGTTGGCGAATTCGAAAAACAGCCCGTAGATGCCAATCAGCATCAATATATAGGCAATGTTCGGATCGGTAATCACCGCCAGCAGGCGATTGCGCCAGTCCGGTTCGACCACCTGCAGCTGTAGACCCACCACATCCAGCACCTGTTCGACCCCGGCGACACTCACCGTGCGACCCTGCGCCTGTTCCAGCAGGTCGCGGATATCCACAGCGACAATATCAATGACACCCAGTGCCAGTGCATCCACTGCCGGCAGACTGGCGGCCTCGCGAACGGCGAGTTCGGCCCATTCGACATTGCGTCCATGCATCTGCGCCAGACCGCGTATATAGGCAACGGCATCATTGATGCGCTTGCTCTCCATGGCATCCTTGCTGTCGGCCGGCTGCGCGTCATCCTCGCTACCCGCTTTCTTTTTCAGCAGGTCATCGGGATCCGGGATGCCACCGATCTCCACCGGCGTGGCCGCACCCAGGTTGGTACCGGGCGCCATGGCCGAGAGATGGCTGGCATAGAGAAGATAGGTCCCGGCACTGGCAGCGCGCGCACCACCTGGGGATACATAGGTGGCCACCGGTATGGTTGATACCAGGATCTCCTGGATAATGTCGCGCATGGACGTATCCAGCCCGCCCGGCGTATCCATCCGCAGGATGACCAGTCCGGCGCCCTGTTCACGTGCGCGTTCCAGGCCGCGGTGAATGTAATCCGCGGTCGCGGGGCCAATCGCACCGTCAATATCCAGCACCACGGCAACCCGCTGGTTAGCCAGCGGGTACCAGGCCGGGGCCAGCACCAGCATCACCAGCAGGACGTGCCATGGAAATCGGGTCCGCAGTTTTTTATGCATGGTACGTTTACATTAGCACAAGCCAACGCCGCGGCCATGAAAACATAACCCAGCCCTCCCCTGGTCGCGGGACATCGTCTACACTTAAACAATGAGTACAGAGGTCACCCGGCATGCCTTTTCGGGACACGCTGTAAATACATCCCGGTACGCGCGATGGCCGCGTCCATGCGGCCGACGGTCCCGAAAAGGCATGCCGGGTGACCTCTGTACCCCCCTAACAATACAGTAACCGGGTTAGGAGAGGATACAACGATGTTGCACAGGCATCCGCTATACTGGATTTGCGTTACGCTGCTGCTATTGCCGGTATCTGCGCTGCGGGCTGACGAGTACGCCCAGGCCCGCCGGCACCTGGTTGAAGTGATCGAGCAGGATGTGCGCGACACCAGCCTGTACCTCGACCAGAAGGCCCTGGACCCGCGCGTAATGACAGCGATTGGCAGGGTGCCCCGGCACGAGTTTATGCCCGCTGCCCAACGCCAGCATGCCTACGCCAACCGGCCGCTGCCCATCGGTTACGGGCAAACGATTTCGCAGCCCTACATCGTTGCCCTGATGAGTGACCTGATCAAGCCACAGGCAGGTGACCGGGTGCTGGAAATCGGCACTGGCTCCGGCTACCAGGCAGCCATACTGGCCGAACTCACCGGGCAGGTATACAGCATTGAGATTATAGAGGCGCTGGGCAAGCAGGCGGCCGGACGACTGTCACGGCTGGGGTATGACAATGTAACGCTGCGCATCGGCGACGGCTATTATGGCTGGAAAGAACACGCCCCCTTCGATGCCATCGTGGTCACAGCCGCCGCCAGTCACGTGCCACCGCCGCTGGTAGCGCAACTCAAACCCGGTGGCCTTATGGTCATCCCGGTGGGGAGCCGCTTTCTCACCCAGCAACTGGTACTGATTGAGAAAGGAGCGGACGGGCAACTCATCACCCGGCAAATTTTACCCGTAAAATTTGTGCCACTCACCGGGGAACACGATTAACCGGCAACGGTTGCCCTCGCTGTCCATCGCCCTGGTCTCGGCGACGGCGCTGGCGTACGAAGTGCTGCTCATGCGCCTGTTCTCGATCATCCAGTGGCATCACTTCGCCTACATGATGATCAGCCTGGCGCTGCTTGGCTACGGTGTCAGTGGTGCTTTTCTCATGCTGTTGCAGCGCCGCCTGTTGCGGCATTTTGCCGCCAGTTACATCATCAACCTTGCATTGTTCGGCGTATGTTCGGTCGGCTGCTTCCTGATCGCGCAACACATTCCCTTCAATGCCGAGGAAGTGCTGTGGGATGCCCGACAGACCGTCTGGCTACTGTGTACCTACCTGCTGCTCGCGGTACCTTTTTTCTTCGCCGCCAACGCCATCGGACTGGCACTGATTCACTACCGTGCCCGGCTGTCGCGCATCTATGCTGCCGATTTACTGGGTGCAGGCCTGGGGAGCATCGGTATATTGGCGTTGTTGTTTGTGGTCCTGCCCCTGCAGGCACTGACGGTGCTTGGCCTGCTTGGGATCTGCGCAGCCCTGCTTGCCAGTTGGGAGTTGCAACAAACAAGAACCGCTGCCTGGCTAGTGCCACTGGCTGCTGCTCTGCTGCTGATGCCGGCCAGCTGGAGTACGCTGGAAATGTCACCCTACAAGGGCCTTAGTCAGATACTGCTGGTCAAGGATACCCACATTATTGCCGAACGATCCAGCCCGCTGGGCCTGCTCAGCGTGGTGGAAAGCCCGACTATTCCGCTGCGGCACGCCCCCGGACTGAGCCTGAATGCCAGCACTGAACCACCGCCACAACTGGGCGTGTTCACCGACGGTGACGGGCTGTCAGTTATCAGCCGCTACAACGGTGACAGGCATACACTGTCACATCTCGACCAGCTGACCTCGGCACTGCCCTATCATCTGCGGCCGATCAACCGGGCACTGATCCTTGGCGCCGGTGGCGGTGCCGACGTATTACAGGCCCTCTACCATCGAGCAGAAAACATCGACGCGGTTGAACTGAATCCGCAGTTCGCCCGCCTGGTGACCACGGATTACGCTGACTTCGCCGGCCACCTCTACCAGACACCGGGCGTAACACTGCACATTGCCGAGGCACGCAGTTTTGCCGCCGGCAGTCCGGGTGACTATGACCTCATCCAGGTCTCGTTGCTGGATTCCTTCAGTGCCTCTGCGTCGGGACAGTACGCACTAAGCGAAAACCACCTGTACACGACCGAGGCACTGGCTGAATTCCTGAAGCAACTTGCACAGCATGGTTTTCTGTCCATCACGCGCTGGATAAAATTGCCACCCCGCGACACACTGAAGCTGTTTGCCACCAGCGTCGCCGCCTTGCGTAGCAGCGGCGTCAACGACCCGGGACAGCAACTCATCCTGATCCGCGGCTGGCAAACCAGCACCCTGCTGGTCAAGAATGGTGCCGTCAACGCACAGGACATTGAGCGCGTAAAAGCATTTTGTGCAGCGCGTTCCTTTGACGTGGTCTGGTACCCGGGCATCACGCGTGACGAGAGCAACCGCTACAACCGCCTGCGTGACGCCTGGTTCCATGATGCCGCCCAGGCACTGCTGGGTGAGCAGCGCGAGGGCTTTCTGGATGACTACAAGTTCAACCTGCGACCATCCAGCGATAACCAGCCGTATTTCTTTCACTTCTTTAAATGGCGGACACTGACGGAAGTGTTGCAACTGCGCGAGCGCGGTGGCGCACCGCTGACCGATGCCGGTTACCTGGTGCTGACAGCCACGCTGGTACAGGCAATTGTTGCCAGCCTGCTGCTGATTCTGTTGCCGATCTGGATATACCAGCGACGCGGCAGCCCGGCGAAACAAGGCGTACGTCGCTCAATGGTGATGGCCTATTTCTTCATCCTCGGGCTGGCCTTCCTGTTCATCGAGATCGCCTTCATTCAAAAGTTTCTGCTGTTTCTCCACCACCCGCTGTACGCAGTCGCGGTGGTGCTCAGCAGTTTTCTGGTCTTCTCGGGGCTGGGCAGTGCCTGGCTGGGACGCATCTCACCGGGCAGCCGCAACAAACTGTTGCGCAAGGCCGTCACCGGTATTGTGATGCTCGGCACAGTGTACCTGCTGTCACTTGGCACCCTGCTGGACCACCTGGCGGCCTTGCCCGATGTCATGCGCATCCTGATCAGTGCTTCCCTTATCGCACCACTGGCATTCTGCATGGGCATGCCCTTCCCACTGGGACTCGCCCGACTGGCAGACTACGCACCTACTCTTATCCCATGGGCATGGGCCATCAACGGCTGCGCGTCTGTGATCAGTGCCGTGCTCGCCACCCTGCTTGCCATTCACCTCGGTTTTTCTACTGTCATTGCAGCGGCACTGGTACTGTATGTACTGGCCTTGTGGGTGTTCCCGGCGCCTCGCAAGGGATAGCTGGTCGTACTGCGGTTGTGTGAATCGGCTGGGCTCACGAAACTATGAAAAGGCGCAATTATTGATAAGCATCAATGCACCCGATTGTAAGCGGTGTAGTTTTAAAACGGCTGGGGCGAATGGCGCTATTTGATAAGCCTGTGTCAGGTACGCTATGTACGGGGATATTGGTATCTCAATACGGATGAGTTTTCTGACCACACGACCACGGAGTTTCGCAACTATGGGTAAATCACGGACGATTAAGTATCGAATTCTTTTCCTGGCACTACTATTGGGCCTGGTCGCTGGGGTCACCGGCTGCCCACAGTCGGTCTATGTTGCCGTCGGCGACAGTATCACCAAAGGCATTGGCGATAACGACTTGGCCAATGGCCGCGGCTACCCTCCCCTGCTGAAGGATCTACTTAACAGTTCTAACCTGACCATAGAAAATGCCGGCAAGACAGGCGAGACTTCAGCTGGTGGTGCCAGCCGCATCGGGGCTATCCTCAGTCAACATTCGAATGCATCTGTCGTACTTACTCAATACGGCACCAATGATGCGAGGGCTAATCCCCCCGTATCGGCCAACGATTTCAAGAGCAACATGCAGCAAATCATCACGGCTGTGAAGAATGCGGGCGCCAAGCCGTTGCTCGCCAGGATCCCACCAGGTTACACGGGAAGCGGTTCTATGCAGCCTCCTTGTGATGACTCTTCGGCATCCGCAAAAGCAGTTGACCAGCGCATTCGCGACTACAATCAGGCTATTTTGGAGTTGGTATCATCCAACAACCTTGAGAACCCGGCCGGGGGGCGTCTCATTCCGCCCGACTTTTACACCAATTTCAAAAGAACCAGGGTGGACAATACTGGCAAGTCGGTGGAGTTCAGCGATTGTTTCCACCCCAAGGACGAAGGGTATCAGTCCATGGCGCGCTGGTGGTCCTATGCGCTGAAGGTGGCGACCAGATGGGCATATCGAACCGGCGATGATGTGCATTCATCTCCCGCAATCGACAATGACGGAAACATCTATGTGGGTTCGTCTGACCATAAGGTCTACGCTTTCAATCCAGGTGGCACCAAACTCTGGGAATATCAGACTGACGGCAAGGTGATGTCTTCGCCGGTAGTTAGCGCCGACGGGACTGTGTACGTAGGATCGAACGACGGCAAGCTCCATGCTATCAATGCGTCCAACGGGAACGGAAAATGGACGTTTACGACAGACGGTCCCGTCTACTCGTCACCGGCCATCGGGCCCAATGGCGAGATTTACGTGGGGAGCTGGAGCACGCATGGAAAGCTCTATGCCCTTAAGCTGGACGGTAGCGGGGCAGAATGGGTCTTCTCCGGCGCGCAGGGCGGGATACGATCCGCTCCCGCGATTGCGCCCAATGGCACCATCTATGTTGGTTCTATGGACGGTCGACTCTACGCGATCAAACCAAACGGGACCAAAGACTGGGAATTGACAACTGGAGACATGGTGAACTCCTCGCCCGCCATTGCCAGCGACGGCACGATTTACGTGGGTTCGTTGGACAACTACCTCTATGCGGTCGACCCCAATACTCATCAAATAAAATGGCGGACTTTGTTGCTGGGTGAAGTCTTTTCTTCGCCGGCGATTGGCGTCGACGGCACGATTTACGTGGGGACTGGTTCGAGCCGGCTACACGCCCTGGAGCCCAACAGCGGCATCGAGCAGTGGTATTACCAAACCGGTGGAAACATTTGGTCGTCACCGACTATCGGCGCCGACGGCACCATCTATGTCGGCTCATCCGACCGCAAGGTCTACGCCATCACTACAGACGGCAAGTTGAAGTGGACCTTTGACACCCAGGGATATGTCTATTCTTCGCCAGCCGTTGGTGCCGATGGCATGATCTACGTCGGCTCTGGCGACCATAACCTCTACGCTATTCAGTATGATCTGCGCAGTACACCGTCGCCGAGTGCGCCATGGCCCATGTTTCATCACGACCGCAAACACTCAGGCCGACAGCGATAGCAGACAAATTTTCACCAACCCCCAGCCGGCCCTTGACGGGGCCGGCCTATAAACAATTTCTGAAACTGTTTGTTTTACTCAGCCAGCGTCAGACCACTGGGCACTCTCGCCGGCACATCGTCTCGATTATCGACACTGCCCGGATCCGTCAGAGCATTCAGGAAGTCGATGATCCGATCGACGTCCCTGGGACTGTACTCCATCGCATCAGGCAGTTCGGTGTGTGCTGCAATCTCCGCAACACGGGCAGGATCATCCATCACAATAAAGTCCTGTTCGTCCAGGTCAGGGCGCGAAGGCAATTTGGCCTGGCTCTGATCATAGTTGCTGATTCCCTTCACTGTATCGATGTGATGTTCCACCACTGCACGCAGCGTGTTGTACGGGCCGGTATGACCGTATGGCGCATTCAGTGCTACGTTGCGCAGCGAAGGCGTACGGAACTTGTAACGGTGGGCCGGATCACCGGTGACCTGCTCGCGACCGAAGTCTTCGTGACCGTCAAACCCGTCGCCGCGACCCGCGCCGATCTGAGGCATGGCATTCGAGTGGAACGCATGGTCGGTCTGGAGCACACCGCTGTGACAATCCGCACAGACAGTGCCCTTTCTACCTTTTCTACCTTTGTAGAACAATTTCATGCCTTCGATGGCATTTTTGCTCATGGCCTTTTTGTCACCGCGCAGATAGCGGTCGAAGGGACTGTCGTCAGCACGCCAGAAGACACGCTCGAAGGCCGAGATGGCGTTGGCTGCGTGACCATAAGTGATGTCAGAAGCATCATCGATATCGTCAAAAGCCGCGATAAACATGTCCACGTACTCGGGAATGCCCCGCAAACGCCCTGCCAGTTGATCCCAGACACCACCGGGGCCGGCGATATTACCAGCGTACGCCGCAGCAGCAACGGAGTTCTCACTGGAGATCTCATCCGCCTGACCAGCCATTTCAGTCGCGGAAGTCACCGGGAACATGGCCTGGCAAGCCAGTACATTCTCCAGGTTATCCGGTAGATCGGCGCCGACCGGTGTCTTGCAGCCACTCGGGAACCCATCATTTAACTCGACACGACCATCGTGAAACATCGCGGTGAATTCCCTGGCGCCTTCGTTCCACACGTGCGGTGAATTACGCGGCACACGCTCAACTACGGCATCCACACCCGAACCGGTGTCGCGGGTCACGCCCAGACCGCGGGCGCCCTCACCAATTGGCAGCGACAGTCCGTCACCGGTATTGGCCAGAGGATGGTGGCAGGTGGCGCAGGAAATGTTCTTGTTGCCACTGAGGATTTTGTCGAACATGAGAAACCTGCCCAGCTCCACCTTGGTCTCGCTCGGAGCGCCATTATCATGGAAGTCGCTGTCGGTCAGCGGAACCAGCATTTTTGATAACGGGTCTTTAGACAACGCTGTGCCGCTGAATAATAACAGCGAAAGAACGGATGCATATATAATGATTAATTTATGCTTCATTAACCTAATCCTTTATAATTATGGTGTTTGTTTGATATCAACCAGGCAAACCATCGACCACCTTCTCTCCAGGTGGGCACATGGTGCGTCACATTAATATTTTAATCTGCAATGGTGACAGGCTTAAGTGACAAATTGCCGCACCCTCTTAAGCCTTCATGCTGCCCGCCCGATCGAGTAATATGTCTCCATTACACAGGGCCAAACAATACTGTGAAAGACTGTAATCAGTGTGGTAAGTGTTGCACGCTCTATAGTAACGGCGGTCTATCTGCTTCAGTGAGCGAGATAGAGTGGTGGGAAACTTACAGGCCGGAAATTTTCAGCTATGTCCGCGGTGGGAAAATCTGGATCAGCCCCGTCACCGGAAAGCAAATGGTGAGATGCCCCTGGCTGCGGAAACTACCAAACCAAAACAGGTATATCTGTCGTATCTATTACGACCGCCCCGACGACTGCAAGCACTATCCTGTCAATATCGATCAAATGGTGAGGGACGAGTGCGAGATGCTGGAAGCCCGGGATCTTTCTAATCCCAAACAGGCGCAGAGGGCTCTGGATAATCTCATGGCTGATAGCCGCCCCCCTGTGAGCAAGTAGTAACTGCGTGGGCGCCCCTTAGAGATAAATATCTGAGTGGCAGGAGGTGCTAAGCTGTCATTAGCGGAAAATGATTGATGTGGTATCCGGGGAACGTCAGGATGAGTGGATAAATAATGCAAGGCTATAGCATTGCACTCGCTTGCATAATGGCAACCGGCCTGGCCCTGGCTGGATGCAATGATCCAGCGGATAATTTTGCGCCAGTGGAAAAACCTGTCGACCCTCCTGTCAGTGAGCAGATGGATACCCGCATACAGGTTGATTTAGCGCCGGAACAGAAGGAAACGAGAGAACCAGCTCCGACCGGCGAGCAGGAGAAAAAACGCAAGCCACTGGATCTCAGCCTGCCGCCACAACCGGCGGTAGTTCCGGGTTCCGGCGATAACGCCGGTGCCTCCACGGAGAACATCTTGCCCGACCTGTTTCAACAAGAGCAGAAACCGGACGATGGCCGCTCCATGCATCTCAGGGGACGAGTACTGATGAAGCAGGGAACGGAACCAAATCTCGATTCCCTTGAGGGCGGTCAGGTCATTATCGAGATGAAGACCCAGTAGGTTTTGGCAAGGTTGCCATATGCAACAAACCGCTGAATTTCTATTCGCAATAGGGAGCATTCTCTTACTTGGTCTGGCCACCGTGATCGTAACATTTGCACTGGTAGCTGCAAGCGTGCCCCTGGAGATCGCCATCTTGCTGGGTTGTATCGCCGCAGCCACTGCCCCGGCTGCTACGTTCGATGTAGCACTTGAGTCCGGCAGCACGAGCCGCTTCTCCCGCCTACTGCTTGCCATCGTGCTGGTGATACCTGGGCGACTGATGTCAGTCAGATACTCTTTCCAGATCTTCCCGGGTACCGATATCTATAAATGGCCGGGTGGAGACCGGTATACCCTGAACATCAAGCCCCGCCTGTATTGCAGCGCGAACAATGTCACCGACGTACAGTTCCGGGGATTGATCGGCCGTGTGCTGGTGCGCTTCAAGCAAGGTGTGCATAAACTCGGTGAAAACCGGTGTCCACACCGCTACCCCCCAGGTATGTTGCAGCGTCGTTTCTGTGGGCTTGATGACAAGCTGTTTAATCCGGTGGTCAGCATCCAGTTCCAGCATATCGACTTTTTGTGGCCGGTCAGCCGGAAAAATTCCAAGTACCAGATCTGCTCTGGATGACTCCTGGTGTGCCAGTAGTGTTGTAAAAATCTGCGGGCGATCAAAATACATGTCGGGAAAACCCAGTGCCACCCTGCGGTCACGAACAAAGGCGTAGGCTTGATCAACACTGTAGGGTGTTCCAAAGGGCCGCCCCATCATAAGATAAGCGAGGTGCAGGCCCAGACAGGATCCGTCCCCGAGAAACTCAGGTATATCCCACTTGCCGCCGCGGATTACGATGTAAACATCCTGTATGCCCGCGCTTTGCATTTGACCAAGCAGGTGCTCGCACACGGCTTTGGGACGTTGTTCCGGACTATCCTGGCTGTGGCCGATCCCAACCGGTAATATTTCCTTGCTGCACGGCAGGCCGGGCAGGCGTGTCGCCTGCCCGGCCATCGGTACGACACCGACAACCGGGAGCCGGGTCTTGTCTGCGGCAGCTGAATCTGGCACGTATTGCCCCTGGAGGTGGTTGTTTTGTAACGCGCGGTTCCTGACATCAGCGTTTCAGTTTAATCTACTGATGCAGAATGCTGAATAACCAGCTTTGACCGGAGGTTACCACAGGTGAGATTGGCGATCGCAATCATTGTTTATCCTGGACTGAGACGAACACAGCCGCTGTCCGATGCTGAGGCTGTTGTTGGCGACACGCTGACTGGTACCGGGAGTACCGGCCAGGCCGTCAAGAAGCGTGCGGCACTGCCGAAACAGAAATGATGCAGAACCCCCTTCTTCGCACCTTTCTGACAGGTGGCATTATCTTCCCGGCGCTTTTGATGATAGTGACCCTGATGTTTGCGCTGCTACTGGGACGTCTGCCCAATAGTGTTCAGTTTGAGGCCACCTCGAACCTGGCCTTTTTGCAGATCCTCTGGCAGGACAACCCCTGGGAGACGCTCAAGCTGGTGTTGGTGGACAAGCCGCTGGTGGTGGTCGAGCACCTTGATCGTGGGACAGGACTTCAGGTGTGGGGCATGTTCTACTATGCGGGCACTGTGCTGGTGTACTTGCTGGTCTCCGCGTTTATCGCATTAAGCTGGAGAGGATTGATACACAGCAGCACCAAACAGCGCATCCTGTTTGCCACCGGGACAGCCTCCCTGTTGATTGGCGTCACCTACTTGCGGCGCGCCGAGTGTTGTACCAGCGGCCACGGCTGGGTACTGGATACCTGGTTGCTTGCCAAGGTGTATACCCCGGATCCGGGGACGGTGAACTGGGTGCTGGTCTACCAGTTTATGCAGCCCTGGTTGCCGGTATTGCAGACGGGGTTGCTGGTGGGCGGGATGGCGATATTATATTTATGGTATTTGAACGCAAGGAAAACGGCCCTGCGGACGAACTTGACCTGATTTGATGTAGATCAATTTCCCGACGGCGTTTTTCGATTAGATTGCGTGTCACTTGCAGCGTTTTATTGCTGACGATGCAACTCCTCCTATTTTGGCGGCCTTCGGGCCGCCGTTCTTATCTGGGTACATCCAAACCTAGAACGGGAAATCCGTCACCAGACGGATACCCTTGATGTCATCACCATAACGAAAACCTAAACCAATGCGATTAAATTCATAGCCCATAAGTTTGGGTGGATGTTCGAAGCCCAGCGCAAGGCCCCACTCGATCTCGCCGGTAACGCGCTCTGCGCGGTCGTCTCCCTGCTCAAAACTCGGGTTATCGAGGTACCTGTAATAGATCAGGTGATTCGCAAGACTGGTCTCCTTGCCGAACAGGGACACCCCCCAGGGGTAGACTGTGTCCACCCCTATGCCGAGTATGGCGGTAGACTGTGATGCACCGTCGTCCGGATCATAGCCGGTGTAGACGGCAGAGTTGCCAAGTGCAAATCGCCATTTTCCCTGGTGGGGAAAACTATAGCGACTCTTTAGTCCACCCACATAGATGAGGGCATTCTCCCTGTTCTGCAGGTCCCGTCCGAGCCCGGCCTGCCCATACGGTTTAAGCCGCCAGCGCTCATTCATGGTGTATTCAAGCTCCAGCCCCGGCACGAAACTCGCCGTAGCCGCATCGGAAGGAAGGCTACCGTCCAGGACATCGTCATAATCGTAATAACCTACCATGGCAGGGAGCAACAGATTCATTCCTGGATGTTCCGCAGAAGACTCACGCAGCCTGTATGAGAACGGCAGACGCAAGATGAATGCCTTCTGATCCTTGACCTGGTATACCCCGGTACCGAATACGGCGGCGTAGGAATAGTTGACGAGGTTTTCGTCCTTACCCTGAACTTGCGCAGCCAACCTGCCTGACTCGCACAGCACTGCCGTGCACAGCAATACGAAAACAGAGTGGGCTCGAAGCCGGGAAGACATACTTCAAACACTATCCAGAATGTACCGGGTCAGTATCGACGATACGCATTATCAGCATACCTCGCTGACCGATTTATTTACAGCTTCTGGGGTATTGCACTTCTATTTGACGGCAGACGCAACCCAGGTCGTGCCACGCATGCGTAATACGCCATCCTGCTTGAGTACATCCGCGGATGTAATCACGTCATCTATAAACCAGCTGCGCGTGGCACTGTCCATCTGGTTGACAAACTGCATTACCGGTGCCGCCATATCCGACATCGCTTCCCAGTAGGCCCGGCCACTGTCGACCTCGATAAAATCGACTTCCAGCTCCTGTAACGCGACATCCCTGAAACCGGCGGCCTCGATAACAGCACGCAGGCGTTCGGGATCAGCAAAGGCAAAGATGCCCGGTGCCCCCGGCGCTGGTTTCGGGAGATCCATGTACTTGCCCAGTGTTTTTGTGAGCAGGCTGATAAAGGGATTCTTTTCGGGATCCGACCAGCAGGCGATTGATATACGTCCGCCCTGCTTCATGAGATTGTGAACCGAGGCCAGACAAACCTCGGGTTCCGGCATGAACATAAGTCCCCAGCGTATGGTCACTGCGTCAAAGGTTTCCGGCTCGAAATCCAGTGCCTCGCCGTCGCTGCAATTGAATTCAATATTGGCAAGCCCGGCCTGCCGTGCCTTTTCACGCGCGAAAACCAGCATTTCCTCGACCAGGTCGGTACCCGTTACGCGCCCGTTGTCACCCACCAGATGGGCCGCGGAAATTGCCGGCTCACCGGTCCCGGAGGCTATATCGAGCACCTGATGTCCATCCGCTATTCCCGTACGCGCCAGCATCCACTCGGTAACCGGTGCGGCACCTTTGCGTAACAGTTCATCCCGACGGTGCCAGCCTTCTGCCACGGACATCCAGCTGTCATGCTCACGTTCCTTGATTGCCACTGATTCTGCTGATGACATGGTATCTGCTCCTGGCTAGCGGGTTTCCAGCACCGGGTCCGTGAATGTATCCTGTACAGCTTCTCGCGCAGCCGTGTAACTGAATTCACCCGTGAATTCGTGCTTGCGGAAATCGATGCGTACCATGTCCGGTACAAAGCGTCTTTTTTCCAGCGCCAGCGGAAAATCCTCGGGCTCCGCGCCAGCATCTATCAATTTCAGGCTGCATACTGCATAGCGTACAGCATTGAATGTAATCCCGAGCTTATCGGTAACGGGAACGACATCATCTTCCCCTGTGTCCCGGAACCAGACGCGCTTGGCCAGCATGCACCCGAATATCAGGTGGACAACGGCAACCACAGGTTTCTCCCTGGCGCGTAATGCCTTCTCGGCACGCCGGCTGAGTTCGACCTGTAGCTGTTTGCCAAACAAGGTAACTGAATGATTCATGCTGCCTCCTTCATTCGCTGGAGTAAATACTGACACGTCAGGCATCCAGGGAACCTCTAAAGATATACAAATAAAGTCAGATATTCCCTGGAGATAAGACTAGAGTATTCTTATATGTTTGATAATACCTTTAAATGGCATAGACTATATTCTTATCTGGAATAAACGGGGCCGCCAGAATGGATACCTTCGTCTCGATGTCGATTTTCCGCAGGGTGGTGGAAACGGGCAGTTTTTCCGCCGTTGCGCGTGAGACCGGGCTTTCCCAACCCACTATCAGCAAGCACGTAATAGCCCTCGAAGAACGCCTGGGCACCCGACTGTTAAACCGCAGCACTCGCCAACTCAATCTGACTGAGGCAGGCAAGGAACATTACGAATACTGTACCCGCATTCTCGACGAGCTCGCCGAGGCCGAAGCCAGTGTCGGGCGCGGCAGGTCGGAAACCGCGGGCACCCTGCGCATCAGCATGCCCATCGCCTTCGGTCGTCTGCAGGTATTGCCTCACCTGTGGAAGTTTATGGCGACCTACCCCGATCTCAAACTGGATCTGATCCTGGATGACCGCAACACCGATCTCGTCAAGGACGGTATCGATATGGTAATCCGCATGGGGCCGATGGCGGACTCGAGTTTGATTGCCCAACAGATAGGTGCCTGCGCCCGCGTCACCGTCGCCAGCCCCGGGTACCTTGCAGCACACGCTGAACCCAGGACGCTGACCGACCTGAAGTCACACGAGTGCCTGGTATTTACCTTGCTGGCAACGCACAACATCTGGCATTTTACCGGCAGGAAGGGGGATGAAAACATCCGCGTCAATGGCCGTTTCAGTACCAACAGCCCTGACGCGATACGGGAAGCTGTGCTGGCCGGCATGGGCATCGCGGTGGTGCCGATGTGGCTGATCGATGGCTGTATCGAAGACGGGAGACTGCAGGTCGTGCTGGAGGACTACACTCCCATCCCCATGGCCGTTCACGCTGCTTACCCGGATCGACGCTTTGTGGCGAAAAAAGTCCGCTACTTTATAGATCACCTGCGCAATACGCTGGAATCATCGGCACCCAACAGCGCCTGAGCGAGTTGCTACTCGATAAAATCCAGCTGCTCCTGAATACTTTCAACGCCAGCGCGGGCACAGGCCTCGTCCTTGTCACCGCCGGGCGCGCCGCTCACCCCGACCGCACCCAGCAAGGTACCCGCAGCCTGGATTGGTACTGCACCGTCCAGCACCAGGATGCCATCGATCTCGTTCAATTCTGCACGGATATCGGCGCGGTTTTTTCTGAATTCCGATGTGCTTATGCCGGAGAGAATAGCGGCGTTGGCCTTGCGTTGCGCAATCTCGATAGTGAAACGGCTGGCGAAGACATCCCGCATTATCACCTGCGGCACGCCACTCCGGTCCACCACCACGGCACTCACCTGGTAACCTGAATCAGCACAGGATTTAACCGCAGCAGCGGCCACCTGGCTAGCGAGATCAAGCGTCATAACACGGCTGTCCAGCACACCGCTGTCAGCCTGCACCTGCGAAACCTGCAGTGCAGCGAAACAGCCCGCCCGCAACAACATCGCTGTGAAGCGCATCCTGATACCCTCCTATCCGGCAGCGCCGGAAATCTCATTGCGTTCCGATTGTATAAGGCGCTGCTTGTCGATGCGCCGCAATTTCTTGATGGCCGCTTCGCGCTGACTCGCGCTACTGCGATCATGACCGCTTTCCAGGTATACCAGCTGTTCAGGCTGGCGGCCGCGGAAATACTTTGCGCCACGCTGGCTGGCGTGCTGCAGCATGCGCCGTTCGACATCGTTACTGATCCCCGTGTACAGTGAATTATCGCTGCACAGAATCATGTACACCTGCCAGTTCATTCCTCAGCAACAAGCGCAGCCCCGCAAACACGGCAATAATAGGCTGCCTGGCCGCGCCTGACCCTGTTGTGCCGGGCAGTACTGAGCTGGTGCGTGTTACAATCACAGCGGTAGCTGAAACGCCGCTGGCGGCGAACCGGAATACCTTCAAGGTCGTAGCGTGCCGTAGCGCGTGGCTCAACGCCCAGCGTCCGCATGACGGCTTGCCATTCTGCGCCGTGCGCCCGGATGTTACGCAAACCGTACAGCCGGTCCGTGATGTAATGCGCCACTTCGTGTGGCACGGTGATACACAGGTTGTTATCGAAATACTTGGCAAACAGATAGGGGTTATAACGAATGATGCGCTCGCCACGCCCCGACCTGTACATACCTGCCGCCCGGCCGGTCAGATCGAAACTGACGGGAACCGGCTCGAAGTCGACCTGAAGTAACTCCCCTGCCCTGCGCAGGCAGGCAACGGTTGCGTCACATACCTGTCCCTGCTGCCGTTTACCGATAGGTTCAACAATCACTGTAAGCGGCTGTTTTCCGGAGCGGCATCCTGGGAACAGGAGGAAAAATAAACCCGGTCCTTGTCGGCCTGCTGACATTGTCCACTGGCCGGGGTCATGTAATTCGGACTGGGGTTCGCCTCGCGCTCACTCTGTTCCATGTTCAGCAGTTGTCTTGCCGGACCGCAGGCCTTGGCACTGCTGCAGGTCTGGTTGACGCCACAGACCCGGCGCACCAGCCGCTCGCAGGGTGAATAGCCGACAATCGGTGCGCCCGACCATTGATCGGTTTCTGCAGGTTCCGGTTTCGAAGGCTGTTGACGGGCGCGCAGAATACCCTGGTTGGGAACCGCCGTGCCGGAGTGAATTGTAATTGTTGAACCGTCTTCCAGCTGGTGCACACCATCCCAGAGCTGGGATTCAACACCATTCCTGCGCACAGTTGCGCGATTGGTGTCTGGATCAACAGTAACCGTACCGCCACCTTTCAAAGGCGCCGACCACTGCGCCGCCTGCGACGCTCCGGCAAACGCAACCAGCAAACCGGCACTTATCACCAGGATACGGGTAAAACGATTATTTATTGACATACCCGGACAACTCCAAGATATTTAAGCACTAGAGTGTAGCAAGCCTGACAGGCAGAAGGTATACGCCATGTATATGCTGGAAAGATTTAAGAAAAACAGGTCGGTACCAGGGTACGATCCCGCAACCGTTAACGAATACATGTTTCCACTGACACCTGCTTGCTGAACATCCACATGGGACGCTACCGTCCACCTGCCCCCAAATCGTCCCTCTATATCACCGCAGAGGGGCACCGTTGTCTCCAGGATGAACTGAACACCATCTGGAAACGCCGCGCCATTGTCACTCGTGCACTGTCAGCTGCCGCTGCCGAAGGCGACCGCTCAGAGAATGCCGAATACATCTACCGCAAAAAGGAACTGCGCGAAATCGACCGGCGCATCCGCTACCTGCAAAAGCGCCTGCCGGAACTCAAAGTGGTATCCGAACCACCGAGCGACCGCGAGCGTATCTTCTTCGGCGCCTGGGTCACACTGGAAAACGACGACGGCGAGGAAGTCATCTACCGCATCGTCGGGCCGGACGAATTCGACCCGGGCAAGGGCTGGATCAGCATGGACTCCCCCATGGCGCGGGCGTTGATGAAGAAGACGCTGGACGATGAAGTGACGCTACGAATCGGGGAGCGGGAGGCGAGTTATGTGGTGTTGGAGATTCGGTATTAAAATCTTGTCGGGTGTTCAATATAAGCTTTGTGTTTTTGCACAATCCTGTCGTGGGTACCATCTTTTTTCATTTCGGCAATCGCCTTGTTGAAGCCGGCAACGATCTTCTCATGAGCTGGGTTTTTACGGCTGACGCCGATATTAATCCCCCGCCTCGCCAGAGGTTTTGCAAGAATCTCCAGCGTCGCCGTGTTGTATGGCATCGACTGATTAAGCGTGTAACGCAAGACTCGCTCATCATCCAGACTGAGGTCGACCTCCTTTGCGATCAGCTTTCGCAGATTTTCAGTCAGGCTGCCTGCATTTATTTTTTTAATGGCCGCTGAGTCGTTAAAATCTTCGTCATAAGCGTAACCCTCTATTACACCAATCTTCACTCCTTCGAGATCGTCAAATCTGGTGTACTCGAAAGGCGTGTCATTTCTCTTAATGAAATGGATAGAGGACTCCAGATAAGACTGACTGAAATCGAGGTACCGGTCACGATCCGTTGTGTACCAGGGCGTGGCGAAAACATCATAGACGCCCGTCTTACTGCCTTCCAGAATCTGTGTCAGCGAGGCTGTCTTGACCTGAGGACTGTAGCCGGCTCTTTTCAGGGCCGTCGTGACAAGATCAATCGCCAGTCCCTGCCCAGGAAGATCTTCATCCGCATAGGGCGGCCAGTTCCCACTGTGGACAACGTTGATATCGAGAGCCATTGCCGTATGTGAGCATACCGCAACACCTATAAAAAGACCTGCAATACGGTGCACAAGCTTGTTCATCTGGTTGCTTCCTGGATCGATCGGGTTGTGTGGCAAATCATACCCGAAAACCGGTCAACGCATTACCTGTGCTGAGTAAGGGGCTACTACAGGCTGGCTTTCTGGCACATGGCATATTTCCGGACCAGGTCCGGAAGCGACTCCGCCCCCATCTTTTTCATCACCCTGGAGCGGTGAACTTCAATCGTCCGGTCGCTGACGCTTAGCTGTTCCGCAAGGCTCCTGTTCGACAGGCCGGCAACAACATACTGCATGACTTCCCGTTCACGGGCCGTCAGACTGGCATGGCATTTTCTTAACTCGGCGATCAAATCGCGGGACTTTTTACTGTCATCGGCGCATGAAAAGGCTTCCCTGATGCTCGCGATCAGGTCTTCATCGCTGAACGGCTTTTCGAGGAAGTCTATCGCACCGGCCTTGACGGCCTTCACGGACATTTGCACATCCCCGTGCCCGGTAATGAAGATAATCGGCAGGTCAATACCATGCCTGGCAAGCTCAGCCTGCAATTCCAGGCCGGACATCCCGGTCATACGCTGATCCAGCAGCATGACGCCCTCCGCCGCATCTTCTGCCTCCTCCAGGAAGGCCTCGGCAGAGAGAAAGGTCCTCACGTTGTACCCGCAGGCCTCAAGAAACACCGCAAGCGCGTGGCGTACCGCCGCATCATCATCCACCAGAAAAATGGTCTTGTTTACTGGCATGGCGTCAATCACAGCCTGGTATACTCATGCAGAACAATGCGCCCTGCTGGCGCTGCTCATCGGCCCACAGCTTGCCATTGTGGGCCTCAATGATCGAGCGGCTGATAGACAGCCCCATACCCATACCGTCCTCCTTGCTCGTCTGGTAGGGCTCAAACAGCGAGCCGGCCACTGCCGGATCGATCCCGGGCCCGTTATCGGCAACGGTCACCTCGACCGAGCCCTCCGCTGCCAGGCGGGTCGCAATATCCACCTGCCCGTCGGAAATTCCTGCATTCATGATCGCCTCGATGCTGTTTCTAATCAGGTTGATCAGAACCTGTTCAATCTGGACCTTATCGATAAATACCTCACGCGCGAGGGAACCCGGCAGGAATGTAACCTCTATGTCACTGTCTCGCCGTTCCCAGCCAATAAAATCGATCACGCCCTGTACAAGGTCATCCAGTACAACCCTGGTTTTGTTATTGCTACCCTTGCTGACAAATTCGCGCAGGTGCCGGATAATGTTCCCCGCGCGGTGTGCCTGCCCGGAGGCGCGTTCGAGTATATCGATATACCCCTCTGGCAGTGACGGCATATCCCGTGCCAGTTTCAGCGCTGTGCCACAGTAGCTGACCAGTGCAGTCAGCGGCTGGTTCAGTTCGTGGGCCATGCCGGACGCCATCTCACCCATGGTGCTGAGGCGCATTACGTGCGCAGATTCCTGCTGCATGCGCTGCGCCTCTTGCTCGGCATGTTTGCGCTCGGTGATGTCACGGCCTTCAGGGATGATCAGCACGGTCTCGCCCTGC
>Ga0316192_10001024_pt1 | contig 20585 bp, 16 predicted proteins | sample MerIslwburrow_MG_FD_204931 | JGI IMG/M metagenome (GOLD analysis project Ga0316192, IMG submission 204931) | Coastal sediment microbial communities from Maine, United States - Merrow Island worm burrow | ecosystem: Environmental > Aquatic > Marine > Coastal > Sediment | place: USA: Maine...
GAGGTTTCCATTCAACACGAACCGCCTGCCGAGATAGTGATTTACCGAGAATCCCAATTGGGGGACAGGCACCTCGGTACTTATGTCCTCCTCGGCTGAGATCCCCGGACCAGACAAGGCGATTCCGACACCCGCTCCGAGACTGGAGTACACGAGACCACCGGTAATACCCAGTGAAGTGCTCTCGCTCGAGTAGAACCAGTAGGTGTAGGCGAGATTGACGAACTCCGTGTTGTAGAAGGCACCGATTTTGATATTGATGGGAAACGTCTCGTCTCCCCACTCGATATCTCTTTGCAGAGTGGCCGTGCTGTCCCGATCGGTCTTGTAATAGCCGCCCGAGATCTCGTGTCGCTTTCCGAGAATGACACCCAGAGTAAACCGCGGCACGGATAGATCGCTGTCGAAACCGAGGTCGTCCTCGAGGTTGATGCTCGTTCCCTCACCGCCCGTCGGGGAGTCCAGCCGAATCGTCGTATCGAGCCCCGTCAAAAAGCCCCCGATCTTAAAGGTCCAGCGATCCAGAACCTTGCTCTGATCGACCGTGACTCCAGCATGGGCGCTGGTGGCGAAACCAGCGATCAATAACGCCAGAACTAGTGCGATTCTCTTCATCTCATTTCCCTTTTTTTTGAAAGACCCTTTTGGTTGCCGGCAACACTAGCATGGAATCCTAGGCTGGGGTCGACCCCTGGGCCGACAGCTCAGGCTGACCGGCGGGGACGGCGGCGATTCCTGCTCCAGGCCGCACCTGCGACACGCCTTCCCTTTGGCTGGGAAGGTCGGGGCTGGGAGGCTGCATTGCCTGACCGGCCCTGTGGGAACGGAATGCTCTCGATCCCTTGCACCTCTCGTCTCGGAATCGACGCCCCCAGTCTCTTCTCGACCTGAGATACCAAGTATCGATCCTCATCCGTGACGAACGTATAGGCCTTGCCCTGGCGGTCCGAACGACCGGTGCGTCCGATACGGTGCGTATAGGCATCTGTGGTGTTGGGCATGTCGAAATTGACGACGTGGGACACCTGCTCGACGTCGATGCCACGGGCCGCGATGTCGGTGGCCACGAGAACGTCGAATCGGCGATCACGGAACCCCTTCATGGCTCGTTCCCGTTGACCCTGGGACATGTTGCCCTGCAGGGCCACTGCGCGGTGGCCGGCCCCTTCGAGCTTGCGGGCCACACTTCGCGCGCGGTGCTTGGTGCGCGTGAAGACGATGGCCGAGGCGAGCTCGTCCTCGGCGAGGATGCGCTGGAGCAGGGCCAGCTTTCGCGTCTGGTCTACAGGGTAAAGAGCGTGCTCGATCGTGGACAGGGGTTGGCTATGGGCGACATCGACTACGTGCGGACTGCGCAAGATCCCCTCGGCAAGGCTGCGAATGGCCGGTGGCATCGTCGCTGAGAACAAGAGGTTCTGACGCTCCTCGGGCAGGGCGGCGAGGATTCGGCGAACGTCCGGCAGGAAGCCCATGTCGAACATGTGGTCCGCTTCGTCCAGGACCAGGGTTTCGACCCGATCCAGGCGCACGATGCCTTGTTGCATCAGGTCGAGCAATCGACCAGGGCAGGCGACGACGATCTCCGGCCGCCTTGCCAACGCCGAGCGTTGACTGTGGACCGAAACACCACCGAACACGGTGGCGACCTTGATTCGGGTGTACCTGGCCAGGGTGCGGATCTCGTCGCTGATCTGTGCGGCCAGCTCACGGGTTGGTGCCACGATCAGGACTCGCGGACCGGGCTTGTGCTCCGCCACGAGCCGCTCGAGGATGGGCAGCGCATAGGCTGCCGTCTTGCCTGTCCCGGTCTGGGCCAGGCCGAGCACGTCGCGGCCTTGGAGGGCAGCGGGGACGGTCTGAACCTGGATCGGCCGCGGCTCCACAAAGCCGGCCGCCGCGATGCCGCGGTGCAGGACGGGGTCGAGGTCGAATTGGGCGAACCCGGGTACGGTTTCGTTGTTGTTTCTAGACATACGTGTATTTCTCTCCAGCGCGCCGGATCGTCGTCCTGACGACACACGGCCGCTTTGCCTTCCCACACAACAGCAGTGAATAGGGGGGTACTTTCGGGCGACGCGATACTCGTTGGAGACCCTGTTGTGCGCCGCGCGCCGAGGTGGTCTCGGCGATATCTTGAACGCGAAGGGTAGCAGATCCACCGAGATCGTGCCAGGGTGATGCCAAACCTCGGGATCCCCGAGCTCTGGATCATTTCGATTCCGACGCAACTTCGTGGGGCCGGTCGGGATCCGACACCACAGAGGGGCAGGCACGGGTGGTGCGAACGATCAGGTCTCGCCCAGAGCAGGATAGTCTGAGTAGCCCTTTTCTCCTCCGCCGTAGAAAGTCTCGAAGTCGGGCTCGTTGAAAGGACCGTTGGCGGCGAGCCTCGCCGGCAGATCAGGGTTGGCGAGGAACAGCTGGGCAAAGGAGACGAGGTCGGCTTCCCCGGCACCGATGACGGCGTTGCCGCGAGCGAGGTCATAGCCGGAGTTGACGATCAGCGCGCGCTCGAACAGCGGTCGGAAACTGGAGGTGGGGACGATCTTTCCGCCGTGGCGCTCGTCCGCCTCCGAGCCCTCGACGAGGTGCAGATAGACGATCCCCAGCTTGTCGAGGGCCGAGATGGCGTACCCGAAGGTGGCCAGCGGGTCGGAGTCCCGCATGTCGTTGAAGGTGCCGCTCGGCGAGAGTCGAACCCCGACACGCTCAGGACCCCAGACGCCGACCGCAGCCTGGGTAACCTCGAGCAGGAAGCGGGCGCGGTTTTCCACCGGGCCTCCGTAGGCGTCGGTGCGGTGGTTGCTGCCGTCACGAAGAAACTGGTCGGGCAGGTAGCCATTGGCGCCATGGATCTCGACCCCGTCGAAGCCGGCTTCCAGAGCGCTCTGCGCCCCGCGACGATAGTCCTCCACGACACCGGCGATCTCATCGATCTCCAGCGCCCGTGGGGTTTCGAACGGTTTCATCCCGGCCGGCGTGAGGTGTTCGCCAGCTGGCGCCACCGCCGAAGGCGCCACCGGCAGCGTGCCGTCGTCCTGGAACAGAGAGTGGGAGATTCGACCGCAGTGCCAGAGCTGCAGGAAGATGCGCCCGCCGGCTTCGTGGACGGCCCCGGTGATCGGCTTCCAGCCCTCCACCTGTCGCCCGTTGTGAATGCCCGGGGTGTTCGGGTAGCCAATACCCTGGCGCGAGACCTGCGTGGCCTCGGTAATGATGAGACCCGCCGAAGAGCGCTGCCGGTAGTACTCGATCATGATGGGCGTCGGCACGGTCTCCACATCGGCCCGGCAGCGGGTCATCGGTGCCATCACGATGCGGTTGGGTAGCGAGTAGGGTCCCAGCTGTAGCGACGAAAACAGGTTGGACATTAGTTTCTCCTTGAAGGCCGGTCGGCTCGAGGGATGTGGCAGCTATGTTGGCCGATCTGGCCAATCCGACCCCTAAGGCCGCTATTCCTCCCGCAAGCTGTTGAATCCGCGCAGTTTACATGACTGATGCCGCGAACCGAAAGGCGTTTGTAAATCTCTCTCGAGGGCCTCGATCTGCACCGATCAGTCGGCGCGCGAGAGATGAAACGTCATCGTCGCGGCCGGCTCACCACCGGCATAGGAGCCCCAGACACTCTCCATGTGATCGCTGTCGACGATCTCGATCCGTGCGGAGCCGATGTAGTGGTCGGTAGCGGGATCGAGGTTCGTCCCACCGATGAAATCGAACACCAACAGGTCGGCCGTGCTCTGGCCCAGGTCGAGCCGCATCTGAGGCTGGTTGCCGCCCGAACAGTAGTGAGTGAGAAGCAAGTCTTCACCGTCGAGATGGTACATGTTGATCATTTCGTATTCGGTTCCGGGGCCCATGGTTTCCATCACCACCGTACCGGCAGCAGAGACCCGAATGTCATGCGTCGCAGGACCAGCGGCTTTGGCTGCCGCCTCCGCCTCTCCGCCTTCACCTTCTATCGGACCTTCCCAGGTGCCATTCAGACTCTTCAATTGATCGAAAGCCTGCTGTGCGGTCAGCTCACCCGCCACCAAAGGTGACGTCACGACCAGGGCGAGCAGGCACAGCGCAGCTACCTGCAGCATCTTCCACATCTCCGGTCCTCCTCTGAGTTGTTAAAGCTGCCCCAGTATACACGGGTCGGCCCAGGGCGGCCGCTCACCGCCAATTGATCCGAACTCGGAGACGGTAGATGCGGGGGGACAGAGTTGCATTGACCCAGTCGGCGCTCCCCGAATTCAGATTGGTGTCGCGGCTCAGGACATAGCCTTCGTTGAAGATGTTGAAGGCGTCGATGCTAGAGGTCATGGTCGAGCCTCCAAAATCTGATCCACCTGGAGTGTTAGTTTTCGGCTTCTAGGGACCGGACTTCACTCACCAACTCGTGCTCAGCTAGAGGGGCTCTAGCCCAACTGTGCCCGCATCCACTCGGTCAACTCTTTCTTGGTGGCCTCACCACTCGCAATCCGAACCGTCATCTCTTCCAGTACGTCAGGAGGAGGAAGCGACTCCACGCCGTTTGCGGTCAGGAAGACCAGCGCAGCCAGCACCGCCGTCCTCTTGTTGCCGTCGTGGAAAGCTTGGTTCTGGGAAATGTGAAACAGGTAGGCAGAGGCCATGGCCGTCAGCTCCGGATGGAGGTACTCGCCTTCGAACCGCTGCTGCGGCATCAGCACCGCCGACTCGAGAAGGCCCGCATCCCGCAGACCCGCGAGTCCCCCCTCGTTGGCAATCGTGTTCTGGTGAATGGCGAGGGCGTCGTCGACACTCAGGAATCGGATGGCAGCCAAACGTCACTCCGCCAAGCGCTGCAACATCTCTCCATACCGAGGCCGGAGCTTTTCCAGAGCCGCGGTGATCTCTTGTTTCCCGACACCAACGCTGACCGGTGTGACGATCAGAGAGTTACCGCTGACGGTGACCTGGAGCGGTGTATCGCCCTCGATTCCGAGGGCTTCCATGAGCGCCTTGTCGATTACCAGGGCCTGGCTGTTGCCGTGCTTTTGAAGAGTCTTGACCATGACGCCTCCTGTTATAACAAAGTTACAACATCTACTCTACCCGGTCAACCCCTTGATCGCGCTGCGAACCGCATGCACTTCCTGATCCCGATCTTCCCGAAGACTGGGTCAGACACTAGAGACTGCCCGGTCACCGGCCTGTATATCATTGATTCCAGGAGAGTTAGACGGTTAAGCCGCTCGAGATCTGAGCACCGAGAGGAAGGTGCAGGTGGTGCAGTACCGGCGACCGCAGGGAGCCCACCGACGACTTCTTGAATGCCATTTCGTGGTAGGGCTTGTCGTGTGAGGTGGGGGGAGTTAGCTTGAGGTAGGCGGAGTAAGGCGAAAAACGGCATTCGCCTGGTTGGCTTCTTCACCGAGTTCCCCTCAGATCGGGGAGTTTGGCTGATTTGGTGAGCAGAGGGTGAGAAGAACAGGGAACCGCGGACCTCGGAAGTCCGCAGTCGCTTCTCTAACTGGTTGTATGCGTGAGACCTATCATGGTGGAGCCGGACGGGATCGAACCGACGACCTCTTGAATGCCATTCAAGCGCTCTCCCAACTGAGCTACGGCCCCACGAATGGCGAGGACTGAGGAATATAGCGATGGGAATTGCGGGTGTCAACCAGTGCGCTCTGGGTCTGCTCTCCGTGCCATCCCGCCTGCCATCTCGAGGATTTCGGTTTTGGACCCTTCGTCCCAGAACCGGACACTTGAGGCTTTCACGGTCGGTTCTATAAACCTCTATAAATCAACAACTTAACGTCCAGACTGAAACTGGCACGGACCCTGCTCTAGGGTCCTGTGGAGAGCGAACTCATGGACGTGCAGCGAACCGATCTGATGCGCCAGAAAAAGCGTAAGAGGACCCTCCTGATCGGGGTGGCGCTGGCGGCTGTGATCCTGATCTCCATCGGCCTGGCACAGCTCGAGCCCGCGGCGCCGACCGTCGAGGGAGGCGCTCTGTACTTCTCGAACGTCGAGCGGGGCGAGATGCTTCGCCAGGTCCGCGGGCCGGGCACCCTGATCCCCGAGAGCCTGCAATGGATCACGGCAGCTACCCGGGGACGGGTGGAGCGCATCCTGGTTCTTCCCGGCACGGTCGTCGAGGCGGATACGGTCTTGCTCCAGCTCTCCAGCCCCGAGCTGGAGCAGCAGATCGTGGATGCCGAGTCCGAGCTCCGGGCCGTCGAGGCTGACTACGTCATGCTCGAAGCGCAGCTCGAAAGCCAGGTGCTCACCCAGGAGTCGGTGCTCGCCCAGGCCATCTCGGAGCACAGCCAGGCCAAGCTGCAACTGGAAGCCAACGAACGACTCACGGCCGAGGGGCTCCTGCCCGAGATCGACTACAAACGGTCTCAGCTGGCCACAAACCAGCTCGAAACGCTCGAGCAGATCGAACGGGTTCGGCTCGAGAAGGCAGGCCGGTCCACTGAGGCCCAACTCCAGGCCGGCCGCAGCCGCCTCGAGCAACAGCGAGCCCTGATGAACCTACGACGACAGCAGTTCGCCTCACTGCAGGTTCGGGCCGGAATGGCAGGGGTCCTACAAGAGGTGCGGGTCGAGGAGGGCCAACGGGTCACGGCCGGCACCACGCTCGCTCAGGTGGCGCAGCCCGATCGACTCAAGGCCGAGCTTCGCATCCCCGAGACCCAGGCCAAGGATCTACGGGTCGGACTCGCTGTCTCCATCGACACCCGCAACGGCATCGTTCCAGGTCGACTGAGCCGCGTCGATCCTGCCGTGCGTGAAGGCAGTGTAACGGTGGACGTCGCGCTGGAAGGAGCTCTGCCCCAGGGCGCCAGGCCCGACCTCCGGGTCGACGGCACCATTGAGATCGAGCGCCTCGAGGATGTGCTCTACGTCGGCCGCCCGGCCTATGGCCAGGCCAATCAGACAGTCAGCCTATTTCTCGTCAACGACGAGGAGGACGCGGCGGAGAGAGTGCAAGTACGCCTGGGGCGAAGCTCGGTCTCCACAGTGGAGGTCGTCGACGGCCTTCAGGAGGGCGATCGCGTGATCCTTTCAGACACATCCAAATGGGACGACTTCGACCGCATTCGAATCGAGTGACAACCATCCACTCTTGGAAGACAGGACGGGAGAAACCATGAGCTCGAACCACGACCCCCTGATTCAGATGAAGGGCATCAAGAAGGTCTTCTTTACCGACGAGGTGGAGACCCATGCACTGACCAACGTGCACCTGATGATCCAGAAGGGCGACTATGTCTCCATCTCCGGTCCCTCCGGCTGCGGCAAGACGACGCTGCTCTCCATCCTCGGCCTGTTGGACACGCCGACCGACGGCGACTACGTGCTCAACGACCAGGCCGTCGCTGGCCTTCGCTTCGCCGAGCGGGCCAAGATCCGCAACCGCGAGATCGGCTTCATTTTCCAGGCCTTCAACCTCATCGGTGACCTGACGGTCTACGAGAACGTGGAGCTGCCGCTCACCTACCGGGGGATGAGCTCCTCCGAGGCCAAGGTCCGGGTCATGGAAGCACTCGAGCGAGTGGCCATGTCCCACCGCACCAAGCACTATCCCTCCCAGCTCTCCGGAGGCCAGCAACAGCGAGTCGCGGTGGCTCGCGCCGTGGTGGGGTCCCCTTCCATCCTGCTCGCCGACGAACCGACAGGAAATCTCGATTCCAAGAACAGCGAAGCGGTCATGGAGCTGCTCGACGACCTGCACGCGCAGGGAGCGACGATCTGCATGGTGACGCACGACCCTCGCTGGGCCCGCCATGCCAACCGCAACATCGAGCTCTTCGACGGCCGGATCGTCTCGGAGGAAGTTCTTTCAGAGCCCGCCGTCGAGACAATAGCCGTGCCCTCATAGGTGAGTTACGATCACTGAAGTGAGCGTTCCAGCTCCATCGATTCTCGTCGCCGACGACCAGCCGGACGTCCTGGAGTCCATGCGCCTGCTGCTCAAAGGCGAGGGCTATTCCGTCGAGCTCTCCAGCTCTCCAGAGGAGGCTATGGACGCCGCCGGCAAGCGCGACTTCGACGCCGCCCTCATCGACCTCAACTACACACGCGATACGACGTCGGGCAGGGAGGGGCTGGACCTTCTAGCCCAGCTCCAGGAGCTCGACTCGAGCCTTCCCGTCGTGGTGATGACGGCGTGGGGCAGCATCGAGCTGGCAGTCGAAGCCATGCGCCTCGGCGCCAGCGACTTCTTCGAGAAGCCCTGGGACAACGAGCGAGTGCTGGCGATCCTGCGCAGCCAAATCGAGCTGCGCAGGGCGCGGCGCAAAGGTGAGCGGCTCGAAGCAGAGAATCGGTTGTTGAGGGGTGGGGAAGAGATCGACTTCATCGCCGACTCGCGGGCCATGCGACCGGTCCTGGAGTTGATCGAACGGGTCGGTCCCTCCGACGCCAACGTCCTGATCACCGGCGAGAATGGCACCGGCAAGGGAATCGTCGCCCAGCTGCTGCACTCGGTGTCAGACCGTGCCGACATGCCCCTGGTGACCGTCAACACCGGCGGCCTCTCCGAGTCCATCTTCGAGAGCGAGCTGTTCGGGCACGTCAAGGGGGCCTTCACCGACGCCAAAGGCGACCGGCTCGGGCGCTTCGAGATGGCAGACGGCGGCACACTCTTCCTGGACGAGATCGGCAATCTGCCGGCGGCTCAGCAGGCCAAGCTCCTCCGCGTCGTGGAGACCGGAGAGTTCGAGCGCGTCGGCGCGTCGCGAACCCAATCGGCCGATGTGCGCGTCCTATCGGCAACGAACGCCGACCTCGAGGCTGCCGTCGGCGAAGGTCGATTCCGCAAGGACCTTTTATACCGATTGCGAACGGTCGAGATTCCGATCCCCCCACTGCGTGAGCGCGGCGAGGACCTCGAGCCCCTCGCCAACCACTTCTTCGACAAGCACGCTGCCAAGTACCGCAAACAGCTCGAGGGCTTCGACGAGTCGGCGCGAACTGCGATGCGGAAGCACGGCTGGCCCGGCAATGTCAGAGAGCTGGATCACGCTGTGGAGCGGGGCGTCCTGATGGCCCAGCGGCCGCTGATAGCTACCGGAGACCTCGGCCTGGAGTCCGGCGTCGAAGCGGCCGCGCAGCTCGAGAAGATGACTCTGGAAGACGCCGAGCGACTTCTCATCCAGAAAGCGCTGGACAAAGCCCAGGGCAACGTCAGTCTCGCAGCCGAGGACCTGGGTCTGAGTCGCAGCGCTCTCTACCGCCGTCTCGAGAAGCACGGCCTCAACTGACTAGAATGGGGTCCGGTATGCGGCCGAGTCCCCGACTTCACCTGAGCAGCGAGCAACGCCTCTTTCTGCTGGCGTTCGCGGTTGGCCTGCCGGGCTCGATCCTCGGCCTGGCCCTTCTCTGGACTTCCAACCTCCCTGCCTCCACCCGCTGGATTCTGACTGTCCTCCTGATTGTCACCTGGACTGCGCTAGCAGTTGCGGTGAGGCGTCGAGCCATCTACCCGCTGCGCACTATCTCCAGCCTTCTGGAGGCCCTGCGGCAGGAGGACTACTCCCTGCGCGGCCACCGGGCCGGTGCCGACGATGCACTGGATGACGTCTTCCGAGAGGTCAATCTGCTCAGCGAAAGCCTGAGCGAGCAGCGCATCAGCGCTCTCGAGGCCTCGGCTCTCCTGCGGGCCGTGATGGCCGAGATCGACGTGGCGGTCTTTACCTTCGACCCGGAGCATCGGCTACGGCTGGTGAATCGTGCCGGTGAGACGATTCTCGCCCGACCCTCGTCCCGCCTGCTCGGCAGCTCGGCCGTGGACCTGGGCCTGGAGGACTGGCTCGAAAGTGAGCTTTCCGGCACCGTCGAGCGGGCGTTCCCGGGCGCAGTCGGGCGTTGGCGGGTGCGACGCAGCACCTTCCGCCAGGAAGGCATGCCGCACCAACTGCTGGTCATCACCGACTTGAGCAAGACGCTGCGTCAGGAGGAGCGTCAGACCTGGCAGCGCCTGATTCGAGTCCTCGGCCACGAGCTCAACAACTCCCTGGGTCCCATCAAGTCCACCGCCGAGACCCTTCACCGGCTTACCGGCAAGCAGCCCAGCGTCGAAGAGTGGCACCAGGATCTTCGCAGTGGCCTGGAGGTCATCCGCCAGAGATCGGAGGCCCTGAGCCGATTCATGGCTTCTTACTCGCAGCTGGCTCGCCTACCGGAGCCCACCCTCGAGTCCCTGACCGTTGCAGGGCTCGTGAAGCACGCAGTCGCGATGGAGTCGCGGCTGCAGGTCGAGATCACGGACGGTCCACAGCTCAACGTGCAAGCCGACCGGGCGCAGATCGAACAGGCGCTGATCAACATTGTCAAGAACGCGGTCGAGGCTTCACTCGAGGCCGGTGGTGGAGTCGAGATCAGCTGGTCTCGTCGCGCCGACAGCTGCGAAGTGCTGGTTCAGGATGAAGGTCCCGGTGTTCCCGAGAGTGCCAACCTGTTCGTCCCCTTCTTCACGACGAAGCCGGGAGGCTCAGGTATCGGCCTGGTCCTGAGCCGCCAGATAGCGGAAGCCCACGGCGGCAGCCTGACTCTCGAGAACCGCATCGGACACCAGGGCTGCTGCGCCCGACTGCGCCTGCCATTGGGATAAGCAATTGGGATAAGGAAGTCCATCCAGCTGGACACAGAGTCTGGCGGTCTTGAGGTCTTGGGGTCTTGGGGTCCTGGGGTCTTGGGGTCTTGGGGTCTTGGGGTCTTGAGGTCTTGGGGTCTCGGGGTCCTGGGGCTTGGGACCTGGGCATGTGACTACGACTGTGAGGAGGTTTGTCCGGGGCCCCCAGGGGGCTTTCCTCCCTTCCGCTGCCAGAACCCCCTGGGGTCTCCCGAACGAACCTCTGGCACCGTTGACGCAATCACTCAGTGACGCAGCGAGAGCCTGGCTGGCTATGATCTCGTTGGTCCAAGTGCCAAGACCTCACTACCACAAAGACCGCTCGGCGGAATCGCCGAGCGCCTCAAACCCCAAGCCCTCAAAGACCGGTCGGAGCAAGCGACGGCCGCCTCAACCCTCAAGCCCTCAAGCCCTCAAAGATCGCTCGGAGGAGTCGGAATCGACTTCAGGTTGGTCTGGCTTCAGGTGCTCGAGGATGACCTTCTTCATCTCCTCCAACCCGGAGCCCGTCCGAGCGGAGATCCAGAGCGCAGCCTCGGTGGACCGCGACGTGTTACCGGCGAGGTCGGCCTTGTTGAAGAGAGTCAGGACTCTATCGGCATCCACACTCAGATCCTGAAGAACGGCCTCGCCGACCTCGAGCTGCTCTTGCCACTGAGGATGGCTACGGTCGACGACATGCAGCACCAGGTCGGCGTAGGTGATCTCCTCGAGAGTGCTCTTGAACGAGGCGACCAGGTGATGTGGCAACTTGCGAATAAACCCCACCGTGTCGGCAAACACCGCCAAGGTATCCGTGCTCAAGGCTCCCCGGCGAAGCTTTGAATCCAGGGTTGCGAACAGCCGATCTTCCACTGGGGCTCCAGCCCTGGTGAGCTGGTTGAAGAGCGTGGACTTGCCCGCGTTGGTGTAGCCAGCCAGGGCGATCTGTAGCACATCACGGCGACCGCGCCTCTGGATCTGACGGGTGCGCTCGATCTTGTCCAGATCCCGCTTCAGGTGGCGGATTCTCTTGCGCAGCATTCGCCGGTCGGCTTCCAGCTGCGTCTCGCCCTCACCACCTCGAACGCCGATGCCGCCCACCTGTCGGGAAAGGTGGGTCCAACGACGAGTCAGCCGCGGCAGGAGGTACTCGAGTCGGGCGAGCTCGACCTGGGTCCGGGCCTCATTGGTGCTTGCCCTCTGAACGAAGATCTCCAGGATCAGGCCACTTCGATCCATGACCTGGAGGTCGAGGATCTCCTCCAGGTTCTTCACCTGGCTGGCCGACAGGTCGTCATCGAAGATCGCCAGATCGGCCCCGAGCTCCCGCGCGGCCTCACCGACCTCAGCCGCCTTGCCACGCCCAATGAACGTGCCGGCATGCGGCGTCTTGCGCTGCTGCTGCGCCCGGGCCGCGACTTCGACACCTGCGCTCCGGGTGAGCTCGGCCAGCTCGTCCAGATGCTCCTCTACCAACCAGCCCGGTTGGCCCGGCAGGCTCAAGCCGACCAAGACAGCGCGACGCTGGCCCGTTGATGGAAGCTGGGTTTCTGTGAGCAAGTTCGACTGCCGAGAGCTGCTTGCTAGAAGCGATAGACCACACCGACCTGGGCCAGGCCGAAGTATCGGGCGACATCGGAGCTCAGGATGTGGCCGCTGAGCTCGATCCTCATCGAAAAATCGGGCGAGATTTCGATGTCTCCAGTCAAGCCCAGAACCAGCCCAATCGAAGTCCCGCTTTCGCTCGTTCCGTCATCAATCTCGCCGCTCATCTGGTAGGCGCCGAGGCCGATGTAGACGCCGGAGTCGAGAAGGCTGCCCGAAAAGGAGCTCTTCGCGGAGCGGTACTCGCCAGCCACATTGAGATAGGTAAGGTCGGCTCCTCTGAGCTCTCCGAGGTAGTCGTTGGAGCCGAAGCCGATGTACCCCAGTCGGAAACCTACGTGGGTCCTTTTTTCCAGGACGTGGGAGAAGCCCAGCTGAAAGGACGGGTTGCCAAATCCCGCCTCGCTCTCGTCGAAAGAGCCGCCTACCCCGAGCAGGAGACTACCGGTAAAAGAGTAGAGCTCCTGGGCACTGGCGGCTACAGGAACCAGCAGCAATCCCGCCAGAAACATCACGACCAAAGTCTGCGATCGTCTCACGTCTTCCCCCGCTCTTGGACCGTCGCACTTTGCGTCTTCGAAAGGGCGACCTAATTCCTCCGTCTCGTTCGACTGGCAAGTATACCGACCTTTGTCCCGTCTTTTAACGGGGAGACGGTCGTAGGCTGCGGTCACTCGGAATCCGAGCTCCTCTACTCTCATCTCAAGTATCTCGTACGCTGGAGAAACTCATTTGTCACATACATGGAAAACCGAACTCGAGGAAGCCGGCCTTCGGCTGCTGACGCTTCTCCTCCCGCCCGTCTGCGTGGCCTGCCATCGAATCGAAGGCACCGAAGCCCTGGAACTGGGCCTGTGCTCGGACTGCAGACGACAGCTCCAGCCGACACCCCGGTCGGTGTGTGCTGGCTGCGGTCGGCAGCTGGAGGCCGACCCACTGCCCGACGGCTATCTCTGCGGCTCCTGTCGACAAGCTCCACCCCCTTTTGAGCGACTCTACTCCGGTTGGTCCTACGAGCCACCACTCGTCGAGGTAGTCCACGCATTGAAGTTCCGGCGCCTTGCATTTCTCGGCGCAAGTCTTGGCCGTGCCCTGAGTCATCGCTACAGGTGCCTGAGAGAGGACGTCGATCTGGTCGTTCCGGTGCCGCTTCATTGGCGCCGGCAATTGAGCCGGGGCTTCAACCAGGCGGAGGAAATCGCCCGGCCAATAGCCAACGAGCTCGAATTGCCTCTGGTTCGAGCCCTGCGTCGCAAAGCCGCCACTCGTCCCCAAACCGGCCTGGATCGAGCTTCGCGGGCGGCCAACCTGCGACGAGCCTTCACCACCACTCGCACCGGCCGAAGCCGAATCGAGGGTTGCCGGGTGTTGCTGGTGGACGATGTTGTTACGACTCGTAACACACTCGGGGCCGCGACCGGCCGCCTCCTTGATTCCGGAGCCACCTCGGTGATTTGCCTCACTGGCGGCAGGACACCGGAGCCGATCTGATTTGGCCTGGGTCTTGCTTAATATCTCTCGAGCGGCAGAATCAGCGGAAAGGAGTCTTTGACACTCGTCGCCACATCCAAATATAATGCACAGTCGTATAGCTACCTGTTGCGGATGCTCTATTTAAGGAAGTCCCTACTTGCCGTCCTGGCCCTGTCCATTCTGGGTGTCGGGGTGGTGTCTGCCGATGAGGTCATCGGCTCTGCGAACGGTGCCCTCAGCGGGCATGTCCAGAGCCTGACCGCCCCCCTGCCCCAATCCATGGTCTACGCGTATCATCTAGGTGATACCAGCCTGCGAAAAGTGGTCAGCGACACGCAAGGCAACTTCCGATTCGACAGCCTCCCAGCGGGCTTGTACAAGGTCATCGCCTTCCGGGACGGCTTCGTCCCCAGTATCGCGCTGCTGACACGGGCCAGTGCCCGGGCGCAGCAGTTCTTGGACATGGAGCTGCAAAAGGACTCGGCAACCGCGCCCTCCGACCAAGACAGCTTCTGGACCGTTCGAGACCGCATTCCTTCGGACGTATTGAGAGATATCGAGACCGCCGCCGCCGAGGCCACCGCCGATGTCAACAACGCTCGACTCAACGATCGTCTGAAGCCGCGGAATGTCGAGACCGAGATGCAGGCGGTGGCGGGAATGCAACAGGGTCTCGAGATCGGCAACGCCCAGCTGGCAGGAGGCAGTGTCGGAATTCAAGGTGAGGTGAACGATCTCTACATCGGCCTTACCGGCAACTTCGTCGAGATGCAGCCGGGCGCCAACACCGAGGAATCTGCAGCCATCTCCAACGGAAGAACGCAGCTGGTCTCAGTCAAGGTGGAGAACTCCGACCAGTCGGCCGTCCGCGTCACTTCCTTGAGCAATCGGATGGTCTCCCCAGGCTCGAAGAGCGCCGATCTCTCCAATGTCGGGTTGGAATCCCACAGCGTCAGCTGGACGCAGAACGTCGGCGAGACCGGCCAGTCCGATTTCGCGGTGCACTACACCGAGGAAAACAACTTCTACCGCCAGGCTCCCATCGAACCCATCGGTATACCGGATGCCTCCCGTTCATGGAGGATCGAGGGCAACTACAGGGCAGCGTTGACATCCCGTACCAACTTCGAGACAGGTGTGCGCTATCTCGACCGGCAGACCGAGTTCTTCGGACCCAACCCCAGAGTTGGAGGGCTCGTGACACCGCTGCCTGCCGAGAGGATCGATGTCTTCGGCAAGGCTGGAATGCAAGTCAGACCGGCAATCCTGATCGAGGCCGGGTTCCTGTCGTCCCTGCGCGACGGCAACCTGTCGGCAGTATCACCCACGGGTGGGATGGTCATCAGTCTCGGGCAGAACTGGCGGGCTCACGCCTCGGGCAGCTACCAGGTCCACGACCTGCAAGTCGACACCATCCACCAGGGATTCGCTCCTGTTCTATTCGAGGAACACAGCAGCGCCTGCGGTTACTCGGAAGAGTACTGCTACCAACTGCTGGTAGCGCGAAAAGGTCAGAACTTCGACCAGATAAGCCTGGGCTTCACCCACCGGCGATTCGACGAGACGCTTCACCTCTACTTCAACGAGGACTTCTTCAACCGGCTCGAGAGCCTCTACCTGGTCAGTGGCGACGAGATTCCGGAGCTGGAGTTCTCGGCCAGTCATCAGTTCACCCCCATGATCCTGGCGACGCTGAGATCCAACATAGCAGCTGGCGGAGGAGGCATCCTGCGCACGGCTGACCGGTCTCAATATGAGAACGAAGTTCGGTATCTTGTCACTTCCCTCGATACCCGATTCCAGCAGACTTCTACCGGTGTGTTGCTGGCTTTCCACCACATGGCGCAGCAGCTGACGCCGATCGAGCAGCATCAGGGCCGCTGGCGCCAACAACGGGTGGCCCAGCCCACCCTCGTCGAGCTCGAGCGCCTGCAGCTCCTGTTGAGCCAGGACCTCGTGATCTTCAGCGAAGCCGTTGCCGACTGGGCCGTGCAGCTCAATATGGAAGTCAGTCGCGGCATGCCTGAAGCCGCACCGACGGTTGCGGAAGCCGACGACGAGCTCCACAAGCGCATCACCGGTGGCGTGGCAGTCAAGTTCTGAGCCTCGCCCACACCTCCCCGATTCTCTGCACAACACGTCTCGATCCGAGGCCGGCAGGCCCGATGAAGCCCCGCTGTCGTGAAGTCGTCCGATCGGAGTTTCGATCGAGGCGTCAATCTGTTGAATCCATATTCTTGAGTTCCGCCAAAATCTTGAAGCGAAATGCGTAAACCCCTGGAAACAGAGCCCCATCGCGAGTTCAAAGAACCGTTTTGGTGGCATGATTCCTGCTAAGAATGCCTTCGGATTAGCGCGGGCACGCGAATGACACGAACAACTCCAACTCGTGCAAGACCTTTGATCGCGGCCCTGATCCTGGCCGCCCTGGTCATCGCCTTCGCGGGCTTGAGCTTTTCTCGCAAGGCATCGTCCTTCCAACCCTTGGGGTTTACCGCCGACGACAAGGGCGCCTTCTGGCAAGTCACCGCCGTTGATCACGACGACAGCGGTCTTCTGGTCGGCGACCAGATCCTCCTGATCAATGGACAGGAGTTCGGGCAGTTGGCCGATCCGACCGGTGCCCTGCGGCAGCGGGTATCGAGTGAGCTCGTGGTCCTGCGCGGCGAGCAGATGGCGAGGGTGAGCTACGAGCTCCCCTCTCTGGCCGTCGATCTTCCCTATCTGATCCTGGCGCTCATCGGCATCGCCTATCTACTGATCGGCATCTACACCCTTCTCCGGGACCAGCGTCGACCTTCGTTCCTCTTCTACCTCTGGTGCCTGGCATCCGCGGTCCTCTACATCGCTTCACCGGCGCCACCGTACGACCTGGCCGGGCGAGGGATCTATCTTCTCGACGAGGTGGCCAGGATTCTTCTCGCACCCCTGACGCTTCACCTCTTCCTGGTCTTCCCGCGTCCCCTGATTCGCCAGGAGAAGCTCTCTCGCCTGATTCCGTTTCTCTACCTTCCCAGCGCCTTTCTGCTGGCATTGCAGGCCGATCTGATCTTCTTCAACGGCCGGTGGCTCTTGGGTGGCCGGGTGGAAACGGCCCTCGGCGTCCTCGACCAACTGGAGCTCTACCACCTGGTGCTCTTCGCGCTGGCGGCGGTAGCGGTTCTGATCTGGCGACTGAGGAGTATCAGCCAGCCCGAGCCCCACCGGCAGGCCACCTGGATCGCAGTTGGAATGGCGGCCGGCTATGTTCCTTTCCTCGCGCTCTACGTGTTGCCCCTGACCTTCGGGGCTCAGTGGCCAACCGCCGTAACGACCCTCGCCGTCTTGCCATTGGCGCTGGTGCCCCTGACATTCGCCTACGCGATCCTGCGCTACAAGCTCTGGGATATCGGTGCCATTGTCCGCGACACGGTCTCCCTGAGTGTCACCATCCTTGTCGGTGTCATCGGCTTCTCGCTGGCCAACATGCTGGTGACGCGAGTGGTTCCGACCGAGCTCAATGTGGCTCGCACGCTGGCCTCCTTCTTGTCGGGTCTGGTGATTGCGGGACTTCTCGTGCCCACCAGGCGTGGCGTGAGCTCGTCGCTGGAGCGCTTCCAGCATCGCACCACATGGAGCAAGCGCCGAGCCCTGGCACGCTTCGGCCAACAGATGCTAGAGGAGCGCTCCCTGGGTCGACTATGTTCCAGCCTGCTCGACCAGCTCGAGATGGCCGTGGAGCTCGACCACGCCACCCTGTTCCTGGTCAGCGGCGACCGACTGCTTCCCTATCGTCCACAGAGGGGACTCCCCCCGATCCTGAGCTTCGACGATTTCGAAGCCGACTTCTGGGGCATCGAATCGGAGGCCCTCAGCGGGGTCGAGTTCCCGACGGACGAGCTGACGACCAAGCAGCGGCTATTCTCGGCCGGCTACCGGTACGCGTTCCCCTTGCGAGTACGAGACGAACAGATCGGAATCTTCCTGACCGGCTACAAGCAGAGTGACTTGCCGCTGAGCAGCGACGATCTCGAGTTGATTCGAACGGTGCTGAATCAGGCGGCTCTGGCGATCGAGAACGCTCAACTGCTCGAGCAGGTCAGCACTCAACTCGAGGAGGTCGACCGATTGCAGCGCCACACCCGTCAGATCATCGAATCCTCTCCGGCGGGCATCGCCGTGGTCGATGGCAACGGCGTGCTGCGCTCCATCAATCGGGCTTTCGGCTCACTCGTGGGTCTCGACCTTGCACAGGCCCCGGGACGCTCGCTCCGGGAAGTCCTGTCGATGGATTCCCTGCCAAGTCCTGGTGACGGGATTCGAGAGCTCCGGTTTCAGGATCCTGAAGGACAGGAGCGCTATCTACAGATCTCCATGGCTCCGCTGGAAGAGGGCCCCGAAGATGATCAACGGGTCATCATCGTCCAGGATGTCAGCCAGCGGGTAGCGATGGAGAACGCCCTGAAGGAAAAAGAGCGACTGGCCTCCCTGGGAATGTTGGCGGCGGGAGTGGCGCACGAGGTCAACACCCCCATCACCGGCATCTCCAGCTATGCACAGATGCTGTTGTCCGAAACGCCTGAAGGTGACCCGAGAAGGCAGCTGCTGGAAAAAGTGGAGAAACAGACGTTTCGTGCCGCCAGGATCGTCAACAGCCTGCTCGATTTCGCCCGCGATCGACAGCATGCCGAGGTTCCGGTCTCCCTTCGACCTCTGATCGGAGAGAGCCTGGAATTGCTCAAGGAGCGGTTGCTGGAGAGTGACACGCTGCTCGAGTGGCACCCGCCGGAAGAGGAGAGCGTGGTCCTGGGCCACGAGGGTGAGCTGCAGCAGGTCTTCACCAACCTGGTCATCAATGCCCTGGACGCCATGGCACAGACAGACAAACAAGGTAAGCTCCGAGTGGAGCTCGAACTAAGCGACAAGTGGATCGTCGTTTCTGTGGAGGACAACGGTCCGGGAATCGGAACGAAAGAGTTGGATAAGATCTTCCAGCCCTTTTACTCCACGAAGCTGGCCGAAGGTGGCACCGGACTGGGTCTGTCCATCAGCTACAACATCGTCCGGCGCCATGGCGGCGAGCTCCGTGTCGTAAGCCACCGGGGTGAGGGAAGTCGATTCATCGTCGAGCTTCCCCGCCTCGAGCCGCGACCCGAGCAAGCCTCATGAGCATCCTGATCGTCGACGACGAAGAAATCCTGCAAGACGTCCTGACCTCCCTGTTGACCAAGGAGGGCTATTCGACGCTCAGCGCCGGCACCGGGCGTGAGGCTCTGGACCTGCTGGCGAGAGAAGAAGTCGAGCTCATCCTGCTGGATCTGATGCTGCCCGACACTTCCGGGTTGGAGGTCCTGAAACGGGTCCGAGCCTCGGACCCCGATCAGGTGGTTATCGTCATCACCGCCTTTTCCTCCATCGAAGGCGCCATAGAAGCGATGCGAGAGGGCGCCTTCCACTACATCCCGAAGCCGTTCAAGAATGAAGAGGTGCTGCTGACGATCCGCAAGGGTCTGGACCAGTATCGGCTGGCCTCCGAGAATCGATCCCTGAAGGAGCAGCTTCGGCAACGATTCGGCTTCGACAACATCATCGGCAAGAGCAAGCCGATGCAAAAGGTATTCGAGCTGATCCAACTGGCGTCGCCGGCGAAGAGCAACATCCTGATCTTGGGGGAGAGTGGCACTGGCAAGGAGCTCGTGTCCAAAGCCATCCATCACCATTCGCGAAGAGCCGGCGGCCCGTTTGTCACTGTCAACTCGGGATCAATGCCCGCCGATCTACTCGAAAGCAACCTTTTCGGGCACGTCAAAGGCTCCTTCACCGGTGCAGTCTCCAACAAGAAGGGTCTCTTCGAGCTCGCCCACGGCGGCTCCATCTTCTTCGACGAGATCGGCAATATTCCCCTGGATACCCAGGCGAAGCTCCTGCGTGTAATCCAGGAAAAGGAGTTCATGCGCCTGGGAGGTGTCGAGACCCTCAAAACCGATGTCCGGATCATCGCTGCGACCAACGCCCTGATCGAGGAGTCGGTGCAGGAGGGCATCTTCCGTGAGGACCTCTACTACCGCCTGAACGTCATTACCATTCAACTGCCTCCTCTGCGGCAGCGTTCCGAGGATATTCCCCTGCTGGTCAGAGCCTTCCTGACGAAGTATGCGCAGGAAAACGACAAGACGTTGGAGGAGGTCTCCTCCGCCGCGATGGAGCTGCTTCTCGACTACCGTTGGCCCGGCAATGTGAGGGAGCTGGAGAACGTGATCGAGCGCGCCGTCGTGCTTTCGTCGGGCTCCACTCTGGATGTGGATCTTCTGCCACCCAGCGTCCGCGAGCCCGATTCCCTACCGGCCCCGAGCGCAATGCTCCCCAGCAACGGAGTCGCCTTCAAGGAAGCCGTCAGCTCCTACGAGCGTCAGCTCATCGTCAAGGCCCTGGAGGCCGCCGGTGGCGTGCAGAAGGCCGCGGCTGAGCTCCTGAGGGTCAAGCCGACCACGCTTCACGAAATGATGAAGCGGCTCGAGATTTCCGTCGACCGCGTTCCAAGCTGAGTCAGAGGCCACAAACTGGGCCGCCCGCTTGGGCCAATCGCCCTGGGTCCTGGGGCTTGGGTCCTGAACGGATGACCATCTTCTCGTGGAGGTCCGTCCGAGTGGCTCGAAGGCGTTGGCCCCAAGCAAACATGACCGTTGTCGATGGGGTTCCGACGTGGGGCTCCCAGGGGGCTATCCTCCCTTCCACAGTAACCAACCCCCTGGAGGTCCCCACGTCGGACCCTCAACCGTTGGAGAGACCTCGCACTCAGCCTTGCACCTATGCGACCTTGAGAATCACCCCCTACGCCCCTAAGCCCTTACGCCCCTACCTCCCAATGCCTCACTGCTTCAAGGCCTCAATGCCAGTCGGTACAAGAGGTCCGTCCGGGTGGTTCGCAGGGGGACGGCGTCGG
>Ga0316192_10001027_pt1 | contig 20559 bp, 16 predicted proteins | sample MerIslwburrow_MG_FD_204931 | JGI IMG/M metagenome (GOLD analysis project Ga0316192, IMG submission 204931) | Coastal sediment microbial communities from Maine, United States - Merrow Island worm burrow | ecosystem: Environmental > Aquatic > Marine > Coastal > Sediment | place: USA: Maine...
GCAGGGAGCCGACCTGGGCAGCGCCGTTCTCGAGTATGTCCTGACCATCGAAGTGCGAGCGTTCGCGATACGGGCTGGCCACCGCATGGACGATCAATGCCTGGCCTTCGCGGTACTGCTCGTAGATATTGGACAGGCTCGGATGTAGTCCGAACATGCCGTCGAGTTTGTTGAGCCCATCGCTGTCACCCGGCACAGGCAATGCGAGTTCGCCACGTATCTTGCGATAGTTGCCGTCACCGTACGGCGCCGCAATGGCTAGTCCGTCGGCCGCACCGCGCAGAATGACGAGCACAAAGCGTGCGTCGCTGTCCGCTCGCGCAAACGCCACTCCGGGAATTCCGCTGACCATCGCAGCGGCACCTGCAAACCTGAGCATATCTCGTCTGCTGATCATGCCTACCTCCGTTGAAAATCGGGAGACGCTAACAGCAACGTCATGCCCTGCGCGTTGCTCTCCGCACGCGAGACCGCTTTACGCGATTCGGCGCTGAAAGTCGGGCCGAGAACCTCATCGCCAAGTTCGACCGGGCTCACGCGTGCCCCGACCAGCCTGGAAACGGTGTTGGACCACTCAATGCGTTTGTACAGTGCGTCAGCGCCACCCCAGTTCTCAGCCGAGTCGGGCCAGCCCGCCGGGCTACCCGGTCGAAACGGCGGCTGGCCCATGAGGTCCAGTGCACCAACAATGAAGCGCGTGTTGTCGGGGATGTGATCGAATGCACGCAAGGTCGAAATAACGAAGTCGTGGGGCGATTTATACTTGCCATGCACCTTGCTCCAGGCCGTGTCCGCGCTCACCAGCGCTTCATAGACGGGCACAAGTTCACCACCGTTCTCGAGGTAGGTCGCTGCCAGTTCGTCAACAAAATCCAATGGTGGCTCGTCCGCAACGAAATGCGTGGCGAGCTTGGTGGCCAGGAAATTTGCGGTTGAAGGATGCACCGCGAGGTCGCGCAAGACGGCTTCACCCTGTTGCACGCCTTTATGTGGATAGCTCTTGCCCAGAACCTTGTGGTGTCCGGGCTCATGAATCGTGTCGCGAAACTCGAACGTCCCGGGCGTGCCCTCGGAAAACCGGCCTGTGTCAGAGGCGCCACCGATCGACCAGCCCGTGATGACTTTTGCGAACGTCGTCACGTCATCCTGCGTGTAACCACCGCCGACACCGAGCGTGTGAAGTTCGAGAATTTCACGGGCGAGGTTCTCATTCAGCCCGATATTTCGTTCACTTTGCCGCCGATTGGCACGCCGTCCAAGTGTGGACTCGGGACCAATTGATCGCTGGTTGTCGAGATAGGTGATCATAGCCGGGTGCTGTTCGCAGGCGATCAACAAGTCGGCGAAGTTGCCCGTGATGTTCGGCCTTACAGCTTCGTTTTCGTAGAGACCTGCGACGGCGGGCATCGGTTGCTTGTCAGCAGATACGGCGAAATGGTTTGACCAGAAGTGCACGAGGCGCTCATGGAACGGATAGTCGCTGCGCGCTGCATGCCGGTAACGGGCGTTGGTCTGCTCGAGGTAGTGACGGCGCACGATCTGGCCGTATTTCTGCACGATGTCGGGTGCGGGTTGATCCGCTGCCGCATCACGCATCTCGCGTTGTTCACGCCTCAGTGCCTGTATCTCGACCAGGACGTCGGGCGTCGCCGGCAGGTCCTTTATCTCCGTCGGAAGCCGCGACGGACCCTCGAGCTGGTCGAGCAACCAGGCCTGCGGATTGCCGTCGATCTTCTTCAGTTCACCGGGCCTTGCCCCGAGTCCGAAGCGGTTGGCGGCTATCGCTGATTCCATTTTCATCTGCAGGTCCCTGTTGGCTATGCCATCACCGGTATAACGTGGTTCCGGGATATTAGTTGACCAAAGCAGTCGCTCATATGACCGGCGGAGCTCGAAATTCCCTGGAAACGAGCTACACTGGACATAATAAAGTCAAAAAAATCAATAATTTAAAATTTTGCATCCAATCGCTCAATCCGGAGCATCTACCGGGTGAGAGCTGCTCAGAGAGCAGCAGAATAAATTTGGAGAGAGCACAGTGAACGAAGAAGGATTATGGGTACCAATCGCAATGTTTGCGGCAATGACTATCATCATCAGTCTCTTTTTCTGGTTTCGTTTTCGCGCCCGTAGTGAGATGCAGAACACAATTCGTGCCGCGATCGAAAAGGGGCAGGAATTGACTCCGGAACTCGTCGAAAGCCTGGGCAAACCGCAGCAACCATCTAAAGACAAGGATCTACGCCTGTCGTTGATCTGGTTCGCGGTCGCGTTCGGAATCGCCGCTTTCGGCTCGGCGGTCGGTGCCGCGGAGGCGGAAGAAGAGGTGTTCCTGATCATGTCGGGCATTGCAGCAATGCCGTTACTGATAGGTATAGCCTACCTGATCATGTGGAAATTCACGGAGCGCACGCAATAACCCAGCTAGCAACATCCGGCGACGATCAGTACCTCGTTGCCCTTGCCGTCGCGTCACAGGACACGGCGGCGTTCGGGGAACTGATCCGGCGACACCAGTCGCAGGTTAGAAATTTCCTGCGCAAGCTGGCGGGTGGCTCCACCGAGGATGCGGACGATCTGTCGCAGGAGTGTTTTTTACACGCTTGGGACAAGCTTCAGACGTACAGTGGAAGGGGTTCCTTTATTGGCTGGCTACTGAAAGTGGCGTATACGACGTTCCTGCAATCGAAACGCAAGTCGAAGCGCTATGCCGAGGTCATGGATGAGGTGGGTCACGTCGCGGAGCTCGAGTCGAGGAGCTACACTCAGAGTGCAGAAGAGGTTACTGATCTCGACAAGCTCCTCGCGGTACTCACTCAGGAAGAACGGGCGATTATGGTTATGTCTTACGCATGTGGACTCTCACACCGGGAGATTGGCGAAGCAACGGGTCTTCCGGTTGGCACGGTGAAATCCGTAATATTTCGTGGTAAAGAAAAGATCAGGACCAGTTTTGACATCAAAGATCATCAACATGGCTGAAAAACTCAAAGACGCTGAAGACCGGCTCCTCGAGGCGATGTTCGCAGCAGAACCGATCGCGGACGATGGCTTCAGCAGTCGCGTGGTAAAACGCATTCGTCGCCGACTCTGGTTGCGGCGCCTGACATTGCCGGTGGCATTGGTCATTGGTGGCGCGATTGCAATTAAGCCGGCGTCCGAGCTTGTCATAGCGGTATCGAAGCTGCTCGCGGTTGTACCAGAGGGGATCATCGAAGCGCCGGTGGCCTGGCTCCCGCAGATTCAGGGCGTCGCTATCGATGCATCGTTTGTACAGACCGTTGTGTTTGGCGCGGTACTGCTCGTCGTTGCCGTGATTGGCTCGCGCACGATTCTCGAATAGTTGAGCCACTCGCGTTGTCACGCCTGTAACGCTCGGTTACATTGCGTGCATGAACCTTCGCGAACAGGTGGAAAAGCTGTTGCCCAACTGGGAACGTTGGTACCCGAGCCTGTTCGACGCAGCCAGTGATCTTGGCCTGATCAAGGCCGAAGTCTGCGATCCCAATTCTCTATTGTTGACGCGCCGTCACGCGAAGGTTCGGCAGCGCGCCGAAGACGCCCATCGAGAGAAGTGGGGCGGCAAAGTTGACAAATAAATCCTGAGATCCCAGCAATGACCATCAATATTGACCGAATTCGCGGCCAGTTCCCGTCCCTGTCGGAAACCGATGGCGGGAAGGCGCGCGTGTACCTGGACAATCCCGCGGGCACCCAGGTGCCGCAAATGGTTGTCGACCGCATGGCTGATTGCCTGTTGCACAGCAATGCCAACATCGGTGGTTACTTTCCTACGTCGATACGTGCCGGCGAGGTTGCCGACGGCGCGCGTGCGGCGATGGTCGATTTCCTCAATGCCCCGTCGCCGGACGAGGTCATTTTCGGACAAAATATGACGTCGATTACGTTCCACGTATCGAGGTCGATCGGCAAGCTGTTACAACCTGGCGATGAGATCATCCTGTCGCGGATGGACCATGATGCGAACGTAGAGCCATGGAAACTCATGGCCCGCGACTTCAAGCTGAAGGTCAGGTGGCTGGAGTTTGACACCGAGTCGTTTGAATTTGACCTGTCTCAACTGGACGCATTGCTGAATGACAGGACTCGGCTCGTTTGCGTCGGCGGCGCAAGCAATCTGACCGGCACGATCAACGATGTTAAGGCGATATGCAGCAAAGCACGCGACGTGGGCGCATGGAGTTTCGTCGATGCTGTGCAGTCGGCCCCACACATATTGAGTGACGTGCAGGATATCGGCTGCGATTTTTATGTCTGCTCGGCCTATAAGTTTTTCGGCCCACACCAGGGCATCCTCTGGGGCCGCAGAGACGTCCTCGAGACGCTGGAACCGTACAAAGTTCGTCCTGCGCCGGCTGAGTTGCCCTGGTGTCTTGAGACTGGCACACAGAGCCATGAAGGCATGGCGGGTACGGCCGCTGCTGTGGATTACTTTGCCTGGGTCGGCGAGACCATGGCCGGTGTTTCCGGGAATCGACGCGAGCAGCTCGAGGCAGGACTCGAGTTGCTGTTCGATTATGAGAAGCAGCTCGCTGACCGACTGATCGCAGGCTTGAAGAACATTCCCGGTGTACGCGTGCTCGGCATCTCGGATCCAAATGCATCGGACCGACGCGTTCCTACGGTTTCCTTCGTGCATGAACAGCACGCGCCTTCGGAAATCGCGCGGGCGTTGGCTGAGCGCAACATTTTTGTGTGGAGCGGACACAACTACGCATTGGAACTCGCTAAGGTACTGAATATTAGTGACTCTGGCGGAGCTGTTCGCATTGGTGCAGTGCACTACAACACGGCGGATGAGATCGATGCGGTCATCGCCGCGCTACAGGACATCCTCGGTTCCTGAGCTATACTTCCTCTATACCGGCGCAAAGCCGGCTACTAATAACTACAAAGAAAACAGGGGTTAACAATGAAGAAAATTCTGACGGCAGCTGTGTCTGCCACGATGTTCTTGTTTGTTGCGGGCGGCGCTGCGATTGCGCAGGACGAAGAGGCTGACGAAATGCGGGCAGTGCCCGTCGAGACCTACACCTGCAACTTCCAGCAAGGGAAGGGTCCGGCTGATCTCGAGCCAGTGATCAATGAATGGAATGAATGGTTGGACGATGAGGGTGTGGACGACTATTTCGCAGCGACGATATTGCCGCAGTTCTACGGTGAGCTGCCGTTCGATATAGCCTGGTTGGGTGCCTGGAGCGATGGCAATGCGATGGGTAGAGGCACAGATCAGTGGGTCTATGAGAGCGGCGATCTGCCGGCGCAATTTTTTGAAGTCATCGACTGCAATAGCCACACAAACTTTGTTTCGATGCAGGTCAAGGAGCAGGCCGATACCGGTGCCGAGCCGGATGATCATTTCGTGCTGAATTTCTCGAACTGCTCGCTCAAGGAAGACGGTGGCGGATTCGACGCGATGATGGCGGCGCAGAACGAGTGGAACGCGTACGCCGATGAGCATGGTTTCGTGAGCTCTGCCTGGATATGGTGGCCGGTCGCCGGCGAGACCAACAACGATTATGACTTCAAATATATCGTTGGTATGCCAGACAATACGACCGCCGGGGCAAACTGGCAGCTGTTTGCTGAAGGCCACTGGCGCAAGTCCGAGGAGATGTTCGAGGGTATTCTCGACTGCGATATCAGCCGCGTCTACGATGGCACAGTTCGCAGGCGCATGACGGCCGAAGATTAAGCGAGTCTGACTGAGCAATAAAAAAGGCCGCCCCTCGGGGCGGCCGCTCATCAGAATAGACAAAGGCCGCTCAAGAGCGGCCTTTGGTGAGATTGGGATTGGAAAACCGGGTCAGGCAGAGTGTGGAGGTCGCTCCATGATCTGCACAAGACCCAACGGTTTTCTCAACACCTTTGACATCTCACTAGACATGAATCACCTCCTTCAACGTTGTTTGCCCGGCCTCAGTATCCGAGAAAAATCTGCCGTTGCCAAGAAAAATATCGACTAAAAACAAGGGTATAAAACGCTCAATTGATACGCTATGATATCCAGCTCGGCCGGCGACTGGCCTCAAAACAATTGGCGTGTATACTCCGATACTTGCCTCAGTCGCGGCAACCGCACTGAAACAATAATTAACAGTGAGAGCACAATGGCAATCGCAGATCTAAAGAGTGTATTGAAAATATTCGGCGGCTCGGACGTAAGTGAAGCGGACCGCAACGAGCTGTACAAGGAAGTGCTGCTGATGACCCTGTCACGAGCAGCAGATGCTGACATCAACATTCAGGCAGTTGAGATTGATCGGATCCGCGAGATTCTCAAGCAGCACACGGGTGAAGAATTCAGTGCAGGCGACATCCGCATTGCGGCGCGTGCGGAGCTCTATGCTGAAGCATCTCTCAGGAAATATCTGAAGGCGGTGCGTGAGAAAATGGCGAATGCAGACCGCGTGGACACGGTGCATGCACTTGCTGACGTATTTCGCAGCGATGAAGAAATCAGCGTACTCGAGATCGATTTCTTTAACCGCGTTGCAGGTGCTCTGGAAGTCACTCCTGCCGAGATTGCCGGTCTTGTTGCCGGGGAAGTGCGCTAAACCACGTTCTTGAGATCACGCCGCCTATTTCGCGGTACACGACAAACAGACCCGACGCGATGATCACAGTCGCGCCGACAACGACCCAACGGTCAGGTATCTCATCCCAGATCAGGTAGCCGGCGATAGCACCGCCGATGAGAGCCGTGTATTCGAAGGGCGCCAGCATTGCAGGTGACGCTCGCCGATAGCCGCCGATAATGCCGATCCAGGCGATCACTGAGCACGCACCCGCGCCCAGAAACAACAGCCAGCCATCGAGGTCGGGGATTTGCCACGACCCATCTCCCAGCAGAGAGAGCGACACGATCATCGGACCGGCAATGACGTACACCGACAACGCATAACTGCTCTCGGTTGTAGACAGTTTGCGTGACGTGATGGCCATGCAGGCGTAGCAAAATGCTGCGAACAGAACCGCGATCGATGCGAACGATACGTCACCGCCACCTGGCCGCAGAATAATGAGCACACCGATAAAGCCGACAGTAACGGCGATCCACCGGCGCCATCCCACGTGTTCTCCGAGCATGGGTACCGACAGTGCCGTGACCATCAGGGGTGCCGTAAAACCAAGCGTCAGAGCATCAACCAGTGGCATGCGCGACAGGCCGTAGAAGAAACCGAACATGGCGCCTGTCGCGAGCAGGGTGCGTAACAAGTGCCAACGCCACTTCGCGGTTACGAGACTGCGAATCCCGCCAAATTGCCGCCCGATTAGAATGAAGATCGCGAGGCCGATAAGGCTGCGCAAGAAAACGAACTGCTCAAGCGAGTAGCTCGACAGCAGGCCTTTTGCACACAGGTCCAGACCGAGTCCACCGAGGACCCCAACCAGCAGGTAGCCGACTGCGCTACCCGTCGCGTTCTGACGGATTTCCTGAGTCATTCGTGAGTGCTTCGCGATGAAACTTAACGACAGCTGAACATGATCGCACTAATTCTCCGGGTTGCCCAAGAGTTCAGCCGCGATTCAGAGAGACGATCGTCTAATGGTAGTCAGGATGAATTACCCGAGGAAGGACGAATGGTTACTTACGCAATATCTGTCACTCGCTCAAAGGTATCCGCCTGGGTCTTTTTGACCGTCGGCCTGATTGTACTGTCGATGAACGCGCTCGCAGCCGAGACGCAGGAGCAGGGGCGCGTGTCGGTCTCGACACAGAGCACCCGCGTTGAGCGTGACAACGGTTTCCCGGGCAAGACCCGCGAGGATGAGTTCACTGCGCTTGAGCGCGCCGGTGACCGTGTTGCAGCGAAAGGCTCCTTGTCACGCTCCAAGCCCGCTACACAGCCAATGCAGGCGGCCAATGCGGATTTCTGGTTCTATACCGCCGATGTTGAGTTGTTCAATGATCATGATCGTGATGGTTACTACCACGGAATTGACCTGCTGTTCGATGCGGATACCTACTACGCGGTTGCTGACGTTTATGCCGTCGTTTACCTGAGCCTGGATGGAGGACCGTGGAATGAGTACGCGGCAACAGACGACTTCACGCTGTTCGGTGCGAGTAGTGAGGATGACTTCGTCATCGTCACGGAACTGCTGTCCGGATATCCTACGGGAAGTTACGACGTGCTGATTGAACTGTTCGACGCCTATGACAATACGTTTCTGGCCTACTTCGGACCGGATGACACGCCAGAGCTCTCGTTCCTGCCTATTGAAGATGCCGAACGTGATGTTGCGGATGTGCCCGAGGTCATAGTCGTGAACCACCATCATGGTGGTGGTTCGACCGGTGCCGCGTTTATCCTGGTTCTTGCGCTGGTAGTGTTGCGACGACTTCGCGGCGCGCTGTACGCATGACTTTGCGGCCCCAACCCGAGAGGTTGTCGAAATAGACGTACAAGGCGGGTACGACCAGCAGCGAAACGACCGTGGAGAACGCCAGGCCACCAATGATTGCCCGGGCCATCGGGTAGTAGGGCGGTCCATCACCACCAACCTGTGTCGTGCCCACAGCCAGCGGAGCCAGGCCAACGATGGTGGTGGCGACGGTCATCAGGATTGGACGAAGCCGATCCCGACCAGCGTCGACAATCGCCTTGTCTCGCGGAAAGCCTCGCTGCCGCAGGTTGTTAATATGATCGACAAGAACGATGCCGTTATTCACCACAACGCCGATCAGGATCATGATGCCGATCGAGGCCATGAATGAGAACGTTGTGCCGGTCGCGGCAAAGAACAGAAATACACCAAATATCGAGAACACGATCGAGCCGAGAATGATCGAGAATGGCAACAGCATCGACTCGAACAGTGCGGCCATGACAAGGAAGATGCACGCAATACCGAGCAGGATGTTCGTCGCCATCATCTGCTGGGTTTCGTCCTGGCGCTCGAAACCTCGACCGAACTTCCAGCTATAGCCGGGTGGCAGTTCGATCTGTGACATCATCTCTTCGATTGTTGGCTGAATCTCCTCAAGGCTCATTTCCTCATCTAGATTACCCGAGAGCACTACAGAGGTTTGCCTGTCCGTGCGGCGGATCGTGTCGGGCGCCTGCCCAATGTGCAGGTTCGCGACGCTGCCGAGCGTAATGCGCTCGCCGTCCGGCTTATAAAGCGGCAGGCTCGAAAGCTGTTCAACGGTTTGTTTTTCGTCATCACGGAACGCCATGCGCACCGCGACCTCGCCAGTCTCGCCCCGGAACTCCCGCAGGTTCTCGCCGCGCAGAGCGATGCTGACATTCTGTGAGATATCCGCCGCCGTTAGCCCGGCGGCTGCAGCTCGATCCCGGTCGATGATGACCCGAACTTCCTTGTCGCCGCTGTCGGAGTCGCTGCGAACGTCCTTCAGGCCGTCGATTGAAGATAATGCTCGTGCGATTTCGTCGCCCAGCTCATTCAGGACCGTTGTCGAATCGCCGGAAATCTGGACGCTGAATCCCTCACCGCCGCCCTGCTGGTCAAACTGGAAGCTGGGTTTGCCTATTGCGAGTGCTGGCAGATCTGCTTCTATACGCTCGATGATCTCTTTCGTAGACAGCGTCGCATCTTCTTCGTCGGTCAGAAGGATGGTCGACTCCGCACGTTCCAGATCGTAGTAGCTGTAGACGCTGCGTATATTGAATTCCTCTTTACGCCCGTACAGGTAGTTTTCAATCGTGTCGACCGTTGCTTCGATTCGCTCCAGGGAGTGCTGCCCTTCGACGTGATAGGGCATGTAAAGTCGTCGCCCGACATCCTGTGGGAATGCATCGAATTTAACGAGGTCAAGCACAAGTGGCATCACGCCAATCACGCAGGTCAGGAGTATGCCGAGCGCTGTCCACCACGGCCGATCGACAATCCAGGACAACGCGCGTTCGTAACGGCGCGTCAGTCGCGACATCATTCCGCTGGGCTTGGGCCGTGGCGGCACGGCGACGCGCTCAGCCAGCATAGGCACAAGTGTCTGGGCGATCAGCAACGAGGCGAGCAGCGCAACGATGATGGTCACGGCAACATGGGTCAGAAACACCATGATGTCGGCCTTGGTGCCAAAGATAATAGGTGCAAACACAATGATCGTTGTGGCGGTGCCTGCAATGACGGCGAGCCCGACTTCGCGCACGCCTTTGAGTGTCGATTCCCGCGGACTCAGGTCGCTTTCGGCGCGTTCCTTGAAAATGCTCTCAGTTATTACAACGGCGTTGTCGACCAGCATTCCAACCGCCAGCATTAACCCCATCATCGACAGAATATTCAAGGTCAGTCCGAAGAAATACAGCGCGCCCAGGGTGATCAGTATTGAGAACGGCACCGATGCTGTAACAATCAGGGTTGTGGAAACCTGCCGCAAAAAGAGATAGAGCACTACAATCGCGAGCAAACCGCCGATCAGGCCCGCGCCCAGAAGATCGGACAGCGAATCTTTAACGCTGTCACCCTGGTTGTCGAGCGAGAAGATGTTTATGCCTTGCATTTGCGGCAGTTGACCGATCTTTTCGACTTCGGCGATGACGCGGTCCGTTACGTCTACCAGGTTCGAGCCAGTCGACTTGCTGATCGCGATGCCGATTGCGTAGTTCTGGTCGAGGTGACGACCGTAATTTCGATCCGGAGTGCGCAGTTCAACATCGGCGACGTCTCTTAATCGCAAGCCGCTGTCATTGATCGCGAGATCGCGTATTTGCTCTACTGAATCAAATTCACCGCGTGGCCGGACATTCAGACGCTGGTTCCCGGCTGTAATTTGACCGGCACTGACGGCGAAGTTGCTGCGCTGCAGCAGGTCGCGAAGGGCTCCAATGTCCACGCCATGCTGAGCCAGGCGATCAGGTTTCATGAGAATACGAATTTCGCGCCGGTCTACGCCCTGCAATTCGACGCGTGACACGCCTTCGATACGTTCCAGGCGGCGTTTCAACAGCCGGTCAAGCATGTCGTAGCTGTTGGACAAGTCGCGATCGCTCGAAATGCGTAACTGCAAGACAGGTTGGTCGCCGAGCGATCCGGTAAAAATGAATATGCGGCGGATGTCGGCGGGCAGCAAGTGCCGGATACTGTCCACCTTCGCACGCGCCTCTATGCCCTTGGCGCCCATGCTCTGATCCCAGCCGAACTGCAGGAAGATCTGCGCCTGGCCTTCGTCGGAAGTCGAGAACATTTGTTCGACGCCCGACAGAGTGGCGAGTGCCTCTTCTACAGGTCGCGTGATCAGGCTCTCGACTTCTTCGGGTGTCGATCCCGGGTACGGTATCTGGATGAATATTCCCGGGAACTCGATGTCCGGGAATTTCTCAAGTGGCAACAGCCTCGATGCAATGAGACCGATCAGCGCGAGCGCGACAAACGTTACAACCGTTGTAACCGGACGCCGCAGTGCGAACTCAGTGTGCTTCACTGCGCTGCCTGTACCGCCGCAGACGCCGCGGGCCATTTCTTGCGGTCCATCAATGAGTAGACGACCGGGATGACAACAAGTGTCAGGAATGTGGAGACGAGAAGGCCGCCAATTACGGTTATCGCCATCGGCGCACGAACTTCGGCGCCTTCGCCAACGCCCACCGCCATCGGCAGCAGGCCAAGTGCTGTTGTGAGTGACGTCATCAGGATTGGCCGGAGGCGGGCAGCGCCGGCCTCCATGATAGCCTCAATGCGGTCTTTGCCTTCGGCGCGAAGTTGATTGATCAGGTCAACAAGTACGATTGCATTATTGACGACGATGCCCGCAAGCATGATGACGCCAATCAGGGCAACAATGTTTACAGTAGTCCCGGTAACGAAAAGTGCAAGGACCGCACCAACGAGCGCGAGAGGAATCGTAAACAGAATTACGAACGGATGGATCAGGGATTCGAATTGCGACGCCATGACCAGATAAACAAGGAAGATGGCCAGCGCGAGTGCAAACTGCATCGACTGAAATGACTCTTCCATCTCTTCGCTCTGTCCGGAGACGAGCGCAGTGATTCCGTCCGGCATCGGCGTGCGATTGAGTATGGAGCCGGTCTCAATTGCGGCGGCACCCAGATCGCCATAAGCGAGATTCGCGGTGATGATCGCGACGCGTTCCTGCGCCACTCGCCGAATTTCAGCAGGCCCCTGGGACACGCTGATATCGGCAACGGCGTCGAGCGACACGGGCCTGTCAGATGCGGGATTCACGATCAGGCGGCGAATTTCTTCAATGCTCGACTGGCGGGTGTCGACACTTCGTACAAGTACGTCGATCTTCTTGTCGCGCCATGTGTATCTTGTGGCCAGCTCGCCGCGTACATTTGCAACAACACGATTCGCAATATCGCGAACGGCCAGTCCGAGTTTTGCAGCACGTTCCTGGTCGAATACGATCTGAATCTCCGGGTTGCCACGTTCGACGGTTGTCTTGATATCGGTAAAACGATCTGAAGCCGACATCTCCTGCACGATCATGGCACTTACCCGGGAAAGCCCTTCAAGATCGTAACCGGAAATTTCGATCTGCAGCGGGCTCGCAAATGACATAAGTGCCGGTCTGCTGAACTCGTACTGCACTCCCGGCAGTCGCGAAAGCTCCGCGCGCATCGCTTCCATCGTCGCATTTTCTTCGGCGCGTCCTGCACCAGCCTGCAACGTGATACTGAGTGTTCCTGTGTTGTCACCAGCGTCGACCGGATTAGCATCGAGGCGATTGCCGGTTCCAGCCACTGAATAATCGAGAGCGACTGCAGCAATACCATCTGTCGCGCTTTGCGCGGCCTGGATAGCCCTGTCCGTTTGCGCCAGCGGAGCACCGGGCGCAAGCCGAAGGTCGACGTTGAATTCGCCTTGGGACAATTGCGGAATCAACTCAGTTCCCAACCTTGGGATCAGTGACATCGTGCCCGCGAACACAAGAGCTGCGACGAGAATTACGGCAAACCGGTGATGCAGCGACCATCGCAGCATGCCTGGGTATACCGCGGCGATCATGCGGTACAGGCGCTGCAGCAGCCAACTCGGTACCCAGAGGATTGCCCAGAACAGCCATTTCAGTCCAACAAATACAAAGCCGAGCATGCGCACCACAAACGCGACACCGCGGGTGAACCAGCCCGGGGGCGTTGTTTCGCTTACATTGTGGTAGCGATTGTCCGCGCCGAGAGACGCGAGCATCGGAATCAGGGTTAGTGCAACGATCAGGGAAAAGACGAGTGCGAACGTCACCGTTAGCGCCTGGTCGCGGAACAGTTGACCGGCTATGCCCGAGATGAACACCATCGGGAAGAATACGGCAATCGTGGTCAGCGTGGCGGCAACGACAGCGCCGGCTACTTCCGTCGTACCGTTTCGCGCGGCGTCGACAATTCCTTCACCTTGTTCTTTCTTGCGCACGATATTCTCGAGTACAACGATCGAGTTATCGACGAGCATGCCAACAGCGAGCGCGATACCGCCAAGCGACATGATGTTGAGCGAAACGTTGTTCAGATACATCAGCAGGAACGTGCCAATGACCGAAACGGGAATCGCGATTCCGGTAATCGTTGTGGCCCTGGCATCACCCAGGAATCCGTACAGTACGATGATGGCAATGATACCGCCGAGAATCGCCGCGTTTCTCACGTCGTTCACAGACGCCGATATGAACTTCGATTGGTCGTATATCGTGATGACTTCGATTTCTTCGGGCAGGGACTCGTTGAGCGTCGCGAGTCGCGCAGCGATTCGACTCGCAACTTGCACGGTATTGGCATCACCCTCTTTATAAACGGCGAGCTCGACCGACTCCCGGCCACGAACACGCGTAATGGCTTCGCGTTCCTTGTAGCCACGTTCGACCGTTGCAACATCCCGCAGGTAAACGGGCCGGTTAGAGACATAGGCGACAATCGCATCACGCATTTCATCGACCGACTGGAACTCATTCAGTGTGCGGACGAGGAAGCGTTGGTTACCTTCCTCGAGGCGCCCACCGGAAAGATTGACGTTTTCAGCTCGAATGCGCGCTGCTATCTCGTCAATACTGATCCCTAACTGCGAAAGTTTCTGCTGATCGACGCGGATCTCGATTTCGTCCTCGAGGCCACCGCTGACTTTGACGGCTGCCGTACCTTCTTCGGCCTCAAGGTCTGTCTTGATTCGATCTTCGGCCAGGCGGCGTAGCGATTTCAGTCGTGCCTCGGCGGATTCCGCCAGCCCGGCCGCATCCTCTTTGTACAACAGGCCAAGTCGCATGATCGGTTCCGACGACGGATCAAAGCGTAGCAACAGGGGCCGGCTCGCCTCGAGCGGCAGGGTAATAATGTCGAGTTTCTCGCGGACATCGACACCGGCAATGTCCATGTCGGTGCCCCACAGAAACTCCAGCGTCACATCGGACTGTCCCGAACGTGATACCGAGCGAACGAGGCGTACGTTGCGGATGACGCCAACCGTTTCCTCGATGGGTTTGGTCAGCAGATTCTCTACTTCGACCGGGGCTGCCCCTGTTAGCTCTGTACGAACCGTCAAGGTCGGGTAAGAGAGGTCAGGCAGCAGGTTCAATTTGAGGCGAGATAATGACACCATGCCGAAAAGCACGATCGCGACCATCAGCATGACGATCGTGACGCGGCGCTCTGTCGCGATCTCAATCAGTCGGCGCATTGTCGCTCACCTGTGCTTCTTCAGTCTCGTTAATGATTGTGACGACCGCGTCATCCTTGAGACCCGACTGGCCGACAGTGACGACTTTGTCGTTATCTGCAAGGCCCTCGGCTATCTCGATCATGCCGCCGTTCGAGTATCCGGTCTCTACTTTGCGGCGAATGGCTTTGCCGTCTTCAATGACGAACACGTTTGTTTCGCCACTATCTTCGAGTATCGCACTGCGCGGAACCTGCAGAACATTCACGTGTTGGTCGTAGACAATACTGATTCGGCCAAACATGCCTGGCTTGATGCGCCGCTCCTCATCATTGATTTCTATCGTAATCTTGAATGTGCCTGTCTGCGGATCGACGACCGGGCTGACACGAGTCACAGAGGCGATGATGCGTTGTCCCTGCAGCGCGTCAATGTCGATGCCGACGATCTGGTCTTCCGCAATATTCCGGTATTCGCGTTCGGGAACATGCAGGTAGGCAACCAAAGGATCAAAACTCGTGACCCTGAATGCGATTTCGTTAGCAGATACCGTTTCGCCAAGGCGGACAAATCGGTCGGAGATGACGCCGCTGATCGGTGCGCGAATCTGTGTGTAGTCGAGTTCGAGTTTGGCGAGGTTGTAGGAAGCTTGCAGTGCCTCCAGGTCGTAGCGAATCTTGTCAAAGTCGCCTGTCGAGATCAGACCTTTTTCCTTCAGATCGACGTTACGCTCAAAGTCTCTTTGTAGCTTGCGCAAGTTCGCTTGCGACTGGTCCAGTTCAAGTCTCAGGCGATCGCCGTCCAGGCGTGCCAACACCTGGCCCTGCTCGACGTCGTCACCTTCTTCGACCAGGATCTCTCGAACCTCACCGGCCACTTTGGCAATGACATCGGCCTCGGCAAATGCCTCGATCGGCGCTGTGCCGGAATATACAGCGACAATATCACCGCGAGTTGGTTTCCCTATCTCGACCGGAATTGCGACGACTTCTTCGTCTTCAGCCTCGTTAGTTCCGGGCTCCGCTCCTTCCTGTGCGCATGCGCTAATTAACAGCGTGCACGCCAGTACTGCTGGACCCAAGTGATTCAGCGACATCCACTCCTCCCTTTGATTGTGCCGCACCTGGAGAGTCTGTGCTCTCGTAAGGCGGCGCGACAGATCAGCCTGTAAAACTACCCACGCCTGGATTGCTCGCCAGAACCTTGCTGCCATCGCGAAGGCCGGAATGACCGACGACCACAATTTCCTCTTCGTCGGCAAGCCCGTTCAGTATTTCGATCTGGTCGCCGGACCGGATTCCGGTTTCCACGGTGCGTAGCACAACAGCTCCGTCGGCGACGACATATACCGAAGATTCTTCGTCTTCATCGACAACGGCATTTCCCGGAATGAGCAGTGCATCCTCATGCTTTTCGTAAGCAATCGTGAAGCGCGCGAACATGCCAGGTACGAGATCAGCGGCCGCGTTGTCGATAACTGCGGTTGCGCGGAAAGTACCGTTGCGCATGTCGATCGTCGGACTGATGCGCGCGATTATCGCGTCAAAATCTGTGCCAGGCATGGAGTCGACCTGCAAGAGAGCGGTGTGGCCGGACGAAAACTTCGCCAGCTCAGACTGGGGAATCTGCAGGTAAGCGACAAGCTCGCTCGTATCCGTGATCCGGAACGCGACGCTATTGGCTTCGATACTCTGCCCGAGCTTGACGTCACGGGACGAGACGATGCCGCTGATGGTTGCGCGAATCTCGGAGTAGCCGTAATTGAGATTGGCGAGCTCGTACTTGGCGCGCAACGCATCCACGTCAAAGTTCATTCCGTCATACATTGCTGCGCTGATAAGACCGCGCTTGGCGAGGTCGTCATAACGATCGAGTTCTTTACTGGCTCGTTCGTAGTCTGCCCGAGCTGACAGCATCTCGAGGCGCAGCCTCTCTCCGTCGAGGCGCGCGAGCATGTCGCCGGACTGGACCCGGTCACCTTCTTCGACGAGGAGTTCCACCACTTCGCCGGGCACGCGTGCAAGCACTGGCGCGTCCGCATCAGACTCGATCGTAGCGGTTGCCAGGTAGGTCGCGAAAATATCTTCGCGTACCGGCATAGCGACTTCGACGGGGACTGGCGTTCCTGCCCGTACTTCGGCTTCATCAGTAATGCTGGCCTCGCCGGTACCGCAACCGGGGATAACTGCGATGCTCGACAAGGCTAGAACGGCGAGTAGTGAGTTCGGTGTTTTCATGATTGACTCTGCAGTATCTGAGGTAACTTAGTGTTGTAGTGAAGTATAACACTAGTGCGGTATAACGCAACCCCTGGGTTCTCACGTTCCATTCCAAACGCCTTCTAATAAAATCAGTAACTTAGGGTGGCAAACGCGTCCTCGCGCCGCCGTATGTCTATTAGATGCGCGAAGACAGGTTTTGGATTCGACCGTTTCCGGTCGGTTGATTCAGGGGGTTGCGGGCACGGATTGGCCAGCCATGACAGCGCGTCGTTCTGCCCGCCTGCTCGCAATGCGGGCCTGAACCATGAGCAGGCTCGGGGTCAGAAACAGCGTAAGGACCGTGGCAAATGCGAGGCCGCCTGCAACCGAGGACGCAAGCTGAGTCCACCATTGTGAACTCGGCGCACCGATCGACACCTCCCGGGCGATCAGATTGATGTTCAGACCCAGCACCATCGGCATCAGGCCGATTATTGTTGTCACTGTCGTCAGCAGCACTGGCCGCAGGCGCATCGCGCAAGTACGAAGAATCGCATCAAACGCGTCCGTACCGCGGGCCCGTAAAACATTGTAGGTGTCGATGAAGACAATATTATTGTTGACGACAATGCCGGCAAGGATAATGACGCCCATGCTGCTCATGATCACGCCGAATGGCATGCCCGCGATCAGGTGACCGAGCAGAACGCCACCCGTGGAGAAGACAACGGCGGTAAGAATCAAGAGCGCCTGGTAAATGCTGTTGAACTGGGTCACGAGAATAATTGCCATGATTGCGATGGCCATCATCATGGCTCGCGCCAGGAACGATTCGTCTTCTTCCTGATCTTCGATCGTGCCGCGGAACACCGCGCTCACACGTGGATCGATATCGAGCGTGGGCAACATCTGCCGCAGCTCGGCAATGACCTCGTTTTCGAGATAGCCCTGCTCGACGTCAGCCTCGATGGTCATCGTGCGTCGCATGTCAGTACGTGTAATTGTGCTGACCTTCTGGGCTGGGACCCTTTCTACAAACGTGCTGATTGGCACAAGCCCGCTCGGCGTCGGAATGCGCAGTTCATCGAGCTGCGAAAGGCTGCGGTCCTGCGCTGGGTAGCGAACCCGGATTTCGATCTCGTCATCGCTGTCGTCGGGGCGGTACTCGCCAATCATAATGCCATTGGTAACGAGCTGAACCATGGCGCCAACGAGGGTGATGTCGGCGCCGAAACGCGCCGCTTCGGCCCGATCGACCTTTATTTGCCATTCGATGCCCGGCAGTGGCCGCCCATCTTCGATATTGGTGATTCCGGGGTGTTGTTCGAGGGCCGCCCGCACATACGCGATTGTATCGATGACAAGGTCTGCGTCGCGTGATGAGAACTCGATAAATATCGGTTTGCCCTGCGGCGGGCCAGGATCCGGTTTGCGTGTTTCGATTGTGATACCGGCAAGATCGGCGGTTCGTTCGCGTACCTCCGCGAGGATCTCGTTTCCGGTGCGGCGCTGGTCCCAGTCGATAAGATTGAGTGTCAACGAGCCGATCTGGTCAGGTGTCTCTCTTACATCGCCCGTTTTGACATAGAGATACTCGACTTCCGGCATGCCAAGCAGGCGTTCTTCCACCTGGCGAACCAGGAAGTCCTGCTCATCAATCGACATGTCGCCACGTGCACGTATATCGACCATGGCGAACGGTTGCTCGACATCAGGAAAATACTCCGTGCCGCGACCGAACATGGCGAACGCCAGATATATCGCCACCAGTAGCGCCGAAACGTAGCCAACGTTGCGCCATGGCGTGTGCAGCGATCTTTTCAGGAATTGTACGTATCTGCCCGTGAATCCTTCGATGCTGTCCAGGTCACCGGTCTCGGCTGCAGCAAGGTTGCGGCGTGCTGCCTCGCTGACAGCACCGGTCTTGCCGAATATCGAGCCGAGTGTCGGCACAATTAACAGTGCCATAAGCAAAGAAGCGGACAGTACCGCGATCAGCGTGAGCGGCAGGTACTTCATGAACTCGCCGGAGGTGCCGGGCCACAGGGCCAGTGGCACAAACGCTGCAAGTGTCGTGCAGGTGGACGCGATGATTGGCCACGACATACGGACAGCGGCGCGTGAGTAGGCATCGCGGCGCGATTCACCTTCAGCCAGTCGACGATCGGCCATCTCGGTGACGACGATCGCACCATCGACAAGCAGCCCCACGGCCATGATCAGCGCAAACAGCACCATCATATTGATCGTGATCCCAAATGAACCGATCAGCAGGATGCCGAGCAGGAAGCTGCCGGGGATCGAAATTCCAACGAGCAGCGCTGAGCGGATACCGAGAATTCCAACGATGACGATGAAAACAAGCAGTACCGCTGCAATGACGTTGTTCTGCAACTCTGTCAGCATGTCGTTGACTCGGATGGACTTGTCTTTCGACACGCTGATATGAATTTCACCGGGCCAGAACTGGCTTTCGGCTTCTACAACGGCCATGACATCATCTATGGCCTGCAGCAAATTGGCTCCACCGCGCTGCACAACTTCGATGGCAATCGCGGGTTTGCCATTCAGGCGCGCATAGCTTTCTGCATCCTTGTAAGTACGCCGGACCTCGGCAATGTCCTTGAAATGTACGATGCGTTCTCCGTCAGCCTTGATGGGCAGGTCAAGGACATCAGCTGCGCTTTCGAATACGCCCGGCACCTTGACCGGGAAACGGCCTTCACTGGACTGCAATGACCCGGCCGCAACCAGCTTGTTGTTGCGATTAACAAAACTCACGATCTGGGCCTGGTCGAGGCCATAGCTTTCCATCGCGAGCGGGTCAACGACGACTTCCATTAGCTCTTCGCGGACGCCCACGAGATTGACCTCGAGAACGCCGCCGACGGCTTCGATATCCTCTTTCAAGTCCCTGGCAAGCGTGGTTAGCGTCCGCTCCGGCACGTTACCGGAGAGATTTAGCACGAGCATCGGATCGAAACGGGTCATCTTGACCTCGTTGACCGTCGGCTCCTCGGACTCGCCCGGAAGCTTGGACTCCGCCATGTCGACTTTTTCGCGCACGTCCTGCAGGGCCTTGTCAGTGTCGATGCCTGCCTCAAATTCGATCTGCACACTGGCGCCGCCTTCGAAAGCCTCAGCGACCATCTCCTTGATGCCTTCAATCGAGCGAATCTCCTGCTCCATCGGTCGCACGAGCAGTCGCTCGGCATCTTCGGGGGAAATCCCAGCGTGCTCGATGTACACGTAGATGATCGGAATTTCGATATCCGGTTCGGCTTCCTTGGGAATAGTCACATAGGTGACGATGCCGGCGATCAATACCGAAACCAGGCCAAGAATGACCGTACGCGATCGCGACATTGCAGCGTCGATTATCTGCATGACTCAGTCGTCCCTGGAACTTGCCTTGATCGCAACCGATGTTTCGATGTCTCCTTCGGGCACTGCTTCCACGACAGCCCCTGAGGTGACGAAACCCTGACCCACGGTAATGATCGTTGCAGTTTCGGGCAGGCCGGCAAGCCAGATACCACTATTCGTCGACAAGGCGATGTCGGCGACGACGAATTCGACTGCACCGTCAGAATTTATGATCTTGATGCCGACATTGCCCGCGTCGTCGAGTGTCAGTAACGATGGCGACACGCGATGGGCGAAAACGGTCTCTGCCGGGATGAACAACTCGGCCGTACCCCCGGCACGCAGCTGACCAGCCTGGTTGTCGATTTCGAGTTCGACGGCAAAGGTACGTGTG
>Ga0316192_10001030_pt1 | contig 20521 bp, 19 predicted proteins | sample MerIslwburrow_MG_FD_204931 | JGI IMG/M metagenome (GOLD analysis project Ga0316192, IMG submission 204931) | Coastal sediment microbial communities from Maine, United States - Merrow Island worm burrow | ecosystem: Environmental > Aquatic > Marine > Coastal > Sediment | place: USA: Maine...
CGGGGGCGAATCAAATCAGTTTATCGGGCGAGGCGAATAGCAGGGCTATTTAACGAGCGCGATAAGGTGAGTTGATCGCCATCCGTGGATTTGCAGCCGAACAGCGTTAAATCCGACAGACTCCTAGCCGCGCCGTGTCGATTTTCACCAGCCCGCTGGTGGTCGTGGTCGGCCGCAGGCCGCGAATTTCCCACGGACCCACTACAAACTCCACCGCATCGGCACACAGTGTGACCATCAGCAGCGCTGGCACGTGGGCCCGGCCCATATCGGACATACCCAGTCCCGTTTATCCAGACTCTGACCGTAACAGACCGCTGACCATCGCGATGGCGCAGGTCCCGATCGAGGTGCAGGTGCCGGACATGCCGGAAGGAACGGACGCATCCGGAAAGGCAGTATTGTCCACCACCAGGAAACAGGTCTGTCGCTGCGACTGGCCGAAAACGGTGTTGCGCTGGCAAGCGGCTCTCTCGATACTGCCTATAGCGCCTTAAATACGGAACAGAGGCACGTCGACACCAGACAGGAGCCGGGGCCGCTCAGAAAGCGGCCCCGGCTCCTGGTGGACGTCGCGTCGCGCCAGAATTCATCGCCGGTTAATCGGTCGAACAGTGTGGCTGAAACTCACCGTACGGCCAGTTCATCCAGCTCGGGAAGGGCATCCAGTTCTGCACTACACGGACCGCCGGAAGGGCCCCCTGCCGCGGAGTAAGTGCTTCACGGCCCTCAATCCGGTTCCATCACCGTATTTGCCACGCCCCTGGCACCCATGAACACCGCCAGCAGCCGTGCGTCCTGTTCCCCGGAATTGCGCCCATTGTGCCGCGTCCGGAATGCTTCCAACATCGCGTCACCCGCCCGGTAGGTCCGTTCCCCGTCCGGTCCGTAATCCACCGTCAACTCGCCGTTCAGCATCCAGGCGAACAGCGGCGCATCGTGCACGTGCCAGCCGGTCTCCTGACCAGGCAACATGGTAACAATCGCCGCTGTGACAACCGGCGTTCCGGCCGGATAGGCAATCTCCTGCCCGAGCACGGTCTCCGACCCCGACAGCAGCACATCGAGCGGCGGATACGAACTCCGCCCGAGCGCCAACCCGGAAACAAGCCCCACCGCACCCGCCAGCCCGGCGACAATCCACGGCTTTCGCCAAATCTTCACTCCCACGCCATATCTCCCTCAAGCGATCAGCAGCGCCGTCCCTTAGAAACCCAGTCCGAACATCGCATGCGCCACCAGATTGAGCCCACACACTGTCCACGAATGCCGGCCTTGGACGCCCCCCAGTTAAGCGCCGGCCACAATGGCGAAATTCCGCAACTGAGCGGCCGTCGGAAGCACCATCCGGTCTGGCACGATGATCAGCGCGCAAACGATGCCTTAGTCAATGCCCACAGCGTAGTGGCCCATCCAGCAGAGCCACAATGCCTGGACGGACACACCATCAAGCGCACAGCGTGGAACCGGGCATGGGCAAAACGGTCTGCGATACTGTACTCCGGTGTGTTGGTGGAGGACTCGGTTGACTCCGGCTTTGGCTACGCAAATGTTGTTCACCAATACGGTACACTCCGATGACTCGCGTCATTGGATCGCGGGCGCACAGAAGTTATACGTTCGCATGTGGCGCCCAGGCGGCGCACGCCAAGCTTGGCGCGAGTATGGGTCCTTGAGGGCTAACCACCGCGGGGGCAACAGATCGTTATCGCTGCGATCACCCGTGCATGTGCCACCAAGGACCTGCGCCGTTCCAGAGGGTGATCGCCCGATCGACGTTTTGCCGCTTGCGCGGAGCGGGGCAATCGCCCACGCTATGGAGTCGTGTGGAATAAATGTATAAGCGTGGCGCGGATGATCCGACGTCACCTCACCAGTGTGGAGGAACCATGATACCGGGGTCATTCGAATACCACGCGCCGACGACGCTGGCCGAAGCTTTGTCCCTGTTGGGGCAGTATGGCGACGAAGGCAAGGTGTTGGCGGGCGGTCACAGCCTGCTACCCATGATGAAGCTACGGTTTGCCGAACCGGAGCACCTGGTCGATTTGAACAAAATCGATGAGTTGAAGGGAATCCGCGAGAGCAACGGAGTGGTCCACATCGGGGCCATGACCTCCGAGAACGCAGTCATCGCCTCGGACGTGCTGAGACAGCACTGCCCATTGCTACCGGAGGCGGCGCGCAACATTTCCGATCCCCAGGTCCGCAATCGGGGCACCATCGGCGGGGACATCGCCCACGGCGATCCGGCCAACGACCACCCCGCCCTGATGCTGGCCTCCGAGGCCAGCTTCGTACTCAAGGGTGCAGGCGGCGAACGGGTGGTGGCCGCCGACGGTTTCTTCCTCGGCACTTACTGGACCCTGCTTGAGGCAGAGGAGATCCTGACCGAAATCCGCATCCCCGCCTTCAAACCCAACACCGGATACGCCTACTGCAAACTCAAGCGCAAACAAGGCGATTGGGCCACCGCCGCTTCCGCCGTGGTGCTGGACCTGGACGGCGACGTGTGCAGCCGGATCAATATCGGCCTGACCAATGTGGCACCGGCGGCGCTGAAGGCGACCGAGGCCGAAGACCTGCTGCGCGGCCAGCGCATCGATGACGCGCTGATCGAGGCCGCCGCCGAGAAGGTGATGGCAGCCTGCGATCCGGCGGAGGATTTGCGCGGGGATATCGAATACAAAACCCATATGGCCGGCGAAATGACCCGCAGGGCCATTCGGTTGGCGCTGCAGCGTGCGAGGGGATAAGGCCATGGCAAAACAACACATCTCATTCACCCTCAACGGTGCTCAGACCGACGTGCTGGCAGAGCCGCGGGAACTCCTTATCCACGTGCTGCGGGAACAGCTCGGCCAGACCGGAAGTCATATCGGCTGCGAGACCTCCCACTGCGGGGCGTGCACCGTGGACATGGACGGCGAATCGGTCAAGTCCTGCACCGTGCTCGCGGTCCAGGCCAACGGCACCGAGGTGACCACCGTCGAAGGCCTGGCCGCCGGCGGCGAACTGCACCCGCTGCAAGAAGGGTTCATGGAAGAACACGGCCTGCAGTGCGGATTCTGCACCCCAGGCATGCTGATCCGGGCCTATCGATTCCTGCAGGAGAACCCGAACCCGACCGATGAGGAGATTCGCTACGGTATGTCCGGCAACCTTTGTCGTTGCACCGGATACCAGAACATCGTCAAGGCGGTGCAGTACGCAGCCCGCAAACAGCAATCCCCGCAGGAGGCTTGATCGACCATGTCAACCACAGCCGATCAAATCGAACGTACCGACAAGCTCCAGGGAATGGGATGCTCCCGCAAACGCAAGGAAGATCCGCGCTTCATCCAGGGCAAGGGAAACTACGTCGACGACATCAAGATGCCGGGCATGCTGCATCTGGACGCGGTCCGCAGTCCCTATGCCCACGCCCGCATCAAGTCGATCAACAAGGAACGCGCCCTGGCCCTGCCCGGCGTGCATGCGGTGCTCACCGCGGAAGACCTCAAGCCTCTGAACCTCCACTGGATGCCCACCCTGGCCGGCGACATGCAGGCAGTGCTGGCGGACGAGAAGGTCCACTTTCAAATGCAGGAAGTGGCGGTGGTGGTGGCCGAAGACCGCTACATCGCCGCCGACGCGGTGGACATGGTGGAGGTGGAATACGAAGAATTGCCGGTCCTGGTCGATGCCCACAAGGCCATGGATAGCGACGCGCCGGTGCTGCGCGAAGACCTGGCGGGCAAAGATGAAGGCGCCCACGGCAAGCGCCTGCATCACAACCATATCTTTACCTGGGATGTGGGCGACAAAGACGACACCGACCGGGTATTCGACACGGCCGAAGTCACCGTCAACGAGCAAATGACCTATCAGCGTGTGCACCCATCGCCGCTGGAGACCTGTGGCTGTGTGGCGTCCTTCGACAAAATCAAGGGCACCCTCACCGTCTATATCACTTCCCAGGCGCCCCATGTGGTGCGCACCGTGGTATCCATGTTGTCGGGCATCGCCGAAAGCAAGATCCGGGTGATCTCGCCGGACATCGGCGGCGGCTTCGGCAACAAGGTCGGCATCTATCCCGGATACGTCGCGTCCATCGTCGCTTCCATTGTGCTGGGCCGACCGGTGAAGTGGGTGGAGGATCGCATCGAAAACCTCTCGACCACCGCCTTCGCCCGGGACTACCACATGACCGGTGAACTGGCGGCCGACCCGGACGGCAAGATCAAGGCATTACGGGTCAATGTCATCGCCGACCATGGCGCCTTCGATGCCTGCGCCGATCCGACCAAGTTTCCGGCGGGTCTGTTCAGCATTGTCACCGGCTCCTACGACATCCCCACCGCATATGCGCGGGTAGATGGGGTCTACACCAACAAGGCACCCGGCGGCGTTGCCTATCGCTGCTCCTTCCGAGTGACCGAAGCGGTGTATCTGGTCGAGCGGATGATCGACGTGCTGGCCCAGAAGCTGGACCTGGACAAGGCGGAAATCCGCTTCCGCAATTTCATTCAGAAGTCGCAGTTCCCATATCAGTCCGCGTTGGGCTGGGAGTACGACAGCGGAGACTACGACACCGCCCTGAAGAAAGTGCTGGAGGCGGTGGACTACGAGGGCCTGCGCCGCGAGCAGGCGGAGAAACGGGCCCGGGGAGAGCTGATGGGCATCGGCATCTGCACCTTCACCGAGATCGTCGGAGCCGGGCCGACCCGCAACTGCGACATTCTCGGCATCGGCATGTTCGACAGCGCCGAGATCCGGGTGCATCCAACCGGCAGCGCCATGGCGCGCATGGGCACCATAACCCAGGGTCAGGGACACCAGACAACGTATGCCCAGATCATCGCCTCGGAGCTGGGGCTGCCGTCGGAAGACATCCAGATAGAGGAAGGAGACACCGACACTGCACCCTACGGATTGGGAACCTATGGCTCACGCAGCACCCCGGTCGGGGGCGCCGCCACCGCCAATGCCGCCCGCAAGATCAGAGCCAAGGCGCAGAAGATCGCCGCCCATCTGCTGGAGGTGAGCGAGGACGACTTGGAATGGGATGTGGACCAGTTCCGGGTAAAGGGCTCACCGGATCAGGCCAAAACCATGAAGGAGATCGCCTTCGCGGCGTACAACAACCTGCCCGAGGGCGTGGAGCCGGGTCTTGAGGCAGTGGACTACTACGACCCGCCCAACTTCACCTATCCCTTCGGCGCCTACCTGTGCGTGCTGGACATCGACAAGGGCACCGGGGAGACCAGCGTCCGCCGGTTCTACGCCCTGGACGACTGCGGCACACGCATCAATCCAATGATCATCGAGGGACAGATCCACGGCGGTCTCACCGAAGGCTTCGCGGTGGCCATGGGGCAGCAGCTGGTGTTCGACGAGGGCGGCAACATCCTCGGCAACACCCTGATGGACTACTTCGTGCCGACAGCGGTGGAAACCCCGGTTTGGGAGACCGACTACACGGTCACCCCCTCGCCGCATCACCCCATCGGCGCCAAAGGCGTGGCGGAATCGCCCCACGTGGGCAGTATTCCGTGCTTTACCAACGCCATGGTGGATGCCTTCTCGCACCTCGGGGTCACCCATATGAACATGCCCCACAGTGCATACAACGTCTGGAAGCAGATCCGGGCGTCGGGCATCGACAAATCCTGAGGCAAACCCCACCTGGCCGGCGGCATCCTTCGGACCCGCCGGTCGTCTGTCCCTAGCGAAACAACGGTAGCAGGAATTCATAGATGCAGGTCAAGATCGACAGAGTCATTCCCATCGACGGCCCAGCCAGCAGCGCCTGGCAAGTGTTGTCGAGCATCACCGAGGTGGCGGGCTGCATGCCGGGCGCCGAGATCACCGAGCAGCTGGACAAGTCGAATTACAAGGGCCAGGTGAAGGTCAAGGCCGGGCCGGCCACGGCTCAGTTCAAGGGTGACCTGGAAATCAAACGTCTTGACGCCGCCAGCCGCGAGCTGCATCTGGTGGGCAAAGGTGCCGACACCAAGGGCAGCTCCAATGCGGTCATGGACCTCACCGCCAACATCCGCGAGACCGATGGCGGAGGCTGCGAACTGGTGGGTGCGGCCGAAGTGACCGTCAATGGCAAAATCGCCAGCCTGGGCGGTCGTTTGATGACCTCGGTCTCGGACCAGGTGCTCAAACAGTTCGGCGACAACTTTGCCACCAAGGTGCTCGCCCTGGGCGAAGGCGCCGAAGCCGAGGCCGCAGCCACCAAGCTGGAAGAGCAGCCCAAGGAAGTAAACGGTCTGGCTTTCCTGTGGGCAATGGTTGTGGATTTTTTCAAACGTCTGTTCGGCGGCAAGACCGGCACCACGCCCTAAGGGGGGTGCCGACCAACATGATGGACGCTCTGGCGCGGTTTCAAGACGATCTGCAGGCAGTCGGCTATGTGGCCGAGCGCGATCTGGTATCAACCCTGGACCTGGCGGTGCAGATGCGCAAACCGCTGCTGCTGGAGGGTGACGCCGGCGTGGGCAAGACCGAGGTCGCCAAAGCCTTGTCGCGGCTGTTCGATTGCCAACTGATCCGGCTGCAATGCTACGAAGGGCTGGACACCAATGCAGCGGTGTACGAATGGAACTACCAGCACCAGCTCATGGCGATCAAGCTACAGGAGCGTGACGAGCGCTCTGCGTCGGACGCCGAAAAGCACATCTTCAGCCGGACCTATCTCCTGGAACGGCCGTTGCTGCGGGCCATATCTCAGACCGAGTCCCCGGTACTGCTGGTGGACGAGATCGACCGTGCTGACGAGGAGTTCGAAGCATATCTGCTGGAGGTCCTGTCGGACTTCCAGATCACCATCCCGGAATTGGGCACGGTTAAGGCGACAACCCTGCCGTATGTGATTCTCACCTCCAACGGCACCCGTGAACTCAGCGATGCGCTCCGCCGCCGCTGTCTCTATCACTACGTGGACTTCCCCAGCTTCGACAAAGAACTGAGCATTGTCCTGTCCCGCCTGCCGAACATCGGTCAGCGGCTGGCGGGACAGATCGTGGGTTATGTGCAAGGGCTGAGAAAACTGGACCTGCGCAAGCACCCGGGCATCGCCGAGACCCTGGATTGGGCGGCCGCCTTGGTCAACCGCAAGGTCGCTGCCCTTGGGGACGACCCAGAAACGGTGATCGATTCCTTGGCTTGCCTGCTCAAGACCCGCGAGGACCGGGAAGCGCTGGTACCGGAGGTTTCGGAGCGTCTGGTGGCGAGGGCATCCTGACGCCATGGCGCCCGCTGAACCGACTGTTCTGGCCCAGCCTGCCTCGCCCTGGGTCACCCGGCTGGTGGACTTTGTACGCCAGGCCCGGCACAACGGCTTTCGGCTCGGCATCCAGGAAGAGATCGAGGCGCTCAGCATCGCCGAACGGGTGAATATCAGCAACCAGCAGCGTCTGCGTTGGGGCCTGCGCAGTCTGATGTGTTGTGATCGGGAGGACTGGCAGCGTTTCGACGAACTGTTCGACCGATACTGGCTGCCATCCAACCGACAATCCATGACCGAATCGCCCAACCGTGGACGCATCGACCGCGGCGCAGGCCTTGCCCGACTCGCCAGCGGCGACGCCGAACGCACCGCCGACCAAGCCGAGGACGGCAACGACCCCGAAGCCCACGACGGCGGTACCCGTGAAGGGGCAAGCCACCGCGAGCTAAATGAACGGAGCGACTTTCGTCAGCTCCAGGACGAAGGACAGATGCAGGAGATGGAGCGCCTGGTGGAGCGCCTCGCCCGGCGCATAAGACGACGCCTCACACGACGACAGAAAGTAAAACGTTTGGGCCAGCGTATCCACCTGCGGCGAACCATCCGCGCCAGTCTGCGTTACGGCGGCACGCCCCTGGATCTGGTCTATCGCCAGCGCCGGCGTGACCGGCCCAGGTTGCTGCTGCTGCTCGATGTGAGTCGATCCATGAGCTTTTACAGCTATCTTTTTCTGCGGTTCGCGCGCGGCATCCTGCGCTCATTCAAGGACGCCGATGCGTTCGTCTACCATACACGGCTGGTACACGTGAGCGAGGCCCTGACCGGTCACAATCTGGACGCGATGCGGACCCGCCTGGCGGTGCTGTCAGCGGGATGGTCGGGCGGCACCCGCATCGGCGACAGCCTGCGGGCATTCAACCGCGACTATGGCCGGCGCACCGTCAACGGCCGCACCATCGTCGTCATCGTCAGCGACGGTTACGACACCGGTGAGCCCGAGACACTGAGCACAGAAATGGCCAGCCTCAAGTCCCGCGCGCGAGCCGTGGTCTGGCTCAATCCGTTGCTGGGCAGGGAAGGCTACCAACCGGTGGCCAAAGGCATGCAGGCGGCGCTGCCATTCGTGGACCTATTCGCCCCGGCCAACAATCTACAGAGTCTCGCAGCGCTGGAACCGCGGCTGGCAGCCTTGTAGCGCTTCGGTGGAGGACATGAAGACATCATGGACCTGAACGACGACACCTTGTTCACCCGGGCCGCCGCGCTCAAGGATGCGGGCACGCCATTCGCCCTGGTGACAGTCGTGCGCACCGTGTCGCCCACCTCGGCCAAGCCCGGGGCCAAAGCCATTGTTTGCGCGGACGGCGCGATTCAAGGCTGGATCGGCGGCGGCTGTGCCCAGCCAGCGGTGATCAAGAGCGTGAAACAGGCGCTGGACGACGGCCAGTCGCGCCTGATCCGCATCAGCCCCGGCAAGATGGGACCGGTGGAGGACGGAATCATCGATTTCGGCATGAGCTGCCACAGTGGAGGCACCTTGGACATTTTCATTGACCCGGTGCTGCCGCAACCGGTTCTGTTGATCGTGGGTGGCTCACCCACGGCCCAGGCCCTGGCCGGGCTGGCTCCCCGAGTGGGTTTCGCGGTAACTGTGGCCTGTCACGGGTCCGATCCGGAGGCATTCCCCGACGCCACCGAATGCCACGACGGTTTCGACTTCGGCTCCTTGCCGGCAGAACGACCCGTGTTCGTGGTGGTTGCGACCCAGGGAAGGCGGGACGAGGGCGGGCTCGAGGCGGCCCTGACCAGCGGCGCCGAATACATCGCCTTTGTCGCCAGTGAGCGCAAGGCAGCAAAGCTGCGGGACTATCTCACTGAACGCGGGCACGAGGCGGCACGGGTCAACTGTATTCGCTCGCCGGCCGGCATCGAGATCGGCGCCGCAACGCCGGAAGAAATCGCTCTGTCGATACTCGCCGGGGTGGTGCAGGCCCGGCGCAACGGCCTCGGAACGATGCTGGCAACTGCTGGAACGCTTTCGCGAGAAACACACACCACCGGATCCTGCGCAGACACAGGCGAGGCCGCCAATGACGCCAGCACGGAGGCGGTCGATCCGATTTGCGGAATGAGCGTGGTCAAAGCGGGGGCCGAACACACCTTCGAGTTCGAACAGACCACGTATTACTTCTGCTGCGCGGGTTGTCAGCACACCTTCGCCAAGGCGCCCAAGACGCATCTCACACAGAGCGCCGACACGTGAGCGGCATCGGCGCGGTGCTGCTGGCGGCAGGCGAATCACGCCGCATGGGCGCCACCAACAAACTCAGCCTGCAGGTTGCGGGGAAAGCGCTCTTGCGCCGCACCGCCGAGACGCTGATCGGCGCCCGGTTGACCAGGATTGTGGTGGTGCTGGGCCACGAACCCGAGACCGCCCAGTCACTCCTGGAGGGCCTGCCCCTGGAGACGGTTCAAAACCCGCGCTACCAGGAGGGGCAGATGACCTCGGTTCATGCCGGCCTGGCAGCCCTGACGGGGTCCTTGGACGGTGTCATGATCTGCCTGGCGGACCAGCCTCTGCTCGACACCGCGGACATAGACCGTCTGATCGACGCCTACCAATCCAACCCGGACTGCTCCGTTCTGGTACCGGTCCATCACGGCCAGCGCGGTAACCCCATTATTCTCGATTATACCCATCGCGAGACCATACTCAGGGGAGACCGCAACCTGGGATGCCGGCGCTTTATCGAACGCAATCCCGATCTGGTCACCAAACTCGATGTGAACTCCAATCATTACGTGATCGACCTGGACACCCCAGAGGATTACGCCGCACTCGACGGCGCCCAGGAAAACCAGCGGCCCCGGCCGGCTTCCCACCGGCCAGTGACAACCGAGGACTGAGAGACATGGCGCAAGAGATTCTGGATGTGCTGGCGGACATGCGGGCACGCAAACAGCCCTACGCCGTGGCCACGGTGGTGGAGACGGTGGGATCGGTCTCGGCCAAAACCGGCTCCAAGGCGGTGATCGACCGGGACGGCCAGGTGGTGGCCGGGTGGGTGGGCGGCGGCTGCGCTGAATCCACGGCCTGCGACGCGGCGCTGCGCTGCATGGAGACGGGGGACACCTCGGTGATCGATATCGACCTGGACGACGAGGTGCTGGGTGCCGGCATGCCCTGCGGCGGCAGCATGCGGGTATATCTGGAACCGGCGCTGCCACGGCCCGTGTTGTGGATCATGGGTCATGGCCGGGTGGCCGAATGCCTGTGCCAGATCGGTGACCTGATGGGGCTGGAGGTGGTGGTCAATGACCCGGTGGTGAGCTGGGACAAGTACCCCGGAGCCGCTCGTTTGATCACCGACGATCTCGACTATGAGCAACTCGCACCGACCGCGGACGATTACGTAGTGATCGCCACCCAGCACAAGGGTGACCACGAATCCATGAAACGGGCCCTGGGCAGCGGCGCGGGATACATCGCGCTGATCGCCAGCAAGAAGCGCTCGCGTCTGGTGCTGGACTATCTTCGACAGGCCGGATTCGGCGAAGAGGCTCTGGCCAAGGTGATGGCGCCCTCTGGTCTGGAGCTGGGCGCGCGCACACCGGAGGAGATCGCGCTGTGCGTGATCAGCGAGATCGTTCTGGTGCGCCGCGGCGGCAGCGGCCGGCGCATGCGCGATACCCTGAACGAAGGACCCCAGCAAAAACCCCGGGCGGTCGGCTGACACCGTGCCGCTTGCCGCTGACACACCCGGGATTCGGATCGTATTCGACGCGCCGCGGCTCAGGGCGAAGTTCCCGCTGCTGGCTGACGCCGGCCTCGACCTGCACTATCTGGACAACGCGGCCACCAGCCACAAACCCGGTTGCGTAATCGATGCCGTGAGCGATTGTTACCGGTCACAGTATGGTCCGGTACACAGAGGTCTTTATCGGCTGGCGGAACAGGCGACGGAAGCCTACGAGGGGGCACGGACGCGGGTCGCAACCCTGGTCGGGGCGACGCCGGCTCAGCTCGTGTTCACCCGTTCCACCACCGAATCCATCAACCTTGTGGCCCAGGGCTGGGCCCGGCAGCGGTTGCGGCCAGGTGATGAAATCTGGGTCAGCGCCATGGAACACCACGCCAATTATCTGCCCTGGCAGGTGCTCTGCAGAGACACCGGCTCGGTGCTGAAAACCATCACTCTGGACCCACATGGACGGCTGGACCTGGATGCCGCGACCGACCTGTTTGGCACCCGCACCCGCCTCATCGCGCTGAGTCACGTGTCCAACGTACTGGGTACGGTAAACCCGATGGCCGCCATCGCGGCGCGGGCACGGGCGGCCGGCATTGCGGTTCTGATCGACGGCGCCCAGGCGGCTGGTCACCTGCCGGTGGACGTGGGTGCACTGGGGGGTGATTTCTACGCCTTCTCGGCACACAAGATGTACGGCCCAACCGGCATCGGTGCCCTGGTGGCCAGACCCGATCGGCTGGAGGAGATGGAACCGCTGCTCTACGGCGGCGGGATGGTGGACATGGTCGGTGACACCCACAGCCAGTGGATGCTGGCACCGGCCAAGTTCGAGGCCGGCTCGCCCAATCTGGCCGGGGCGCTGGGCTTTGCCGCCGCCGCTGAGTTTGTGCAGTCCGAGTGCATGGGCGCCGCCGAGGATCATGTGATGGAACTGGTGGGTATGACCCTGGCCGGTCTCAGTGAGCTGAACGGGGTGCGGATCTACGGCCCCGGCAACGGGTCGGAACGTGCCGGCATCGTTTCGTTCAATCTGGAGGGCGTCCATCCGCACGATGTCGCTCAGGTGGCGGCCGAACACGAGGTGGCGCTGCGTGCCGGTCACCACTGTTGTCAGCCGCTGATGGCTCACCTGGGGGAGGCGGCCACCGTGCGGGCCAGTTTCGCCCCATACAATGTCGCAACCGATGTGGAGGCGCTACTCGCATCGGTGAAGGCCGCCCAGACAATGTTCGGATAGCCCATGCCCGACAGCACTCTCTACAAAGAAGCCCTGATGGATCACTATCGCAATCCACGCAATCGCGAGGACCCAAGGGATGCGTCCGTGGTGCGCCGGGGCAGCAATCCGCGCTGCGGTGACGACTTGGAGGTGGGGGTGGATTTCCATGGAGCCACCCTGGACCGGGTTCGATTTCACGGCCGAGGTTGCTCAGTCTGTATCGCCTCGGCCTCGATGATGACCGAGGCGGTCACCGGCAAGACCCGCGGCGAAGTGGAGGGGCTGTACGATGGACTGCGCCAATGGTTCGACGCAGGCGAAGAGGATGCGGCACCCGATCCACCGGCCTCGCTGCGGCCCCTGTCAGCCCTGCGGCAGCATCCGGCCCGTCGCCGCTGTGTGCTGCTGGCCTGGGAAGCGCTGGCGGACGCCCTCAATGCGAACTGATCGCCACTCAACCGCGCAAAACCGGTTTCTATAGTTTTGTGAACGCATCCGTGGAGTGTTACGTCCCCTCATCCGGCATGGTCAGTCTCGACCAGGCGCTGGAGGCCATACTCGCAACGGTTGCTGTGCTGCCGGACCTGGAAACTGTCGCGCTTGGGGACTCCCTTGGGCGCGTGTTGGCCGCAGATCTGGTCTCGCCCCTGGACGTGCCGGGATTCGACAACAGCGCCATGGACGGTTACGCGGTGCGCGCCGCCGACACCCGGGCCGAAGCCGAAGTGCGCCTGGCAGTGGGTCAGCGCATCCCGGCCGGGACCGAGCCTCAAGCGCTGGCACAAGGCCACGCCGCCCGCATCTTCACCGGGGCACCGGTCCCACCTGGCGCCGATGCCGTGGTGATGCAGGAAGCCTGCGTACGGGCCGGCGACGAGGTTCTGATCCGGGGCGCGGTGCAGGTCGGAGAGAACATCCGGCACCAGGGCCAGAACGTGGCCAAGTCGTCGGTGGTCATTGCTGCAGGGCATCGCATGCGAGCCCAGGATATGGGGCTTGCCGCCTCCCTGGGCATCGCTGAAATAAGGGTCCGACGTCGCCCCCGGGTCGCGATATTCTCCACCGGCGACGAGTTGGCTCTGCCGGGCACACCGCTCACGAAGGGGCGCATCTACACCGCCAACAATCATCTTCTGCACGGTCTGCTGCAGGCGCTGGGATGTGAGGTGGTGGACCACGGCATCGTCCGCGATGACCTGGACGCCACCTGCGCCACCCTCGAGTCCTGCACGGCGGACGCGGATCTGGTGATCTCCAGCGGTGGCGCGTCGGTAGGGGAGGAAGATCACGTCAAACAGGCCCTGGATCGAGTGGGCCGCATCGACCTCTGGCGCATCGCCATCCGACCTGGCAAACCCCTGATCTACGGCCACCTGGGCGAGACGCTGTTCATGGGTCTGCCGGGCAACCCGGTGTCCAGTTTCGCGACCTTTCTGTTGCTCGTGCGTCCGGTCATTCTGGCGCTGCAGGGCGCCACCGAACTCACGCCGCAGCGGATTCAGGTCCGGGCTGGGTTCGAATGGCCCAAAGCCCAACCCCGTCGCGAATTTGCACGGGCCCGTCTCGAACTCACCGCGGACGGGGCCAGCATCGCTCGTCTGCACGCGAACCAAAGTTCCGACGTGCTGAGTTCCACGGTCTGGGCCGACGGCCTGGTGGAAATTCCCGAAGGTGAGACCGTGGCCCATGACGACTGGGTGCGTTATCTGCCCTTTTCGGGTCTGTTGGGATGAACCCAAGCGGCGAAAGTACCTCAGTACAAACCCATTGGGGCATTCCACTGCTGCGCAGGCGCTTCCCCGACGCCGACCACGTGAATCCCCAGCTCGTCGAGTTGTTCCAGACCCACCGTGCCGCAAACGACCGTTCAGGGGGTCCGGTCTACGCCAGCCGTGATGACGTACTCATGCGCTACGGCAATGAAGCACCGGTGCAGCGTCTGTTCAGCTTTATCTCTGACAGCATCCATGAAGTGGCTGGCGCCCTGAACGCACCGATCTGGCAGCAGACTTCGTCCCGTAAGATGCAGCTCAGCATTGTCGGCGCCTGGTTTCAGATTCAGAACGGTCGGGGCTTCCACGAGGTGCACAGCCACGGCAACTGCTCCTGGTGCGGGGTCTACTACGTGCAGGCTGACCCTGCCCCAGTCCGCCATGCCCACCCGAACCTAGGCGCCAGCAACGGCATGACACGCTTCTATGGCCCTGCCCTGGACTGGATCGGAGGCGCCTACATGGATGCGGGTAATCTGTACCTGCAATCCACCACCTTCGACTCGGCACCGGACCCCGGCACTCTGGTGGTGTTTCCATCCCACCTCAAGCACGCGGCCCTGCCCTACGAGGGAGAACGGGACCGCATCATCGTCTCATTCAATGCCCAAGTGCACGGCGATCAAGGCGACGCGGCCTTCGACTACAGCTTCTCCTGACCCGATCAAACGACGAAACCGAGCCAGGCCCCTAACACCTTCGTAACAGTCCGTGGAGCACGTTCCCTCTGCCAACTGCCGCGCCGATCTGATGGGCCGCGGCTTCGGCGGACATTTGCCGGTCAGCGGCCAACAGATTGACAGTGCTTTGCAGTGCGCGGGTAAGTCCACCGTCTGCAGCGCGGTAGATTTCTGGATCGTTCGAGAAGCATAGCCGGCGCTATCTGATGAGCAGGATCGCGCAATCGGGTCGAATTGACGGTGCCGAAGACCGTTCCTTTTCTGCTGAACAGGCTCCCGGGGAAGCCAGAAGCGGTACTAACCCGCAGCGAAATTGTGCGCCAGTTCACAGAACTTGGGGAGCTGTCTTGTCAGAATGGAACTCGACCCTACCGCCCCAGATGCTAACAAGGTGATACACATGAGCGACTACGAAACGGCACATTGCCAGTCAAACACGACCATGGGCTCTGCCTGGATTGTTGCAGCGTCTTTGTTCGCGATCCTGCTGATCATCTAGTTGAAGCGTATTTGCCGCAAGGACGCGGCATTCAGCAACACTCCAGGCCCCCAGCAACCACCCTCCTGACTTCCCGCCTGCGCGATCCGAAACGCCTCACAAAGCTGTCCATGCGCTATGGTTTACGGAAACAGTGGTGCAGTGTGGCCCATAAGACCCGCGTCGGAGTGTAGGCATGGATAGAAGGCGGCTGATGGGGACGCTCACGGCTTTATTGCTGAGCGTAATGGCGCTGCCCTCGGCGAAGTCCGCCGACCCACCGTCACTTGAGTACCGAATTGGTGAACGGGTCGTACGAACGTTGGATCTCGCCCAACTTCGCTCGACGCTGACCACCCACGATGTCGAACTGTACGACCCCCACTACGAGAAGAAAAAGCGCTTTCGGGCGTACGCCATTTCCGATGTCCTAAATGCTGGGTTTGGTGATAATTGGCGCAGTCCGGACTTTACGGAGGTCGTGTTCATCGCCGCCGACGGCTATCGCGCAGTTGCTGCGCCGATAAAGCTGACCGAATCGGGCGGGTATCTGGCTATCGCGGACCTCGATCAACCCAATGGTTGGGAGCCCCTCAACCGCAATGAGGCTGATCCCGGGCCCTTTTACCTGGTCTGGCTAGGTGAACACCAAACCACGGCCAATGCCTACCCCTGGCCCTGGCAGGTCGTTGGCATTTCCATGGTGGATTTTCGCGAGCAGTACCCGGCTGTGTATCCGCAGGGTGCGCCGGAAGAATCCCAGGCGATGAGCGGCTATGAGATATTCCGGGACCGATGTGTGCGCTGCCATGCCATGAATCGCCAGGGTGGAAAGGTGGGCCCCGATCTGAACGCCCCGATGAGTATCACCGAGTATCGCTCCCCGATGATGATCCGCGAGTTTATCCGCCACCCGTCACGCTATCGCTACAGCCACATGCCGGATCACGGGGATCTGAGTGACCAGAACCTGAACGATCTGATCGAGTATTTTCGCCATCAGACACCGAAAACACCTTAGGTATGACCCCAATGCGCAACTGGGGTCGGCCCTGACCGCTGCGGAGGAAGAATACGTTGCCGCCCTGGCTGAGCGGGATCGTGCCTATGCCCAGGAGATCGCGGTGTTTCGCTCCGCGGTCGAAGATATCGCAGCGACGCCAGAGGGCGTGGAGGCCTTGGCGCGATTCAATGCTGGGGATGAAATAGGCGCCCTGGCGACCCTGGACGGTCTGCGCGCCGCACGGGATGCCGCGAGGCAGAAACGGGCCGACATCGAGAGCGCGGCCGAAGGCCGGCGCATTGCCACGCTGGCGCTGGAAGCGCGGACCAAAGGCAAACTGACGACCGCTCAAGTGATTGCCCGCTACGAGGAGGTCACGACACTCGATCCGGGTGTGCATTGGGATTGGGTGGAACTGAGTCGGTTGTATATGGAGGCGGGGAAACTGCCTGACGCGTTGCGTGTGGCGAAGGCCGCGGCCAACACAGCCGAAGATGATCGCGACCGCTCCGTGGCATTCGACATACAAGGCGACATCGAAGTCGCCCAGGGCGATCTGACCGGGGCCCAGGAAAGCTACCGTGAGGGCATGGGCATCGCGAAGCGCCTGGCGCAATCCGATCCAGGCAACGCGGGTTGGCAGTGGGATCTAACTGCTAGCCTTATCAAGCTCAATCAAACGACCAGGGATAAAGCCTACGCTGCGCAAGCGTTGGACATCGCTCTCGCCATGCAGCAGCGTGCCGTCCTGGCGCCGAGCAACGTCTGGATGGTGGAGGATTGGGAGAGACTTTCGGTTCAGTAAAAAATCTTTTGTTTATTGGACTTCTGGCCTAACAATTTCAGGGGCGACATGTCATGGCGAAAAACCCGCAGATCTCTATAAAGACACCATTGATATCAAATCGCCTCGTATGTTCTAAAATGTGGGGCGTCGAAAATATTGGCAGCATGTTCCGATACGAGCTAAGTCTTCACAGCAAGAACGAGTCAGTTGGAATCGATGACATTTTGGGAAAGATGGTCACGGTTGAATTCCGTGGAATGCGTTCCGAACCTCGGTTTTTCAACGGAATTGTGAGCAGCTTTTCACAAGCAGGGCAAACTTTAGACCGCTTCCTATATAGAATGACATTGAGCCCCTGGCTCTGTCTTCTGACTGGCAATGCCAGGTACCGGATATTTCAACAGCAGACCGCGGTTCAGATTATTGAATCCATTTTTAGTGAAACCGATGACGCTGATTTCGAGATCGCCCTGACAAATGAATATCGCCGACGAGACTATTGTGTGCAATACGCCGAGAGTGATTTCGATTTCGTGAATCGGTTGATGGAAGAGGAAGGGATTTATTATTTCTTCCGCCACAAGGATGATTCCCACACGTTGATACTGGCCGATAACGCCAGTGCGCATGCAGAGATCCTTGGCGGCAGCAAGCTGCCCTTTCTAGGGTCCAGCACAGCGCAAACAAAAGACCGCGAGCATGTGTCGCATTGGGTGGTGGAGCGCGACCTCTCGCGGGTCGATCAGGGCGCGAACAATGCCAAGCATGGGAAACCGACCAGGAATCAACCAGCGACGCAGCCTGATCGGCGTCGAATCGTGAGACCGAACCAGCCCCTTACTGGCTTTCGCGAAGGGGTTGTGGGTGTCGCGAGACCGGGGGGGCGCACTCGACCAACGACCAAGCCACAACAGATTCGTCTCGGACACGCGACAGGGACCACCAATGCACAATTTCTGGCCGCCGGCGGGTTATTCACATTGCTCAACCACCCTAGAAGCGATCAGAACGCAAGATACCTTGTGACGGAGACGGCACATACCTTGAGCGTTGATAAGCCCAGCCGTGCCAGAGATGACGAGGGGACTGTCTGCAGGTGTGAGTTCACCGCTATCGACAGCGCCACCCGTTATCAACCAGCGCAATCAACGCCCCGACCAATCGTGAGCGGCCCCCAGACTGCGGTGGTCGTTGGCCCCCCTGGCGAGGAAATTCACCCCGATGAATTGGGACGCGTAAAAGTGAAATTCCCATGGGACCGCGATGGCAATGCGGATGACCACAGTTCCTGCTGGATTCGTGTTGCCCAGCCCTGGGCGGGCAATAAATGGGGCACGCAGTTCATTCCGCGCATTGGCCAGGAAGTGGTCGTGGATTTCCTGGAGGGCGATCCCGATCAACCCATAATAACTGGCAGTCTCTACAGTACGGAAAATAGACCACCATACGCATTACCCGCCAACAAAACGCGAAGCGGCATCAAGTCCCAAAGTACACAGGGGGGTACCGTATCCAATTTCAACGAACTGTGTTTCGAGGATAAACAGGGAGCGGAAGAAGTTCAACTGAAGGCAGAGAAGGACTATACGCAGCAGGTCAAAAATAATCAGGCGGAGAGTGTTGGCAAAGACAGATCGCTGGATATAGGCAGAAATAGTTCTGAAAGGTCTGGGAAGGATAGATCGATCAGCGTTCAAGGCGACGCAAGTGAAGACATAGGCAAATCAAAATCGACATCCGTTGGCCGCAAATATCAGTTGGATGTGGGTGATGAAATCACCTTGAGCGCAGGTCAAGCCAGTATAACCTTGAAGAAAGATGGCACTATCATGATAAAGGGAAAGGACATACTGATTTCGGCTAGTGGGAAGGTGGACGTCAAGGGTGCCAAGAGTATTGTTTTGAAAAGCACTAAGACTCTTCGGATTTAGCTAAAACAGGGATTCCGATAGTCGGCGCTCCCTCGCATGGAACGCTCGAGCCCGGGACACTGGAGAGCTCTGACCGAATGTTCATTAGTGTGACAATTGCACTGAAGCCTCGTCTTTCTCATTAAGTCGCACAAGCAATATCTGTCATCGGGCACCTTTTTGGGGAGCCTATATTTCCGGAAATTTGGCATTCTTCGCATAGCCAGATCTTTTTGACCGACTACCTCGCAGGGAGTGCGCTCGGGCCAATGAGCGAGATTTTCGTCTCTTGCAAACGCGAGGACGAGGCGCGTGTAGGCCGGTTGGTGCGGGCACTGGAGCGCAAGGGCCTTGCGGTCTGGTGGGACCGTGGTCTTCCCGGGGGCGGAAGCTGGCGCGAGCAAATCCAAGCCGCGCTGGATGCTGCCAAGTGTTTGATCGTGGTCTGGACACAGGGGAGCGTCAGACCGTCGGGAGACTTCGTCAGGGATGAGGCTGGGCGGGCCAAACACCGCGGCGTGCTGGTGCCGGTCACCTTGGACGCGGTGGATCCACCGTTGGGCTTTGGTGAGATCCAGGCGATCGATCTGAGGCGCTGGAAAGGCAGCCCGCGCGATCCGTTTTTTAAAGACCTCTGTGCGGCGGTGGAGGCCAAGCTGGAGGGACGGGCCGTTCCGCCCGCGAAGGGCCCAACGAAGCGGCTCATGCGATGGCTCACCTACAGCAGCGTGCTGAGCACCATTGGATTTGGTGTTCTGGCCTTTGGCTTCAATCTTTTCAGCGCACAAGACCAAGTGTGTGGGTTGCCTTTCCTCCAGCCCCACATCTCCGATTTTTGTGGCGGTCTCGGACTGGGCCATCGGCCCACAAAGGCTGAGCGCACTGCTTGGGATGCACGAGAGTCTGGCAGCCGTGAGGCATTGCGCATTCACATCGAACGCTTCCCGGAAGGGGCATATGGTGCCGCTGCGGCCGAGGCGCCAACGGGCACGGTGGGCCAAGCGAACGCACGGGCAGAGGTTGCCGCAGCGCTGTATGCAGCCTCGGCGACCCAGGCAACGAGGGAGGGCAGCGGGATCTAATCGTTAGCCTTATCAAGCTCAATCAAGCGACCGGAGATAAACGCTACGCTGCTCAGGCGTTGGATATCGCTCTCGCCATGCAGCAGCGTGGCATCCTGGCGCCGAGTGACGCCTGGAAGGTGGAGGCGTTGCGGACTCTTTCGGGCGAGTCGTCATGTGGCCGTGATTTCCATGACTAAGCCAACGATGTGTTACTCCCATGTGGAGTGGACTCAAACAGACTTGGGCTCGATCCATAGTTGGCAGGAAAGTACCTGAGTGCGCCGATACACTGCGATGATAGATCCTGAGGACTGCCGGACTATTGCCGGGTCCGGCTGGGAGCGATCAGGTACAGTGAGGCAAATTGCAACCGGCGCCCGCACTTTCAATTTACTAAACTGAAGTTCCCGGCCGATTAAGGCTATGGATTTCACGTAAGCGTTTGAATCCATAATCTTGTTTGTTGCATAAGGGGTGGCAATCTATATTTTATCGTAGTCATGTAAATGTCTACACTTCCTCGGGTTTTTCATTGCATCTAACGAAGATCAACAATACAATGCGTAGGCATGTACATCACCGAAGTGCCCAACCGAAAGTCTCCGCCAGCCATCCTGCTGCGCGAGAGCTACCGCGA
>Ga0316192_10001032_pt1 | contig 20500 bp, 17 predicted proteins | sample MerIslwburrow_MG_FD_204931 | JGI IMG/M metagenome (GOLD analysis project Ga0316192, IMG submission 204931) | Coastal sediment microbial communities from Maine, United States - Merrow Island worm burrow | ecosystem: Environmental > Aquatic > Marine > Coastal > Sediment | place: USA: Maine...
CATGCCACACCCTTGAACCATCTCGCTACGAACGAAAGTACAATATGCGGGTTTTAAAACTCCGGATCCCAATCGACCCGCATTACGCCGGCCTCAATATCCACTGAGTGGATATATTGACCCTGAATAAAGGGAATCAGATGTTCCTGCTCACCCTTGACCACCACCACATCGTTGGCGCCAGTTTCGAACAGATGATCCACCTGCCCTAACTCCTGACCAGCCAGGGTAACTACCTTCAGGCCAATCATGTCGGCCCAGTAATATTCACCCTCTTCAGGCTCAAGCAACTGCGCTTTATCAATCGCAATTTCAGCACCATTCAACTGCTTGGCCAGCTCCCTGTCATCATATGACTCCAGATGTGCCACCAAGCCCTTGCCATGAACCTTACCCTCAACCACCTTAATGGTCTGCCATTGACCATTAAGATTAATCTGCCAGGGCGTGTAACTAAATATATTATCCTTGGGCTGAGTCTCAGAAAAAATCTTTACCCAACCGCGTATTCCATAGACACCGGCAACCTTGCCCAGGATGATACGCTCAGACTGCACAGCCAGAATTAAGCAGCAGCTTTATTCTGTTCGAGCAGTTTGGCAACACGATCTGAAGTCTGCGCGCCCTGGCCAACCCAGTGAGCAATACGATCAGTATCCATACGCAGCTTTTCTTCCTGACCACGGGCAACTGGATTGAAGAAACCAACACGCTCGATATAACGACCATCACGCGCATTGCGCGAATCAGTAACAACGACGTGATAAAAAGGACGCTTCTTGGCGCCACTACGAGCTAAACGGATCTTAACCATCTCGTAAATTTCCTTTGAACAATTCCAAAAACAGCCGCCCACAATTAGACTGCTGGTAAAAATCCGCACATTTTACGCAAATCAGAGAAAAAAGAAAGCCTCTAACAGGCCGATATCACTTAAAAAGGCATCATTCCCGGCGGCATCCGCCCTTTCAGGCCGCGCATCATCTTGGCCATGCCACCTTTTTTCATTTTTTTCATCATCTTCTGCATCTGGGTGAACTGCTTCAACAGACGATTCACGTCCTGCACTTCAACTCCGGAACCAGAGGCAATACGGCGCTTGCGCGAGCCCTTGATGATCTCAGGACGCTGCCGTTCCTTCATGGTCATAGAGCCGATAATCGCCTCCATACGCCTGAATTCTTTATCATTTACCTGATCTTTTGCCGCTTTAGGGATCTCACCCATACCAGGCATTTTGTCCATTAACGAGGCAACCCCGCCCATTTTCGACATCTGCTGCAGCTGGGATCTGAAATCCTCCAGATCAAAACCACTGCCCTTCTGAAACTTTTTGGCGAGCTTGGTGGCTTCATCCTGATCAATATTTTGCTGCGCTTGTTCTACCAGACTCAGAACATCGCCCATACCGAGAATACGTGAAGCCAGACGATCGGGATGGAAAGCCTCCAGCGCCTCGGTCTTCTCGCCAACACCAAGAAATTTAATCGGCTTGCCGGTAATCTGGCGAATCGACAGCGCCGCACCGCCACGGGCATCACCATCGGTCTTGGTCAATATCACACCAGTCAGCGGCAGGGCGTCATTAAATGCCTTGGCAGTATTAGCGGCATCCTGACCGGTCATGCTATCAACGACAAACAGGGTTTCAATCGGGTTGATCGCCGCATGCAGGCGTTTGATCTCAGCCATCATCACTTCATCGATATGCAAACGACCTGCAGTATCTACAATAACCACATCGATAAATTGCTTGCGGGCGTGATCCAGGGCGGCATTGGCAATGGCAACCGGATCCTGATCAATACTACTGGAGAAGAAATTGACATCAACTTCCTTGGCCAGGGTCTCAAGCTGATCAATCGCCGCTGGGCGATAGATATCACAACTGACCACCAACACCGATTTTTTCTTGCGCTCCTTGAGCCAGCGCGACAACTTGGCCACGGTGGTGGTTTTACCAGAACCCTGCAAGCCCGCCATCATCACCACAGCTGGCGGTGTAGCATTCAGGGCCAGCTCTTCGTTGGCCTCGCCCATCAGCTCGACCAGCTGATCATTAACCACCTTGATAAAGGCTTGACCCGGGGTCAGGCTCTTCATAACTTCCTGACCGACAGCCTTTTCTTTGATCTGATCAATGAACTGACGCACCACTGGCAGCGAGACATCAGCCTCGAGCAAGGCCATGCGCACTTCGCGCAGTGCGTCCTTGATATTGTCTTCGGTCAAACGCCCCAGACCGCGTAAATCACGGACCGTACGCGCTAAGCGATCTGTCAGATTCTCAAACATTTTGAATGCCCAATATATGGTTACAGCAATGAAAGGTTAGCCAAAAGAAGGCTATTATAACGAAAAGGTCTGATTATTATGTAGTTGTTTGATATCCCGACCGGGCAACAGCTGTTTGATCTCAGCGATGATGACGCCATCCTCTTCAGGTTTATGGTGGGTCAGATAGATTTCGGGGTCAAGTTTGAGTTTGACCAGATCTGCCGTCATGGTATTGGAACAATAGTGACGGGCCGTATTGCTCAGCGCTTCGTAGGCATTACTAAAGGCCACTTCCAGCAACAGCAAGTCCAGGCGCGGATGGCTATTCAGTTCACTCCAGAAGGCATCGTTGGTAGTGGTATCACCAGTAAAAGCAAAAGACGCCCCATCGGCAGATTCCACCCGATAACCAACGGTAGGCACGATATGGTTCATCGGTATCGATTTTATCTTACGGCCATCAACAACACTGACATCGCCGGGATTATGTTCCATGTAAGTCATTACCGGTTTATTGATGACTGGCAGCTGGGCAAAGTCTGGCCAGATCGCCCAGTTAAAAATATGCTCGCGCAGCGCTTGAATAGTTGCCGGCAAGGCATGAATCACAATGGGTTGTTCGATGCGCTCAAAAATACTATCAACCAACAACGGTAAAAAGGCCACATGATCCAAATGGGAATGTGTCAGAAAAATATGACGAATCTTGGCCATTTCATCCAGAGTCAGGTCACCGACACCGCTGCCACAATCGATGAGAATATCCTCATCAACTAGCATTGAGGTCGTCCTCAACCCCTGGCCAATCCCGCCATCACAGCCTAATATCCTTAGCTTCATCTTCTATATTTCTGCACTTTGGCAAAATACTTTAATTAATAGTAACTTGTGAGTTCAACCCGGTATACTGCCTGTCTTACACCTCGGCTCTTCAACCAACATCCTATATATGCCATCATTACGGTTTCACCAGTTAAATCATTCATTATGCACACGACAGTAATTGGCACCCTGGCCATTTTTTTATACTTGATTGCCGCCATTCTGCTTGGCGCGAGGCTGCGCAACAGACTCACAAGCCCAAGCAGTAAATGGAAGGGATTAACAGCCGCGGGGATTGCGGTGCTCTTGCACACCTGGATTTTGGCAGAGCATATTTTCACCAATGAAGGCATCAACCTGGGGGTATTCAATGCTGTTTCCCTGGTTACCTGGTTAATATCTGCCATTTTGATCGTCAGCGCTCTTAAACGACCAACCGAGAACCTGGGCATCATCGCCTTTCCAGCGACAGGTCTGGCCGTAGCACTGGAAAACACCTTCACGGCCAGTCGAATCACCGAAACAATTAATACACCGATTGAAATCCACATACTGATTTCAATCGCCGCAACCAGCCTGCTCAGTATTGCGGCGGTTCAAGCCATCTTGCTCACCGTCCAGGATCACCAGCTGCGCAACAAACGTCCCGGCGGTTTTATTAGAGCCCTACCCCCATTACAGGCGATGGAACGCTTTTTATTCCAGGTGATAGGCCTTGGTTTTGCCTTGCAGACGCTTTCACTGCTGAGCGGCTTTATCTTCCTCGAAAATATGTTTGCCCAGCATCTGGTTCACAAAAGCATCCTCTCAATCATTGCCTGGTCTGTATTCGCCACGCTGTTGTGGGGGCGCAAAAAGTTCGGCTGGCGCGGCAAAACGGCGATTCGCTGGACCCTAAGTGGTTTTGGCTTTCTTATCCTGGCCTACATAGGTAGCAAGTTAGTTTTAGAAGTCATCCTCAACTAACAAGCGCCATGCATCCAGACAAACAAATAAAATAACTGACAGCATGGCAGATATCTCTCTAAACCTACTGTTCGGCAGCCTGTTTTTCCTGATCATTCTGTCAGCCTGTTTCTCGGCCTCAGAAACGGCCATGATGAGCCTGAATCGCTATAAATTACGCCATCAGGTACAGGCAGGGCATCGTGGCGCCATTCGTGCTCAACGGCTACTAGACCGAACTGATCGCCTGATCGGCCTAATCCTGCTGGGCAACAATTTCGTTAATATCCTGGCCTCATCCATCGCCACGCTGATTGCTCTACGCCTGCTAGGCGAGGCAGGCATTGCCATCGCCACCGGCATTCTCACCTTTGTCATACTGATTTTTGCCGAGGTAGCGCCCAAGACACTGGCCGTACTACATCCGGAGCGTGTGGCCTTCCCTGCGGCATACGTGCTTGAACCTCTGCTAAAAATCAGCTACCCACTGGTCTGGCTGGTCAACATCATGGCCAACACCCTGTTGCGCGCCCTTGGTGTCCCTCCCAGAACAGGCTCCATGCAACATCTAAGCAGTGAAGAGCTGCGCACGGTTGTTAATGAGGCAGGCGCCCTGATTCCTCGTCGACATCAGGAGATGCTAATTAGTATTCTCGATCTGGAAAAGGTATCCGTTGAAGATGTGATGGTGCCGCGCAATGAAATTATTGGCCTGGATATCAACGATGACGACCAGACTATACTCAAACAATTGACCCACGCCCAACACACCCGCATGCCAGTGTTTCGCGACAATATTGAGAATGTCATCGGCTTTGTTCATGCCCGCAGTGCCTTGCACATAGTCGCTGAAGGTGATTTCAACAAAGAAAAGCTACTTGGAATTTGCCGTGAACCTTATTACATACCAGAAGGCACACCGCTCAACACCCAACTACTCGGATTTCAGCGGGAAAAACGGCGCATCGCCTTTGTTGTGGATGAATATGGCGATATTCAAGGATTGGTTTCTCTGGAAAGCATTCTCGAAGAGATTGTCGGCGAATACACCACCGATGTTGCCGCAACCAGTAAAGACATCCATCCACAGGAGGATGGCACTTTTCTCGTGGATGGCACCGCCTATGTCCGTGAACTCAATCGAACAATGGGCTGGGAACTGCCAACGGATGGACCTAAAACTCTGAACGGCCTAATAATCGAATATTTGGAATCAATCCCTGAACCGGGTACCAGCGTACTCATCTCCGGTTACCCTATCGACATTGTTCAAACCGGCAACAACACAGTGAAAACTATCAGGATATACCCAGACTCAAGAAAAGCCTCTACAGAAGAAGAGCCGACACCTTAATCCTCGGCCACCACAAATTTATTACGGCCAGTCTCCTTGGCCTTATAGAGGGCTCCGTCGGCCTTAGCGATAAGATCTTCAGGTTTGCCATCAGCACTAGGCACTATGCTTGCCACCCCCAGACTAATCGTTACATGGTCTGCTGTTGACGAGTGAGCATGCGCCAGCCCTAGCGAAGAAACACCCTCACACAGGGCCTCAGCAATACTTTTTGCACCTTCCAGGTCAGTGCCAGGCATTACCACCACAAACTCCTCACCACCATAGCGCGCCACCAGATCACTTGGGCGATTAACCGTACTAGCCAGCTTCTGCGCCACCTGCCGGAGACAATCATCGCCGCCCTGATGACCATAATTATCGTTGTAGGTTTTGAAATGATCGATATCAATCATCACCAGAGACAGGCAGTTATTATCACGCGCGGCGCGACCCCACTCTTTCTCGGTAAATTCATCAAAGATACGGCGATTGGCAATACCGGTCAGACCATCCTGAGATGACAAACGCTCCAATTCAATATTTTTCGCCTCAAGTTCAATCTGCATTTCGCTCAGGGCGCGATAGGCTTCATCGCGCTGTTTTTGCGCCATAAAGCTGCGTGAATGCGCATGGACACGGGCAATCACCTCAAGCTTGTCTGGAAACTTGACCAGATAATCACTGGCACCCAATTCAAATGCCTCACTCTTGATCTTGGGGTCTTCCTTGGTCGACAAAACAATAACCGGGATAGTCTTGATTTCAGGATTGGAGCGATAGAACTTAAGCAGCATCAAACCGTCTATATCCGGCATGACCAGGTCCTGCAAAATCACCGTAGGTTTGAATGCAATCGCTTCATTCATGGCGTTTGCCGGGTCATTACAGTAGTGATAGTCAATGTCCGGCTCATCAGCCAACATTCGCCTCAACGCCTCAGCAACGATATTCTGATCATCAACCAGCATGACACGAGTACGAGTATCATCCTCTGGTGTCACTACACCTGTTGGTGGTTGTGTATCTTCGCCGCTAGCGCTCATCAAGTCTGCTACCCATTTTTCTATTACCAAAATACTCTATCAATACAGAAGCAATATCGTCTATTGGCAGGATTTGTTGAGCCGCACCAATCTGAGCAGCTGCTTTTGGCATACCATAAACTGCACAGGTTGCTTCATCCTGCGCAATGGTGTGAACACCCTTGTTTTTAAGACTTAACAAGCCCTCAGCTCCATCCCTGCCCATGCCGGTCAACAATACGGCAACCACATCGCCAGCCCAATGTTCAACCACACTAGAAAAAAACACATCAACAGACGGCCTGTAAGCCTGATTAACAGGGTCTGGAGTATATTCCAATGAATGATGGGAATTCAAAATCAGGTGGTCATTGGTCCCCGCAATCAACACCTGGCCGGGGATTAACCTATCACCTTTTTTGGCCAAACGCACCCCAAGTGCACATTGTTTATCCAGCCATACAGCCAACTCGGCAGTAAACTTTTGATCGACATGTTGAACAATCACAATAGGGGCAGGAAAATCCGCAGGCAACGATTGCAGCACCACCGCCAAGGCCTTAGGTCCTCCAGACGACGAGCCTATAGCAACCAGGCTGTCATCGTTTACCGTCGCTGACAAACGACTGGGCACAATCCTGGTAGGCGCAACGCTCGTCTTATGACTAATCAACTTTCCAATTGTGGCAACCTTTTGCAAAAACTCATCTTTGCCCTCGGCATCACCAGTCATGCCCAGCACCGGCGTATTTACCGCATCAAGGGCGCCATGGCCCATTGCATGGAATACCTTGGAAGCATTACCGGAAACCGTTGATGTCACCACCAGGATTGCACACGGCGAAGACTCCATAATCCGGCGCGTTGCCTCAACGCCATCCATCACCGGCATGATGAGATCCATCAAGATCAAATCAGGCACATCGGAACCGCAACGCCAAACCGCCTCGGCACCATCGTGAGCAATCCAGACAACCTCATAACCTGGCACCGAAGTAACCACACGCCGCAAACTTTCCACCGCCATCATTGAATCATTGACGATTGCTATTCTCATGACTTGGCCTCACCTATCAGGTCGACCACTGCATTCAGCAAACCTTCATCATGAAAGCTGCCCTTGGTAAGATAATAATCAGCGCCCGCCTCAAGACCGCGCAGTTTGTCTTCTTCACGATCCTTGTATGAAACCATTAACACCGGAAGCGTACGCAAGCCAGCATCCTGACGTACCGTTTTAACCAACTCCACCCCATTCATGCGCGGCATATCCACATCAGTCACCAACATATCGAAATGCTGACTACGCAACATATTTAAACCATCCATACCATCAACTGCTGTTTGTACCTGATATCCCGCTGATTCAAGCAACTTACGTTCAACTTCACGCACAGTAATCGAGTCATCAACCACCAGAATTCGCATAGAAACTTCAGTTTCAACGTCTTCCACAATTTCCCCCACCTTACCCAGGCGAGCAACCTTCAAAACTTTTTCTATCGAGCGAATCAAATCATCAATATCGACAATCAATAATGGTGAGCCATCTTCCATCAAGGCCGCCGAACTAATATCCTGCACTTTACCCAGCGCCTCGGGCAAAACCTGAACCACCAGTTCACGCTCACCGAGAAATTTATCAACTACCATGCCGTAATAGTTATGACGATCATTCAAAACAACCACGGACATCTGCTCACTATTCTCAACACAAGGTTCTTTCTCCAGTATTTGAACAGCACTGACCAAACCAACATTCTTGCCGTCCATCACCACAAACTGATTACCCTCAGCCTCACTCAGTGCCGTCCTGCTAATACTGGCAATACGGTCAATTCGCGCTAATGGAAAGGCGTAAGGTTCACCAGCAATCTCTACCAACAAAGCGGGAATCACTGACAGGGTCAACGGTAGCTGCATATGGAAGCGGGTTCCCACGCCAAAGGTAGAGCTAACCCGAACAGTGCCACGCATTTCCTGCACCGCATCATGCACCACATCCAGACCCACACCACGGCCGGAGATTTCACTGACATTATCCTTGGTACTAAAACTGGGCAGGAACAGAAACTCCAATAATTCAGCCTCACTCAGGGTGTCGGCCATAGAGCCATCCACCAAGCCCTTATCGATCACCTTCTGGCGCAAGCGTTCAAGATCAACACCACGACCATCATCCTCAACCACTACCGACAACATACCTGCGCTGTGATGAGCACTTAGACGAATAGAGCCCTTGGCTGATTTATCCGTTGCGGCACGTTCTTCAGTCGTCTCTAAACCGTGATCAATGGCATTACGGACAATATGATTCAAAGGCGCTTCGATCTTATCGAGAATGTCACGATCAACCAGAGTCGACTCCCCCTCTATCACCAGTTGTACATCCTTAGCCAGAGAGCGGGAAATATCACGCACCATACGTGGAAAACCATGCACCCCATCACCAAACGGACGCATGCGACTACCAACAACCTCTTTGTGTAACCGCGAAGAAAGATTGGTTGAGCGACGATCATACGATTCAAGCTCTACCAATCGGTCAGACAACATCTCGCGACACTGTGAAGCTTGACGCTGGGCATCACGGACAAGATTTCTGACCCCCTCATCAAGCGCTTTGCGCTCCAGATATTCACGCAAAGCATCGATCACACAAACCAGATCCGTTTGTTGACGTTTCAGTCGCTGCAGAGACACTGAATATGGGTTCAACCAGCGCGATTCAACCAGCGATTCGCCCGCCAAACCCATTAAACGATTTACAAGCTCTGCACTAACCCTAAGCACCCGATCTTTTTGTGGCGCAGCAGGCTTGTTTTGCTCCGGTTTTGCCGGCGTTGCTGGCGTCGCCTTTTCAGTTTCATTGGCTGGAGCTGCTGCCACTGCCTCCTGAACAACTTCAACAGGCGGCTCAGCAACCGGTGCCGGCACCGGCACAGCAGCCACAGGTTTTTCACCCGCCAAAATCCCGCCAGTGTCTTTCAGCAACCCCAGATAGGTCTGTTTGTTAACGGCATACCATTCGCGATGTTCGCCTTCATACATCGCCAACTCGTTAATCGTATCAGCGCCCTTAAGCAAAATATCAATCTGGTCAGCCTCAAGTACGATCTCACCATTTTGCGCCGCAACAAAATCATCCTCCATGATGTGCGCCAGCTTGACGACAAGGTCAATCCCGACAAGCCGCGCCGCACCCTTTATAGAGTGAGCAGCGCGCATCAACGGTTCCAGACGTTCAAGCGAGGTAGGTGCCTGCTCCAGCTCCAACAACCCCTGGCTCAAAACGGCACCCTGCTGTTCACACTCAATCCGGAACAAATCCAGCATTGATGGATCCTGAATATCCAGGCAAATATCAGGCTCAACAAAGGTTTCGGCAGCAGCACCAGGCTGAGCCGGTGCAGCAACGGGAGTGGATAAAGATGGCGCTGTTACCTGGACATCCTTATTTTTGATGGCCGACAGTTCCTGCACCAACTGAACAATGTCCTGCTTGCGACTGACAAACCAATCAGCCAGCCCATCCTCACAAGCGGCAACCTCATTAATAATATCCAGCCCTTTCAACATGACATCAATGTCATTGGTAGTCAGCACCAGCTCACCGCCTTGAGCCGCAACAAAACTATCTTCCATGGCATGTGCAACCTGCACTACCGGTTCAATATCAACCATGCGGGCTGCGCCCTTGATGGAATGAGCGGCGCGCATCAACTGTTCAAGCCAGTCGGCAGATGAAGGATTTTGTTCAAGTTGTAGCAAGCCATCATTCAAGACCTTGCCATGCAGTTCACACTCTATACGGAATAGTTCGAGCATAGAAATGTCTTGAGATTCACTCAGACTCATATCAATTTCAGGAGGGGCTTTTTCAGCGGGTAGCGGATCAGGCGCAATAGCCGCAATAGTCGGTGCCACAGCAGCAGAAGTATTACCCACTGATTTAATAGCCTCAAGCGCTGCCATCAACGCATCAAAGCTCTGCTGATTATCTGCTAACCACAGATTCAGGTCATCACCGCCTTCAGCAATTTCTTTTATGATATCCATGCCTTTCAGCAGGACATCAACAGCTGCCGAATCAAGCAATAACTCGCCCTCTTGCGCAGCTACCAGGCAATCCTCCATGACATGAGAAATTTTTTGAACTGAGTCGATACCCAGCAAACGCGACGCGCCCTTGATTGAATGCGAGGCGCGCATGGCAGCATCAAGATGTTCGGCGGCAGTTGGGTTTTGATCTAACGCAAGCAGGCTATCATTGAGCAGCTCAGATTGCTGCTCAATTTCCATTTTGAATAGATCAAGCATGGACGTTTCAACCATGCACTAAGCCCCCGCTCATAAAATGCCCCGTTCTAATGCAGGAAACAATAATTCATGATCAATCACGCCGACGTGACGATCATCCCAAGTCACCATTCCTTTAAGATAATGAACGGAACAGTTCATTGCAGTGGCAGGTGCCTCTTTCATCTCATTAAGATCAAAACGAAAAACACCTCGCACCTCACTAACGGGAAAAACAAATTTCGTTCCCTGCTGCGAAATAACAATCATGCGTTCATAGACCCCCTTTACAACATTGGAGCCGGTAATTTCACCACGGGTAATATTCAGCAAACGGCCTATAGAAACACACAACTGCAATTCGCCACGGACATTCGCAACACCCCTCAGAATAGCCCCCTTTCGATGGGGAACCGTGTGTATATGACGCATCTGCATCACTTCTTCCAGTATTCTGGTCTCAATACCCAGCCATTCATCACCCAAACGAAACAGTATGATTGAACCAGCCTGAGTATTTTTCCTGGTCTGCTCAGCGGCACAAAACTCAGACCACTCCTCCAGATAACCGCGCGGCGGTTCAGATTCCAACAACTGGCGACCAGCGGCTGAAAAGATCTCACAATTGATACAATGACCAAACTCCTTGAGCTTGGCGCAATTACGCTCACCTTTGGCCCAAACGCCAATCCGGTTCCAGCAGTCATCAATTTCTTCTTTTTGGTCTGCCATAATGTTTATCTAAACCTGCCTATTCAACAACAACCTGAACGATCTTTCTCAGACGCTCAGCCCGGGCACGGTAATTCTCAGAAGCACGCAAATCTCCCCGCTCTTCTGCTAAAACAGCAAGATGAATCAGTGACTGGTAATTTTTAGGATCAAGGTAGATGGCTTTTTTAAAGGCATCTGTTGCTTCGGAATCCGCATCAAAGGCTAATAAAACAACACCCTTCAGATAATAACCTTGCGCCGAATCAGGCACCTGCTCTATAAGCCTGTCACATTCAGTAATAGCCTCCTTTAACTGTCCAGCGTCAGCCATAGCCTGAATTGAATCAAGCCATGCATCTATGTTCTCGACTGTTAGTGGCACATCCTCAACAACAGGTTCAAACAATTGCCTTGGTTTTTTAACAACTGATTTTTCCGCCGTAGATACCCCAGGCGCATTGACGAACTTTGGCGTCAGGGCAGCTGCTTTGTGATACGCAAATGAGCCAGGCAGATGCATTGATACGAACAAGCCATCAGGCATACGTCCGGTCTCGGCATGCCCCAGCACTAACAAACCATTGTTGTTCATCAAGTCACTTAGGGTATTCATCACCTTACACTTGGTTTCATAGTCAAAATAGATCAACAGATTACGGCAAAAGATGACATCATACGGACCCTTGCCATGCATAAAACCATCAGCAAGAACATTACTATTGAAAAAATTTACTGTCGATTTGATGCCATCCGAAATAACGTAGGTTTCGTCATCATGTTCGAAGTACTTGTCTCGGTAAGCAATATCTTTGCCGCGAAAAGAGTTATTACCGTATACCCCCTTACGCGCCTTATTAATCACTTCGGTATTGATATCTACCGCATCAATCGTGAACTGTTCCTTGTTCATACCTATGTCATTCAAGACCATAGCAATAGAATAGGGTTCTTCACCGGTAGAACAGGGGATGCTGAGAATTTTAAACGGCTGCCTTTCTGGTTCAAGCCCATTTATATATGAGGAAAGCACTTTAAAAGGTTCATGATCACGAAAGAACCAGGTCTCCGGCACAGACATTTCATTGAACAGCGCTTGTTTCTCATCGACAGAACCTTCAAGCATACAATAATATGAGCTTATGCTTTTTTCACCAACGGTCTTCATACGGCGTGCAATAATTCGTTCAACCGTATCCTGCCCAACCGTCTCAGGAGACAGTCCCATCTCATTTTTGATGACACGCAGAATGGCCTCAAGCGCCATCAGGCTCACCATCAGCAGATGCGTTGTTGGCAATTTTCTCTTGCAGCATAATTTTCACATCATCAGGCAATAACTTTGAAACATTTACAACCTGAATCATTCCGGCGCCATCCATGGCAATTTTATCAACGAAGGCGCTGGTATCTGCACTAACGCCAGTATCCACAAATGTTGTCGCATCGATTTTCACTGCCTCAGTCACATTTTCGGCAAGCAAACCAATGTAACGCTTTTCTTCTTTAACAGGCCTTATCAATATAATTCGACTACTCATCAGACGCTTAACAGGTCGTTCGCAAATCAAGGTAGATAAATCAACCACGGGGACAATATTGCCCCTGTAGTTCATCAAGCCAGCAATGTAGTCCGGTGCTTTTGGTAAGCTCTGTAATGAAACATAAGGCACGAGCTCCACAACATCCGCCACACTCAAGCTGTAGCGAGCGCCATCAACCTTGAACAGCAACATCATCATGATGGCAGTCCCTAGCTATGATCTGGTGTTGAAACCTTAAATTTTGACACCCCGGTTTGCAGCATATGCGCCGCTTCATTGAGATGTTCAATTGATGAATGTGACTGCCTTAATGAATCCACTGTCTGCTGGGCCGACTCACTCAACTGGATAATTCCCTGTTTGATCTGTTCCGCCCCCTGAGACTGAAACTGCATTCCCTCATGTACGGTTTCAAAACGTGGCGTCAGCGCTTGCACCTGATCAATAATCTCGGTCAAACCATGGCTAATAGTACTAACCTCATCGACACTGCGGCGCACCTCTTCAGAGAAACGTTCAACACTCATAACACCTGCGGTTACTGCCGTCTGCATCTCTTTAACCATCTGTTCAATATCCCAGGTCGCGACAGCAGTCTGATCAGCCAGACGGCGAATTTCAGTAGCCACCACAGAGAAACCAAGCCCATATTCACCGGCTTTTTCTGCCTCAATAGCGGCATTCAGTGACAACAGATTGGTCTGATCGGCAACTTTGGTAATAGTCGTAACAACAGTATTAATGTTACTGGCTTTTTCATTCAACACTTCAAGCTTGGCCGCAATTGATGATGAAGCCTCAACCACCTGATGCATGGTCAACTCCATCTTCTGCAAACCAGCCTGTCCATTTGCCGCAGCTTTGGCAGTGCCTTCTGCCACGGTTGCCACCTCATCCATGGTGCTGACCAATTCTTTTGCAGTAGCCGAAATTTCAGTGGTAGTGGCAACAACCTGATTAACGGTAGCCGCCTGTTCAGCCACCGTTGCCTCCTGCTCTTTCGCCGTTGCGGCAATTTGAGTAGCGGATGAGGTCACCTGAATACCTGAACGCTGGACCTGGGCAACTACAATATTAAGATTATCTATCATTGACTGAACACCACGCCCCAATTGAGCAACGGCATCATCACCTGAAATACCAACCTTACCGGTCAAATCGCCATCGGCAGCCTTGGCAACTGCGTCGAGGATATGATCCACCTTCTTCTTCAGGTCTTCAACGGCGTGGTGACGCTCTTGAATCATTTTATGAATATTGCCAATCATGCCTTGCAGACCCATCGCCAATTCACCAATGGCATCGCTACCACCAAAGGTAACCTTACCTGTCATATCGCCCTTGGCTGCCTTGTTCACCACATCGAGCAAAACATCAACTTTATGCCGCAATTCCTGTGCGGCTTCATGTTCACGTTGAGTGCTGGCATTTACATTATCGGCCATATCATTAAAGGCAGCACCGACCCTGCCAATCTCATCACCAGAAGTCACCTCAACACGAACATTGACATCGCCTGCGGCTCGACTGGTCACCACATTCATCAAATTGACCAATGGCTGACTTACCCAGCCACGCAGAAAATAGTTAATCAACAACAGACCAATTGCCAGGGCGCCCAAGTTAACGGCAGCCTCAAGCATCATTTCTTTCTCAACATCGGCATCCATTTCCGCCAGGGAATAGGAAACACGTACCGCCCCGTTGACGGCGCCGTTAGGCACGTCGTGACACTGCAAACAGTTCACACCACGAGTATTGGTAGTCGCCTTGAATGGCGTTAGAACAGTCAGCACACGTCCTTCCGACGTCTCTTTAATATCTACAATTTCTTCACCTGCAAGCGCCCGCTCATCAAGCTCATCAACAGGCTGTTCATACTCAAAGCCCGGACCAAATTGTTGTTTGACTGGCTCACCGCGAATTACGCGCGCCTCAAGCACGCCAGGACGACGCAGCATTTTATCCTGAAGAATCTTACGTTGCCCCATGGTGCCGGTAAGCATCATGGTATTGAGGCTATCAAAATAGAGCGTTGACATATCACTGGTACGCTCTTTAGCCTGCTCCAGGACGTGGCTTTTGTCCTGGGTAAAAACAAAGAAAGTTACCGCCAGAATCACAATCAGAAAAACCACCCCAACCACCACATTTATCTTGGCTGGAATAGAAAATCCTTTGACAGCAACTTTTTCAGAATTATTCGTAGTCATAGCATCCCTTCAATGATCACCGCGAGACAAAAAGCCAATAAACACCTGAGCCCCTTGAACGCATCACGCACACCGTCGTTCCATAAAACGGCTCAACCCCATAAAGCGGCAAAAAAATGCAAAACTTTAGTGGAAACTAACAGTAAAAATCACCGCACGGACTCACACCATTGCTACCGCCCGCACTGGTACATCCCCCGCCAGGCAAAAATCTAACCACTCACCTAAAAACTCATTAACCCGCTGCTTTTCCCGCACCTGGCACATATCAGGATTAGGGTAGTCATATTTGGCTTTGAATCGATATTGACTTTGATATGACAACACCTCGGCTACCTCGGCATCATGATAAACCCGCACTATCATCGACGACATTGCCGCCGATAAAAAGCCCAACGGCAGATTCTGGCTCAATTTGATAACCGTGGTGTACTTGTGTCTTTCCAGCATATCCACATGCAGACCTTCCTGACGCTGCATGCTGCAACGCTGTTTACCAAACCCCCTGAGTTCAGGCATTAACAGCATCAAACGACAAAAATTGTCCTCGTAAATTTTCATGCCTTATTCATTCACACCAAATCAGAAAACCTAATAATAATATCGACTTCCCTGCGGACTAACCTTAATCCCCGAGACAAAAATCATTATGGCCATCTCTGCGTAACAAGGTATAACCTTAGCCCAATGAGCAAGCCCACAGCAAAACAAATTTCAGCCACCACACCGGCCAGTCAGCGCGAACGCTTCGCCTGGTGCATGTACGACTTTGCCAACTCGGGTTTTACCACGGTGGTGCTGACTGCGGTCTTTAACGCCTACTTTGTCGGTGTGGTCGCCGCCGACCTCAGCACAGATCAAAATGCTCATGCCACCCTGCTCTGGACCATAGCCATGGCCGTCGCCAACGGACTGGTATTGATCTGCGCGCCCATACTCGGGGCGATTGCCGACCATTCAGCCGCCAAAAAGCGCTTTCTGATTTTCACAACCGTGGGCTGTATTCTGTTTACCGCGCTGCTGAGTCTGGTTGGTCCTGGCGACATTGTGCTTGGTATGACCCTGGTGATCCTGGCCACCATCATGTTTTCTACCGGGGAAAGTCTTATCGCCGCCTTCCTACCGGAGATAACCAGCCCGGAGCAGATGGGCCGCCTATCAGGCTATGGCTGGAGCATTGGTTATTTGGGCGGCCTGCTTACCCTTGGACTCTGCATTATTTATATAGACTGGGCTCAGGCACAGGGATATAGCCCCCAGGACTTCGTCCCCACCACCAACCTGATCGTTGCCGTTATTTTTGCCCTGGCAGCACTGCCAACCTTGCTGTGGCTCAAGGAACGCGCCATTGCCATGAACTCACTCAGTCCGAGAGGATATATAAAAAAAGGCTTTACACGCCTCAGACACACCTTCAAAAATGCCCGCCAGCATCAGGATCTATTTCGATTCCTGCTCAGCCTGACCACCTATCATGCCGGCATCAACACGGTCATCGTCCTGGCGGCCATCTATGCCCAGGAAGTTATGCACTTCACCACCAAAGACACCCTACTGCTAATCATGGTGGTTAATATCACCGCCGCTATCGGCGCCCTGGTCTTCGGCCATCTTCAGGATCGCATTGGTTCCAAAACCAGCCTTATCCTCACTCTAATCATCTGGATCATTGCCATTGGCATCATCTACAGCGCAACTGAGACAGCGACCTTCTGGCTAGCAGCCAACCTGATCGGCATAGCTCTGGGCGCAAGCCAATCAGCCGGCCGGGCTATGGTTGGACAATTTGCGCCGCCGCAACGCAGTGGTGAATTTTTTGGTTTATGGGGACTAGCGGTCAGACTGGCGGCCATCATCGGTCCATTGACCTACGGCGCCACCATCTATCTGATGCAGGGCAATCATCGCCTGGCGATCCTTTCCACCCTGCTGTTTTTTATTCTCGGTTTAATCCTGTTACTGACCGTCAATGAGCAGCGCGGTAAACAGGCCGCCTTGCAGGATCACTGGAACGGCTAAGATAAATTAAGATAAATAGTGAGAGGAAAAACTAATCCTGCCAGGCGCATAACAACCTGGCCTTGTTCATGGCCAACCACTGCAAGGCCATAATCACCGCCGCTGAGTTGAGTCTGCCAGACTCAATCCAGGCCATTGCCTCATCAAAACCAATCGTAATCACGCGGATATCTTCATGTTCGTGATCCAAACCATGAATACCGCCGGCATTGCTGGCATCAACCCGACCACAAAATAATTCTATCGTCTCACTACAGGCCCCGGGGCTGGGGTAATAACGACAGATTCGTTGTAAATCCGTCACTTCGCAACCCGACTCTTCGATTGATTCACGCAAGGCCACATCCTCGACAGTCTCGCCGTCACCAATCATGCCGGCAACAATTTCGGTTAACCAGGGACCATCAGGGTCATGCAGAGCACCAATGCGAAACTGTTCAATCAATACAACCTGATCAAGTTCAGGGTCATAAGGCAACATTGCCACTGCATGGCCACGCTCAAACAGTTCACGACTCATCTCTTCACTTGCCCCGCCTTCAAACAAGGTGTGGCGCAAACGGAATTTATCAATGCGAAAAAAGCCCTGAAAACAGGTAGTCTGCTTAATAATATCAACGTCGCCGTATTTCATTGTTTTTCCTTAAATCAAATAACCCGTTTTCAATTTTGCCACAGGCAAAAATATAGCGTTGTTATAAAAATACAATAAATCAGATAATTAAACATTCAAGAAAATGCAAAGCTTGTCGTGAACGTATATAGTAAATGCATGCAGCGACAAGGCGTTGGGGCCTTAAGCATATAACAACAATAACCAGCTAGGATTTCTCTATGTTTGAAAATGACGAAGAAGACGACTGGATTGAACCCGAAGACATCATTCACGAAAAAGAAAATCTCTTACCACCCAGCGTAATTCTTAGCGATAAGGATTTACCCAAAACACTCTACATCCTGCCACTGTCGGATCGACCATTCTTTCCGGCACAAACCCTGCCCATCTTGATGGCTGAAAACCCATGGGTGGACACCGTCAAAAAAATTGGTGAAACCAAGGCCCAGGTTGGTGGTGTGTTGTTAGTGCGTCGTGAAGATGACGAAGATGCCACCACCGAGGATTACTGTCAGATTGGCAGCGTAATCCAACTACATCAACCCACTCGTGCAGATGGAAAACTGCAATTCATCGCTGAAGGCATACGCCGTTTTAAAGTGGTGAAGTGGCTTTCAACCGAACCACCTTATCTGGCTGAGGTTGAATATCCAAACGAAACCCAGGTCAAAAATGCTGAGCAGACCAAGGCCTATGCCATGGCCATCATCAACACCTTAAAAGAACTGGTTCCTCTTAACCCGCTCTATAGTGAAGAGTTAAAATATTTCCTCGATCGCTTTGGCCCAAATGATCCATCACCGCTAACTGACTTTGCCGCAGCACTGACCACCGCCGACAAGGAAGAGCTGCAAGATATCCTTGAGACCATCAACATCCACCGCCGCATGCAAAAGGTGCTGGTGTTGATAAAAAAAGAACTCGAAGTTGCCAAGTTACAGGTCAAGATTCGTCACTCAGTAGAAAAAAAGATCAGCGAACATCAACGTAAGTTTTTCCTGCGTGAACAACTCAAGGTAATTCAGCAGGAACTCGGCATCGCCAAAGATGATCGCCAGGCCGACATCGATAAATTCAACAAGCGCCTGGATGGCCTGGTTGTGCCTGAAGCTGTAATGGCTGGCATAGACGAGGAACTGGAAAAACTACGCATCCTTGATGCCAGTTCGCCCGAATATGCCGTTACCCGCAATTATCTCGACTGGATCACCGTACTGCCCTGGGGTGTCTATACCAAAGACAAATTCAATCTGAAAGAGGCACGCACCCTCCTCGACCAGGATCATGATGGGCTGGCCGACGTCAAAGGCCGCATTATCGAGTTTCTGGCTGTCGGCTCACTCAAGGGTGAAATATCCGGCTCCATCATTCTGTTGGTTGGCCCACCTGGAGTCGGCAAGACCTCAATCGGCAAATCCATTGCCCGCTCCCTAGGACGTGAGTTCTATCGCTTCTCGGTTGGCGGCATGCGTGATGAGGCCGAAATCAAGGGCCACAGACGCACCTATATCGGAGCCATGCCCGGCAAGGTAGTGCAGGCACTGAAAGATGTCGGCAGCGCCAATCCGGTAATCATGCTCGACGAGATCGACAAGATGGGCAGCTCCTACCGCGGCGATCCGGCCTCGGCCATGCTTGAGGTGCTGGATCCCGAACAAAACTCAGAGTTTCTTGATCACTATCTTGACGTCCGCCTTGACCTCACCAAGGTGCTGTTCATTTGCACCGCCAATACCCTCGACACCATTCCCGGACCACTGCTCGACCGCATGGAGATCATTCGTCTGGGCGGTTACATTACCGAGGAAAAGATTGAGATCGCCAAAAACCACCTCTGGCCACGCCAACTGGAAAAGACCGGACTGAAAAAGAGCGAGCTCAAGGTCACTGACTCGGCCCTGCGTCACGTCATTGAAGGTTATGCCCGCGAAGCTGGTGTTCGTAATTTGAACAAACAGCTGGGGCGCATGGTGCGCAAAGCAGTGGTTGGGTTCGTCAGCAAACCTAAAACAAAAAGACAGAAAAGCATCACTATCAAGGATGTTGAAACCTATCTTGGCCAACCTTTCTTCCGCAACGAAAAACTACCCAGCGGTATCGGTATCGTCAACGGCCTGGCCTGGACCTCAATGGGTGGTGTGACACTGACAATCGAAGCATCCCATATCCACAATCTGAATCGAGGTTTCAAGCTGACCGGACAGTTGGGGGATGTAATGAAAGAATCGGCCGAGATCGCCTACAGCTACATTCTCGCCAACATCAAGGACTTCGGCGGCGACCCAAGCTTTTTCGATAATGCCTTTTTGCATCTGCATGTACCAGAGGGCGCCACCCCCAAGGATGGCCCCAGCGCTGGTGTCACTATGGCTACAGCATTGATATCGCTGGCACGAAAAAAGAAACTCACCCGCCAGCTGGCCATGACCGGCGAGCTGACTCTTACCGGCCAGGTGCTGGCAGTCGGCGGCATCCGTGAAAAGGTGATCGCAGCACGCCGCAATCGCATCATGGAGTTGATCCTGCCTGAAGCCAATCGTAAGGATTTTGAGGAACTTCCTCAGCACATACGCGAAGGCATGACAGTTCACTTTGCCCGGCACTACAAAGATGTTGCTGAGGTAATCTTCGCCACCAATCACTAACATGCAACAGCAAAGCAAACAGGGCGGCCTGCTAGGGCCGCTGCTGTTTAT
>Ga0316192_10001033_pt1 | contig 20499 bp, 16 predicted proteins | sample MerIslwburrow_MG_FD_204931 | JGI IMG/M metagenome (GOLD analysis project Ga0316192, IMG submission 204931) | Coastal sediment microbial communities from Maine, United States - Merrow Island worm burrow | ecosystem: Environmental > Aquatic > Marine > Coastal > Sediment | place: USA: Maine...
CGCAACCTGGAGAGAAAATTTTCGCGCACCCTAAATGATCTTGGCACACTTCAGCACAGCATCAGTCTTGTTGAGCATCACGCTGACCTTGCCTTCCCGGAGCGCCTTGCGCAAAAGGACCAACCGATATTCCAGGCAGCACTGGCTTGTCGGGCTACCCACCTGCTTACCGGTGATCTCAGGGACTTTGGCCCCTTCATGAATCAACCGGAAAATACTTTTGGCATCTGTATTCAAACCGTTTCCGAGTTCCTGAATAACCTCGGTTAACCGCGCGCAGGATAAATTTCCACCGGCACACATCAAGATGAAGCGTGTGCCAGGCGAATTGCTAATTATTATCTGAATAACGGTAAGGTAGACAGTCTTGTTCTTGTACGCAACCTTCCCTACCCCGCTCGGCCATGAAAGATGATGTCTGACTGCGCGGAGTTGCCCAGTTTGTGTAAGCTTGCCGGAGATTAGCGATATTGTCCTGCATGACGCTGAGGAAGTCGCCGCTGGCAGGACGGTTTGCACAGGGGTCAAAAACGGCAATGCCGATTCCCATATTGTCGAGTTGCTGCACGATCTCCGTGAGCGGCTGTTTTTCCCACAGCATCCAGTCTGCCGGGAAGTGCTCCTTCGTCAGGCTCCCCCACTATGTCTTCTATATGCAGCTCGTAACGTCGGGCCAGGTAATGATAGATGGGGTGTGAGGCAAACAGGCGCTGGCGCGGCTTTTTGACGACGGTCTGTTGAATTTCGAGGTCCAGCCCCATCAGATCCCCGCGCAAGGCCGCAAGGTTTTTTCGAAGTCCGATGTATGTTCGGGCTGTTTCCTCGAAAGCGCCGCAGCAATTGCCTCTGCCTGCTGCACTGCCTGATAGAAATCCAGCCAGGTCGTGAACGCCGTACCCGTGTGAATGCTAGCCGGTCAGGCCGTGGCTGTGGGTGACGGTATCTTCACCCACGATAAAGCCATCTTTGAAAGCCTTTGACGTATCGAGGTGGCGAAGTCGCGGCAACGACACCGTGCTCACCCAACCGGCATATGCTGCACCGTTCAATACGACCAGATCTGCCTGCTGGTAGTCGCCGATGGTCTTCCGGTCCGGCATCCAGAAGGCCGGATCGACATCGGCGGGAGTTTATGATCCCGATTTACCGTAAATAAAGAATGGCGTGCCGTCAGTCACCTTGGGTTGAACTACGCAGCTTGTCAGCATAGCTCCGGGCTGCGCTCTGGTTCCCCAGGTCGCGGTGGAACGCCACCAGTGCTTCCAGGATATCGACGTCGTTCGGAAACCGGTTATGCGCGCCCTGCAGCACCAGGACAGCCTGTTGCGTATCACCCGATGAGTTCAGGGCAACGGCGTAGACATACGCGTAGCGTGCGCTATCCGGAGAAAGTCTGGCCGCCTGCCTGAGTGCCTCGATTGCCTCGCCGGTGCGCTTTTGCCGCACCAGCGACAGCCCCAGCGCATACTGTATGTCGCCGCTTCCCGGAAGCACACTGGCGGCCTGACGCAATACCTTTTCCGTTTTTGCCTCTTCCCCCCGGGAACGGTGAAAGTCCGCAAGATTGACATAAGCCGGTGCAAACGCCGGATCGAGTTCTGTCGCAGTCCGATACGCTGCAGCCGCCTGCGCCGCCTCGCCGCGCGCCGCGCGCAGGTTACCCAGGTTGACTTGCGCCTCGGGACGTTCGGCCATGGCTTGCTGCTCCTCGATATACTCGTTCATGCTACCATCGAGCCGCGCCTGCTGTTCGGCGGGCAGATCACCCGTGGGCACGGACGCCAGTATCCGCGCGGCCTCGATACGCACCCCACGCACCGGGTCGTCTAATGCCGGAAACGCGAGTCGTACACGAATCGCCACCGGCGCGGACTCCAGTGACCGTAAGGCGGCCGCACGCATGCCCGGGTCATTCGCGGACAAACCCTGCGCGATAACATCGATGGTACCTGGGCCAAGGTAAGGCGCGAGCTCGGCGAGCGCCGTGGCCCTGGCGATGTCGGGTGTCGCAGTATCACGGACCAGGTCCGCCAGTGCTTCTCCAGCGGCAGGATCGCCCTTGCGAGCCGCTGCCAGCGCTTCTGCATAGCGCTGATGGCCCCCGGCTCCCGGCCATACCATTTCCGGACCTGCTCCGCCGCCCATTCGCCGGACTGACTGGCATGGCAGTTGGTGCACGCATTGGGCGTCTCGAGCTTCACCGAAATGTCCGGACGTGGAATGCGCATGCTGTGATCATGGCGGGGATCGACCACCATGTAGGTGCGTGGTGGCATGTGACATTCGGCGCAACTCGCGCCCGGTGAATCCGCTTCGTGGAAGTGGTGCTTTTCACTATTGTATTTTTCCGCCTGGTGGCATTGCAGACAAACGCCGTTACCGGGGGCCCGCAAAGCCAGGCTGTACGGTTCATGGCAGTCACTGCAGGTGACACCGGCGTGATACATCCTGCTTTGCAGAAAGGACCCGTAGACATACACTTCGTCGTCGATCTGGCCATCAGCGAAATACATACCGTCATCGAGCAGGCGTGGCAGGTAATGGTCCATGAAGGGTTCGCCGTGCACATAGTTCCTGCTTATCGGACTGCGCCGGGCGTGGCAGCGCGCGCACATCCCGATCTCTTTATCACCGGTACGTGCCTGACTGCGGATAGCGTTGCCGGTTTCTGCATCCATCGACCAGACCACATTCCTGCGTTCATCCAGCGTGATGGCCAGCCCTTTGCCGCTGGCGTATTTTTCCCAGCCGGGTTTGCGCTCGGCCCAGGCAACGTGCTCGGCGCCGGACCCGTGGCAGGCCTCGCAGGACACATCGATCTCCGACCAGGTGGTCGAGAAGGTCTGCGTGGCGGGATCGTAGTTCTTCTGCAGATACGTGGAATGGCATTCCGCGCACATGCTGTTCCAGTTCTGGCTGGGTTTGGTCCAGTGCAACTCATCGTCGTGTGCGATCTTTTGGTCGGGGTACAGGTGAAACCAGCGCTGACCTCCCTGCACTTTCGACCGTGTATCCCAGGCCAGGCTCAGCGCCTGCAGACGGCCACCGGGAAATTCCACCAGGTATTGTTGCAGCGGTTCGACACCGAAAGTGTACTTGATCGGGTAGTCATGCAGCGTGCCGTCCGCGCCTTCGGTGCGAACCATGAACGCCCCGTCCTTCCTGAAAAAGGATGACGTTACGCCAAAGTGAGTCAGACCGGCGTTATCAAAATCAGCCAGTACGGTCTCCTTATTGGCCGGCTGCATCGCCAGGTCGTGGTGCGAACCGGCCCATTGTACCGCCTGTTCCGCGTGACAGTCGGCACACACAGTTCGTCCGACATACTGTGGCGACGCCTCAGCGTTTGCCAGAGCGAACTCGAAAACAAGGATGACGGGAAGGATGAAAATATTGTTCAGTCGCATTGAGACTCTGTAAGCTGCGGCAGTTGTCCTGCTTTAATTATAATGCCCATGAAAGCCCTGGATGAGATTGACCCGATACTGGTCACAAGAATCAGAAAACATAACGCAGCGTACCGCCGAGGAACAGTGCCATATTGGTATCGAACTTACCCTTGAAGCGTACACCCTGTGCCGTCTGATCCACTTTGCCTTCTCCGAAGTAACTCAGTGTTCCACCGAACCCGAAATCCAGTTTCCTGCTCAGCTTCCAGGCGTAGGCCGCAGACAACTTGAACGTCTCGTCGAAAGGAAGGTCGATAGTACGGTCCTTGTTGCTCACCGGCGAACTGTCATAGGAGAATCCGACGGAATAAGCCCTGGTCTTGTTGCTTAAATCGGTAATCGCGACGCCGGCACTCCAGGTATCTTTGAAATTTCGTTCCAGTACGCCCGCCGGGTTCAGCACGCCACCGGTAATGGCCAGCTGATTCTCGCTGAACGCCGACCAGTCCTCCCAGTTTGCACTGAATATCAACCTCTTTCCCGGAGTAAATTCGTAACGCAAGCCCGCCTTGAGTGTTTGCGGGTTATCCCAGTCGATATCGATGTCATTGGCCGGCGGTGTCGGGAACGCCAGGTTGCGAAAGTTAAGATCCCCCTCCAGGTTGACGTCCATTTCCGCGCGATAGACGACACCCAGCATGAGACGATCTGACAGGTAATAGGTCAAACCCAAAAACGGCTGACAACCCAGATCCGTCATGTTCTCGAACTTGACCTTGCCATCCGGCAGTGGCAACGGCCCCGGGACCAGGGCGCTCTAGTTAATGGCAATGCGCTGTTCAAATTTTGTGTAGATAATCGAAACCCCACCGCCCAGCGACAGTGTATCGTTCACTTTGTAAGCGATGGATGGCGAACCGCCGATCGCGGCAAGCGAAACTTTGGTGGCCCCGTACCGCCCAACGAAATCATCGCCGTAGTTCATGGCGCCACCTTGTGGCGCGACCAGGGAAAACCCCAGCCGAACCTGCTCAGACAGCTTCTTGACCATAAAGAAGGCTGGAATCGCCGCAATATTGCCGGCGTTACCACCATCCTTGCCGCCGGCCTCGGCGACTGAGGAGTCGAACTCGATTTTTGGTATCAACACCTGCATTCCGGCGAGCATTTCATCCTGCTTTAAACCTGTCATACCGGCCGGGCTGGTCCATGACGAGTCTGCCGAACTTGTGTTGACGGGGTTTCCAACACCCGCCGTCCCCAGACTACCGGGTGCGCCCACTTCGGAGATATAGAAACCTGCCGCTTGGGCGGACGCTGTCAGTAGCAGTGCACCACAACCCATAAATACCCGGACTGCTGACATAGCGCGTGAGTTCATGGTTTCTTTCTCCTGTTGGAAAACTCGAGAAGCTGAGCTGACGACACGCGCCACTAATTCAATCCAAATCTGCTGATCCTAACAGGAGCAAAGCCTGCAAAGAAGCTGGTTGCGCCTACCGGGACGGAACTTGCGACTCACTTCGGAAACAGCAGCTTGATCTGAAGCTGCATTGACCAGTCTGCTGCACCATCGGGTTTCTCTGCATTCCAGAAACCCTGTAATTTAAAATCCACCGGCTGGTCACCGAAACGCACCAGCTTACCGACACCGCCGCCGATCGGCACCGTGTAGCGGTCCGAACTTTCAGCATCCCAGTCTGCGGTCATGGTGGGATTGGAGGCCACATACCAGCCGTCATCGAAATTATAGTTCACGAAATACTGTAACGACGATAAGTTGACATTGTTATCGTCATTATCACCGGCGAACGACCAGAACTGCTGTACCAAAGTACCGAACAGCCAATGCCCCGGCTTTGCCAATACGACGAACGCCGGGCCACCCGACCATTTATCCGGGCCCAGTCGATTATCGGTATTGGTTGGCATAATAACCGCGGGGCCAAGTCCCCAGATGACTGCGCCAGCTTCGGCAGGTGTAAAGAATGCCTGGTAGGTGGTATTCCCCAGACCGCTCTGACTCCCCTCGCCGTCAATACGTTCGCCCTGGTGTGCCAGGGGCAGGATGAACCGGTTGATCAGGGCGTATTGACCCAGGTGAACCGGATAAACCGGTTTGAGATTCAATACATGCACCTCGGCATCCTCCGGCCCCACACGAAAGTTGACGTTGTATTCGAACGGCACGCTGATGATGTCACCTACCGGGTTCTGTGACTTCTTGGCGAGTTCAACATCTTCGTCGGCTAAAGCAGGCTGTACACCGATGATCATCAGCGTACAGATACGCATAATGTTTACGAACATGGGTTGATACCCGACTCGTGAAGGACTTCCGTAAGCGCAGTCCCGCTCGCTGCAGCGGGCGCGGTCATATCGGGCAAAGCCACAATGGTCTTTCATCATGCCTGGCCGAACTCACTGGTCACCAAACATGGGCGTCTTAGAGAAGGCCGGTGCTGGTACAACGGGGGAAAGGATAAACCTGACTAACCACTGTGGGCCGAACGCATCAGGCTGCTCGACGTAGTACTGATACTCCAGACCGAACTTCGCCGGTACCGGCCCGAGTTTAACCATGGTATCGAATCCCAAACCGATCGGCAGGCTCAGTTTTTCGTCTTCAGAATCCGGCTCCCAGTTATAGCGGATATTTGGGGAAAAACCGACATTGGTTTCCGAGTTAACCCGATAACGAACCACGTACTGGAGATCACTAAGATTCACATCTTGCCTGTCGTTATCGCCCGCAAATGACCACCAGTGTTGGGCAATAACACCATAAATCCAATTATCACCAATATGAAACGCCGTCGCCATAGGACCCGCACTCCATTTACCCGTGCCCAATGAGTCGTCAGTAGCAGTGTTCAACATCACCGTCGGTCCAAAACCAAAAATATTTGGCGGTTTGGTCCAGTCGTTCTTGGCAAGTGCAGCCCACAGCACGATGTCACCGAGACCCGTTGTACGTTTAAATTCCGATGTGAAACCTTCTCCGGGCTCCGTAGGTGGATAAATATCTGACGGAGAATCAACGCTCACAATCGGTATCGTTGGCCTGAAGATGGATTTCCAGTTTTTGGTAAGTTGCATGGGCAGTACAGGCTGAAGGAGGGTGAAATTCATCAGCTTTTTATCCTGACCAACGAGATCCAGCGCATCACCATCGTAAACAACGAAATCACTCTGGCCAAACAAGAGCCATAGCTCACCTAGCGGGTTGTTTATCATTTCGTTAATTTGTTCTTGCGTGTATCCCCCGGATGCAGGTTCTTCAGCATTGACCGTTATCAAAGGGGCAATCAATGCTCCCATAACAGCTGCATACATCAGCAAGCACTTTAAATATTCCAATATTGCACACCGCCCTTTTTTTGCTCGGGTTTTCATATTCAGTTCTTCCTAGCGGCCTTCGTTAAGAGTTCAAGAAGCATCCGTGAAATGCAAAGAGGCGGGATGGAATAGCTCTTCAACAGTCAATGGTTTCTTTGCCAGACCCTGCTCGTACGAGTACTGGAACAGTGCCTCCAGGGTCTTCCGGTTGGCGTCGATTCCGTAGGGCCAGAAGTTGTCCCCCATCAGCGCCCGTGTTTCTTCAAATTCCTGGCCGTACCAGGGCAGCGTGCCGAATATCCATTGCATGCGCATTGCCTCATACTGCATCTGTTTGGCTTGGGAGTAGGCATTGAAGACCGCTTCGGGTAGCCACGGATGCGCATCGATGACATCGTTTCGCATGGCGACGGCATGCATGATGGGAAATATTCCGGTACGGGCGTAATAATCACGTTCCGTTCTACGGGAATCTGCGAACAGCCGCCGTATCTTGGGGTGTCTCTCCGTAAATGCTGTTGGCTCCGCCGCATGAAACAATGCATCCACATCCCCATCGACCAGCATGTCGGATTCGTCTTTACCCTCCGGCCCTACACTGATCGAAATGCCATCCGGTATCACACTCTCCTGCTTAGATACCTTGCCCGCATCCTTGGCCGACGAGTCGGCCGCGGAAACAACCCACTCCACGTCCTCCGGCTTGACCCCGTACTCGTGCTGCATGAAGCCGCGAATCCAGGTGAGCGAGGTGGAGGAGTAACCGGGTGTGCCGATTCTTCGGCCTTTGAGATCCTCGGGGCGTTTTATTCCGCGATCGGCGTGGATGAACACACTCTTGTGGCGAAACAGGCGCAATGGGAACACGGGGATAAGCGAATAATCACGGAAGCCCTCGTTGGCGTAGGCCAGCATAAACGGTGACAGACCGACCTCCGTTACCTCAAGTTCCTGAGGTCCGGAGAATACATGGGTATTCAGGTCACCGATCTTGCCTTGTTGAAACGTTGGATTGCAGCCATTTATCTGCACCCGCCCATCTATTAGCGGTTGCACATGGTCGAACGCGTAGCCTGCAACAGTAATAGCCGGTGCGCCGGAGGCCTTGTCGCTTTTCATCGGCTGGGCGGAAGCCATGCTTTCCACCGAAATGCCGCCCAACATCATGGCGCCACCAGCCAGTCCCCCGGTCTTGAGGAATCGCCGACGGGAAATCAACCAATCATTCCTTTCCGGCATGCTTGCTAATACTCCCTTGATGGATTGAATCGGCTTCCGACGCAAAGTACCAGACAAAATCTCATGCTGGAGCCGGAGGGTTTTATCTGTATCAGCCTGTATTCATATGTCCAAGAGAACGGGGTCACGACGCAGGACGCCATACGAGGGTGGCGTCACTGCTCAACCTGTCGTGACCTATGACAAGCTTGTGTTGCACACACCGCTTACATGTCGCTAAGGGTCCAGGGAAGCGGCTGTTTGCTAACCTCCTGCGGATCGAACGGCAGCTTTTTCGGGTCCACCGGTGCGGTGTAGATCTGCACGGTTTCCGGTCGAACGTTCTCGATACCCGTCAGCGCCGGGCCCGGTGTTGCATCCGGTCGATTGGGGTACTTCTTCAACCAGAGTTCATGACGCTGGCGCTGGCGATTGAACATGCTCTTCACGTGGAATTGCTCGATCATCTCGCCAGTCCGTTCGCGCTGGTCAGTGTAGAGGTCGTAGAACTCGTTCTTCGATAGCCCAGGGGTGGCATTTTTCCAGTCACGCTTGAATCTGCCCTTTACGCCGGCGGCCAGATTGGGACCCACGTAGATCATTACGTAGTCTCGGCGGCTGTATCCGTCGCCATTGAGAAACAGCGAGGCCTGGTCCACACCGTCGATCACGCGATCGGTCGGGATGTACTCCTTGGCCCCGCCCAAGCGGGCAAAAGTAGTGTAGAGATCGCTAATGTGAAGGATATCGCCAACGATCTGCCCGGGCTCGATCATGCCGGGCCACGTTGCCAGCGCAGGCACACGAACGCCACCCTCGAGAAAGTCACCTTTGCCGCCAGTATAGATGGTTTCCACCATGCCGCGTGGGCCATAGTGAATGAAAGGACCATTGTCCGCCTGGACCATGACCAGGGTATTCTCGGCGATACCCTTGTCAACGAGATGCTTTTGCAATTTGCCGACGAAGTCATCCAGTCTTTCGAGCGCCTCTGCCAGTGGGTTCTTGTTGGCCGTGCCCTTCATCGGATTGCGCGGATCGGGGATGAACCCGAGGAGAATTGGCTGGTGAGAGATGAAGAACGGCTTCTTGGCTTCCACGGCCTTGTCGATGAACGCGATGGTGCGCTTTTCGGATTCCGTAATCGCATCCCAGAAATTGGTGACTTTGGGTGGTGGCCCCCACTCAAGCGTCTTGCCACCCTTGGTACCTTCCAGGGTCCAGACACTTCCGCGTGGTTGCCAGGAATTGTCGATATCGTACTTATCCTCGCCGTACATCTCCGGGAACATGCCGGTGATGACGTTCATCGCCTCGGCTTCTTTGGTCCACATGCTGGGGACCTGGTTGTAAGGCTGGAAGAAGGCTTCGTCATAGCCCTGATTGTGGGCGTAGCTGAACTCCGTATCACCAAGGTGCCACTTGCCGAAAAACCCGGTCATGTAGCCCGCCTTGCTCAGTACCTCGGCAATGGTGACCTCATCCGCATCCATACCGGAGTATTCGACGGGGAAGGCTACGGTATGCATGCCGGTGCGAACGGCATAACGCCCGGTTTGGAATGCAGCCCTCGTAGGCGTACAGGCCGGCTCCGTGTACATGCGCATGAAGTTGATACCGTCTTCGGCCATCTGGTTGATGTTGGGCGTCTCGAAGCCGCGCACCTTCTGGATTTCAGGAATGCCAACCTCACCGAGGGCAGTGTCGTCCCACATAATATGGATAATGTTGGGCGGCATACCGAATTTATTACGCAACTCGGCGAGTTTCTCATTCAGCGCTTTATCTTCTGTGGCCCACTTTTCTCCATGTTGAGCCTCTAGGATGTAGTGCTCGGCGTCGTGAACAATCTCTTTTGCGCCGGCAAACGGGACAAAAAGCAATAGCCCGGCAAGCTGGGCTGAAATAATGCGCTTGATCATCGTGTCCTCCTCAATTTACAAGCCGTCGCGATCGTTGTTCGGGCCTGACGGTAATCGGGCAATCTCTATCACTGAAGCAGAATTTCCGGTGGTATCGGTAAAACCATACAGACCGGCCGTGTTTTATTCCCGGTCAACCTTTCCAGTGAGACGCTGGCGCGTGTTGTCGGGTGTACACCAAAGCCTGATACTATGTGTCGGTCGACTTGAAGTGTTATCGAAATTCCGCAAATATTACTGCATCGAAACCTCACGATATCAAGGGCAACGGCTAGCCGTGACGCACTATTTTCGCCAATCATTCAACGATGTTAGCGCAATGTGTGAAGCCGTACGCGCGTGGGATGTGGAATTCTATCCAATGGCCAAATTGCGGAATGGCCGCTCTGGTGGAGCGTTTGTTCAGACATTCGGCCGCGGCTTCGAGTACGGCTATGCGAAGTTTACGCCCGGGCTCCATATGTTCGGCGCACCGCCAACAGGCCTGATTACGTTCAACGTGATGGAACCCGCGACGAGGCATTACTGGCTGCGCGGCCACGATCTGGACGACGGAATGGCGTGGGTGTTCCCTGCTGGAGCTGAGTTACGAAGTATGTCCCCGCCCGGCTTTCAAAGTCACTCTCTGTCCGTTTCGGAAGAGCGTGTTGAACAAGTCGCGGCAGCACTTGAGATCAATGTGCCGCCGCCGTCGAAACGCGTGGAGGTGTTCTCGGTGCAACCGGAAGTTCTCGCGCTCGTCCGCCAGCATATGTGTGCACTGCGGGATGGTGGTTCCGGGGCGTTTCCCATTGATCCCGTCCGCGAGGTTCTGCGGCTTTTGGTTCCGCGGTGGCTTGCACCGGACTCTTGCGGTAATCAGATACGAGCTCGGGATGTTGCTGTCAGCAAGTGCCTGAAACTCATTGAAGACCATGATATAGGCAGATTGCCGATCGACACTCTGCTCGACGAGTGCAACATGAGCGAGAGAACCGTTCTTTATGCGTTTCGCGAGCGTTTTGGCGTGACGCCAGCCTCACTCATAAAATCAAGACGGTTGGCAAAAGTCAGGTCGATGCTTCGACACGCGGATTCCGAAACAGCTACCGTGGGTGACATCGCTGCGCTTTTCGGTTTTTGGCACCTCGGTCAGTTTGCGGTCGACTACCGGAAAACCTTCGGCGAACGGCCTTCTGAAACACTCAAGGGATTGCCACGCATCAAATAGCTAAAACGTTATTGGCCAGGTCACGCTCGACCCGGCTACCCATGAATGCCAGACCAATTACCGGATCGGCATCAATCTGGGAGATAAGATGGCGTCCCCAAGGGGAGGCCACCTTATCCCCCAGTTACGCACAGTATCATGTGTAAATTTTTTACGTTAATTTTCAGACTGATACTTACGCGTTTCGCACTCTCTTCTGATGCACTTATTCTCGCGAAGTGCCGAAACCCGAAACTTGCCGTGCGCTGATCCTTGCGCACGGGTTTTTTGCTGGGCCGGCAAGACGTGCTTCCGGCCAATTCCTGCCCTAAAGTTGTAATTATCGTCTCCTTTGTTAACCATGGATCTCTACAAACCATCTAGTTCACATCCACCTTGATCGTCCTGCGCTGCCGTGATTCTGCCTTCGGCAGTTCAACCCGCAGTACACCATTACGATAGCTGGCTTCAGCTTTGCTGACTTCCACCTCCTCTGGCAATGCGATGATCCGCTCAAAGGTGCCATAAGCACACTCCGTCACACGGTAACGGCCTTCTGTGTGTTCGCGCTCGACCTGCTTTTCGCCACGTACAATCAGGTGGTTGTCGAGAACCTGCAAATCAAAGTCACTCTTCTCCAGCCCCGGTATCTCAAGACGCACCACCACAACCTTGTCGTCGTCGAAAACCTCGGCAGCCAGCACACCCCATCCCGCGCTGCGTACAGCGATATCCGAGGCCCTGCCGGTATTATCTTGCCGATCATCTTGTTCACCCGGATAGAACCGGGTGATGGCGCCGGCCGCACGTCGGTACAAGCGCTGCCAGCCCTCGACCAGGGAGTCCCATACTTCATTCAGGCCCTCTCTCAGTTGATGCATTGTGGTCATAATCACTTCCTCCTCAATTCACAGAATCTCATGGACTCGCGGACCGGGCGTTCACCGGCCCACGAGTCGACAGTCATGTCTCTAGAACAACTCTGATACCTGCTGTTTGATCCTGTCGAACCAGCCCTTTCCGCCCTTGCCACCGGTTGTCTTATCCTCGATCATATCCAGCTGCTCATACATTGCAGTGAACGATTTCTTCGAGCCGTAGCCGAGCAATTCAGCCATGTTCAACTGGGTTCGCGCTGCCGCGAGTAAATCCACCAGCGTCTCGTTGTCCTTGACAGTGCGCTCTTTATTTTCAGCCAACGCTTCGGCGTTGCTGAGCAACTGTTTTGCACGAAATACAGGTAAAGGAATGACTTCGTCGGTAGTGACCACGAGTGTATTGAGTGCCGCCTGCAACTCTGTCCTGGCTTCATCGTGCCTGCCTTCATCGATCAGCGGTACAATGGCCTTGATCGCGGCCGGGTAGGTCGCCAGTGGGATGCTGGTGCTTTGGATCACGATCTCGCTGGCCAGATTGCCTACCAGCGGCCGCGCTTTCTGGATTTCACCGTCCTCCAGATACTCCTCGGCATCATGAATCATTGCCTTCACGGTATCGGTACTCGCCAACAGGTCGTAAGTCATCATCTTGACGTCTACAGGCGCCAATGCCAGGGCAGGATCACGCGCCAGTATCAGTTCAAGTTTACCTGTAGCCCGTTCCAAAGCCGCCAAGGCTTCCTCAGTGTTATCCCCATCAAGGGCTTGCAATGCCTTTTTCGTCTCTTCGATGGCCGCACCGGCGTCGGCAATAACCTTCTTGCGTCGTTCACTCGCTTTGTCCGTCGCTTCGGTGTCAACATCCGGTTGCACTGACCGGGTCGTGGCTGACTGCGCCTGCGGCTCACCAGGCAGTGATGACTCCCCGGCAAGCAGCGGAGACGATGCGAGCCCAAGGCTCAACAGGACAGCAGACAAAAGTGTCGATATCGATCTCTTCATGACTCAACTCCTCATCGCATGTCTATCACCTGACCCATCATCACTCGGTCGACAGGCGACCACAGAACTGGCTTTCTCGCGATGTATTTCATCCTCTCCTGTACCGAGTTGATGGGTCTTTGTTGGCAGAAAATAGGGGCGATTTTTAAAATTTCAAGCCTCACGAACCCGCAACACCCGGCACGATATTTTTTGGTATTATTTCTTTTTTATTCTTATAGTTAGCACCAATCTTCGAGTGCGATAAGGCATTCTGTGCAACAACACGAGCAAGTTGCGCTCTCCTGCCTGAGACCTGGCCTGCACACCGTTACACATTGCATTGAAACATCCACTCAACGCCCGACTTCGGTGACCCCACATTAACCGCATGGCCGGTTGGCCCTGTTCTCTCAAAATCAAAGTGCTGAGTGTGCGTCTAGCGGGAGACAGGCATCAACAGATGCCGGCTCGCCGTTGAAAATCACGCAGCCCGTCCCTATATACAGCCTGGGTTATACGTCTGGTCGAGGAATAAAAGGTGCTTCTGATATCACTTTTGGACAGGAACAGTATCGCCCTGAGCCAACCTGAAAAAGGCGGCACAGAAGATTTCTTGTACAGGGTATGAAGATCGTTACCGGCAAATCTATCTCACCAGGTTATGCTCAAGGCCATGCGGTGACCCTGGGGATCGAGCAACCCGGTATCACCCGAACACAGATCCAGCCTGACGAGATCGAATCCGAGCTTGAACGCTTTCATAGCGAATTATGCTTCCCATGGTACTGGGGGGCGCTGACCTGCAGCATGCATTATCCATCATCCAGGACGTCGCAGAGAAAGAGGGGCTCCCAGAGCTGCCTCCCATTGGTACCGTCATAGAAACACCGGCAGCGGTGTTCGCCATCGAGGAAATACTTGCAGCTTGCGACTTCGTCAGTATCGGAACCAACGACTTGACCCAGTTCATATTGGCGGCCGACCGCAATGCCCTGGCAATGATCGACGACTACACTGTACTGCATCCGTCGGTGTTGCGTGCGGTGCATCGGGTCATTGAAGCAGCGGACACTGTTGGCAAACCTGTCTCAGTATGCGGCGAAGCAGCAGCCGATCCTCGCGTGGCCTGCCTGCTCATCGGATTGGGCGCGCGCAGACTCAGTATGAGCCCGGTGAGTGCAGCACGGGTACGTTACGCGGTACGTGCGTCATACCAGAGCTCCCTCCAATCACTTGCACAGGCTGCGCTGCGCAGCGACTCTGTGCACACCGTATCCACTGTTGTTACTGATGCACTGCGGACGGTTTATCCGGAATTTCAAGGAAGCACAGTTTCAGTGTAATGGTATTGAGCCCGCACTGAATTCCCCTGTGTACGCGTCACCAGTTGAATGCCGCGGCAAGTCTTCTTTCAATACATCGTCGCTCCTGCGATCGCATCGACATGGATTTTCTTTATTGCAGCAGTACAATGTTCCGGCAAGATAACACCACCACAAATACCACGGTACTGCTGACGGGTCGTCTGCTCGTAAGCTGTGTCACAGGTTTTTATAACGACTCATATCCATCACCCCGGCTTCCAAGGGATTATGCTCCTGCAGGTAGTCGGTTAATGTCTGAAACAACTCCCAAAAGTGTGGATGGGTACGGCGAACACCCCACTTGCTTATTACAGTCTTCGCGGACACACGTTCATCATCCACCTTCAACAAGGTATCGACGAAGTCATCCACTTCATCAATATTTATATTGAAAATGAAATTCGGATAGCTTGCCAGTACACCCGGATACAGGGTAAGCGTATCCTGTTGCGGCTGATAACGCAGGTCTTCGGCAAACATAAAAGCCACGTTTGAATGCATGCGGTTGCGAATGAGCGTATAGAGTTCAACAGTGCCCGCACTGTCGAATACACGCAAAAAACTGACGTCCGGGAAAAGCTTGACTGCCGGGAACTCACTCGCCGGCCGCGCAGCAACACGACGAAGCGTTCCAGCACTGTGCCCGGTGCCCGGAGAATCCAAGCCCTGTTGTCTCCTGCCCGGTGACTTACCCCGGTTAATGGCATCGGGCCCCTCATTTATACCCGAAAAGGAATACAGCAGACGATCCAGAAGCTCCCGCTTGGGATCGTCGGTTTCATAGCGTATGGCGGATGGTTTCTTGTCAGAAACCTGCTGGTAAGATGTCATGAGTTTCAACTGTGCCGAACCCTGATACCACTCGTCAATCAGGGATTGCCTCGCCTTCGCCGGCAACAGGCGAAGAAAGTTCCGTTCGGCGTCGTTGCGGATAAGATCGAAATAAAGACGCGTCTGCGCCTGGTGGGCTATACTGCCAAATACATCGAAGTTGACCACCAGATTGTAGTACCCCCTCTCGAAAAGCGGATAATCCATCCACCATACTGTCAGCGGATAATCGCCGATCAGGCCTTTACGCACGGAAGCATTATCGTGATGACGAAACACTGTTAACAAGGCGTTAGTGTTTTCACCCTCCCCGTCCCATATATGATTAAATCCGGCACCTGCGTTCCCGGGATTTTCATAGGCCGCTTGCCGCACACTGCCGTACAGGTCGTATTGATCCTTGACCGAAAACCAGGTTTTCGCCCCATCCAGCAGATCCTGCTCGACCCCGGCGATGTCCATAAACGGGGTGGCCTGTTTCCTGTAATCTTTAGAAGTCAAATAGAGATCACTGTCCGGCGCCTGAAACAATACCCAGAACTGTTCACGAATCACGGCTGTGGCAATCTGGCCGTGGCACACCGGCCCGCGTATGAAGGTGCGAACAAAATACTCGGCGTGGTCAAGCATAAAACGGTATCGCGCCGCGGCGGGAATGGGGGCAAATGTCTGGAACGGATTGGAGCGGTCCTCATCAGCATAGCCCGGCAAACGCTCCACATCCCAGTCGTTTTCAAGAAACAGGGTGTTGATCCTGTCCAGCACCGCCTTATCAAGCGCGAAAGTGACATGCGTCTTGTACACAATGGTACTCTGTACCGGTTGCAACCGGTAAAAAATCGCTCGGCCCGGATCGTCGTTCGGTCGCCGTGTGGCGATAACTTTGATAGGTTTACCGCTTGGTGTGCTCGATCTTACCAACTGAAAAAATTGCTTATCTTCAAGCCCCTCGAAATACAGATGAGCCATAAAAAGATGTTCGTACAGCCACCGCGCCAGTAATTGCCTGCGCAAGCTGTTGCCATTTAGAAAACGCTCCCAGTCTGCGATTTCCTGATTTATCGGGGCAGCTACATGCACAGCAGGTGTATCGAATCTAGCGCCCTGCTCGACCCACTCAAGCAGGGTCTTTCGTTCCGATTTCGTCAATCCGGTGACGCCCAATGGCATTCCTCCGTGAGGGAACGCTTTCCTGTATTCCTTCACTTCATCAGGCGAAGGACAGAAATTGTCACGTTTAAGACCAAATCCCGTTGCTTCCGGCAAGCGGCTGTTCGGCTCCAATTCGTGTTCTTCGTGCATCAAGAGCAGCTGTTCAAGCACACGGGTCCCGTCACCTGAATTGCCGTTTTTACCCTCGGGTAATACAGAAAAGAAACCCCTGTCGCGCCACTGCCCGGTGGAACTTGCATCGATAAACAAGCGCGTCGGTTGGACAGGTGATACGCGCAAGCCATCGTAAACAGGCTGCTTGCTTGCACCTCGGGCGAATCCGTCTGAATGTGTTAATATCAACTGGCAGGGTGCATCATAACAAGCATGACAAACAACACATTTTGCCTCGATAACGGGCCTGATATGTTTGTTGTAGCTGATATCTTCCGAGAACACATCCGCTGATGCAACGATACCAAGGCAAACTGCCGCGATTAACGATTTCCAAGCCATAAGATACCTGCGTTACTCGACTTTATCAGTTTTACCTAAGTTATACAGGTCAGGCAATCACGCCCAAACTATGCATCTACACCAGGCCAAGTAATGTAATCAAAAAAAGCGAAATGGGAGTTTTGGACCATGCTTTTTTCAACACTCGAAGCAGGGACATTATTCGACGGAAGATATCTGGCATTCGTTCCGGGAAACCATTAAATTGGCCACTTGAAACTTGAGAGAAGTATAGCACCGATTTCATTGAGACCAGGTCGCCATGACAGATTCCGGGTCGCCCGGTCCCGATAAACTATCAACGGAGACGCAGCGATGGTCAGTCGGTTAAGGTTTCTTCGAAATCGGATCAGCGAGCGGCTGTGGGTCAAGCCACTTCTGATGTGTCTGCTGTCGATTGCCGCATCATTTATCGCGCGTGTTGCAGACCATATCGACATTAGCCTGCTTGTACCGGACATTACCTCGCAGTCAGTAAACACCCTGCTCTCGGTGATGGCGTCGAGCATGCTGGTAATCGCCACCTTTTCGGTCGCGTCGATGGTTTCCGCTTATGCCTCGGCGAGCAGGACGGCAACACCGCGCTCATTTTATCTGGTCATCGCGGACGATGCCTCCCAGAACGCCCTCTCCGTATTTATCGGCGCCTTTATATTCAGCATCGTCGCGCTGATTGCCGTCGAGAACAGCTATTACGACAAAAGTGGAAGATTTACATTATTTGTCCTGACTTTGGCGATTTTCGCCATAGTCATAACTACCTTTGCACGCTGGGTCGATCGTGTGGCACGGCTGGGACGGCTTGAAACAACCATCGCCAAAGTGGAAACGGCAACGGCCGTGGCCTTGAGGCAACGGCGCTGCGCACCGAACCTCGGCGGTGTTCCTGTGGTGTCCCGTCAAGATACTGTTAAAAGCATTTACGGGACATCTGTCGGATATGTACAGCGAGTCGATGTCACCGCACTACAGAAATTTGCGGAACGGTCCCGGGTTCATATTGAGGTAGCCGCATTACCCGGTACTTTCATTTCACCAGGGCGCACTCTAGCCCACGTGGTGACAGAGCCCGGAAGCCCGACTGGTATCGAGATAGACCGGATAGCGCAAGCGTTCGTGATCGGGAATAAGCGGACCTTCGACGAGGATCCCAGATTTGGACTCATCACGCTCTCCGAAATTGCAAGCCGTGCTTTGTCACCGGGTATCAATGACCCCGGCACGGCAATCGAGGTGATCGGTACCCTGGTACGACTATTTACACACTGGAGTGAACCTGTTGAGGAACATGACTTGCAAGCGGGAGAATGTGACCGTATTGCCGTACCGGAGATATCCTTGCAGGATATGTTCGAAGACGCCTTCAGGCCGATCGCCCGTGACGGTGCAGGTACTATTGAAGTGGTAGTACGTCTTCAGAAAGCTTTCGAGTCGCTCGCAACGATTGAAGATGCGACTATGCGGGATGTTGCCATGCAAAATGCGCGATGGGCACTGCAAAGGGCTGAGAACACGCTGAAGTTCCCAAACGACCTCGAAGTTGCGCGAGAATGTGTTGAATTTGCGATGCCGGATGCCAGCTGACAGAGCTGAATTCAGCAAAGTGTATCGCCACGCAATGCGCTCGAGATTTATCTATGCCTTGTTACGCATGAACGGCGCAAAACAACAATTTCATTCTGCTTACCTGTTCACTGATACAACGAAAGTGTGCGTTGCATTGCGTTGCCAGCGATGTTTATAAACACTACAAGTGTTATCGAATTCACGACACTCCAACAACAGTGTAACCGTAACGCCATTAACAGAGCCTACCTGAAAATCCGAGCCTTATACTGTAAACAAAGAGCATTCCTTGGTGCCATCATCTTCAGGCAGAAAAATGACGGTTACAAGATTTATCCGAGATCGGTAAAATGCCGACACCATGACTGAAACCGGCAGCCGGCTTCGGGGTGAAACGAGCAGCGCGCTGGAAAAAGGCTTTGCACGTGTTCTGACGCCCTTCGAGGAATTTATACGCGACCAGAAAACCGCCAGTGTGCTCTTGCTGGCCTCCACACTGATCGCCCTGATAATCGCCAATTCGCCATTGGCTGACCAATACGAGGGTTTCGTCAAGACCCGCATCGGTTTTGTGTTGGGTGACCACGACTATGCGATGACGCTTCATCATTGGGTCAACGATGGCTTGATGGCACTGTTCTTTTTTATTCTCGGACTGGAAATCAAGCGCGAACTACTGGTCGGTGAGTTGCGCGAGCCAGCGCGCGCTTTGCCGGTCATCGCGGCAGCAGCGGGCGGCATAGTGGTACCGGCGCTGTTGTACTACGCCCTTAATCATGGCGGTGATGCGATTCAGGGCTGGGCTATACCGATGGCGACCGATACCGCCTTCGCTATCGGCATTCTGGCTTTGCTGGGCTCGCGCGCACCCGCAGGACTGACGACTTTTCTGCTGGCATTGGCGATCATCGACGACATAGGCGCCGTGCTGGTAATAGCGCTTTTTTATTCGGACAGCATCAGCATGGTGCATCTGGTCACCGCCGTGGCATTGCTCGCCGCACTGTTGGCCCTGAACCACCTGGGTGTGCGGCGTCCCCTCGTCTATTTCCTGGGCGGAGGCCTGGTGTGGCTGGCCATGCTTGGCTCAGGGGTACACGCCACGTTGGCCGGAATACTGGTCGCCCTGATCGTACCCGCACGTCCGGCGCGCAGCCCGCGTGCTTTCTTGCGGCGCAGTCGACAGCTGATCGATGAATTCGAGGAAATAGAAACCAGTGTAGATGTGCCGACACCGATCCTGGCGGAGCCTGAACAACACAGCGTTGTGGAGCAGCTGCAGGAAACCGCTGCCGAAGCCACCACCCCACTGCAATTGTGGGAGCGTACGCTGGAGCACCCGGTCGCCCTTTTCGTGTTGCCGCTGTTTGCGCTGGTCAATGCTGGGATCGCCATTGAACCAGCGGCGCTGCCCGCGCTACTGAGTGATTCGCTCGCGCTGGGTATCGTGCTGGGGCTGGTGGTCGGCAAGACAGCCGGCATCAGCCTGGCAACGCTGGCGGTGCTGGTGCTGGGAGGCGGCCGGTTGCCGGAGGGCATGCAACAACGCCACCTCCTCGGGCTGGGACTGCTCGGTGGCATGGGATTCACCATGTCTCTGTTCATTGCCGGACTCGGCTTCGCCAGTCAGCCGGAGCAGCTGGTGATTGCCAAGAGCGGTATCCTCACCGCCTCGCTCATTGCCGGTGCGGGTGGCTACCTGTGGCTGCGTTTTGCCTGCAAACCGCCACTCAACCACTGACATCCGGCATTCGGGCGATGTAGATCGCCGCCAGCAGTGACACACCCCCGAGCAGTGCGATCACTGCGCTGGTGCGGAACAGGCCGGCCAGTACACCAACCGCACCACCCCCCAGCATTGCGACACCGATGACTGTGTTACTGACAGCGACGTAGGTGGAACGCGTGTCCTGCGTCGCCATGTCCACCAGGTATATCTTGCGCCCCAGGCGCACACCGCTGTGAAACACCGCGATCAGCAGAAACAGCAGCGCGTAAATCCATGGACTGTCCATGATTTGCCCGCCCGCCCGGTCGAGCAGCCAGGTCAGCAGCCCTGTTACCCCTGCCGCCAGCGAAGCGATGACCATTACGCGCCGGCTGGAACGATCCCCCATGCGACCCCATACCGGCGCGCTAAGGCTCGCGGCC
>Ga0316192_10001034_pt1 | contig 20480 bp, 17 predicted proteins | sample MerIslwburrow_MG_FD_204931 | JGI IMG/M metagenome (GOLD analysis project Ga0316192, IMG submission 204931) | Coastal sediment microbial communities from Maine, United States - Merrow Island worm burrow | ecosystem: Environmental > Aquatic > Marine > Coastal > Sediment | place: USA: Maine...
GCGTCTCCGAGGCGCAGGCCAAGGCCTATGCCCTGGCCGACAAGATCAGCTGGAACGGCATGTTCATGCGCAGAGACATCGGCTATCGCGCCATTGCCCGTGAAAAAAACCAGTAACAGGCCATGACCGCCTGGCAACTACGCCAAGCCGTCGCCGCCCTACGCGGCGGCGGCATCATTGCCTACCCCACCGAAACGGTTTATGGCCTGGGCTGTGATCCACTCAACCCCGATGCCATAGAAGAGTTGCTGACATTGAAACAACGGCCGGTCGAAAAAGGGCTGATCCTGATCGGCGCCCAACTTGAACACCTGCGGCCATACATTGATGTCGATGATGCTGAGCTACTGCAAAAACTGCAAACCGCTATGCCCCGACCAACCACCTGGATAGCCCCGGCACGCCAACACACACCCAGCTGGCTGACCGGCCGACACAACTCTATCGCCGTGCGCCTCACCTCACACCCCATCGCCAGCAAACTATGCAATCACTTTGCTGGTGCCATCGTCTCCACCAGTGCCAATCCGGCCGGACTGCCGCCCGCCAGATCAGCACTAACCGTAAGGCGCTACTTCCACGACAAACTTGATTACCTGCTTCACGCATCTATTAAAACCGCTAACAAACCAAGCGAAATCCGAGACCTGCTCAGCAACAAGATCTTCCGCAGCGTTTGAAACCTGATAGAATTGCTCGGCTATAATTCAGTCAAAGTTTTAGAGAAAAAAACCATGAGCGCACCAGACATCAACGCAGTCAAAGAATATTTGCTGCGTCTGCAAAGCAATATCTGCAATGAACTAGAAGCCGAAGATGGCGGCGCCCAGTTTATCGAGGACGCCTGGGAACGGGAACAGGGCGGCGGTGGCCGCACCCGCGTCCTCACCGATGGCGCGGTGTTTGAACAGGCGGGAGTCAACTTCTCCCACGTCTCCGGCAATCAGATGCCGGCCTCAGCCACGGCCCATCGCCCCGAACTGGCAGGCCGTCAGTTTCAGGCCATGGGCGTCTCACTGGTGATTCACCCACGCAACCCCTACATTCCGACCTCGCACGCCAATGTCCGGTTTTTCATTGCCGAAAAAGAGGGTGAAGAGCCGATCTGGTGGTTTGGCGGCGGCTTTGACCTGACCCCCTACTACCCATTTGAAGATGACGTGATTCATTGGCACCGCGTTAGCCGTGATGCCTGTGAACCGTTTGGCAAAGAAGTCTACCCCAAATACAAAAAATGGTGCGACGAGTATTTCTATCTCAAACACCGTGACGAGACCCGCGGCGTCGGCGGACTGTTTTTCGATGATCTCAACGAATGGGGCTTTGAAAAAAGCTTTGCCTTTATGCAGAGTGTTGGCGACCACTATATCCAAGCCTACCGCCCCATTGTCGCCCGCCGCAAAAATACTGAATACGGCTCACGTGAGCGCGACTTCCAGCTCTACCGTCGTGGCCGCTACGTTGAATTCAACCTGGTCTTCGACCGCGGCACCCTGTTTGGCCTGCAAACCGGCGGCCGCACCGAATCCATCCTGATGTCGCTGCCGCCATTAGTTCGCTGGCAATACAACTACCAGCCCGAACCGGGCAGCCCCGAGGCAAAACTCTATGACAAGTACCTGAAACCTCGTGACTGGCTTTCCGGTCGCTGACCACAACTAAAGGGCCGCAACGGCCCTTTTTTATTGCCTTAAAGACGTCATGCCTCACCTACCCGAGATAATTTACAACAACCTCATCAGCAATATTAAATAGAATCCCGGCCTCTGTCGTCACACGCCGGGGCGCCGCCTTTCTGCACCCTACACCTCAATAAACCACAATTAAAACAGATGTTTAGCCGACAATAATCTTCAACAATTTTGCTCTTATAGCTAAAGACTTCCCTCCCTTTTCCGACATTACTAGTGGCAAACAAGATCAATCAATAGGAAGACAAATGCCCCACATCTCAATCAAGGACGTTGAAGCTGGCATGGAGCTGAGTGAGGATGTCACCGACCGCTCAGGCCGCGTTCTAATGCGCGCCGGTGCAACCCTTTCTGAAAAGCACATCAAGGTAATGAAGACCTGGGGCGTCACCCATATCAGCAGCAGCGGTGAACGCTATACACAACCACTGGAAAACAAGGCCTGGAAAAATCTTCGTTTGGAAGAGCCACAGATCGGATTTGAGACAAAAGCCATACTCACGCCCAATGATGAATTGGAGTTTGCTATCTATCGCTGCGACCCCGATGATGATGCACAGCAAAAAAACAAACAACACCGCCTTGCCAGCGGCATGGATGGTTTTCTCGGCAAACCTGTTGAACTATCAGAACTGACAGCAAAGCTCTCAAACTGGCTTGAGTCATCCGAGTCGGAACATCACCTATCATTGAAGATGAGGTCGGCAAGGCATTGGTAATGGAGGCGTCAAACAGCGTTTTTGATCTGAACAAACTACGCCAGATGCAAAAACTGATGGGCGACAGATTCGATCAGCTAAAGGATCTATTCATTCAATCCTGCAACAACAAGGTCATTGAATTGCAAAACGCCGCTGCAGAACAGGATCTGGAACAGATCAAAGCGATTGCTCATGCAATAAAAGGCTCAGCCGGTAACATTGGTGCGATTCAACTTCAGCAATTGGCAATGACGATAGAAGAGCAGATCAAACAATCACAATATGAGGCGCTTGCAGAAACTATTGCCGGCACCAGCCAATGCGTCGCCGCAACCATTAATGCACTAGAGCAATTTAACACCGACTCAACCTGACTACAGGCCACATCAATATTGGCATTACTCCTGTGTCGAAATCACGATCAGCTGCCGCAGAAAGTCGAGAACTTCTTCACCAAAGACATCATTATGATCGCCAATCAATTGCCTATCCACTTTGATATTGAGAAAGGGATTACGCACTACCGTCTTGCCCAGATGTATTAACTCGGTGGCGCCGTATTGCTGCACGCCACCTTCTTGTTGTTGACGCCAGACGCCAACCGCTTCGGCGTAGACCGCCTTTTTCGCCTGACTAGCAGGACGCAATTCATGCGTTAACAACGGCTTAAAATGGCCCACCGTACTTCTGTCCGCCGCCCCCTCATGATAACTAACCGGCCGTCGACAATCATCACGATTGATGGGGCCATGTGTTTCAAAAAAGGTAGAAAAGATTCGCCCCATCGGAAACAGATATTTGGTTGCCTTATCCGCTTCTGATGTCAAGATCACCAGCCGTGGTTGTTGTTCGGGAAAGTAACTGCAACGGGCCTGAGCCAGGTCATAAAGTGGTGCATAACGCAGCGCCTCAAAGGCAGGGTTGAGCAACACCACCAGATCACCAAAACCCTTGGCGGTATCGGTAAAGTTTTTTTCTGCACGGCTATCAACAAAGCGACTCGCCAGGATCTGTGAGGTAGCACTGTAAACTGCCGCACCACCAAAGCTATGCCCTACAATCACCAGCCGACTCTTGATTGGTGGCTCTTGGGTATTTTTAACATTACTAATCTCTTCCAGCTTGAGCAGCAATTCATCCATACCAAGATGACCCACCTCTTGCGCCGTGCTCTTGCGATCCCAGAAAGTAATATTGTTCAAATACGGCACATCGATGGATTCACCACGCCAACCAACATAGACACCCACCACCTTGCGCGGTTGTTTTTTCTGTGCCGCGCTAAGCTGGCTTTCCAACTGACTCAGCTGCGCGAGACTGGCTTTGAAACTTTCTACATTCGGATCTTGAGGTTTGGCATTGTGGTGCCAACCGTGAACAAAGACATTGATCAACAAGCTATCATTGGCCGCCATCATATAAAGCTCGTCCAGCACCGTCTGCATCTGTTTGCGATTGCGCAGCTGGCCCTGATCGTCTATCTCTACAAAGCTGATTAGATATTCTTGATCTGTCTTTGCCTGATGTAACTGGATGGCGTGGTCTTCACATAACTGCTGCGGTGAAGCCACACAACTGGAAAACTCTTTTCGATAAATACCATTAGAGGCACAACCCGAAATCACTACAGCCAATAGCAACAATGCTAACAACCGTTTACTAGATAAATACATCAAGAACCTCCGTGTTCTAATGGCACAACTCCAAAAGACTAGCCTGGTCGGCACGCCCCTTCACAGTCTATTGTAGACCACGCAGGCACATCCTGATCAAGACGCACCGCCACCAACTGACCACCCCACAAACAACCACCATCCAACGACAAGGTATTGTTTGTTTCACCCACACCAAGGGTTGACCAATGACCAAATACAATACGCTCATTCTCGGTCTTACGACCCGGCACGTTAAACCACGGCAGCGCGCCCGCCTTTTGTGTGCCCGGCTCACCCTTAGCCTTAAGATCCAAACGTCCATCTGGATAACAAAATCGCAACCGGGTAAAAACATTGGTAATAAAACGCCAGCGATCCACACCCGCCAACTCATCCGACCATTGATTCGGCTGATTGCCATACATCACCCGAATAAATTCATGAAAATCAACCGCGCGTAACTTGGCCTCCAGTTCGCGGGCACAAGCTTGTGCAGTAAGCAAATCCCACTGCGGCGGCAGACCGGCATGAACCATCGTATAACCCAGCTCACTGTCGTGATGCAACAGGGGTCGATGACGCAACCAAAACATCAGCTCCTCACAGTCAGGCGCTTTGAGAATCTCGCCCAAGGTATCCTGCTTCAGCTGCTTGCCAACACCTTCCGCCTTGGCCAGCATATGCAGCTCATGATTACCCAGCACAGTCACCGCAGCATCCCCCAGGCCTTTAACAAAGCGCAGCGTCTCCAACGACTTCGGGCCACGATTAACCAGGTCACCACAAAACCACAATTGGTCATTGGCCTGATCAAAATTGAGTTGCGCCAATAGTTTTTGCAACTCATCGAAACAGCCTTGAATATCACCGATAGCGTAAGTCGCCACACATCACTCCTTAAAAATCAAAAAGCCCGCCAGGGGCGAGCTTTTATCTTAACTGATTCCGCAATCAATAGAGCAACATCTACCACAAGGACAACAATGACAAACGGTAAAAACCAAGACTCTCTGCCAAAGGAACATCAACCGCAGAAATGGTAAAAATATTAATCTCTCCCGTTTCTGAACCACATAATTGGATACGAAATAAACCATCATGTCCCTCACTAGATTCAAGCACGTCGATACCGGCATTGATCAGGTTAACGTTCATATCCGCAAGTGGAATACCACTCTCCGCATCACATTGCAGGCTTTCCGAGTATTGATAAATCTGCACAGGCGGCGGGCTATCACCGCAATCACTATAGCTACTTACCATCCAGTCAGGATCAACCTTGGCACCGCTAAGTTCCACTACGTGTCCAAGGTGAAGCAGGGTTTGCGTATGGCGGCCATAAACCGCAAATAGGAAAGGGCGTTGATCCGGAGGATAGAAACAACTTTTTTCAGATGGCCATAAAGTTGCGCTATTAAAGCTAGACATGAATAAACCAGCATAACCTGACTGAGATGGATTATTAAACAACCAACTAGGTTCATTTTTGGTCGCCTTATGCACCACTGCGCTTGCAGTCAGACTACTAACCCCCGTCTCGCCCAGATTAAAATCTATCCGCTGCCTGGGAGGTAAAAGGTAAAGATATCCAGCATCATTGACGCCAGAAAAATTTGCCACTGTATCAGGGTCAACCTCGGCCTCCACCACTAACACCTCATACTCACCTTCATCATTTAGCACCCATTGCGGCACGCCATTCTCATCAAATACCACTTTTGGAGCTTCAGGTCCCAGTAACGCAACCCCTAGATCAGGCATCTCGCTCTTAGTGAGTTTTCGGTCGATCTCAAAGAGAGGTACCATCGCAGTGGTCTGGGCGGGGGCAAGTTTCTCTAACTGCTCTTGCAGAAACGCCTGGTCAAATCGACTACGCAGATTATCGAATTCACCTAATGCAGGCGTAATCAGCAAGAGGGAAAGTTCGCTATCAACCAGAGGAATCTCCACAGCACGATAGTCATCCGCCTCGATGACATTCATCATGCCGTCAATACGTATCATATCAACCCAGCGCTGCTCATCATTTTCCAACACGGCAAAGCGCCCACGAGCAGGTTCAACCTCAAGCCCCACTGACCAGGTCGCATCAAGCCGACTGGTTTGAGCTGCGACCAGGCGACTACGATCATCTATCTCCGTCAGTTCAAGCTGACCGCCCAACGCTTCGCTGACTGTAGTCTGAGCAAGGGCCGACGCAGCCTGAAAATCCAGTCCGTTCATTTGAGGACCATAGAGCTCGGCTTGATTTTGAAGGTATTGTTGCGAAAATTTATAATCCTCTTGCCCCCAGAGAAAACCTTGCCGCTCAACTGAACCTAAAGCATCGAGCTGTTGGTCCCTGTCGTTGAAAGCTAATTGCACTTCTATATCGGCCAGCTCAAGGTTGCTGGCCTTCGACAAGGCTTGCAAGCTTGTTCCGTCAGCACCCAATGCAATTATGGCCAGCAACTGCTGTTGATCGAAGGGGGCCGAGACAAAGTTCAGTTCTGTTGACGCATAGCGAACATAATCGCTAAAGGCATAGCCCAGTAGGGATTGCTGAAAATCAGCTATTGCTGAGGTATTACTGCTTGATGAAAACTTACGTTGACCTTCTGCCAAGAAGGTCTCGATATAGGCAACATTATCCAGAGGTTCACTATTGCTACCGATATCAACTATCTCAGGCAATATATCTGCATTGTCTACTTCGTCACGACTTAGATTTAAAGTCTCATCGACCTGAACTGCATCACTTGACTGATCAGCCTGGCAGCCCAGCAACAACAACGGAGCAAACACGCCCGCCAAAATAATACGCCTACACATTCCCAACCCCCTGGGCAATTCAGTCACATGGAAAATTATACCCCATATCTAAGAGCGTTGATCTGCCTGGCAAGCTCACTTAAGACTGGGAGCGACCTGCAACCAAAATGTCACCGGCCCATCATTCACCAGCGCTACTTTCATATCCGCGGCAAATAAACCGGTCGCGACTTTTCCATGCTGCTGTTGCGCTTTTTCAATTAGATAATTAAACAGCCGCTCACCTTCGGCTGGTTCTGCGGCCGGGGTAAAGCTGGGGCGGGTGCCTTTTCGGGTGTCGGCTGGCAGGGTGAATTGCGGCACCAGCAACAATTCACCTTTTATATCTGCAAGGCTGAGATTCATTTTGTCATCAGCATCAGGAAAGACGCGATAGGTTAGCAGTCGTTTCAACAGGCGATCTGCCTGTGCCTCTGCATCACCACGCTCAACACCGACCAACACCAATAGGCCACGACCAATCTGGCCGACTATTTCATCTTCAACTTTGACACTGGCTTCACTGACTCGCTGTAACAGGCCAATCACGCCAACAGCGCCGCCATCTTATCAGTAGCATCAACCAGAGCGCTGCGTGTTCCGATCTCGCTGGCGGAGTGTCCGGCATCATCGATGATTTTTAATTCGGCTTGTGGCCAGGCCTGGTGCAGATCCCAGGCGCTTTCTATCGGGCAGACCATGTCATAACGCCCTTGCACGATGATGCCGGGGATATCATGCAATTTATAGGCATCGCGCAGGATCTGGTCTTCTTCGAGAAAGCTGTTATTGACGAAGTAGTGACACTCGATGCGCGCCAGACTTAAAGCGGTGAAGGGATCGCCAAAATGATCCACCACGGTTTGCGATGGTTTCAATGTGGCGCAACGGCCTTCCCACAGCGACCAGGCCTTGGCCGCGGCCATGCGCTCAACTTCGTTATCAGACGTCAGTTGACGATAGTAGGCCTGCAACAGATCAACATGATCAGCCCCGGGGATGGGCTTAAGATAGTCCTGCCAGTAATCGGGATAGATGCGTGATGCACCTTCTTGATAAAACCAGTGAATCTCACTCGGCCGACAGAGAAAGATGCCGCGCAGTATCAAACCATGCACTCGTTCGGGGTGCGTTTCTGCATAGACCAAACCAAGTGTTGAGCCCCAGCTGCCGCCAAACACAACCCACTTGTCGATAGCCAGCTTTTCGCGGATCAACTCCATGTCGGCAACCAGGGCCTGGGTGTTATTGCCTTTCAGTTCGGCATGGGGTGATGAACGACCACAACCACGCTGGTCAAACAGGATGATGCGATATTTGTCTGGATTAAAAAAGCGGCGGTGATAGGCTTCGCAGCCGGAACCGGGACCACCATGGACAAAAATAACAGGGATACCGCTGGGATTACCGCACTCTTCTATATGCAGTTTATGCGGTGGTTCTACTTCAAAGGTGTGATTAACGTAGGGTTCGAGATGGGGGTATAAATCAGACATTGGGCTTATCCTGGTTACGGATTGATCATACCCAATATACAACCCCTCCCCCAAAATTGGGAGAGGGATGTATTAACTAAGACTAGCTATTGCGTGCGGTACGCTTGCGATCAGATTCGGTCAGCAGCTTTTTACGCAGACGGATGTGGTTTGGCGTTACTTCCACCAACTCATCTTCATCTACAAACTCCAGCGCCTGTTCCAGGCTATGTCGAACTGGCGGCGTCAGCACCTGAGCTTCGTCAGTACCAGAGGCACGAACGTTGGTCAGCTGTTTACCTTTCAGGACATTGACCACCAGATCGTTATCGCGTGAGTGCAGGCCGACAATCATACCTTCATAGACTTCAGCACCATGACCGATAAACATACGACCACGCTCTTGCAGGTTAAAGATAGAGTTGGTCAGCGCCTTACCGGTAGCATTGGCAATCATGACGCCGTTTTTACGCGTACCGTATTCACCGCGCTTAAACGGGGCATAATGATCGAACACGCTATAGATCAAACCTGAACCCTGTGTCGCGGTCAGGAACTCGGTACGAAAACCGATCAGACCACGGGCTGGCATGATGTAATCCAGACGCACACGGCCATGACCATCGGGAACCATGTCCTTCAAATCACCACCACGAGCACCCAGTTTCTCCATCACGCCGCCTTGATGCTGTTCTTCGACATCAAGGGTCACCTGTTCGAATGGTTCTTGTGCTTCGCCATCAATCTCGCGGATGATAACTTCGGGACGCGAAACACCCAGTTCAAAACCTTCACGACGCATGTTTTCAATCAAGACCGACAGGTGCAGCTCACCACGACCAGAGACGCGGAACTTGTCTGGATCGGAACCCTGCTCAACACGCAAGGCAACATTATGAATCAGCTCCTGATCAAGACGCTCTCTGATCTGGCGTGAAGTCACGTACTTGCCATCCTTACCCGCAAAGGGCGAGTTATTAACCTGAAAGGTCATGCTTACGGTCGGCTCATCCACCGACAATGGCACCAGGGCTTCAACCGCATTTGGATCACACAGGGTGTCCGAGATATTCAGTGGGTCCAGGCCTGTAAAACAGACGATGTCACCGGCTTTAGCATCATCAACTTCAATGCGCTCCAGGCCCATAAAACTATACAGCTGCAGGATACGACCGTTGCGACGCTTGCCTTCAACATCAACCACGGTCACCTGGGTATTGTTCTTGACGCGACCACGGGCGATACGACCGATACCGATAACACCGGTGTAGCTGTTGTAGTCGAGCTGTGAAACCTGCAATTGAAAGGGGTCTTCCAGCTCAACCTGAGGCGGATGAACGTGGTCAACAACCGTTTGCAGCAGTGGCGTCATATCACCATCGCGCACACTTGGATCAAGACCGGCAAAACCGCTTAGGCCTGAGGCATAAACCACGGGGAAGTCGAGCTGCTCATCGGTCGCGCCGAGGCGGTCGAACAGCTCAAAGGTCTGATTCAGAGCCCAATCGGCGCGTGCCGATGGGCGATCGATCTTGTTCACCACCACGATGGGTTTCAAGCCACGGGCCAGCGCCTTCTGGGTTACAAAACGGGTCTGTGGCATTGGTCCTTCTACGGCATCCACCAGCAACAGCACCGAATCCACCATCGACAATACGCGCTCAACCTCACCACCGAAGTCGGCATGTCCTGGGGTGTCAACGATGTTGATGTGATACTTGCCCCACTTAATGGCAGTCGGCTTGGCCAGGATGGTGATGCCACGTTCTTTTTCCTGGTCATTGGAGTCCATGGCGCGCTCTGCCAGCTGCACCCGGTCACCGAGAGTGTCGGACTGCTTCAGGAGTTGGTCAACCAGGGTAGTCTTGCCATGGTCAACGTGAGCAATGATGGCTATATTACGGAGATTCTCGATCACGGTGGGTGGGCCTCAGAAATTCAGAAATAGGTAATGCTAAAATTTGACGCGCGATTATAGCCTAAATCCACCTATAACACCCGACATTAGTGGATCAGGTTAAAGAAAAAAGACCTCCCATACGCGGACAAGCCAGGAAAGCAGCCGCCTCTCTAATTTTAATTCCGCAAAACAAATACCAACCGGCAGCTATCACCCCAATTTCAATTCTAAATGTAATAAAAACTTCATTCGTCTGTAGGAGAAGCGTCATACAACCGCGTTATAAATCTTCCTGTTAACAAAAATCAGGAGGTATTTATGCACTTCATTATCAAAAAATGGCCCGACGACAGCGCTACACTGATGACCGAAAATGGCTACACCCTTGCAAACTTCGACAGCGTTGAAGAAGCAAAAAAAGTTTGCCGACTATGGCATCTCTCCAACGGCGTTCAAAACCATGTTGAAATAGAAACCACAGCCCAACCTACCTCATTCGCCCACGCCTACCAGGAGTAAGCGCGCGAGCTTTTCATTCGCAAGGACTAATCAAGCACCTCTAATGACCAACGCGCCTTAGCCTGAATGGCCAAGGTCTCGGTTTCGCCACGCATTAACCGCAAACAACCAGCATAGGCAATCATGGCACCGTTATCGGTACAGAATTCTGGCCGCGGATAGTAGAGCCGCGCGCCATGCCCTTGCGCCAATTCAGCCAGACGCTGCCGCAACCGTCGGTTGGCACTAACACCTCCGGCCAACACCAGCCGTTTCAGACCGGTCTGTTCCAGCACCCGACGACACTTGATGGCCATGGTCTCAACCACCGCCACCTCAAAGGCAAGGGCGATATCGGCCTTGGTCTGCTCGTCGTCGCCATTATCGGCCAGGGTATTGACGGCAAAGGTCTTCAGGCCACTAAAGCTGAAATCCAGCCCAGGGCGATTAGTCATAGGGCGGGGAAAACGAAAACGGCCAGGGTTGCCCTGCTCGGCCAGCCTGGCAATGGCCGGACCACCGGGATAAGCCAGTCCCAGCAACTTGGCCGTTTTATCAAAGGCCTCGCCGGCAGCATCATCGACTGTATCGCCTAATAATTGATATTGACCAACAGCATCAACCCGCACCAGCATGGTATGCCCACCGGAAACCAGCAGCGCTACAAAAGGGAATTCCGGCACCTCCTCTTCCAGCATTGGCGCCAGCAGATGGCCTTCCATGTGATGTACGGCAACGGCAGGTTTACCCCAGGTCCAGGCTAAACTGCGGCCGATACTGGCCCCCACCAACAGGGCGCCGATCAGCCCCGGCCCGGCGGTATAGGCAACACCATCGATATCGGTCTTTTTCAGGCCAGCCTGCTGCAAGACCTCGCTGATCAAGGGCAGCGTTTTGCGGACATGATCACGCGAGGCCAGCTCTGGCACCACACCACCGTATTCCCTATGCAACTCAATCTGACTATACAGGGCATGAGCCAGCAGCCCCTTGTCACTGTCATAGATGGCGATGCCGGTTTCATCGCAGGAGCTTTCAATTCCTAATACACGCATGTCAAACAACCTCCGTCAGTGCCGCTATTCTAACAGCCTTGCCTAACCGCGAGGTGACGACAGAAAAACCATATATTTCTATCAGTTGACGGCTATAATGGCCGACTATTATCTGAAACGGGGTTCGAACAACTCATGATCCGAGTCAGCGGTTTAACCAAGATTTTTGAAGGTGGCAACAAGGCCATCGATGACCTGTCGCTAGAGGTCAAACAAGGTGAGATCCTTGCTTTGTTAGGCCCTAATGGCGCCGGCAAAACAACCACCATTCGCGTGCTCACTACTCTCAGCGGTTTTGACGAAGGCGAAGTAGATGTTGCCGGCTTCAATGTTGACCGGGAACCTGAAGCAGTACGCCGCGCCATCGGCCTGGTGGCACAGCAAACCGGCGTCGACTACTTTCTCACCGGCCGGGAAAACCTGATGCTGCAAGGTCGCTTGTATCGCATGAAAACAGCTGAAATCGAGGCACGCATTGTTGAACTGGCCAAATATTTTGAACTCGACGACGCCCTCGATCGCCTGGTCACCACCTATTCCGGCGGCATGCGCCGTAAACTCGATATCGCCACCGCCCTGATTCACAATCCAAAGGTATTGTTCCTCGATGAACCAACCCTGGGCCTCGACATCAAGAGTCGCCAGAACCTGTGGTTATACATCAACAAACTGAACACAGAGCAGGGCCTAACCATCTTGCTCACCACCCACTACCTGGAAGAGGCGGACCACCTCAGTCATCGTGTAGCAATCATCAATCAGGGCAAGATTCAGATCATCGACACCCCTGAAGCCCTGAAAAACGATATTCATGGCGACGCCGTCATTCTTAACTTTGACAGCCAGGGTCCCGAGACCGGTGATTTTACCTACGCCATGCATGAAGACCCTGAGATCAAGGATGTGGTCTGGCAAAACGACAAGCTCCATGTCTATGTCGATAACGGCGGCAGCGCTGTTCCCAAGCTTGTCCATCTGGCCGAAGCCAAAGGCCTAACCATCAAGAGCCTGTCCCTGTCACAGCCCAGTCTGGATGATGTTTTCCTGAAATATACCGGCACCACTCTGGACGAGGCGGTGGAAGAAGAAGGTGAAGAATGGTGGCACCAGTGGGCCGGCAAAGGCGGCGGTGGCGGCAAGTGGCAAAAGAACTGGGATAAGTGGCAGGACAAGATTGAAGAGTCTGGCTCTGAAGAAGACAAGGCCGGCTGGCAGGACAAAATGCAGCAATGGCAGGACAAAGATGAAACCAGTCATAGCGAACAGAACAGCCCGGTAGAAGCAAACAAACAAGAGCAATGGGATAAGCAGCCCCAAGGTGACTGGAAAAAGTGGCAGGACAATAAAGGCCAACCGCAACAACCCGACACTGACAAGCAACCAGAATCCGGAAAACAACAGTGGTCCGACAAAGATCAAGGCGACTGGCAAAAATGGCAGCAGCCTGACAAAGACAAATAAAGATCAGTCCCTAAGCTAAAAGAATTTTAAAGAGAGAGTTATCGTGTTCGCAGATACCTGGCACCTGTTTCTAAAATATACCAAGATCACCCTGCGCATGCCGCTGTGGACCCTATTCACCCTGATTCAACCACTGCTGTGGCTGATCATCTTCACCCAGCTGTTCAAAAACTTTGTTCAGTCTCCAGCTGGAGGTGGTAGCTACATAGATTTTTTTGTACCCGGTGTTCTGGTGATGACGGCGCTGTTTGGCTCATCATGGTCAGGGGTTAGCCTGCTGCGTGAAATCACCGCCGGCTCGGTGGATAAGATGTTGGTATCACCGGTGTCGCGTGTTGCCATCGTCCTCAGCCGGGTAATGCATTCGGCGGTACAGGTGGTATTACAAACCCTGACCATTATGCTGGTGGCCTGGGGTTTTGGTGCCAACCTGAATCTTGACCCTATCAATCTATTTCTGGCGATGGTCAGCATCTTCCTGCTCGGCGTTGGCCTGGCGGCACTATCAAACGGTTTTGCCATTATCCTGCAACGAGAAGAACCGCTGGTGATGATTGGTAACCTGATGACCCTGCCGCTGATGTTTCTTTCCACCGCCATGGTGCCAAAACAATTCATGCCCGGCTGGATAGAGGCAGTCTCGCTAATCAACCCCATCACCTATGCGGTGGAATCTGTTCGCGCTGTTCTGGTGGGCACTCCGGACATGGGCACCTATGGTTTTGGTGCTGCCATCATGTTTGTATTTGCAGGCCTGTCACTGGCCTGGGCCGTCAACGCCTTTAACGGTTTACGCGACTAACAACGCCACTCAAAAATTCATCCGCACACCGGCATTGATGGAGTTCCTGCTAAAACTTCCCAATGAGGTGCTTTGCCGCCCTTCTATCGACTGCAAATCATTAAAAATAAAACCAACCGGCAGATTGGAGTACTGGTTTGAATAATGATAATCAGCAAAGATACTGACCCAGGAATCGACACGGTAACTCACCCCCCCACCAACACCAAAACTAAAGGTACGACGAAAACTCTGGCCAGCAGTTCCAGAATCGCCATTGTGGTACAAATTTAACGATGCACTAGTATCGACATAAGCTGACAGCGATTGATTGAGGCGTTTGTCTAGCCGACCATTCAGACCATGCCCGGTGTAGGCATAATCTTCACCCAGGACATTTCGACTATTATTTATAGTCAGCGAGTAACCGTAACTCATATAGGCATTATCCGGGCCGGCATGATTTCGGTTTATTCCTAAGGTAACGGTGTCGGCATCAAAAAATGAGTTTCCTGACGAACCAAAGCCCCGATAACTCATATTAGCCTGATAACCAACTTGATCATCAGTCCTCCAGCTAGCCCCACCCGTTAAGGTTTGTGTCACGGTTGAACTTTGCTCCGGCCTAAGTACACTTGATTGAGTGCTCTGAGTAAGCCCGGCATTCCAGTCATAACCCCACTTGGCAAACAACAGGCTCGGCGCAACGGAAAAGTTAAAAAAGTCATATTGAGCACGATGATAAACCGAATAAGCAGGCGTCACATTGACCGACAACTTCATTCCCTTTCTTAACTTGTATTTGTAATTCAGCCCGGCATACAGGTTTGAACTGAAATCAAAATATTTCTGCTCGCGCGCACTATTTAAATTGTCATTAAAACCTAGCGAATAACCAACAAAATAACTAAAACCATTGGTCTGGCGTTGCAGAAAATCCATCCTCGCCTCTGCACTTTTCTTCAAATCCGGAGACACACCCTGCAGCAGACTTACCGCCCTGTATTGAGCAATAGCCTTTTCCTCTTCCTCCAGCTGTTCATAAACGTACGCTGCCGTCATTCTGGCCCGATGATATTTTGGATACTTATTGATGATTCTGAGATACCAATCAATCGCCCTATCCAAATCACCCTGCTGTCCAATTGATGACGCTATCCCCCATAAAACACCTAGATCACCGGCAGCAATTTTATTGGCCTGCAAAAATGTTTCCTCTGCTTTTTTCGGCTCATTATTTTGCATCTCAAAATTGGCCGACGCTATCAACAATCTCAACTCCAAGACAGCCCTCTTCTCGGCATCAGTCACTATCGCCAACATTGACTGATAAGCCGAAATGGCTTTTTCAAGCTGACGGCTATCCTCATAAACAAGACCTGCTTTTAGAAAGGCATCGATATATCCTGGATCGGCTCGCATGGCATCCTCAAAATACTTAATTGCCTCATCTCGACGTTTTTGTTTCATCAACATAGTTCCCATCGCCGTTAACGCAACCGCATCTTCAGGGGCTTCCTGCAACCTGGCTTTTAAGTCCGCCTCATCGGCCAACACAGCACGTACGCTGGTAATATCCCAGCGCGAGGCTAACTTGTTCAAGGTATTCTGCGCGGCCTGACCAACGCCTGAAGTTGGCGCACGAGCGATTATAAAATCCAGTTCACGCACAGCATTCAGCGCATCAGCGATTTCCAGATAGACTATCGCCAAACGATAGTGTGCATCGAGATTATCCGGCTGTGCAGTCAAGACACGCAGATAGGCCTGTTTAGCCTCACCATAGTTTTTTTTCTTATGTAGATAACCAGCCACATTCATATTGGCAATGACGTTATTCTCATCCAGCGCCAACACTTTTTGGAACTCAACTTGGGCGTTTTCGCTATCACTCTCTTGCAGGTATGAAAAGGCCTTCAACAGCCCCATTTTTATTCTGGCGGCACGCTCAGCCCCTGAGTCATCGGCGTTCGCTATGGCTTGTTCATAATATTTGATTGCCATTACGGGCTGACGCAACATTTCATAAACACCGGCCAGATAAAAAGCCACCGCCGGGTTATTAGGCGTCTGTTCCAACAACTTTTCATATGCCGTTTTTGCCTCATCAAACAAACCCGCACGGGCATAGATTGTCGCTACCACCTCCAACATGGTTCGATTACCCGCATGCCGCGTCATCAGCTCGCCGCCAACCACTTTAATCTGATCTCGATCACGTTTTTCTGCAGCAAGTCTCAGGCGCAGCAGGTTCATTTCAAGCGCTGTCTGTTCTACATATTGAAAACCCGGCCCCACACTGCTCAACGCTTTTTCATATTCTTGCACCGCCTCAGCCCCCTTACCAACCTCAGTCAAGGCCTTAGCTAACGCAAGTCTTGGCAGTGGATTTGCGGCTGGCGTAACCGCAACCGCACGATTGATAAGCTCAAAGCCTCTAACATGATTTTTTTGCCGAAAATTAATGATTGCCAGTTGGTATAGAGCCTCACCTGAATTAGGCTGAAGCCGCAAAATTTCTTCATAAATTTTTATAGCGGCAGCGTCATCACCCTGTTGCAAGGCATGCCGCCCGGCACTGAACATCTCCTTCACATTCACTGCCGCCGTTACAGTATCAACCGAAGTAGTCTGAGCCAAAACCGGGAATACATTTAAGCTAGCAGCAAAAAAAACCACCCAAGGCAGCAACAGTGTATTTTTTCTGATTAGCTGATTCATACAAAAATCAGAAATAGATATTCATCTTGAGCAATGCTTTCCAGCCATCAAAACTCAAACGAATGGTTGTGTAGTCTTCTTTATCGTCCGGCACTTGTGACAGGTATTGCAAGTCACCCGTCACCGGATCTATTCTTTGTGGCAGCCAGATATTCACATTATCCGTCGACAAAAAATCCACCTTACTACTGCCATCTCCCAAATTGACACGTTTAAACCCAAGCATGTAGGAGGCATCAAAACCGAAAGACAACCAGTCTCGAACAAAGTAATCCACACCAAAACCCGGCTGAAGCATAATTAACCCGGTTGCCTGCGACTCAAGTATCATTGATTTTTTTACCCCATCAGCATCACCGGATGTAAAAAGGAAAATCAAATCTTCACGGTAATCAATATCGAAAACTTCATTGAGCGTAAGACGATAATATGCCTTATATTTCTTGGGCGAATGAATCAGATTATATTTGAAACCAAAATAGAATTCGTTGTATGAAAGCTTTGCGGTTCGTTCACTTACCACCCCTGAAAACTGCCCTTGCAAAAAGAAGCCGCCCGTCGCAAGTGCACGACTATAGGCCTCCCAGGTGCCGCCGCCTACAATAAAGTCGTACTTATCATTCAACTTCCAAAGAAATTCCAGTCCGGCATTTGTGCCAAGACCCAATTTTGGCAACGGATTAGGAAATAGTATTTCATTTTTGACATTACCATCGATATCAACAACATCCGCCTCACCTGCAATTGGCGCCTTAAACTCATGATCGACCAAGTCTTCAAGTGCCGGCCGATGAAATCCAATATAGGTGCCAACCGACAACCGCGACGGCTCCGCAAATGATTGCGAAATGCTCATTATCAAAATCAGAAATAGAGGCAGGCGAAGCATCTATTTCAGCTCTGCTTGGGTATGTATCTTTGTAAAACCAGTGGCAATATATAAATAGCAACCAAGCAACTTATCAGCATGTAAAAAACCACGAATACACCAAGCTTGGCATGCGGCGGAAACTCGGACAGCAGCAACACGGCAAAACCAGCAGACACTACCACCGCATTGAACACAATGGTTCTGCCGACACCCTTCATTGTATTTAATACCGCCAACTCATGATCTTGCCCAGCACCACGATGCAACTTGTAACGAAATACATAATGAACTGCGTAATCGACACCCACGCCTATTGCAATCCCGGCAGCCAGGGCGGTAGAAACATCCAATGGAATACCAAACCAGCCAGCAAAACCTGCCACTATCGTGGTTGTAATAACAACAGGCAGGACTATGGCAACACCTCCCGCAATTGAGCCCAAGAGCAATATAGCCATTACAAAAATAGCCAGCTTCGAGAACAACAAGGCAACCGTCTGGCTATCAATAAGTAAATCTGCCCAAATATAGGAATTATTTCCGGTGCCCGCATAATTCACTTTAACGCCAGTTCCGGAAAATAGTTCTTTTGCATATAAATCCAGATCATCAATAATTCGCCGCAGATGCATGGTCTCATCAGACTTAATCATCACCATGACATTAGCGGTTCGATAGTCATAATCAATTACTTCATCAAGCAGTTCTGGCTGACCTGACACCGAATACAGATACAAGCCTTCGGCAATTTCCGCATAAGTATCTGGAATCTTGTAATACGCTTCCTGCATTGAGTGCAGTGTTTTGTTCAAGCTTTTCAGGTAATCAACAATAGACAAACTATCACCCACCATTGGCATGCTTTCGGCATATAACTGTAATGCCTCAATCTTTTTCAACAGCTCGGGCGACTTAAGGGCGCCGACTTCAGCCGTCTCAACAACCACATTCAATGTTATTGAACCATCAAATTTCTCATTCAAAACATTAGTAGACAGTGCAACCTCACTATCTTCTTTAAAATCACTCATCCAGCTTGAATTCACATATAACTGCGATGCTCCGCTTCCAATTATGGCTACGCAAACCACAGCTAGCACTGCGGCTTTCGTTGGATATAACGTTAACAAACCCGCCATTTTTACTAACATTCTAGTCAGGCTATCCTGGCCATCGTGTACTCGCATTGAGCGCTTACGCTCTAGATAACCTGCCACTTTAGGTTTCATTATTGTCAACATTGCAGCAACGAACGTTACCGTTAACAACCAGCTAAAAATTATCCCTAACACCGTGAACAAACCAAATATTTTAAAAGGGGGCATTTCAGCAAACAATAGCGCCAAAAAGCCTATCCCTGTAGTCAGTGTTGTGACGACAAGCGGCCGACTTAAATCTTGCAAGGTCGCCATTACAATATCGCTACTTTTTTGATATGGATCTTCCAACACTTTATTGTAGTAATTACTCATAAAGTGAACTGAGTCACCGATTCCAACCGCGACCAGAATAACGGGTAACATCGTGGAAATGGTGTACATAGGCACACCAATAAATGCCATCACCCCCATTGTCCAGACAATAGCCCCCATCATTACGCACAACGGCAACAGCACGCCACGCCCGGTTTTAAAAATTGCAAACAGAACAATCGACATCACCACAACCAGCAAAGGAATCATCACCTTGATATCTTCAATTGCATGCAAACCGGAAGTGACCTCTATTGCCGGGCGACCAGCAATAAAAAATTCATCGCCATTTTTTTCTACTGTGTTTTCTGCCTCATCGTTGGTTTGCCACTTCTGCCAGCCCTGATCTTCGCTGGGCAGGTCATTATCGCCACTACGCCCATCATCAGACGACCAATTACCACCGCCCCAGCTACCCCACTCCGCCGATACACCAGACTCCGCCGCAACTATCCCTTTAATCTGCCAATATGCCTGATAACGATTATCAACCCCCTCTTTTACTTTGGCTCGAATCATTGCCGCCGTACCGTCTGCAGAGATAAGATTCCCAATCAGGATATCTTCATGCTGTTTAATTTTTGTTTTTATCTGTTCTATTTCTGCTTCAGTTTCTGGCACACCACTCATAAGCCTAACTGCGCCAACACTGTCATCATCACCTTCAAACAGTGTCACAGTTGTAAGCGAGGCTACATCTAGATTCCTATTTGCGATTACCGACGGAAGCGCCGAAATCTTATCCGTTATTCTTTTTATCTTCGCCAGTGTCGCTTGATTAAAGATGGTTTTTTCTTGATTGACTATTGCGATAACAATCGCGTCTTTCGCACCAAATATACGCTCTATTTTTTCGTCATACTCTATTGCCGGATGACCTTTTGGCATGTACACACGCGCATCGGTCTCCCACTCCAGCTTATTTAATTGCATCGCCAAAAACACGGTAACTAAAAGCACAACCAAAAGCATAACCTTCGGAAATGTTGTTACTAATTTATAGTAGGATTTCAAAATACTCCCTCAATTTAAAATGAGTATTTAAACTCAAAGAATATTCTATCGTTATTATGAAAATTGCCTAGAAACTGAGCTCGCTGAACTGCCGCATTAAACGTCCCTTGGGCAGTTACTGTTGATAAACCAAAATCTGATTTATTGCCATCAAATATATCCAGCCCTACTGCGAGCTGAAAATTATCGGTTAGTTGAAAAGTCGCTTTCGGCTTCAAGTAGGTCTCATCAAATGCCTGTAGGTACAACCATAATGCCTGAACAGTCATCGAGTACTCTGTAAATTCACGCCTAACAAAAACGTTGTATGAAGTATCCACTTCTTTTTGAATTAGATTTTCCTCATAATCCAGAATAACCCACTGCATCACTCCCACAGCGACATCCCACTTCAT
>Ga0316192_10001035_pt1 | contig 20470 bp, 14 predicted proteins | sample MerIslwburrow_MG_FD_204931 | JGI IMG/M metagenome (GOLD analysis project Ga0316192, IMG submission 204931) | Coastal sediment microbial communities from Maine, United States - Merrow Island worm burrow | ecosystem: Environmental > Aquatic > Marine > Coastal > Sediment | place: USA: Maine...
CATATCGAGGCTTTATCTCAATCGCTTTGTTGTAATCATCTATTGCTTTAGTAAAATTGTTCTTGTTTCTCCATGATAAACCGCGGTTGTTGTAAGCCTCTGCGTGGAGAGGGTTAATCTCCAATGCCTGGCTGCAATCCTTTATGGCCAGCTCGAAATTACTCTTATTATACCAAGCGTCTGCTCGGTTGTAATAGGCCAATCCAAAACGGGGATTTATCTCCAAGGCCTTGGTGAAATCCTTGATAGCTCGGTCGAAGTCACCCTTTCTGGCCCATGCATTTCCTCGGTTGTTATACGCATCTGCGTGCCGAGACTTCAATTTTAATACTTTGTCGTATTCGGCAATTGCATTGTCAAAATCGTCTTTCATGTACCACGCATTGCCCTGGTTAAAGTACTTTTCAATCCTTAAATCCCGATCCTTCTCGTCACTTTCGGACTCCTTAGTAATTGCATGACATCCCATAAACAGGAAAAGAGCATAAATCGAATATAAAATTACAACCAAATTAATCCTTCTCATTTCAGGTAACTCCGAATTTGCCTCCTAAAAAATAAACTGAATTTCACTGCGAAAAGTTGCTGCAGAAAATATTGGGCGAATCTTAAAATAGGCTAACCGATTTAATGGATCCAAGTGATAAATTGGGCCCCTGATTGGGAGATGTTGCCCTGCTCATTTCGAACCGGTATCACTCCAAGAAATTGGACCTACTTTCCAAATATCCCTGGCATACTCCTGTATAGTACGGTCGCTGGAAAAATAGCCCATAGCGGCAACGTTTATAATTGATTTTCTAATCCATTGTTCATGATCACGCCAGCAGGCATCGACTGTCTCCTGGCATTCCATGTATGATCTAAAATCTGCGAGCACCAGATAAGGGTCACCGTGATAAATTAAAGAATCAATAATCGCTCTGAATCGGTTTTGATCACCTTTGGAAAAAACGCCATCGTTGATAGCGTCAATAACTCGCTGCAACTCTGCGTTTGTGTCGCAGCTATCGGCCGGATTATAACCGCTACTCAGTTTTTCCTGCACCTCTGCAGCATTCAAGCCAAAAATAAAAATATTATCCGGGCCAACAGCATCTCTAATTTCTAGGTTGGCGCCATCAAGGGTTCCGATAGTCAATGCCCCATTTAATGCAAATTTCATATTGCTTGTTCCTGAGGCCTCCTTTCCGGCCGTTGAAATTTGCTCGGATAGATCACTGGCCGGAAAGATGCGCTCGGCGAGCGAAACCCCATAGTTAGGAAGAAATACCATTGTAAGTAGATCCCGGGTTGCCGGATCATTATTGATGACATGGGCAACATCGTTGGCCAGTTTGATGATCAATTTTGCCATGAAATAGCTTGGGGCCGCTTTTCCGCCGAATATCACGGTTCGAGGAACGAAGCTGCCGTTTGGATTGTCTTTGATGCGAAAATAACGGGCAATAACCCCAAGGATATTTAACAACTGCCGTTTATATTCATGAATACGCTTAACCTGGACGTCAAACATACTTGCCGGGTCGACGGTTAAGCCGACTGACTCTTTGACATAGGTGGCAAACACCATTTTATTAAGATCTTTAGTTGACTGCCAAGATGTTCGAAATTCGTCGTCATCAACATAATCCGTGAGAGCTTTTAGTGCATCGAGTTCCTTTTCCCAGGTGGGTCCAATGGTTTCGGTAATCAATTTTGCTAAAGCGGGATTCGCCTGTCTCAACCAGCGACGCTGGGTGATACCGTTGGTTTTGTTGTTGAATTTTTCAGGCCACAGCTTGTGAAATTCTTTTAGCAAAGATTTTTTTAACAGCTCCGTATGCAGTTGAGCCACGCCGTTTACAGAATGGCTGCCAACAACCGCCAGGTATGCCATCCGGACTGTTTGGCTTCCCTGATCATTGATAATTGACAAACAACGTTGCTTCTCGGTATCACCAGGAAAAACCCTTTGAATCTCCGCAAGGAAGCGCCGGTTTATTTCATAAATAATTTCCATGTGCCGCGGTAGAACTTTCTGCACAAGCCCTATGTCCCAAGTTTCAAGCGCTTCTGTGAGTAATGTGTGGTTGGTGTAAGCGAAAGTTTGCGTGGTAATATCCCAGGCCCGCTTCCAGGGAAGCCCGTATTTGTCAACCAGCAAGCGCATCAATTCCGGTATGGCTATGCTGGGATGGGTATCGTTCAATTGAATGGCGACCTTTTGCGGGAAGCGCACCAAATCGTCACAATGAGCTAAAAAGACCTGAAGTATTTCCTGAAGAGAAGCTGAAACAAAAAAATACTCTTGCTTGAGCCGCAGCTCTTTTCCTTCGAAAATATTGTCATTTGGATACAGCACTTTTGAAATTGTCTCACTATCCTCTTTCTGTGCCACCGCACGCATGTAATCGCCGTGGTTAAAATATTCCAAGTTAAATTCATCGGTTGCCTTGGCTGACCACAGAGTGAGGAGATTGACCGTATCCGTTTGGTATCCGGGAATCGGTGTTTCAAAAGGCAGGGCTCGGACATTTTCAGTATCTTTCCATTCAACACGGTATTTGCCGTTTTGGTCAACATAGTGGTGCGTGTGTCCATAAAAATGCACGGTTTGCATTCTATCAATCCGATGTGTTTCCCATGGATTGCCGCGGAATAGCCAGTAGTCCGGTTGCTCGATCTGATACCCGTCGGCAATTATTTGATTGAAGATACCGTATTCATATCGGATACCGTAACCTTTGGCCGGAATATTTAAGGTCGACATGGAGTCCAAAAAGCAAGCGGCGAGTCGCCCCAATCCGCCGTTTCCCAAACCTGCATCGTATTCTTCTTCATAAACATCCTCCAACACCATACCCAATTTGCGAATTGCAGAACGAGCCTCATCTTCAATATCGAGATTCAAAACCGCATTCTGAAGCGTTCTCCCCATTAGAAATTCCAGGGACAGATAATAAACCCTCTTTGCATCAGCCTTTTGATAGAGTTCTTCCGTTTTCAGCCATTTCTCCATTAAACGGGTTCGGACTGCAATCGCAAGACTTTGGTATTTATCATAATCGCTTGCTTGGTCGGTCTCTTTCCCTAATGCAATGCGCAGCGCATTTTGACAGGCAGCAGCCAGTAATTCACTCATGATTTCCTCCTAGTCAATTATTATCAGATTCTTGAAAACGAACTTAGTTCGCTTCGCTCACAATTGGAATAATGGAACAATGGAATGATGGAATATTGGGACCATTGGTGTTCCATCTGGTCGAAAAATAATACGGTTCATGGGATAAACAAACACTGAAGTTATGCGTTTTTGACCATTATTCCATGATTCCAACATTCCATCATTCCATGTAGGCGGCACAAAACCAGTGTCGTTAAAAATTGCATGATTTCAATATATTATAGAAATTCCGAGACGTTTATCGTGTCGTTATTGATCGAGTCTGTTTCAAAACTTTTTCGGCTGAAGCCAGGCTATCGCATATAGTGAACAGACGATGCAATTTGGTAATACGAAACATCTGCAGTACGTTATCCTGCAACTCACAGATCAAACACGCCTTTGCGTTTCCAGAAGTATGTTTCTGGATTTTAAGAAAAAACACAATACCTGAGCTGTCAACAAACGTCAGGTCCATTAGATTGATAATGCAGTCTTTATTTCCGATGCTGTTCTGGATAGATTCGAAATTAAGATTTGCCATCTGGCCGGCATCCAGGGTTCCGAACAAATACAGCGTCACCGTCCGATTTCTGACAACCTCGAAATAATAAAACGGCGGTATTTGTGACTTATCCGCGATAAAATTCAAAACCTTATCCATGCTGCTGTAAATCTGGCCCTTAAACAATTCATAGGAGCGGTTCAATTCTAAAAACCGCTTGATGGAGGAGGACAGGCCTGTCATGAAAAGATTCTTTTTTTCGTTTTGGCTTTGGCGCCACAGGCTAAGGAGAAACCCAAGACCGGATGAATCAACAAACTTGACATGACTAAAATCAAGGATGAAATTTTTTGATATTGATACGTCACTTTCAATCGCTTTCCGATATTGTTCAACATTGGCAGCATCCAATGCTTCCGGCAGGGTAACCGCTTTAACAGGTTGGGTACCGGAATCGGCCGGGGTAATTCTTTGGATATCGGCTATTGGCGCGTGCCGCTGAGTTATTTTGAAAACTATTCTTTTCAACCGATAATATACCACGGACGGCATGATCATCAGACCAAACTTAAAAAATCCAACGAAATAACGCTGCCACAACCGACCGGGGTCTTGGGTGATGCGAAAAATCCATTCCAAACCGTATTTTTGCATCCATTCCGGCGCCCTGGCAACCGATCCCACAATAAATTCATAAGTTCCACCGATGCCTATCGATACGGGAACTTGCAACCGGTGCCGGTTGCGATCAAACCATATCTCTTGCTTAGGATTACCGAAGCCGATGAGCAGGATGTCAGGTCCGGATTGATTGATCCGATCTACGATCGCCTGGTCTTCCTCCAAGGCTGAGGCCAACGCTTCACCTTCAGTGCGCACAAAAGGTGCGTCAATCCCGGCAACTGTTAAATCTGGATATTGCTCTTTCAATTTCATAGCCGCCTGTTTGCCCACATCCTTTTTTCCTCCCAAAAAATAAATTGATTTGCCAAGCACGGCAGCAGCTTCCGCCAACCGGGGTACAAGGTCTGCTCCGGTCACCCGCTCCTTTAAGGGACATCCCAGCAGTTTGCTCGTCCAGAGGATCGGCATCCCATCCGGAGTCACCAAATCAGCATGCCTTAAAATGTCAAGAAGTTCCGGGTGCCGGATTCGCGAAAGTCTCCAGGCAAGTGTGTTGACGACAAAATCCACATTGACAGTAGCTACCTGCCTGGCTCTGCCGTCTTCGCCATAGGCGTCGATCATCGCGAGTATTTGCTGAACGGTTTCGTCCATACTCAAATTATTAATAGGAATACCGAGAATGACAATGGCATCACGTGTCATGTTGTTCTCCTTATGCAGAAGAATACGGGTGTGGGCGGAATAAAGCCTAACCGAGTGAGATTGTAAATAACTGATGATGGCGGAGAGTGATTGTAAACGTAAGCGGTGAATCAGGATGATGTCACTTGGTAAATGGGCAAGTGGGATTCCGGCACCTCGCTCAGTTTTGGATTACGTCGATCCTTGTCGGATAATATTGGGTTCGCGACCGGCCATTCAATACCGATGGATGAATCCTGCCAAAAGATTCCGTATTCGTCACCAGGCGCATAGAAGCCGGTGCATTTGTAAATAAAATCAGTCGTGTCACTCAGGACGCAAAAGCCATGGGCAAATCCTTCCGGGATATAGACCTGACGCTTGTTCTTAGCCGATAGGCGAGTCCCCATCCATTTTCCGAAGGTAGGTGATCCCCGCCGAATATCTACTGCAACGTCAAATACCTCTCCGGTTACCACATAAATTAGCTTTCCTTGGGGGTTATTCAGCTGGTAATGGAGTCCACGCAGCGTGTTGCGCTGGGAATGGGAATGGTTATCCTGGACAAAACCGCGACCCACTCCACCTACTTCATATTTCCGCTGATGAAAGGTTTCGAGAAAAAATCCTCGAGTGTCGTTAAACACTTCAAGCTCAGCTACCAGAACATCGGGAAGATCGCTATGGATAAATTTTACCGGCATTTTTTATGCGCCTCCTTCATCAATTAAAGTTAATAAATATTTACCGTAATCGTTTTTCAGCATGTCCGTTGCCAAATTTCGGACATCTTCACGGCCGATGTAACCTAGCCGATAGGCAATTTCTTCTATACATGCGATTCTTAGCCCTTGCCGTTCTTGAATGGTCTGAACATAATTGCCGGCTTGCTGCAAGGCTTCATGGGTTCCGGTGTCAAGCCAGGCAAAGCCGCGGCCTAAAAGTTCAATTCTCAACTGCCCCCGGTGCAGATACGCCATGTTGACGTCGGTAATTTCGAGCTCTCCCCGAGCAGATGGTTTGAGTTTCGCAGCGATGTCTACCACATTATTATCATAAATATATAATCCGGGTACCGCATAATTTGATTTCGGCCTTTGAGGCTTTTCTTCTATCCCGATCACTTTCCCGGTTGAATCAAATTCAACAACGCCGTATCTCTCCGGATCTTTCACCAAATATCCAAAAATCAATCCGCCTTTTTCAAGTTGTACCGCACGTCTCAAAGTTACTGAAAAATCTTGTCCGTAAAAGATATTATCTCCTAAAATCAAGCACACCGGATCATTTCCAATGAATTTTTCACCAATGATAAAAGCCTGGGCCAATCCCGCAGGTCGGGGTTGTTCTTCATAAGAAAATGAAAGACCCAATTGGGAGCCGTCGTCGAGAAGATTTCTGAATTTCGGCAGATCTTGCGGCGTGGAAATGATTAATATTTCCCGTATCCCTGCCAACATTAAAACGGATAGGGGATAATAAATCATCGGCTTATCATAAACCGGCAACAATTGCTTGCTAATTGCCTGGGTAAGGGGGTAAAGCCTGGTTCCTGATCCACCAGCCAGTATAATTCCTTTCATCATCCGGTCTTCCTTTGTTTAAATATTTTTGGTTTATCCTCGGCATTGGCTGCTTCCGCTTCCGATTTTAACTCACGGTAGGCCTGAAGCCCCGTTCTGACCTTTATCAACATAACCCTCCCTACGGCGATCAGAAAGCCCAAGATAATACCGCCGCCAAAGGACAAAATGGCAAGCCGCTTTCTTTGCGGGCTGTATTTCATATAAGCCGGTACGGCCGGGTCGATGACTTCAAGGGCATAATCGTCTTTTGCCTGGGCCAGCATGTCAACGGCGGTTTGCGCTTCAATCAAACGATAAATCGCTTTCTGAATTTCTACGGATAGTGCTTTTTCCAAGCGTTTATGTAAATAAGCCATTTTTTTTTGGACGTCTTCAATGACTTTCTGTCGCATGTGCTGGTTAAAAAGCTTAACATATCGATTGGCCCACTGCGCGGTGATCACCGGATTCTTCCAGCGCATGCGGACTGCCATGATGCCGGTTTCCTCATTGACATTGACGAAACGGATACCCTTGTCGAACATATCAAAAGCCACGTTAATATCGGGCTTGAATCCGTTTTTCCATTTTTTCAGTTCCGGATCCCAGTTTTCTTCAAATAGATGTGGTAAAACGTTTTCTTCTCGCATAAATCGGGTTGTGAAGGTCCGAGATTTCAGGTTTGTCACAACATAATCTCGAAAGTGTTCCCGGGTTTGTTCAATGACAAAACCATGTTCAACAAGGGTCATCACTTCCGGTGCTCTCCGATTATCGGGTGAAACGCCGCCCGGGTCACCATGTTCGACCAGCACCAGCCGGTTAAAAGATTCGTACAAAACGGGCATCAGATAGGAAAGGCCGTAGCCCAGCACACCGCCTAAAATACCGAAAAGCACGATCCAATATTTGAACCGCAAAATGGATGCCAGGTATTCAAGCAGGTCAATCTCGTCATCCAGACCGTAAGGCAATTTTTTCTGAGAATTACTCATGATAGGATAGCTATTTCTATGTCTAGATGGATCCAATAAAAAACAGTGCCGCCGCGGATATGGATAATTTGTAAATCACGTCGATTATTGTCGTAGTTTTTTCAAATGTGGTGATACGGTCAACGTCCAGCGGCACGTAAACAGTGGCGCCCGACTTGAGCGGAATATTTTTTGGATCGGCAAACAGGCCGGGCTGATGCGCCGGAATGACTTCCCCGTTCGCTTGAACCACATAGGTATCATTTTTTCTCGCCAGCACCGTCGGCCCACCGCTCAATTTAACATAATCCTGACTGCCCGAGTGCTCAAGATAAAGATGAGAGGTTGGGTAATAAACTTCTCCCATGACGGTGATCTCATTGCGGATCTTCGAAACATACAGTTTGTCTCCGTCTTCCAATACGATATCTTTTTGCGCGTCACCTGCCATAGCACCTTCCAAGTCCACCACCACGCGGCCGACAGCCTTTACCTGCTCCAACTGTTCGATGACACGATTAACAAGATGTTTTTGTTCTCCTGCAGGCAGCTTGATGGCATTGTTGAAAGACGGCGACAACATGAGCTGAACCAAAAGGTCATCCAAATCCTGCTGAATGCGATCAAAGGCCTCCTGTTCCTTGACCCGGACCGACTCCCGTGTAAACACAGCTCCGAATACATACGCCTCATCTGTAAACCCGCCTGCCCGTCTAACTACATTGCTAAGGGTTTCGCCTCTTTTAATTGGATACTTACCGGGGAATACGACCTCTCCTTTTAACTCAACGACCATTTCATCACGCCACTGCGGTTTTTTGTGCAGGATTAAATGATCGTAAGAAATCAAATTCAGATCCGCTTTTTTATTTCCGAAAAGAATATCCTGCAAATCCACAAAAATGTGATTGGCAACACGCAATTCTCCTTTGATAAGTCGATATCGGGTCAACTCCGCACTGACGCCATAAGCATTTTCTTTTAAATTGCCGCCAGCCCTGATCAAATCGCTGATACGCATTTTCGGTACAAGAGGATATTGGCCGGGATTACGTATCCAACCCTGAACCGATACAACCGGTGCGGAATCTCCGAATTCGGTTTGCTTCTTCAACGTATCTATATCGTTCTGAATTATCTTCGCCCGTTCGGACTCAAAATCGAACACATAAATTTTGTCTTGCGGCTGTATCGTGGGATTTTTCTCTGAGTCGGGACCGGATAAGGCTGCTTCCAGGGTTACGGGAATTATACGGATTTTTTGCTTAGGTGGGATTTCCCGTCTAATCAGGGCATAACTGAGATCGGCACCCGGAAGTGGGCCGCCGGCGATTTTAAGAACATCCAAAATTCGTGCGTTTTTTTCCAGTGGGAACATGCCTTGGTAACGTACATGGCCACTAATGCTAAACACCATAGGGGATCTGTATGGAGAAACCTGCACTTCAAGCTCTCGCACCAAGCCCTGAAGGGTTTCGGCACGCTCCCTTGATAGGTTAAACACAATGACCTGATCCCGGGGATAGAGCACCGGGTCTTTGATGGATCCCCGGGTTTGAAAAATGGCAGAAAAATCCACATAGAGCACTTCGGTGTGCCGGTCAGTGCGGACTTCACGCCGGATCAGCGCAAAGTTAAAATCCGCATCGGGCAACAAGTCCAACGGAGACCTAATCAGTTCTGACAATCTCATACCCGAATGCCACTGGTAACCGCCGGGGCGTCGCACATGACCGCCTAACAGTACGACGTCATCCATTAGATCGGCAACCGGGAATATGCGGATTAGATCCCCGTCCTGAACCATTGAATTCGGTCCTGCTTTGCGGGCCGTCGCCCTTGCAATGTATTTTGGCGAAGGTGTGACAAAAATATTTTTTTTAATATCCGTTACAAAAGAATGCACTTCAGCTTTTTCTGCTGTATATTTCTTTTCCGCTGAAGTCGCCGACAGGTGATATCCGAGTGTTTTTACTTTTTGGGGTTCTTTGGCTCTTGCCGGTTTTGTTTTTCCTTCAGGCGAAGCTACAGGAATCCTGCCGAAATGTATCAGCAAGCCGTTATCGGTTGGAGAGGCCAAAAATTTGTCTAAATACGCCTTGCGCGTATCCACTACGAGTCGGACCTTGCCCGGATAACCCATATGGCGTATGCTTTTTACCCACGTTGACTTTACGTCAAGTTTTTGCTCCGTTTCAAAGGGACTGGTGACGTGGTAAATGTCAAAAACGATTCGGGCCGGGTTGCTAAGAGTAAATGATTTGAAATCTCCTATGGTCCCATTGGCTTTAACATTAACGACGACATTACTTTTAAGCACTGTTGCCGTCACCCCTCTTAGACTGGTTGCCGTCAGTAAACTTTTCGCAACTAGATCGGGTTCAGGCTTTATTTTAGCTAATTTTTTCAGATAGTTGGTATTGGTCGAAAGAGCAGATCCTTTGGAAAAGGGAATCTGAAGCCTTGTATCACCCGGTGTCGAGTCAAAAGGCGCTTCCGGGTCGTTTAAATCGAGGTCGATTAGCGTACGAAATTCACCTTTTTGAATTCGTTCAATGTGGGCTTCCTTTAAGGCGGCGGTGGGCAGGACCCCGCCGGACAGATCAATGACCTCTTTAACAGTTTTTTCATTTTTCAGTTCATAAATGGCGGGTCGTTGCACCTCGCCGCCGATTCCCACAGTAGGACCGATGGACGGAACAAATATCACGTCTCCGTGACGCAGTCTGTGATCCTTGCTGGTATCACCAAGAAGCAAAACATCATAGAAGTCAAAAACGGTGACGATCCTTCCCTTTCGTTTCAACTGAATACTTCTTAACGTCCCCGTCCGCTTAACACCACCGCTGACCAAAAGAGCGTTCATCAAAGTAGTCAGGCCGCTGACGGTATAGAAACCGGGGCGAACCACATCACCAAATATATAGATCTGGATGGATCGCAATTGCCCCATGGTCACGGACGCATTCGCACCGATAATTCGCTGTTCGAATCGGTTTATGAGTTTGTCCTTAACCTCGGAAAACGTCAAGCCGGCCACCTGAAGCGGTCCCAAATCCGGTATCAAAAGCCGGCCATCCCTTGTTACCACAAGGGTGTATTCAACATTCAACTTACCATAGAGTTGGATCACCAAAGTATCGCCGGGACCGATGATGTAATCCAAGGGAACCGGGATGTTAGTAACAGGAGCAAAAGTGGAAGGCGCTTCTGAAAACACGTCATAGCCGAATTGCTCCAGGGATTTCTGAATAATCTGCTTGTAAATTTTTTCTTCAAGGGTGGGAGCTTTTAATGCTTCGGCTATTTTCTTTTCAATCGCTGAGGACTCAGCTTCTTCTTCAGGCACTTCCTCTTCTGACGCTTTTATCTCTAAGGATACCTCCGGTTGTTTAAGAGGTTCGTCTTCACCTGAAGGCGCTGCTATCTGATACTGAATTCTTTGTTTAACAGGCGCAGTGTCGATAATCGGGAAAAGGTCCTGGGCCCATATTGTTTTCATTGAAAAAGCATTAAATGCCAGCAACAGAAAAACGACGCCCACTTTTCTGATAAGGCCGCATTCAACAATAGCCGATGTGAACCTTGCTGCGATCATATGAAATGCTATGAAGACACTCAAAGCATTTCCCGGCTTATTTCTATGAGTAATCGTGCTACCGGTTTGAAAAATCATAACTGACAAAAAGCCTCTTGACGATCATTTTTCCAACGGTTAACAAAATCATTCATAAATCGGAATCTCTGCCAATTCGAACCTGTACGACCTGAAGGGGCATGCTGCCGGTATTTTGCAACTCGACCTGACGATTTTCGGATATTTCCACTGAATCAGCCGTTTTCAATAAACGTTGCTGATTGTCAGAAATCAGAGCTGCCTGGCCTCCGGTCATTGAAATATGTTTGACGATGGGCCTTTGGGCCTTGATCCGGATAGATTTGCCGGGATAAACAACCAGTTTAGCAACCCGGTAATCATCATCTTTTTCCAACAAGGTAAAAGTACCCCATTCGTGATGGACGCTTCTGTGCCGCTGGTGTTCCCATCGACCCGTTTTTTTGATCTGCTGCACAAGAGATTTAACGTTTCGGCTGTTTTCCAGATCCGAAACAAAAATAGCGTCAGGGGTCTCGACGACAACCATATTTCTTAGACGATTCGTTGCAATCAGTCGGTCATGCCCCATAACAAAACAATCTTTGGTATCTTCGGCAATAATATCTCCTTCGAAAACATTGCCATTGTAATCTTTGGGAAGAAAATCGTAGAGCGATTTCCAGGAACCTATATCACTCCATCCAAAATCAGACGGCAAAACAGCGCCTTTTTGGGTTCGTTCCATGATGGCATAGTCAATGGAAATGTTCGGCAGCAATTCATAGCCCTTTTGTGTTTTCTCAGGGACGTCAAGATTGAGGCTCTGCATGGCGGACAAGATTTCAGGCTGATAATGGGCGAATTCCTCCAGCATTACAGAAGCCCTAAAGGTAAACATTCCGCTGTTCCAAAAATAATGTCCTGCTGCTAGATACTTCCGCGCAGTGTCTATATCCGGTTTCTCAACAAATCTTTTTACAGCAAAGGCGCCTTCTGATAGGGCTTCGGCACCTTCAATATAACCATAGCCGGTTTCCGGGTAATGGGGCTGGATGCCAAATGTGACCACATGTCCTTTTTTCGCCAGACGGACAGACGCCCGTATTTTGTCGTGAAACCCTTCTGTATCTTTGATCACATGATCAGCCGGAAATACGCAGAGAACGGCGTCCGCTTCCGTGGATAAAATTTTAAGAATACTTAGAAGAATTGCCGGGGCGGTATTACGGCCGCAGGGCTCGGAAAGAATTTTGCCATTCGGTTCAATTCCGATTTTCTCCATATGTCTGGCTATTTCATTAAAATGTTCTTGCCCGCAAACGACTCGAATCCGGTCCGCGTCGATAACCGGAGACAATCTTTTAATGGTAGATTGGATCAGGGAATCTTGACCAATAAATTTGACAAGCTGTTTGGGAGAAAGCTCCCTTGAAACCGGCCATAAGCGTGTTCCGGTACCGCCCGCCAACAGCACTGCATAGACAACCAAAGGGTTTTTATTCATGAGTATTGCTCTTTGATGGTGAATTCTAGATAAAATATTAAAATAAATATATATTTTTTATATGTTACACATCACTGTCTGTCAAGATCTATTCATTTTTCCCGATCATCTGAAAAACCATGGCAATCCCATTAAAGCCATCCTAGAACTAGGGCCGCAATTCCTGCAACCCAACAATATGGGGCGAATAAATACAGTCGACCCTTCTTAACCATGCGCAGCAGTAATATCAAGGCGAAATACCCTACAATGAACGATGTCGCTGAACCTAGTAGCACCGCTTTATTAACCTCAACCGGGTGATTAAACATACCATGGAGGCTTAATATGCCTGCACCTAAAATAGCCGGTATGGCTAAAAGAAAAGAATACTTGCTTGCCAATTCACGGCTCAATCCCAAAAATAGTGCTGCAGCAATAGTCGAACCGGATCTCGATATACCGGGCATAATGGCCATTCCTTGTACCAACCCGATAATTAGTGCGGTTCTTATTGAAAAGCATTCAAGCCCGCCGCCTTCTTGTTTAACCCGGCGTGTAGTCCATAGTAACAAACCGGTTATGATGAGCATAAAACCCACTACAAGAATAGATGAAAAAAATTGTTGGCCAACCTCATGAAACACAACGCCTAACAGCGCGGTAGGAAAGAATCCAAAAAAAATAAGCAGAAGCATTTTATATTCAGAATTTTCAAATATATGCTCAAAATGTGCATCTTTAACAAATATCGACCACAAAAGAAGTCTCAATGAGCGGAGAAGTTGCCGAACGTCTTTCCAAAATACAATGAGCACCGCCATTAAGGTTCCCAGGTGAACGCAGATATCAAAAAAAAGCTGCGGCTCATCCAATCCAAAAAGATGCTGAAAAATAATTAGGTGTCCGGTACTGCTTACAGGTAAAAACTCCGTTAGTCCTTGAACAATTCCAAGTATTAGCGCCTGAAAAGATTCCATAAGAGTGTCCTAAAATATTGAGTTAACCGACAAAGCGAAACCAATTGGTTCGTTCTCATTTCTGATGGCTGTTTATCAGTAATTAAATGACTCGGCATTTCTATCTCACCTGAGAGGGAAAACTGTTTCCCTTTTTTATTTAAGATTCGAACTTAACGCCCAAAAAAAATCTCCCAAACGTGCCGGCCGGGAAAAAGGTCAATCCCCAGTGAAACCTTTATGACATAGAGAAATAGAAACAGGGTCAGGAAAAGCGGCAAAATAAAAATTGTTAAAAATCCCAGACCCGCCGCCAGGTCCCAGCGCTTTCTGCGCTCTGTTTCCGCCCCCACGACAGCTTCGCGTCGATCCCGTCCCATTAAAAGAACAAAATAATATCTTACAAAAAAAAGCGGTATGGCGCCGCGAATATCGACGACATGCTTTTTTAGGGGCCGACTGGACCTGATTGCCTGAGTAATTTCAGATAATTGCCGGGGAGTCAGGGAGTGATAAACCGCCGGATCAATTTGACTTAGGACATGATGGCTGAAAGCATCAACGGAATCCTCTTTACTCATGTCGAGCGACTCCTTTCAATTGCCTGCTATGATCAGGGGTCACTTCAATCACGGCGGAAAGCACATTTTGTCAGGTACTTACCGCATATACCCCTTTAGTATCTCTTGCGGACACCTGATGGTGTCGAGACTTTACCCCCAATTCTTCATACCAGCAGGCGGTGTACGCGATACTGAATGATGCGAGGGTCAACCCAGGAGCAAATACCAGGCCCGGTTGCAGAATGAGGTTGATGAACAAAGACGTTTTCATGATAAGCAGCGCCCAAACCAGCGGATTGTGTTGTCCCTTGAGTTTTCGGAAAAACCAGTTGACCTTCAGCAGTCGAACGATAACATATATATTGAAAAATATGTACATCACAACGCCGACCAACCCGTATTTAAACGCTACGCCGATAATCCCCAAATCGGAAGGATAAAATTTGAGCCCAAAAATTTCCTGATAGGTTGTACTGTAGTAGCTGGCCTGCCCGAAGCCGAAAATCATATGCCCGGTAAAACTCTTCCAGGCGATCGTATAGCTTTTCATTCTGACGACAAATGACCAGTCGTTGGTAAAATGGCTGATGACCGCCTGCATCAGCACGGCAGCGGCAAGTGAAAATGCCAACAAACCAAGCGGTATTCCCATTATCAGCAAATGCGTTCGATTGGGGCGACTGAAAAAAAAAGGGTACATCATCAGGGCTAAAATAATGCTGCCCATGGCAGCCCGCGACATGTTGATGAACAAGACGTAACCGCAGAGGCTGAAAACAAGGAAAAATTCGGCTTTGATCCGAAAGGGGTTTCGTTGAAAAACGCGCATCGCCGAATAAAGCATGAGAATCAGAGTAACGTAAAGCGGGGCTTTAAGACGAAATCCGCGCCATTCATCATAGGTGATCAGCGTGTTGATGTTGTGACTTTTTGAAAAAAACGCGGTCTGCATATCGATACGGTTGAAATGAAACAGATAGTTAAACAGTAAAATGACCATGGATGCGATAAAAATCCGTTCAATGGTTTGAATGTCATATCCCAATCGGTAAATGAAATAAATTGCCGGGACGATCATCATCAACATAAAATAGCGTGACGCCAATATACTGGGAAGTATTATCGCCCCGGTATTCAAGGAAAAAATAACCGCATAGCCGACAAGGACAAATAGCACCAATAGCGGTGCTGCAAAAACCCACCAATTCCAGCGGATATTTTTAACCCCCAAGGCCGCGTGGATTGATGTATACGCATACAGAGCCAGCGCCACAGCGATTCCGAGCTCCTGAAGTCGGTTATTCATGAAATACAGGCCTCCCTGGAGCGCAGCAAAAAAATAGATGACCAGCGAAAATGAGACCAAAGATTTCATGGATAATTTAAACAAAACACTCCTTTTCAATTATCATTTTAACATAAATGTTGCCTTTTGACTTTGGCATGACCGGTGATTCTTTACGGTTTCAAATCCATAAGTTTATTCCTCCCATAAAGACGGCAAATGTCACGGAATAATTTTTTCCCTTTTACCCATCATGATGCGAAGAATAAGACCGGCCTTGTCCCATTGACCCCGCCGCATCCGGTTCAAGGCTTGCAAAAAAGTAGTGGTATAAACCATCGGCAGGGCTTCAGGATAAAATTTGCGCGTGAAGTCGATTTGGTTTCTGAAAGCATAGTAATCCGAAAATAGAGACGTCTTGCGCTTGTCGCTGGAGGAGCCGATGCTTCGGCCTTCCTTATGGTAAACCAGGGCATCGTCGGCGTAACAGAGCCTGTATTTATCTGAACCGCGGACACACCAATCATTCTCCTCATAATACAGGAAATAGCTTTCCTCCATTAACCCCACATCGTTTAGAAACGAATTTGGAATAAGCCACGAAGCTCCCACGATATAAGATATCTGTTTTTCATACTGGCCCGGATCAATGGTGTCATGAATCGATTTGTCGAGCCCCACATGCCTGGCCAATCCCGTCCATTTGTTGTACGCTGCGCCGCCCAGCACTTGAATAACTTCCGGTTCATCATAAAAGAGAATTCGGGAGCCGCACATGTTGGGGTCCGGTTGGTCGGCGCTGTAATCAACCATACGTTTTAAACACAAGGGATCTACGACCGTGTCATTGTTCAACAGCCAAATGTAATCGGCATCTCCACGGTTTAGAATGTATCGCAAACCCACGTTATTGCCGCCTGCAAACCCGAGATTATCGCCGGTTTGAATCAGGACGAGAGGAACCTGGTCATCTCTGCCGACATCTCCGGATTCGGCCTGCACTCGCGTATGTTCAATAAAATCTACTGGTTTCGGCACCGGAGGATGGCTAAATCCGGCCATAGGATGATTTTTGTCAATTTTGACAGTCTCCTGACCTTTGGCCCAGGAACAGATGTAATCCATCGAGTGGTCCTTCGAGGCATTATCACATACCACGACTTGATAAGGATCATAGTCGAGTCGAAAAGCGGATTCAAGGCATTCCAAGCTGTCTTTCCAGCCGTTCCAGTTTAATATCAGTACATAGACCTTCGGTTGCATTTGAGTAAATTCTCCTATCTGTAATCTTATCGGTAAACTGTGTAAGCATCGCCATTTACTGGGTGCTCGCTTCTGGACGAACGGCCTCTTTCAGTTTGCGGGCCCAGGATTCCCAGTTCATTTCTTCTTTTATAAAATGATAGCTGTTTTTCTGCAAAATGCTGTAAGCTTCCGGATCGCCGCCGGTTTTCCATGAATTCGCAGTCAAATCCCCTGGCGGCCGCCCGGCCTTCGACCGTCTTCATGCCGGCGGTCATCCAGTCCGGCAGTTGCGGAGACTTAATATTATTGTATGCCGGGTATACAATGGTTTTCATAATTCATATCCTGATTCGACATGCCGTCACAAGATATTTGCCGCCGCATCATGGCGAAAGCAATGATCGTCAGAACCGTGCAGCTCAACGAGACACGAATCAGCCAGGCGATAGCCGCCCCGAGAATGCCCATCTGGCTGACCAGCAGCCATAAATAGGTAAGATAGAGGGGCAGCTCGCACATATGAATGATGGCCGTGATTTTCGGTCTGCCGGCGGCCTGGATGAACGTATAAGACGGCTGAGCCATGGCACTGATCAATACACCGGCTGTCAGGATCTGGGCCACCCTAAAGGAGTTTGAGGCAAAATCGGACCCCAACCATAACGTCAAGCCTGGTTTGGCGAAGATAATGATCAGGATCGTCGGGGGAAGCATAAGCGCAAACAGCGCCAGCGTAGTCTTGCGGTAGAGCTTGCGGGCACGCATTTTGTCCTGTTGCAGCGCCTGACTCAAAGCCGGAAACATGACACCCATGATGGCGGTGGGCACGATGAACATTTTGGTCACCACCTCAAACGGCGTGGTGTAATAGGCTACTGCCTGCAAGGAAATCAGGGCGGAAACAATAAACCGATCCATGTATAACATGACCGGTGCAATCACGTTGCTGAACGTCATCCAGCCGCCGAATTGAAACAACGGCTTAATCAAGCTTCGGTCAATCTGAAAATGATCCTTTAAACCGGGAATCGCTTTCAGACAGGCTGTAAAGTAAATACTCCAGGCGATAATCCGGCCTGCCACCAGCACGGCAACAATTACCGGCAGACTGCTGGAAAAGAGCGTCACCAGTGCAGGCGCGATAAAGCTGTAAAGTCCCATCGGAATCCGGATGGCCGTTGTAATGGCAAATTTTTGATAAGCCTCCAGTACCCCGCGCAGTCCGGCAACGGTGACAACCAAAGGCAACGCTGCGGCCAGCAGGTACAGTGACCAGCGGGCTTCCGTTTGGAGTTCGGGGGGAATCCGGATCACCTTTTCGACCAACAGGGGTGTCAGCACAATCGCAAGGACCATGGCCATCAGCGCCAGTCCGGTCATTAGCAAGAGACCTGTCCAGACAAGAGGCGCAATCTCATCTTCTTTGTCGCCGCCGATGCGGCTGGCGGTCATCTGGGTCAGGGCCCGGCCGAGCCCCATGTCAAATAGACTGAAATACCCCACAATCATCAACGACAGGGTGATAAACCCGAAGCGGGTGACCCCAAGCTTTTCGATAAGAATCGGAATGCAAAAAATTGCCGCCAGCATGGGCGCGGCCTGCCCGAACAGGTTGAGGATCGAGTTAAGTACCAGCCGGCCTTTCAGTTTTTGAAACAGTGTTTTCACCTTTCGATCCTATTATTTTGTCTCGCCATGTTCAGCATTTTAAATCGCTTCATCATTGACGGATATCTTTGTTGCAGGCGTTCACAGGTTCAGATTCAACGTGAACCCTAAGCCTAAGCCTAAAAAACCGTGAAGGGTTACGGTTTGTTTTTCTCATTTCTTTCGAATTGCGCATCTAGAATGTGCTTCATATCAGCAAAAAGCTTTTTCCAGGTGTATTGCTCTGCGACCAGTTTCCGGGACTCTTGCCTCAAGTGTTGCCAAATTTGGGTGTCTGTCAGCAATCGCTGGATGGATTGAACCATATCCTCGGGGGTATCCGCCAGTGCCAGATGATGCATGTGCCGGGCCGCAAGTCCCTCGGTGCCGACCGAAGTGGTGACGACTGGTATCCCCCGGTACATGGCATTCAATACCTTGACCTTAATTCCGCTGCCGAATCTCAGCGGTGCGATAAAAACACGACTGCGTTTGAAATAGGCTTCCGGGTCTTCCACAAAACCGGTAAAGACAATGTCCGGATCAGCTTCGGCGGCATCCAATAGACGCTTGTCGGGATTTTTCCCGATCACATAGAGTTTTAAATCCGAGTGCCTGGTTTTCAACTCCGGCCATATCTGATCCATAAACCACAACAGGCCGTCGACATTGGCTTCCCAGTTGAGGGTGCCCAGGTACATCAGGGCTTTTTCAGTATCTTCGAAACGCAGATCGGGAAGATCCAGCTGGGTATCATCTCCCAAATGATAGGTCTCATGGCATTTTTCCCGGTCCACCCCGATCTTAACGAGATTTTCGATATCGTTGGGCGCGGCCAGCACCAGGTCGGCCCGGCCGCAGGCCGCGGCTTCCCATCGCTTCACGCGTTGGGCTTCAAGATAACTCACTAGCCGTTTGAAGGGGTTTTGGCCTGCTTTTGCATAACGCTCCCACATGACATAATAGGCGTTGTGTTCGTGTAAAACGACCAACCCTCGGTAGGTTTCGGGCACATATTGGAAAACCTCATAATGATCCACGAAAATCATGTCGTAATCGAAGGCTTTTTTATCGACAATTTCCGCAAAGCGCCGGGAATATGTCCGGTAGGGATTGAGCGGCATGCGTTTTAGATAGCTTTTTACCAGGTTGGACGCGCTGCGTGGGACCTTGACGGGCACGTTGAAGAACTCTCGCAGGTTGGATCGGATTTCAAAATCCTCCAGGTAATCTTCGTCATTGCCCTTTAGGATACAGCCGACGGTCAGATCGTAATGATCTCGTAAAAACCCAACAAGATTCCAACTCTTGATTCGGCCGCCGCTAAATGGCGGATAAGGTAATTCCGGAGTAAGAAACAGGATGGATTTCAAGAGGCCTCCTTTAACCCAAGGGCTTTTTTCATTTGCTTCATACTTTCCTGCGATACTGATACGAAATGGTTTTTCCTGCGAAACATTTTATCTTCGGGCACATTGAGCGCGCCCCGGACCGCCATGCTCAAATCATCATAGGCAATGCAGTGATTGAGCTCGGGCACGGCCCACGTTCTCAGGTAGGCTTCCAGCTTGGGTACCTTGTCCGTCAACCCTATGTATGGAACGGAAAACGACATCGCGGTGATGTTGCCGTGAAGACTGGTTCCGGCAAAAACCCGGGCATTGGCAATCAAGGCCATGATATCATAAATGTTGGCCTCCGAATGGATTTCCACCGCGACATCCAGCATTGTGTTAATCTGTCCCAGAGGAATTTGGTCCTCATGACCCGAAGCCGTGCCGATGGGCAGCAACACGATGCCCAGGTCATGATTTTTTGAAACCTGGCGCAACTGCTGAACTATCACCGGAATATGATCTCGGGCATGATCATCGCTGGCCTGAAAACAGAAATATCCACCTGAAAAACGGCCCATAATCCTGTCTGCTTCCTTCGAAACCATTTTCATTAGCCTCTCTTTTGGAAAAAGGGCAGACATCTGCACGGCCGAGTCAGGCGCAAGATCAGCATCGATTCCGGAGACTTCTTTTATAAGCGAGATGGACTCACTGTCTCTGAGGGAAACATAGGAGGCCTGTTTCAATTTTTTCCCGACCATGGCCTGGATCTCTGAATCAAAAGATTTAAGACTCGAGCCTCCAACAGCATTATAGGCCACCAGCACGTTCGCCGGAAAATCCTGCGGGGTGATCA
>Ga0316192_10001037_pt1 | contig 20460 bp, 10 predicted proteins | sample MerIslwburrow_MG_FD_204931 | JGI IMG/M metagenome (GOLD analysis project Ga0316192, IMG submission 204931) | Coastal sediment microbial communities from Maine, United States - Merrow Island worm burrow | ecosystem: Environmental > Aquatic > Marine > Coastal > Sediment | place: USA: Maine...
GTGGACGAAGGGGCCGGCCGCGAGCAGTACGGCTGATACCCGCTCGAGAGCAGTTCGGAGAGAGCCGGGGTCCTGCAGGTCGACGACCTTCGCCTCGAATCCGAGCTCGTCGGCCAGCTTCTCGAGCGGCTCCCGCCGCCTGCCTGCCAGAATGGGCGCATCTCCCCGTCGAGCGGCTTCCCGGGCGATCAGTTCGCCGGTGTAGCCATAGGCGCCGTAGAGTAGCCAGGAGGTCGAAGGCATGGATTCCGAATTGTGCGTCTAGACAGATTGAAAGAGCCAACGCTACAACGAGGCGTAGCCGCCATCTCAGAGGATTTCGAGCCTTGCTGGACCGTCCACGACTTCACCGACCAGCGCTGCATTGTGTCCGGTATCGAGGAGTGCCTGGAGCAGGGGTTCTACCTGGATGGGCGCAGTAGCGAGGAGCAGACCACCGGAGGTCTGTGGATCGAACAGAACTTCTCGCTCGTGCTTTTTGAGTCTCGCCGTGATTTCGAGCTCGCTTTCTACGTTGCGCTCGTTGGCAGCGGTCGAGAGGGTGGAGACCCCCTTCTTCACCATGCGGTAGAAGCTCTCGTAGACCGGCAGATTCGCGAAGTTCAATTGAATTCCGACTCTCGAACCCCGCGCGATCTCCATCGTGTGGCCGGCGATCCCGAAGCCGGTGATGTCGGTAGCCGCCTCGACGCCATGTTGCAGGGCAAGCTGAGCCGCGGCGCGGTTGAGGCTCTCCATTTCAACCAGGGCCGGTTCGAGCCCGGCGGCATCCAACTTGCCGGCCTTGAAGGCGTTGATCAGCACACCGGTGCCCAGAGGCTTGGTGAGGATCAACTGGTTGCCCGGTCTGGCGTTCGCGTTGGTGAGGAGATGCTCGGGATCGGCCTTTCCCGTGACCGATAGACCGAACTTGAGCTCGTCGTCTTCGACGGAGTGCCCGCCGAGGAGCACGGCTCCCGCCTCGGCGATCGCCTCGGCAGCGCCCTGCAGGATCTCGCCATAGACGCCGTCCGGGACCCCTTTGGCGGGGAAGCAGCAGATGTTGAGGGCAAACAGTGCCTCTCCCCCCATGGCGAAGACATCCGAGAGAGAGTTTGCGGCCGCTATCTTGCCGTAGCGGAAGGGTTCGTCGCATACCGGTGTGATGAAGTCGAGGGTCGCCACCAGGGCATCGTCCCCTAGGAGATACACTCCTGCGTCATCAGCCGTTTCCGGGCCGACCAGGATCTTCGGATCGCCACCCGCCACTCGCATCAGTGGCGCGACCATTGCGTGCAGGTCCCCCGGACCTATCTTGGCCGCTCACCCACCGGTAGTGGCGCAGTCGGTCAGCCGAAACTTGCGTCGAAACAGCGCCATGGCAAGCAGAATCTTAGCCGATTCGGGCGGATCCGGCCGGCAAGCGGAACCCGTGATAGGTGGGCCGACACCTCGCGAGTAGAATGCAACCGATGAAAGTCGAATCGGCGGTCGACTCTTCAACGCGTGCTCTGCCCTTACTGATTCGGGGTGGGACGGTTCTCACCCTCGACGAAAGGGCGTCTGTGCTGCCGGATACGGACCTGCTGCTGGCCGAGGGTCGCATTCAGGAGATGGGCAGCCATGTCGTGCCTCCTGCTGGCTGTTCGATCCTCGATGTCGGTGGCTGTCTGGTGCTTCCCGGGTTGATCCAGGGCCACATCCATCTTGGGCAGACCTTCTTCCGGGGTCTGGCCGAGGGGCGAACGCTGCTTTCTTGGCTCAGGGAGCGCATCTGGCCCCTGGAAGCGGCGCACGACGACGAAAGTGCTTACTGGTGTGCGTTGCTGGGGGCAACGGAGTGCCTTCTGTCGGGTACCACCACGGTGCAGGACATCGGGCTCGGACCCGGGGCCCCCGGACTGCTTGCGGCCATTCGGGAGTCGGGCCTGCGCGGTCTGGCCGGCATCTGCCTCATGGACAGCGGTGAAGGCATGCCTGCGACCTTGGCTGGCGACACTGACACCGTGCTGGCCGAGACAGTGTCTCTGGGGGAGAAGGTCGAAGGCTGGACGGGCGGTCGGGTTGCCTATCTCCTCAACCCGCGGTTCATTCTGAGCTGCTCTGATGAGCTGTGGAGTGGGATTCGACAAGTGGCGAGCGTCAAGGGCTGGCCGATTCACACGCATGCCCTGGAGCAGAAGGAGGAGTCCCAGGCCGTCATGCGGCTGAAGGGTGGCTTGGACGAGATCGCCTATTTCGACGAAAAGGGCATCCTGGACTCCGACTTGAGAATCGCCCATGGTGTCCAACTCGAGGCTCGTCATCTCGAACGGGTCTCCAGGGAGGCCTTCAGTGTCGTGCATTGCCCCAGTGCCAACCTGAAGCTGGGCTCAGGTATCGCCGATGTCGTGGGTATCCGTGCGGCTGGCATTCCGGTCGGCATCGGTGCCGACGGGGCGCCCTGCAACAACGACCTCGATGTGATGGAGGAGGTGCGGTTGGCAGCTCTGCTGCAGCAGGTCGGTCACGGCCCGGCGTCGTTCACCGGGCTCGAAGCTCTGCGACTGGCGACGAGTGAGGGGGCGGAAGCGATCGGTCTCGGTGAGGACGTCGGCAGTCTCGAAGTCGGCAAAGCGGCGGATCTACTCGTTCTGAGCACCGACCGACCGGAATGGCTGGCCTCCTCTGCAGTCGATCTGCACGACCTCGTGGCGTTCGGCGCCTCTCGAGCCTCCGTGCGCCACGTGGTCGTCGGTGGCGAGATCCTCGTGGAGAACGGGCGGCTCACCCGTTTGAATCTGGAAGAGATTCGACAGGAGGCGTCCCGTTGCCTGGAAGAGCTTCTTCAGCGAGCTCGCTTCTAGTCCTCTGCGCCCTGCCCGTCGCCGCCTCACAGTAGACGAGGCAAGGCAGGCCGAGAATCAAAACCAGCAGATAGTGGATTCCCCGGTACAAGAGCACTCCGGCGGTTGCTTCGACGCCATCGACTCCCCATGAGACGTAGAGGCCGATCATGGCGGCCTCGGTCGTGGCTGCGCCGCCTGGTGTGCCGGTGAGCAGGCCAGCCGCCAGGCCCAGGGCGATTGTGGAAATGACGGCCGCTAGCCGCACTGGGCTGCCGAGGCTCTCGAAGATCAGCCACTGGGCCGCTACATTCAGCGAGAAGATCAGGCTGCCTGTCGCTGCCATGCGAGCTTGCAGTGGAACATCGGAGAAGCTCTGGCGGAGGATTCTGAAGAGCTCTCGGCCGCCGGCGAATAGCGGACCGAGCCGCTTGCCCTTTCTCTCCGCTTTCAGCCCGACCAAGGTAGCGAGAGGTCGAGCATTGTTAGACTTGGCTGTCTGCCGCCAGATCGCCAGCGTGGCAACGACCAGTACCAGACCCAGGCCGAGTCCGATTGCAAGGCTCTCGAGTCCGGACCATGCGGCAACTGCAATCAGGGAAAGCCAGGTGACAGAACCGAGAACGACCTGTTGAGAGATCTGATCGACGAGGACGGTGGCGTAGATCTGCGAGAAGGGCTCGCCGAGCTGCCGGCTTACGCAGCGCGCACGAAGAACTCCCCCAAAGAGTCGAGCTGTGGGCGTCAGGTGATTGACCAGTACGGCGGCGAGCTGCGACGCCTGGCCGAGGATCCAGGGGGGGCGAAAGCCGGCTGCCCCGAGAGCCAGGGACCAACGAAGGTAGAGGAGGAAGAACCTTCCGATCAGAGCTACCGCGGCTGCAGTGAGCCAAGCAACTCTGGCACCTTTCAGCCTCAGCCAGAGGTTTCTCCAGCCGATCTGTTCGAGGAGTCTCCAGGCCAGGACGAGGATCGCGGCCAGTGCCACCAGTTGCGCGGCTCTGAGCAGCCAGCGGCTCAGCGGGACCCGGCCTCGGATCAGGGGTGCCGGCGGACCGGATGGCGCTGAGGGTGAGTCGACCATCTTCCGGTCACCCTATCGCGGTGGCGAAAATCTGGTACATTCCCGCGGTCATGAGGTTCCTTCGAATGCTCTCAAAGTTGCGACATGTGCTTTGTCTTGTCGTCCTACTTCTACCGGCACTTGCGGTAGCTGATCGTGATCAGCAGCCCCACATCCTCGTGATCTCGGTGGACACCTTGCGGGCCGATCGCATGGGGAGCTACGGTTACTCACGCAAGACCTCACCTCATATCGATGGTCTTCTGGCCAGGGGGGCTCGATTCGCCGATGCTCGCACCGTTGAGCCCTTGACCGCTCCCGCCCTGGCCTCGATGCTGACCTCCTTGCTGCCGCACGAGCACGGCTCGACCCGCAACGGTCTTCGAGTCCGACCAGAGCTGCCATCGCTGCCAAAGGTCCTGAGGCGCCACGGTTACAAGACCGGCGCTTTTGTCGGCAGCTGGACCCTGCGAGAGAAGCTCTGGGCGATGGCAGCTCATTTCGATCACTTCGAAGAGGTGCTGAACAAAGCCCGGTGGCTCGGCATGGTCAAACGGGAGGCTACGGCCGAAGACCTCAACGAAGCGGCGCTCGACTGGTTTTCAGAGCAGATCGAGGGTGGACCCTCGCGCCCTGTCTTCCTTTGGGTGCACTACGTCGAGCCCCACGCTCCATACGTGCTGCAACGGGACTTCACGAACCAGATTGGTGCGCCGCCCGACGACAACAACTACTCTGACAGCAACAAGTATGACTCGGAGATCGCCTATGTGGACTTTCAGATCTCGAAGCTGCTGAAAGCTGTGGGGGATCTGGCGCCGAAAGAAGACACCCTGGTCGTCTTCGTTTCCGACCACGGCGAGAGTCTGGGCGAGCATGGCTATTGGGGCCACGGCCGGCATCTCTACGAACCCACGCTCCATATCCCCATGGGAATCACCTGGCCCGGGCACGTCGAGCCCAGAGTCGTCGAGGCGCCGGCACTAATCATCGATCTGGCGCCGACGCTGGTCGGTCTGCTTGGCATCGAAGTGCCAGATTTCTTCCAGGGCATGGACTGGTCGAAGGTCTTTGCCGGTGCCGCGCGCGAGCCGCATGACCGGGTAACCCTCTATCAAGCCCACCGTGGTTCGGTGGGTGCCAAGGAGGACCAGACCAAGGTCCGTGAGAAGGGCCTGCTGGAGGTGGCGCGATTGGAGGATGGCAAGAAAGAGATCCTCCGCGTCACCAACGGTCGCCGTCGAGTCTTCGACCTCGTGAGCGATCCGGCAGAGCTGGAGAGCCTCGTCCTGGAACAGTCGGAAGTGTCCGCCGACCTCCAGATCTGGTTGGATCGAGTAAGGGCCGCGCTCATTCTGGCCGATGAGCTGCCGCCTCCATCGCTGAGCGACGAAGATATGGACGCGCTCCGGGCACTCGGATACCTCGAGTAGTTCGCGCTACAGGCTCTAGGCGTAGCTTCTCCTCGATCCGGCAGGGAGATCGAGAGAGTCTCGCCTTGAGGTTCTTCGAGAATCAGGCGGGTTCTTCAGGGAATGGGATGGAGGATCCCAGGGGGTTCTTGCAGCGGCAGGGAGGATAGCCTCCTGGAGTCGCCCGGCCGAATCCCTAGGTACCCATTCGCTGGCCCGTGAGACTCGATTCGAGTCTTTCTCTGTCGAGCCGAGGAGTGGCCTAGCGCCCTCGCCAGATCTTCCAGCGATCGACCACCTGATCACCGCGCACTACCACGTACTCGTCGAAACAGGCCACTGTCAGACAGGAGTGAACAGGTAGGACTTGAACCCGTGTACCGACGGCCAATGCGCTGTCGAGGATACCGTGCTCTTGTGAGAGAGACCGAGCTCGAGCGGTTCGGGTCGGTGACTGCGGAGGAAATGTTTCGAGAATCTCGCCGAACTCGGACGTGCCGTCGTCACTCTGCAGGCTGTCCTTCGACAACGACAGGGCTCCCGCGTCGATGACGCAGTGTCCGGCTCCCGGCTGGGAAGAGACGACACTGGCGAGAACGGTCACCGCGCAATCGTCGATACTGCAGGACCCCAGTTTCGCCTGCATCTGGTCATAGAAGACGTAGTTCCCAGGTCGCATCTCGTCAACTCCCGCCAGATCTTCCACCACTGACATCGTCGGAGTGGAGCCCACCGAGACCGCCGGAACCTCAACCCCCGAGTCTCGCAGGGACACGGCAAGCTTCACCAGGGACGAGCGCTCCTGCTCAGCCACTGCCGCCAGCTCACCTCGGGAGTCGGTGCCGTAGGCATGCCCGGCGTGGGTCAAGAGCCCACTGAATTGGAGAGTCGAGGAACCGTCGAGCTTGTGGGCAAGCTCTTGCGCAAGGGGACCTTCGGGGTCGACCCCGGCCCGGTGGTAACCGCAGTCGACTTTCATCCAGACTCGAAACGGATGGCGGGATGCCTCGAGCACCGCCAGGGCCTCCATCGAGTCGAGCACCAATCCCAGATCGGCTCCACGGGCTATCTCTATGGCCTCGTCGAGTCGGTTCAGGACAACGGGGAAGGCCCAAGTCAGATCGTCGAACCCATGCTCGGCGAAGACTCTGGCCTCGTAGAGGGTGGAAACGGTGATGCCTGAGCACCCCAGATCGCGCTGCATTCGTGCGATCTCCAGGCACTTGTGCGTCTTGATGTGGGGGCGGAGCCCGACGCCGAGCGACTTCGCTCGATCACCCATTCGGCGGAGATTTCGCTCCAGACGGTCCAGATCCAGGATCAGTGCCGGTGTGGGAATCTCGTGGAGAGCGGTCATGGCCGGGTGTACCTCCTATCTGCCCACAGGAACCAGAGCTCGGTGTCGGGCCGCCTCTCCAGCTTCATCGCTCGCTGCACCGCGGCCGCATAGAGATCCTCTTGCGAAGCATAGACTCTTGCTCGTGCCGCCAGATCCTGGTCGGACTCGACCCAATCGGTCTTGAAGTCGACGATGACCGGCCGTGCGGTCTCAGGGCAACGATAGAGCAGATCGATGGCGCCGGAATAGAAACTGACCGGACCTTCATCCCCACCCGGCGGTGCCAGCAGTACGGGAATCTCGCGGCCCAGTACGGTCTCTCGGAGCTCGATGAACCGCTTCAGGAGTTCTCCACTACCGATTCGCTCGAGCAGGCTCGTCGCCCTCTCGGTCGCAGCGGACAGCTCGTCCTCCGGGACCAGGGTACTCAACCCTGCCAGCAGGGTCTTCTGTTGCTTTTGCCACTCATCCCCGGGTTGCTCATCCAGGTCCCACGTCTCGAACAGGCGATGGATCAGCTCACCGACCGCGCGCGCTCCGTGGCGGCGGCTCGACCCGACCCTGGACTCGCTTCCCTCGTCCAGTAGCCGTTCGAGTCGAGCCCCGGCATCGGCAGACATGGACTCCTGGAGGGGTCGGGCCATCCGATGGCCCGCCACCAGCGTGTGCTCGGAAAGCGCCTGCGAGTCGCTCTGGGCCAGTTCGAGTGGGATCGACTTGGAGACCTTTTCTTCCGCTCCGACTGTCTCGCCGTTAATCTTGCCGAGATCTGGAAACCGCCACCGTGCGAATCCAGTGTCCTGGAAGGTCTCGCCGTCCTCGATGCAGTCTCCCAGGAGTCGGCCCGGTGAGGCCGGGAGATCGATCCGATGCCGCAAGAGATCCAAGTAGGTTGTCGCCTGCTCGGGCGGCAGCGATGGCAGCTCCTCGGGCCAATTCCCGGCCACTACGAGCCGATCCTCGGCCCGGGTCAGTGCCACGTAGAGCGTGCGCACGAGTTCGGCTGATTCGACCCTTCGTCGATGCTCATCAACCTGTCGAAATCCGAGCGTGGGATTGCCGAACAGAACGTAGTCCGCCGGCTCACCTGGTATCCATCGCGGGTCCAGGTCGATGGCATGGCGGCGCTTCGGTGGCGGCGAGGCGTGCGCCTGAGCCAGGTAGACATGACGAAACTGGAGGCCCTTCGCCCCGTGAATGGTCATGACCTGGACTGCATCCACTACCGCGTCCTCGGGCAGCGCTTCCTTTTCTTCCTCGGCCTCTGTGATTCCCCGCCGCAGCGTCCTCAGGATTGCCTGGATATCGCCACCACGCTCCTCGAGGGCGACCTCCAACTGACGAAAGAACCTCTCGAGGTTGGCTAGCCGATAGTGGCCGAGATAACGAGCCGCTTCGGTTACATCGAAGAGCAGCCGCCGCCGCAGAAGCTCCACGAACCGGTCCGGGGGGTCCTGGCGGAAGGACTGACGCAGCAGGGCCAGGCCGGCGACGGCCTCCTGGACACTGACTTGCCAGTCTTCGATGCTCTTGATCCCAGGTATGGTGTCGTCGAGCTCGTGAGCCACCTTCTCGACTAGCCCTAGAGCCTGATCGAGCCCGGAATCCGCGGGCCCTGTCAGCTCGGTGAGCAGAGCCGGGAAATCCGAGCCCCAGAGGCGGAGAAGCGCGGCGTCAGGAAGTCCTGCGGTAGCCGAGCGCAGAAACGCCACGAGAGCCACGTGATCGACCGGATGAATGATGGCTCGTATCAGAGCCGATGCCTCGATGATCTCGCGGCGGCGGTAGTACTGCTTGCTGCTGCCCACGACGAAGGGTAGGCCATGCTTCCGAAAAGCATCGAGATAGGTCTCCAGGTGTGTGGTGGCGCGCAGCAGGAGACCGAAATCATTCCACGCCGCGTCGGTCTCATCGCGCAGACGGCGAATGTCTCGGGCTATGGCGGTAGCTTCACATTCGGCCACCTCGTCGACTTTGGAGCCGGGCAGGGGAGTGGAGGAATCATCGCTTCTGGGCCATGAGATCCAGTACTCGATGGCCGCGTGGTGGCTCGCGGGGTTAGAGAAGAAATCGACCGCGTCTCGATGCGCGAGGAGGGGCTCGAAGTCGGGCTGCAGGCCTCTGCGGTAGGCCATGATGGGTTGAAATGCCCTCTCGACCTCCTCCAGAACAGCCGGCGTCGAGCGGAAATTGACGGTCAGATGGTAGATTTCCGCCCTTTCCTCCTCGGCCCGCTCGACGAACGCGTCGAAGGAGGTCAGGTCGGCGTTGCGCCACCCGTAGATCGATTGCTTCGGATCCCCGACGACGAACAGCCCGGGTCGCTTTCCAGCCTCTCCCTCCAAGGCCAATTGGCGAACGATCTCGCTCTGCAGCCGGTCGGTGTCCTGAAACTCGTCCACCAGAAGCTGGCGGAGCCGGCCTCGCTCTCTCGCCAGCGCCAGAGGACTTTCCTGTAGGAGGCGATACGCACCGGCGAGGAGCGACTGGAAGGTAGCGATGCCGCTAGCTCGGAGCTCGGATTCCAATTGGGCCAGCAGCGGTTGCAGGCTCCTGCGTGCCAGATCGAAGAGCAGCGGGTCGATCTGCAGAAGGTGGCTCACCAGTGCGTGGAGCTCGAGGGCCGCCTGGGGCAGGGGCTCCAGCAGCGTCCCTAGTGCCTCTCCTTCCGACTGGTTGAACCTCCCCAAGCTCCACTCATGGAGCCGCTTCATGAGGTTGTCGGCCCATTCTTCAGCGAGCGTGGACAGAAGGCTCGCCAGAGTAGCGAGGTCGGTCTCCTCCGCAGCCGCCGCGGCGTCCCAGGTGCGATCCACGGCGTCGACGACTGTGAGGGCGATCTTCGAGCGCTTCTGGGATCGTAGGGCGTCGCTTCCGATATCCCGGAATCGAGCGCAGGCGGCGATCAGGTCGCTGCGGACCCGGCTCACCGCGGTGGGATCGAACGGATTGCTTTCGAGGGCGGTAGCGGTCAGGCCTCGGCTGGCAAGCTCGTAGAGGGCGTCTGCGACCTGCTGCGGGCCTTGACCGAGGGTAGCCAACCGCGACAATGGTTCGTCGGGTGAGGCGGAAAAGGCCCTCTTGGAGGCGGATTCCACCAGTCGATGGCAGGTCTCTCGCAGTAGACGGCCGTCTGCATCGACCTGCAGATCGGTGGCCAGCCTGGCCTCCAGCGAGTAGGTCGTGAGAAGGGTTCGGCAGTAGGAGTGGATCGTCCGGATCGTCAAGTGGTCGAGCGCGCCGATGAGGGCCCGGGCGCGACGCTCGAGGGCCTCGGCGGCAGGCTGCAGCGGTAGCCACTCCGGCCGAAACCACACAAGCTCGGTGATACCGCCACCGGCGATCTGGGCAAGAGTCTCGGCGACGCGATTGGCCATTTCGGCGGCTGCGGCCTCGGTAAAGGTGATAGCTACCACGCCCTCCAGAACCCTGCGAGCCACGGCCGTATCGCTGGCAGAGCCCTGGTTGCCCGATTTGGTTTCGAGCTCCTCGATCGCCCGCAGCGCTTCCTCCCAACCCGGGCTCAGACACCAGGAGAGGACGCGCGAGACGAGGATCGTGGTCTTGCCGGTACCGGCGCCTGCCACCACCACCAGGGGGCGATCGAACACCGAGTGAGCTGCTTTGCGTGCCTCTTCGTCGCGTTGTTTCCAGTCACTCGGCAGCATCAGGACCTCCGGCCTCCAATCGGGCGATCTCGTCCAGCTCGGTGAGTCGCTTCGAGTCCAGCAGCCAGACTCCGATGCCGGCGTTCGCGGCGCTGACGTCTCGGTCGCGTGCGCCGATGTAGGTCTCCAGATGCTTCGCCATCCAGGATCGCAGTCGTCCTCTGGCGCCCGAGTCGAAACGCAGGCAAGCCTCTGCTACCTGGCAGAAGTCGCAGCGCCTCGGCGCCTTGTCCCTGTCGGCCTTGACAAGTCGCGGGAGGAAGGATCCCTGTCGCCAGGCTGTAATGAGAGTCGAGCTAGCCCTGTGGAAGGCGAGTTGCGCCTCCTCGTTGCTGTTGTCGATGCCGATGTCGCGGGCAGAGTCGGGTCCTTCGATGCCGGGCTTGAGGAAGAGATATCTACCGCTCGCGCCTCGGGATCGTGCCGCTTGAGCATAGGCAATGGCCTGGAGCGACTTGCCGGCGCGAATCCTCTTGATCAGATTCTTCTGGCGCGTCGAAGCGTTGGTGGCAGTGCTGATCTTGTTCTTGCCTGTCTTGTAATCCACGAGCTTCTCGCCGTCGTGGTCGATATCGAATCGATCCGCCTGGAAGTAGAGATTTTGCTCCGTGCCGTCCTCCAGGTGCAGTGCCAGACTGCCTTCAACCTCGACCGCTGCAACCGACATCCCGGTTCCCGAATCCCACTCCAACCGGCGGGCTTGCTCGAGATAGGGGCGGGTGACTCGCGCGAGCATCCTGGGAAAGCCTCGCATTCCGATCCCGTGTCTGCGTGCCACGAGCTCGGCCTGCCGGTCCAGCAGCTTGTCGAGCTGTCGATCGGTCGGCCAGGTGACGGTGTGCGGAGACAGCGTGCGTGCCGCCTCGAGGTCGGCGGCCCTCGTTGGCAGTTGAGAGGCAACCAGGCGCTCGAGGCATCGGTGGACAAGGTCTCCCACGAGATCCGGACTGATTCCTGGCAGGATTTCCAAGGGATCTGGCAGGGCCTCGAGTCGAAGGAGCCGCACGAGAAACGTCTGCCAGGAGCAGGCCGAGAGGCTCTCTAGGGCGGTGACGTAAAGGTGCCTCCCGATACGCAGATCCTGGCTGTCTGGGATCGGTCCGACGAAGCCGAAGAAGGGCCCCAGCCTGCCAAACGTGCTCTCTCCTTCGCCATCCCCTCGGATCGGGTCCATCTCTCCGAGAAGTCGGATTCGAGCTTGCGCCAACCGCTCAGGGGTGGATATCGGTGGCATCTGTTCGGATGAGTCGATGAATTTCCAATCCAGGGAGGTCTTGGCGCTTTCGCCGATCGCCGTGGAGAGGAAAGCTCCGAGCTCCCCTCGAGTTCCCCACATAGCGGCGTTGACAGCGTGTTCGTAGGCCAGGCGGGGCGCTCGCGTAGCGTCCGGCGCGGACCTGCGGGTGAGAGTGAAGAGGGGTTGGACAGTGGGCGGCTCCCGCCAGTCCTCGTGGTGCATCGCCGCGCCGGACCAGCGCATTCTCTCGACTAGCGGCGAAACACTGAGCGGGTGTCCGTCGTCATCCACTCCCTGCCAGGAGAGGGTCACTGATGGGCTGGAGGCAAGGAGCTGGGCGAAAAGAAAGCGCTCCTCGGCGAAGCCTGACAGCTTTCGGGCGAGGTCGGGCAGGACTCCGTAGCCCTCTCTGCCCAGCAGCTGGCGCAGGGAGTCCGGAAGCAGCGGGTCCTCACGGACCGGGCGTGGAAAGACACCCCGGTTCAGTCCGGCGACGAAGAGATGTTCGAAAGTGCGTCCACGGGCTTCGGTCACGTCGAGGACCTGGACTCCACCGCCGCTGCCGCCCAATGAGTCGCGGCCGATCTCCGACCATGCCGCCTCCAGCCACCGCACCAGCTCATCGAAGGTCAAGGGCAGGGCGGCGCGGGTCTGCTCGCGGAGCCGGTCGGTCGATTGGGTCAGGCGAAGCGTGAGCTCTCCCCCGGCCGGCCATTGGAGATCGTCCAGGAGGAAACCTCTCAACTGTTCGATGTGGTGCTCCAGGAGCTGCACCTTTTGCCAGCTGTCGAGGCGCTCGCAGAGTCGTCGGGCCGCTTCGCGAGCTCGGACCAGGTCGATCCCCGGGATCCTGCGGCGTTCGAGACTCCGACCTGAAGGATCCTCACCGACCTCGTGGGCGGCGAGCCCGCCGTGCACCGGCAAAGGGAAGCTCGCGTCCGCTGTGTCCGGGGCTAGCTCGAGATCGGTCGCTTCCTCCAGCCTCCCGGCGCCGAAGCCGTAGAGGGCCAACCGCAGATCGAAGCTGGATTTCTCGGTCCATTCCAGGCTGGCGTCGAGCCAGCGCTCGACCGGGGCCAGTCGCCCCTGTTTGAGCAGGTCCAGTACAGCTCCCACCTGCCTTCCGGTCTCGGTCCGGGGCCCGACTGCGCCGATGCCGGAGAACGGGATTCCCATACGCCAGAAGTGGGTGCGCAGGACCGAGACATAAGAGTCGAGTTGCCGGGCGACCACGCCGATGCTCTCTGGCCTGGCCCCGCCGTCGAGCAGAAGGCGGATCCGATCGGCGATGTGACGGATCTCGGTGTGGCCGCCGAGCGCCCGAATCATGTGGACCGAGCCCGGCGGCTGGCTGGTCGGTGCCGTTTCAGGGGAGGGCGTGACGAGGAAGATCCGGTCCGCAAAGCGACGGGCGAATTCGACCCCCTCGTCTGTCTGATCGGGCGAGGCCGGATCGGCAGGCCGGTCGAGATAGATCGTCGCGGCTGCCGACTCGAGCAAAGCCTGAATCAGGTCGGTCGCGACACCCGTGGCATCGGCGAATCCGTAGACCATGACGGCTCCGGCCTGCAGGTGATAGGGGCTTAAGCGGACCAGATCCGTCGCGCTCTTCAAAAGGGAGGGGACTCTGGGTGCACCTTCTTGAGAGAGGGCCTCCAGACAACGGCTGGCGATCCGTACCAGGGCCCGGGCGCGCTCTACTTCCGCGTGGGACGCCCGCTCGGGGCCTTCTTCTTCCAGAACCTCTTCCAGAGCCTCTCCGAGGGCCGGATCGAAACCGGCATCCAGCAGATCTTCGACTGGGCCCAACACCGATGCATAGCTGTCGTGGAGATGCCCGAGAGAGCGCTGCAAAGATGGCTCGTTCGAGGCAAAACGCCGAGCCAGAATGGGCAGCAGGTCGGCGTAGGGCTGATCGAGCTGGGCGGCCCACGAGGTGATCTGAACCGCCAGGCCATAGAGGGTAAGGCATTGGATCCCAGCCGAGGCTCCACCCTGATGGATCACGATTCGGTCCAAGAGGTGCAGCCGAAGGCTGTGCGACGGCACGACGATCAGAATCGGCTGCGTGAGGACTTCGTTGCCGGCTTGCTGCAAGTGGTCGTCGAGGTCTGCAAGCAAAAGTCGCTCGCATGCCAAGGGTCCTCGACCTATGCGTACTCTCGGCCTGGGGACAAGGCGACTCTCTTCGTGCACGATGCCGCTATGCGAGCATGCCGGAGAGTGACTGTCAATAGTGACTCGGTGTAGCCGGCGTCAGACATGAAATCAGCACGCCCGTCTGGCCTCTCGCTCTATTCCGCGCTCCGCCGCCGGGGTGGTTTGCCCGGCAGGCAGTTCATCGTTGGATCGCGGCCAGGGGCCGGCCGGATCCCGGCTCGTCCGGTCTGAAGCAGGCCCAGAGTATGTAGGCTTGGGGTAGGCTATGTCGAGGCTCTGATGGACTACCGGGCCGACGGGAGGAGATCATGGGGGAGCTGGTACTGATCGTGGACGACGAGCCGGGGATCCTGACCGCTCTGTCTGGCGTCTTGAACGATGAGGGCTACGAGACTCTGTGCACCGAAAGCGGGGAGGAGGCTCTGGCGCTGTACCGGGACAGGCGTCCGGCTGTTGTCTTCCTCGATATCTGGCTCCCCGATCGCGATGGTCTGGAAACCCTGCAGGCACTCAGAGAACTGGATCCTGCAGCTGCCGTGGTCATGATGTCGGGACACGGTACGGCTTCGACGGCCGTCAAGGCCATCAAGATGGGAGCCTTCGACTACGTCGAAAAGCCAATCTCGTACAACCAGGTTGTCGACGGCGTTGCGGGTGCGCTGAAATACCGACAGTCCCTGGCTACCGATGCGTCCCTTCTGAGCTCGCTGGAACGTACCAAGACCCGCCTCGACCGCGAGCGAAATCTGACACCCGCGCCGCAGCTGCCGTTGCTCCAGGAGAGTGAGCAGCCTCAGAGGACGATTCGAAAGAGCGTCGTCTTGTATGGCTTGGGACTCCATTCGGGTCGGCGGACGGGGATGGCGATCCAACCGCTGCCACCGAACAGTGGCATTCACTTCGAGACGCTGCCGGCAAACACTCACATTCCGGCATTTGTCAGCGAAGTCGCCGAGACCGATTACGCCACGACGCTTTCCAAGAACGGCGACAGCATCCGAACGGTGGAACATCTGCTGTCGGCCTTGCATGCGTACGGAGTCACCAATCTGCTGGTCAAGGTGCATGGCGAGATCCCGGTCTTGGACGGTTCCGCGCTGGAGTTCTGCATGTCATTGGAGGATGCCGGAATAGAAGATCAGAGCGAATCGCGCAAAGAGCTGGTGATCGACCGTCGCTACGAGGTCGGAGACAGCGATGAGAAGCTCTTGACAGTGGAGCCTGCCGACGATTTCTCGGTCTCTTACCAGCTCCGCTATCCACTTCCAGTCGGCAAGCAGTCCTATGAGTTTCAGCTCGCGAGTCCTCAGCGCTACAGGGAGGAGATTGCGCCGGCGCGGACCTTCGGTTTCATGCGCGACATGAAGATGATGAACGAGCTCGGCCTGGCGTCCGGTGGGCGGCTGGACAACTGTATTCTGGTGGGGGAGGACAACGTTATCAACACCGAGCTCCGATTCGCGGACGAGTTCGTCAGACACAAGATTCTGGACATTATCGGGGACCTCTACCTACTGGGCTATCCGATACGGGGACGTGTGACCGCTCGATTGACCGGTCACCGCAACAACATCGCGCTGCTGCGCAATATCCAGGAGGCCAACTCCTGAGCTCCGACCGTTCGAGACTCTGCCTGGTCGCAGCCGAGGCCGCGCCCTTCGCCAAGGTCGGGGGCCTGGGCGACTTCACGACAGCGCTGGCCCAGAACCTGAGCCAGGCAGGGCACGATGTGCGTCTCTTCTTTCCCTTCTATTCGAGTATCGACCGCCGGTCTCTAGACTTCGGCCCGGTGGACTTCCTGCAGAACCTCGAGATCCGTATGGGGGAGCGGCAATACCAGTTCTCCGTCATGTACACCTGGCTCTCGGGCAGCTCCCTGCAGGTCTATCTCGTCGATTGTCCCGAGCTCTTCCACCGCTCGAGGATCTACACGGAAGATCAGGACGAAGTGGTTCGATTCGGCTTGCTGTGTCGGGCGGCCCTGGAGAGCTGTCAACGGATGGGCTGGTCGCCGGAGATCGTCCACTGTAACGATTGGCACACGGCTTTGATTCCTGTCTATCTTCGCGCCTTCTATACATCGGACGAGCTGTTGGCGAACGCCAAGACCGTGTTGACCCTTCACAACGTCGGTTACCAGGGCATCTTCGCCGCCTCGGTCCTGCATGATCTCGGTCTGGGCGATCATCTGTCGTACTTCGATGCAGAGGATCTGCGAGCTGACACGGTGAATCTCCTGAAGACGGGGCTTCTGCATGCCGATCAGTTGACCACCGTCAGTCCGACTCACGCCGGAGAGATCCAGACCCCGGAGTACGGCATGGGTCTGGATAGCCTGCTGCGGGCCCGGTCCGATTCGTTGGAAGGAATCCTGAACGGCGTCGACTACGGCGAGTGGAATCCGGCTACCGACCCGCTGATCCCGTTCAACTACTCGGCAGAGGATCTGACTGGGAAGGAGCGCAACAAGCGGGCGCTATTGCAGGACCTGTCGCTGCCCTACGATCCCCAAGCGCCGGTTCTTGGAGTGGTTTCTCGCCTCGTGCACCAGAAGGGCATCGATCTCCTGGCGGGAGCCATGCCAGGCCTGCTGCACCAGCTGGACCTCCGACTGGTGGTCCTGGGAACCGGAGAACCGCGGTTCGAGGCGTTGTTTCGGTCGCTGCACCGGCGGTTTCCTCGCAAGGTATCGTTCTACAGGGGATACAGCAACGAGCTTGCCCATCGCATCGAAGCGGGGTGCGACCTGTTTCTGATGCCGTCACTTTACGAGCCCTGCGGGCTCAATCAGATGTACAGCTTGCACTATGGCACCGTGCCGGTCGTGCGGGCCACCGGCGGCCTTGCCGACTCCGTTCAGCCCTGGGAGTCTGGGGCCGGCACCGGTACCGGCTTTCTCTTCGAAGAGTACTCGAGCGAAGCCCTGACGGAGGTACTGCATCGAGCTCTCAATACCTTTCGGGATCAGCCAGCCTGGCATCAGCTGATGCTCAACGGCATGGGCCAGGACTTCTCCTGGACGAAGCAGGTCCGTGAATATGAAGCGCTCTACAGGCTGATGCTGAAGAGAGTCGAAGGCACACCTTCCGGCTCTCAGCCCGAGCTCTGAAGCTCATTCGGGTTGGATCCGCTCCAACCCCTCTTTGGTCTCCGCGACCAGGTGGTCGACCACCGACTCGAGGTCTCCTGTTTCCTGGTAGACGGCCAGCTGGCGGTCAGCGCTGGTGCCCTCCTCGAGGATGGTGTGAACGTACTCGACCTCGGTCCGAATGTCGAGCTCGTCCAGGACGTCATCGACGATATCCAACAGTTCGAGGATCAGGTCGCGGGCAGGCACCTCCTTGCCGCGACCGAAATCGATCAGCTTCCCCTGGATGCCGTAACGCACGGCCCGCCATTTGTTCTCTTCGATCAAATGGTGACGGTAGCGGCGCCAGGAGCGGTTGGACTGACGCAAGCGAATGAGCTTGCCGACGATGGCCAGCATGAGAGAGGCCAGGCAGATGGCCTCATCCACTTTGGTGCAGATGTCGCAGACTCGAAACTCCAGGGTTGGGAAGTTCGGATGTGGGCGTATGTCCCACCAGATGGTTGTACCGTCCTGAATGCTGCCGGTGTTGACCAGCAGGTCGACAAATCGCTGGTGCTCTGCCCAGGACTGGAATGAGGGTGGAGGTCCGCTGCGGGGCAGGCCCTCGAAGACGATGGAGCGGTAGGACTTGAGGCCGGTATCCCGACCATGCCAGAAGGGGGAGCTGGTCGACAGGGCGAGCAGATGAGGCAGGAAGTATCGAGCTTGATCCATGACGTCGATCATCAACTCCCGATCGTCGATACCGATGTGGACGTGCATGCCGAAGATCAGCATCCGGCGAGCTACTTCGGCCATTTGCTCGAGATGGCGCGAATAGCGCTCCATCTCGGTGACCTCCTGGGTCTTCCAGCTCGAGAATGGGTGGGTGCTGGCGGCCAGGACCTGCAGCCCATTGGACTCGGCGAGGTCGGACACGGACTGGCGAAGCCGCACCAGCTCGGAGCGAGCTTCCTGCATGTCGTGGCAGATGGTACTGCCGACCTCGACCTGCGATTGCAGGAGCTCGGCCTTGATCTGATCCTTGAGTACCAGCTGCCCCTGTTCGAGGATCTCCTGGATGTAGGAAGTCAGCTCGCAGGTCGCCGGGTCGATAACCTGGTACTCCTCCTCGATTCCGATGGTGAGCTTCGGTAGCGCCATGGGGTTGTCCTCCGCCGTCAAGTCGCGAACGCCGGGAGTGTAGCACTTGAGAGGCCAGCCGAATGGCAGTCGGTGGCCGAATCGCGTGCTACGATTGCTGCTCGTCATTCCTGCACGAGTGCCTCAGCCAGAGACTCCGGCTATGACGTCTGAGAACACCATGTCGCCTCAGGAACGCGTCACGTTTCACTTCACTCGCGAGAGCATCGTTCGCGACTACCGCATCGCTTACCAGAGTCGGCAGGCGAGCCTGCTGGGCCGCAAGGAGGTGTTGACGGGCAAGGCCAAGTTCGGGATCTTCGGAGACGGCAAGGAGGTGGCTCAGGTCGCCTTGGCGCGTGCCTTCCGCAAAGGTGATTTTCGTTCGGGCTACTACAGGGATCAAACGCTCATGTTCGCCCTGGGTCTCTTGCGGATCGACGAGTTCTTCGCCCAGCTCTACGCCGATTCCGAGCTGGATCGAGATCCGTCATCAGGCGGACGGCAGATGAACTCGCACTTCGCCAGCCGGCTGCTGGAGAATGACGGCAGCTGGAAGAAGCTGACGGATTCGTTCAACTCGACAGCCGACCTGTCGCCAACGGGAGCGCAGATGCCGCGTCTCGTCGGCCTGGCGTTCGCTTCGCGGCTCTACCGGCACTCGGAGGGACTCGAGGATCTCAGCGGCTTCTCGAAGAATGGCGATGAGGTTGCATTCGGGACTATCGGCGACGCGAGCTGCGCCGAGGGTGTCTTCTGGGAGTCGGTGAACGCCGCCGGAGCACTCAAAGCTCCGATGCTGCTGTCGATCTGGGACGACGGTTATGGCATTTCGGTGCCGACCGAGTTCCACATCACGAAGGGTCATCTGTCATCGATTTTGCGAGGTTTCCAAAGGGCCCCGGGCGACGATGAGGGATTCGATCTGTATACCGTCAAGGGTTGGGACTATCCGGCGCTCTGCGAGACCTACCTCAACGCCGCCGAGGTGGTCCGTCGAGAGCACGTGCCGGCTATTGTCCATGTCGCGGAGCTGACGCAGCCGCAGGGCCATTCCACGTCGGGCAGCCATGAGCGGTACAAGTCCGAGGAGCGGTTGGAGTGGGAGCGGGAGCATGATTGCCTGGCGCGCATGCGGCAGTGGATCGTCGAAGAGAAGATCGCCAGCCACGAAGAGTTGAGCCGATTGGAGGAAGAAGACCGACAGCTGGTGCAGGAGCTCCAGCGTCGTGCCTGGGAGAGCTGTCGTAGGCCGATCGAGGACGAGAAGAGGGTCCTGGTCCATCTGGTCTCGGAGCTGGCTGAGTCGTCGGCGCGTGAGGCCCAATTGGAGAAGTTGCTCGAACGTCTTGATCGCCTGGGCATCCCACTGCGCCGTGATCTCCTGGCAGCGGCGCACGAAGCACTTGTCCACACCCGTTCCGAGAAGAGTCAAGGACGAGATCAACTGGCCGAATGGTGCGACGAGATGGAGGAGGCCGGGAGACAACGCTACGGCACCTTCCTACATAGTGAGTCGGCGGCTTCGGCTCTTGCAGTGCCGGTAGTGGAGGCTCGATTCGGCGAGGAGTCACCACTGGTCAACGGTTTCGAAGTGCTGAACCGGTGTTTCGACCAGGCGCTCGGGCGCTATCCCAATCTGGTTGCGTTCGGGGAGGATGTCGGTCAGCTCGGCGACGTCAATCAGGGATTCATGGGGTTGCAGGAGAAGTACGGCGATCTGAGGGTGTCCGACACCGGAATCCGCGAGGCGACGATCCTCGGGCAAGCCATCGGTATGGCTTTGCGAGGTCTGAGACCGCTGGCGGAGATTCAGTATCTCGACTACGTGCTCTACGCGTTGCAGATCATGTCGGATGACCTGGCAACCTTGCACTGGCGAACGCGGGGGGGGCAGAAGGCGCCGGTCATCGTGCGAACCCGGGGCCATCGGCTCGAGGGAATCTGGCACTCGGGCTCGCTGATCTCCGGTATTCTCAATCTGGTTCGGGGGATGCACGTCTGCGTTCCCCGCAACATGGTGCAAGCGGCCGGCATGTTCAATACCCTGCTCCGCTCGGACGATCCAGCCCTCTTGATCGAGGTGCTGAACGGCTACAGGTTGAAAGAGCGTCTGCCGGACAATATCGGCGAGTTTACGGTGCCATTGGGCGTGCCGGATGTCCTCCGAGAGGGTAGCGACGTAACGCTCGTGACCTATGGCGCCTGCTGCCACATTGCGCTCGAGGCGGCAGAGCTGCTGACCCAGGTGGATGTCGACCTGGAGGTCATCGACGTACAGACGCTCGACCCGTTCGATCTGGAAGGCCGCATCCGGGCCTCTCTCGAGAAGACGAATCGCATCGTGTTTCTCGACGAGGATGTGCCCGGTGGAACCACTGCCTATATGATGCAACAGGTTCTGGTAGACCAGGCAGGGTTCGACTGGCTGGACGCGCCGCCCCGGACCCTGTCGGCGAAGGCCCATCGACCGGCCTACGGCTCCGATGGCGACTACTTCTCCAAGCCCAACCGTGAGCAGATCTTCTCGACGGTCTACGACCTGATGCACCAGACCGACCCGA
>Ga0316192_10001040_pt1 | contig 20411 bp, 18 predicted proteins | sample MerIslwburrow_MG_FD_204931 | JGI IMG/M metagenome (GOLD analysis project Ga0316192, IMG submission 204931) | Coastal sediment microbial communities from Maine, United States - Merrow Island worm burrow | ecosystem: Environmental > Aquatic > Marine > Coastal > Sediment | place: USA: Maine...
AAATCGCCCCCCTTTGAAGTACATGCTCTGGAGCATCCCCATGACCGCCCCCAACAATCAACTGGCCAAACTGGAAAAAAGATTATTGCACCACACCGGCAAGGCCATTGCTGATTTCGATATGATTCAGGAGGGTGATCGGGTAATGCTGTGCCTGTCCGGCGGCAAGGATAGCTTTACCCTACTCTACCTGCTCAATCAATTGCGCATCCGCAGCAACAACAAGTTTGAACTATTTTCCTTCACCCTCGATCAGGGCCAGCCGGGCTGGGATGATTCCAGGTTGCGCGCCTGGATGGATACCCAGAACATTCCTTACGAGATCTATAAACAGGACACTTATTCTGTCGTGATCGACAAGGTGCCGGAGAACAAGACCTATTGCTCGCTGTGTTCACGCCTGCGGCGTGGTTCTATTTATACCTATGCCGCCAAACATGGTTACACCAAGATTGCCCTGGGCCATCACCGTGATGACATGATCCAGAGCCTGATGATGTCGATTCTCTATAACGGTGAGATCAAGTCGATGCCACCCAAGCTACTCACCGACAACAAGGATCACATCCTGGTTCGCCCTTTAGCCTACTGCCAGGAGAAAGATATTGCCGCCTTTGCCGAGCTAATGGAATTTCCCATCATCCCTTGCAACCTGTGCGGCTCACAGGAGAACCTGGCACGGCAGCGAATCAAGAAGCTGATCAACAACCTGGGCGAAGAAAATGACAATATCCCCAGCAATATGCTGCATGCCCTGCAAGCTGTACAACCCAGCCAGCTAATGGATCAACGCCATTGGGATTTCAAAAACCTGGAACAACAACGCCGACAAGCGAGCGACGAAACCTGCAATACCCCCCAACCCGATCCATTCTAAAAACGACAGACAAAGAAAAAGGGGAGCAGACAATGTCTACTCCCCTTTTTTTGACTCACCCAACCGAGGCCGGAATACTCCTGTCTCTCAACTACACCATCAACTGCCCTGAGACCAGCGACAACGAGATAACCACACCTAGGCCGCCAATCAATAGCGAAAGAGCGTGTTCCATCACATTTTTTTGATTTCTCTATACATGGTGTTTCCCCTAGGGAAGTCAGGACAGAGTTAAGCCATAAATTCAGTTACAAACAACGCAACAGAAACAACAATACCCAGAATGCCCGCAACTGCTCCAAAAGTCTTTTCCATGATAAATCTCCTCAGATTTTATATTGAATGAAGGTTCCCCAACCTATCCGCCCGGGATACCCCGTAACGGCTGGAAAGTACCTTAGCAAACCACTAGGGATATTTTCAAGTATTTTTTACTAAAAAAGTCAAGATTAAAGCTATTGATAACTATAGGGTTTTTTGTCAACACTAAGAGCAAGGGTTTTTACCAGCACATAGAACAGGTGCAAAAAATTTAAAAAAAAGCGACAATCATTTGCAGTAAGATTGAAACTCATCTATGAATTCAAAGACTTATAAAATAAGTCAGGAATAAAACTAGCGTGAATAACGAGACAAACAATAATAACCAACAGTTCGTTAACTGGTTTCGCCAGTCGTCACCCTATATTCACGCCTTTCGCGGCCGTACATTTGTTTTGGCATTTGATGGTGCCGCCGTTGCCGACGAGAACTTTCCCGGTCTGATTCACGACATCGCCCTGCTCAACAGCCTTGGCATTCGCCTGGTGCTGGTGCATGGCGCACGGCCACAGATTGAAAAACGTCTGCAAGAGAAAAACACCAGGTTCGACTATGTAAATGGTCTGCGGATTACCGATGACATCGCCCTGGACTGCGTCAAGCAGGCAGTTGGCAGTGTTCGCGTCGAGATTGAAGCGCAATTATCGATGGGGCTGGCTAATTCACCTATGGCCGGTGCCGGCATTCGCGTTGCCTCGGGCAACTATGTGACTGCCCAGCCTCTAGGCGTACGTGACGGTGTGGATTATTGCCACACTGGTGAGGTGCGTCGAATTGATAGCGAAGCGATTAAACAGCGGCTTGATGATAATGCCATCGTACTGGCCTCTCCTTTGGGTTACTCCCCCACCGGTGAGATCTTCAACCTGACCGCCAATGAAGTTGCCGCCGCAATCGCCGAGGCCTTGCAGGCAGACAAGCTGCTGTTTTTGACGGAAGAGAATGGTATTCACAATACCGAAAACCAACTACTGCGTGAGCTAAACACAGACCAAGCACAGCAGCTGTTGATGCGTCAGCAAAACACGGCCGATGAACTGCAGTACTTGCGTCATGCCATTCAGGCCTGCCAGCGTGGTGTTGCACGCACTCACCTGATCGACCGTCACATCGATGGCTGTCTGCTGCAGGAGCTATTCAGCCGTGACGGTATAGGCACCTTGATTACCTCAGGCCTGTTTGAAGAGACACGCCAGGCCAACATTGATGACGTCGGCGGCATTCTCAAACTGATTCAGCCGCTGGAAGAAGATGGCATGCTGGTACGCCGCTCACGCGAACAGCTGGAATTGGAGATCGAACATTTCAATGTGGTCGAACGCGATGGCACTGTCGTCGCCTGTGCGGCGCTGTATCCCTATCCGGCTGAGCATGTTGCTGAGCTGGCCTGCCTGGCGGTACACCCGGATTATCGCAACGCCAACCGCGGCGGAGAACTGCTGGCCTATACCGAGAAGGTCTGCAAACAACAAGATATCAACAAGGTGTTTGTGCTGACCACCCACACGGCGCACTGGTTTCAGGAGCGGGGTTATGACAAGGCCGAACTGGGAGCCCTGCCGGTTGAACGCCAGTCACTCTACAACTATCAGCGCAAATCAAAGGTGTTTATCAAACAGCTGTAGCTGTTAGCTATAACCCGCCCGGATCAACCCGCCCAGGCCTTCTTCAACCAGGGCGTGACCCAGATGCTGGCCTATCTCGGTTGCGGTTTCCATTTTTAAAACATCTTCCAGTAGCTGCTGGGCACGACTGCGACTCACCTGTCGAATCACCCACTTGACCCGCAACAGACTGGAGGCACTCATGCTCAGGCTGTCGACCCCCATTGCCAACAGCAATAGAGCAGCACGCGGATTACCGGCCATTTCGCCACAGACACTAACGGCACAACCATGCCGCGCCGCGCCTTCAACAACATGTTTGATGGCCATGATCACAGCCGGACTAAGACTGTCATAGAGTTCGGCAACACTGCCGTTATTACGATCAACAGCGAGCAGATATTGGGTCAAGTCATTGCTACCGACCGAAACATAATCGACCCGCTTGGCGACGGCCTCAATCTGATAGACCAACGACGGCACTTCTATCATGGCACCAAGACGTGGCCTTGCCAGTGGCTCACCTTCTTCCAGCAATTCCTTATAGGCCTGTTCAATCAATGTCAGCGCCTCATCCAGCTCGCTGATATTGGTAATCATCGGCAACAGAATACTGAGATTGTCATGACCAAGACTGGCTCGCATCATCGCCCGTACCTGGGCCAAAAACAGCTCGGGATGATCCAGCGTGACACGAATTCCACGCCAACCAAGAAAAGGGTTATCTTCCCTTATTGGGAAATAAGGCAAGCTCTTGTCACCACCGATATCGAGCGTGCGCAACACCACCGGTTTGGCGGTAAAGGCCTCAATGACCTGGCGATAAATACCGACCTGTTCGTCCTCGGTAGGAAACCTGTCACGTACCATGAATGGAAACTCGGTGCGATATAGACCAATACCTTCAGCACCACTCAACAGCGATGGTGTGATATCCGACAACAAGCCGGAATTGGCATACAAGGGGATACGAAAACCATCTGGTGTCTGGGCCGGTTCATCACGCAATTCAGCCAGTTCGGCAGTCATCTGCGCCTCTTCATTGGCAAGACGCACATACTCATCGCGGACATTGGCCGATGGCGAAACATAGACCCGACCGTTATAGCCATCGGTAATCAGCGACTGACCTTCCATCCGCGCAACCGGCAGATCTTTCAAACCAACAACTGCCGGAATCCCCAGAGCGCGAGCCAAAATCGCCACATGGGATGATGACGAACCCTTGGCTGAAATCACCCCGACCAAACGTTCTAACGGTGCCTCGGCCAGCATGGTAGCGGTAATTTCGTCACCAACCAGAATGGTCTTTTCCGGATAGGGCGGCGGCTTGTGCCTGCCCTTTTGAAGAAAACGCAAAATACGTCGGCCAAGATCGCGGATATCCTCAGCCCGCTCGCACATATAGGGGTCTTCCATCGCCGCAAACATCTGCACATGCTCATTGATGGTGGCGCGCAAGGCGCCTGATGCCCAGCTGCCCTCGCGAATCCGACGTTTTACCTGATCTATCAGACTGGTACTGCTAAGCATTTGCAGATAGGCGTCAAATAAGACCTGATCATCCTGCGTCAGGGCTACACTCAAACGCGCCTGCAAACCACGAATATCAGACTTGGCCAAATCCACCGCATCTTCAAACACCTCAACCTCAGCCTCGACATCTTCAATCTGCCTGTCAGGCACCGCATCCAGATCAGCAGGTGGATAAATAACCAGACCGGTACCAATGCCCACCCCAGGCGAACCCGGCAAACCTTTCAGGGCAACACCTTCATTGGCGTTTGTCACCAGCCGGGCAATGCCACCACTGACCTCGGCATGAGCAATCGCCCCCGCCAGCTGGGCCGCCACCGTTTGCAGAAAGGCCGTCTCATCTTCTTCAAAGCGACGCCGGACACGTTGCTGCAATACCAACACCCCCAATACCTGGCGGTGATGAATGATAGGCACACCAAGAAAGGCATGAAATGGCTGTTCATCGGTATCAGAAAGAAAGTGAAAGCGCGGATGATCCGGGGCATTATCAAGATTGACCGGCTCGGCACGCTCAGCCACCAGACTAACCAAACCCTCACCAAAGGCCAGTCCAGCCTGACCTACCGCACGGGGGTTAAGCCCCTCAGTGGCCATGAGAATATGACGTTGTTGCTGTTGATTGGCGAGATAGGCAGAACAGACATCTACCTGCATTGCCTCTTTGACACGCTGGACGATAATCGACAGGGCCTGCTCAATATCTCCGGCCTGACTAACTTCCTGAATGATGCGTTGTAGTATTGCCAGCATAATAAATTAACGCCTTGAGATACCCTGTTGCAGCGACAATTCCTGCTTATCGTATCCCAACAGATGAGCCAGTTCTTGCAAGGCCCGGCTATAAACTTCACGTTTAAAGTGCACCACATCTTTAACCGGGCACCAGTAATCAACCCAGCGCCAATGATCAAATTCAGGCATAGGCGTAGTATCAAAACGCACTTCGGATTCTTCAGCCAGCAGACGCAACATAAACCAGACTTGTTTCTGACCAATACAAACCGGCTTACTATTATGACGAATCAGGCGTTTGGGCAGACGATAACGCAACCAACCACGGGTAACACCCATGATTTCAACATGCTCAGCTAATAGACCAACCTCTTCGGTCAGCTCGCGATACATCGCCTCCTCAGGGGTTTCGTCGGTGCGAATACCACCCTGCGGAAATTGCCACGCATCCTGTCCTACCCGTCGAGCCCAAAACAACTTACCGTCGCCGTTGCTTAGAATAATCCCGACATTTGGCCGATACCCATCCGAATCAATCACTTAAAACCTGTTTAAAATTATGAATATATATGAACCATTGTTCCATAAACTGACCGCTCTGAGCAATTGGACATTCGCCCCCTCCTATTGTTCAGCATTTACCTTTGTCCCTTAAGCGCCTATTCTTAGCCGTTTTGCAAAAAGCTGTGGAGACCCCTGTGAATCTGGCAATTTTCGACCTCGACAACACCCTGTTAAATGGTGACAGTGACTACCTGTGGGGCCGCTTTCTGGCCGCCGAAGGGATTGTCGATAGCGATTTCTACGAACGTGAAAACCAGCGCTTTTATGACGAATACAAGGCTGGCACCTTGAACATCTTTGAATTTCTACGTTTCTCCCTACGTCCCCTGGCAGATAACAAGCTGGAAACCATGCTGACCTTACGACAGAAATTTATGGACTCCAACATTGATCCCATCATCTTGCCCAAGGCCCGCAAACTGCTGCAAAAACACCGTGACCAAGGCCATGTTTTGTTAATCATTACCGCGACAAATACATTCGTCACCCAGCCCATCGCTGAGGCCCTGGGGATCGACAACCTGATCGGCACCGACCCGGAATTCAAAGACGGCCGCTACACCGGCGAGGTCAGCGGCACACCCTCATTTCGTGAAGGCAAGGTTGAACGGCTCGGCACCTGGCTGAAGCAAAATGGCTACAACCTGGCCTCAAGCTGGTTTTATTCCGACTCGCATAACGACCTGCCACTATTGGAAATGGTCACCCACCCCATCGCCGTTGATGCCGATGACACCCTGATGCAACACGCCGCCGCCAAGGGCTGGGATAGCATCAGCCTTAGAAACTAAAAACAAAAAGGGGTGGCAATGCCACCCCCAATCATAACGAGCTGGAAACTACAGAAAACTATCTTTATTGGTCGCGCGGATCTGAGCGTCATGTTTGGTGATAACACCCTGGCGCACCAACTCAACCAGGCACTGATCTAGGGTCTGCATCCCCAGGCCCTGACCAGTCTGAATGGCCGAATACATCTGCGGCACTTTATTTTCACGAATCAGGTTACGAATCGCCGGCGTGCCAATCATGATTTCATGCGCAGCAACACGACCACCACCAACACGTTTCAACAGGGTCTGTGAAATTACCGCCCGTAGCGACTCCGACAACATGGAGCGCATCATGTCTTTTTCCGCCGCCGGAAAGACATCGATAATACGGTCAATAGTCTTGGCTGCTGAACTAGTATGCAGGGTACCAAACACCAGATGGCCGGTTTCAGCTGCCGTCAGTGCCAAACGAATAGTTTCCGGGTCACGCATTTCACCCACCAGAATAATATCCGGATCTTCACGCAGAGCGGAACGCAGTGATTCGGCGAAACCCAAGGTGTCTCTATGCACCTCACGCTGATTCACCAGACACTTTTTACTCTGATGCACAAATTCGATCGGATCCTCGATGGTGAGGATATGACCGAACTCGGTATTGTTTTTGTAATCCACCATCGCCGCCAGGGTGGTTGATTTACCCGAACCAGTAGGCCCCGTCACCAATACCAGGCCACGCGGATTATTGGAGATATCTTTAAACACCGCCGGACACTTCAAGTCTTCCAACGACAGAATATTCGAAGGGATGGTACGGAACACACCACCGACACCGCGATTATGATTAAAGGCATTGACACGAAAACGGGCCAGACCAGGAATCTCAAAAGAAAAATCGGTTTCAAAGAACTCTTCAAAGTCCTTACGCTGGCGGTCATTCATAATATCGTAAAGCATATTGTGCACAGCCTTGTTATCCATCGGCGGCACATTGATACGGCGTATATCGCCGTCAACACGAATCATCGGCGGCAAGCCCGCCGACAAGTGCAGATCCGACGCGGCATTTTTAACACTAAAAGCCAGCAACTCGGCTATATCCATGGCATTCCCCTTTCGTAATCTCTTGTTTGTGTTTCGCGGAGATGATTCCCTATCATTAACGGCATAGTTATCGACTTCTTAATGCATCAACCTGCCACCGCCAAGCTGATACAATAACGCCCCATTACTGCATGGGCAATCAGCATGACCAACATACAACAACGCCTCAACCTGGTACTGGACCAAATTCACGCCGCAGAAGATAAATACCAACGACCACGTGACTCGGTAAGGCTATTAGCTGTGAGCAAAACCTGGCCGCTGGAAGATGTTCTTGAAGCCGCTGCCGCAGGGCAATCCTGTTTTGGCGAAAACTATGTCCAGGAAGCCATCTCCAAAATTGACGACTGTGCAGAAAAGCTTGAGTGGCACTTCATCGGCCACCTGCAATCCAATAAATCCCGCGAGATTGCGACGCGCTTTGACTGGGTTCACAGTGTCGACCGCTTCAAACTGGCTAAACGTCTGAGTGAACAACGGCCAGCCGAGCTGCCCCCGCTAAATATCTGCCTACAGGTCAACATCGACAATGAACCGAGCAAATCAGGTTTTCTCGCCAGCGAAATACCTGAGATTGCCGAACAAATCAGTCAACTGCCAAACCTAAAGCTGCGCGGTCTAATGGCCATCCCCGCCCCCAGCGATAACTTCGAACAACAGCGGGCCTCCTTTCGCCAGGTCGCAACACTGCAACAACACCTGATTAAACAGGGTATGGAGCTCGACACTCTATCGATGGGAATGTCTGCCGACATGGAAGCTGCTATCGCCGAGGGCGCCACCATCGTCCGTGTCGGCACGGCAATTTTCGGCTCACGCAACTATCCGCCCCAGGCATGATTGGGCGAAACAACTGATTGCGGTACACTCGCTGTTAATAATTCAATAGCAGCGATGAAAGCGAACAAATGGAAAAACTCAAGATCAGTTTTATCGGCGCCGGCAACATGGCCAGCAGTCTCATTGGTGGCCTGCTTGCAGACGGCAAGACACCGGCAAACATCCACATCGCCGACACCAACTCAGAACAACTCAGAGCTCTGCAACAACGTTTTGCTGTGACTGTCTGCCAATCAAACAACGCCGCCACTGAGGCTGCTGACATTCTGGTTCTGGCCGTCAAACCTCAGGGGCTGAAACAGGTCGCCGAAGAAATCCGTGAAACCGTACAGCGCAGACAACCATTAGTGATCTCCATTGCCGCTGGTGTGCAGGAAAAAGACATCAACCGCTGGCTCGGCAATAACGTCGCCATTGTCCGCACCATGCCTAACACTCCATCGCTGATTCAAGCTGGCGCATCAGGACTCTATGCCAACAACAAGGTTACTGACGAGCAACGCAACATCGCCGAGACCATCATGCGCGCCGTTGGTGTTGCGCTATGGGTTGATAACGAACAGCAAATGAATGCCGTCACCGCCATCTCCGGCAGTGGACCAGCCTATTATTTTTTGTTCATGGAAGCCATGCAGGCAGCCGGACAAGAACTGGGACTAGATGCTGAAACAGCACGCCTATTAACATTACAAACAGCCTTCGGCGCCACCAAGATGGCACTGGAAAGCAGCGAAGACTGCGCCACCCTGCGGCAACGGGTTACTTCCCCTGGCGGTACCACCGAGCAGGCCCTAAATACATTTGAAGAAGGTAGGCTGCGCCAATTAATAAAACAGGCCGCCACTGCCGCCGCTACACGTTCACAGGAGCTGGCCCAGCTTCTTGGAGAGGAGCACACATGACCGGCTATTTTTCATCTGCCGCCGCCTTCTTGATCGAAGCGGTGTTTGGCCTCTACATGTTGATCGTGCTGCTGCGCTTGATGCTGCAGATAGTAAGAGCAGATTTTTATAATCCGCTCAGTCAGTTCATCGTCAAGGTCACCAACCCACCGCTTAAACCCCTACGCCGCATCATCCCCGGCATCGCCGGTATCGACATGGCTTCAGTAATGCTGCTGTTTTTACTGCAAATGGCCAAGCTGGCGCTGATTGCCCTGGCCGCGGGCGTGATGCTATCCGTGCTCGGGCTGGCAGTATTATCCATCGCCGAGCTAATCGCCCTGGTACTAAACGTATATATGATCAGCATCCTGATTCAAATCGTTCTCAGTTGGGTTAGCCCCGGCGGCCACAACCCGCTAACGGGCATTCTTTACTCTATTAATGAACCAATAATGCGGCCAGCCCGAAAAATCCTGCCACCGATGTCTGGCATTGACCTGTCGCCAATCCTGGTGTTTCTCGGTATTGGCCTTTTAAAAATCTTGATTGTCAGTCCGCTGCTCGATCTAGGCCGCAGCCTGGCATAAATACAGAATAGTTAACCACAGCAGTGACAAACAATATTCCAGCTCAAAAACCAAAAAACATCACTCAAGTCACAGAAAAAATAAAACCACTAAAGGCTTGTAAAAGTGTGACCGATAACTAGTTGGCATCGAGCAAAAACTCGCTGGCAGGGCTATAGAAACAATAACTTAGTTCAACCCAACAGGAATGGATATCATAGGGATTATGGAGGAAGATCTTTTCAAACAGCAGATGCGGGCCTTCGACCGATGGAAAGCTGAGCTCATCCAGGTTATTCAGGATTACCATCACTGGCTTGAAACCCAGGGCAAGGGCACTGCCGATATCAATGTTCGTCTTTTCGATGTCATCGAATCTCTCAAGACCGACCGCCTGACCATTGCCTTTGTCGCCGAGTTTTCCCGCGGCAAGACTGAACTGATTAACGCCATCTTCTTCGCCGACTATAAACGTCGCCTGCTACCATCAGAAGCAGGCCGCACCACCATGTGCCCAACCGAACTCTTCTATGATCATGAAGAGAATCAAGCCTATATTCGACTGTTGCCGATTGAAACTCGGCTGCAGGAAAAAAGCATTTCCGAACTGAAAAAAGATCTAGACCAGTGGAAGACCATTAATCTGGACGTCAACTCGTCCGACCAGATGGTTGAAGCCATGAAGGAAGTGATTACCACCAAATACGTGCCATTACAGCAAGCCATCGATCTTGGTCTATACAGCGATGATTCACCACGGCGACGCAAGACCGATGAGCCGCCGCCAGAAGAGATTGAAGTGCCACAGTGGCGTCATGCCATGATCAGCTTTCCTCACCCCTTACTGCAACAGGGTCTGGCGATACTCGACACCCCTGGCCTGAATGCGCTGGGTACCGAACCGGAGCTGACCTATAACATGCTGCCGAATGCCCATGCTGTGTTATTCGTACTGGCGGCAGACACCGGCACTACCCGTAGCGACCTCGACGTGTGGGAATATTACATCAAGGAACATCGCGCCAGCGGTGACAAGGGGCTGGTGGCAGCACTAAATAAAATTGACACCCTTTGGGATGAAATGAAAAGCGATGACGAAGTCACCGCATCCATCGAGGCACAGCGACAAGATGTCGCCAATTCATTAGCCATTGATGCCGGCAATGTCTTTCCTGTTTCTGCACAAAAGGGCCTGCTGGCAAAAACAAAAGATGATCAGGAGCTGCTGGAAAAAAGCCGCCTAATGGAACTGGAACGTTATCTTGCCAATGAAATCATCCCGGCTAAACAAGGCATTATCCGCGATAATATCGTTGGCGAAATCGGCACCCTGATCAATTCCGAACGCAATGCTATTGCCGGCCAATACAAACAGATTAAATCACAGCTTGATGACCTAAAATCCGCCAGTGGCAAAAACACACATCTGATTCAGCACCTGATGCGCAAAGCACGCGAAAAACAGGCCGCTTATAACGACAACATGGAATATTTCCAGTCCAGTCGTCGCTCACTAAATCAACATGCCAAACTTTTATTGAATGAACTAAGCCTGAAAAAATTTGATAATGTTGCCGCCATAGCTCGCAAACAGATGACTGATAGCTGGACCACCGGCGGCCTGAAAAATGGTATGAAGACTCTGTTTGATGGCATACGCGAAACCATGCAGATATCCACCCGCCATGCCGATGAAACGCACCAGCAAATCATCCATATTTATCAAAAGTTCGAGAAAGAAATTGAGCTTGAGGCACTTGCCCCAAAGCCTTTCTCTACTGATAAATACGATGCCGAAATACAAAAACTCTATGCACAGGCTGAAGAATTCCGCACCAGCCCTGTCACCACCATGACCGAACAAAACTTCGTGGTGAAAAAGTTTTTCATCTCCCTGGTCAGCCATGCCCGTGACATATTTTTCCAGGCCAACCAGGAAGCAGAAACCTGGTTCAAAGACATCATGATCCCGCTGGCAAAACATGTCACCGAGCACAAACAACTGCTAGAACAGCATATGGAAACCCTCTACAAGATCAATGAATCCAAAGACAACATTGCCTCAAAGACAGCGGAGCTGGAAGGCCAATGTCGCAAACTGGCTGAACAACATGCCACTCTGGATGGCATGTACAAAAAACTGCAAAACCCCATCGGCACTCAGGTAGACAGCGCCCCCCAAAGGGCCGTCAACGCCTAACAAGCAGCAGAGCGATCAACTCAAAAAATACAGCCCCGCTAAAGCGGGGCTTTTTTATTCAGGCAAACTACAACTCACCGCCGTAATCGACAATCAATGGCGCATGATCAGAAAAGCGTTCATCTTTATAAACCGAGGCACTCTTTACCTTGTCTTTCAGGCCTGGCGTGATCACCTGATAATCTATGCGCCAACCAACATTATTGGCCCAGGACTGACCCCGGTTTGACCACCAGGTATATTGGCCAGCCTCCTGATTTACTTCACGAAAGGCATCAACATAACCCAGCGGCCCGAACAGCTGATCCAGCCAGGCCCGCTCTTCCGGCAGGCAACCGGAATTTTTCTGATTGCTTTTCCAGTTTTTGATATCGATCTCTTTGTGAACAATGTTCCAGTCACCGCAGATAATGAACTCACGCTTTTGCCGAGACATCTTTTTCAGACGCTCAGTGTAACGATCCATAAAACTGTATTTGATCTGCTGCCGTTCTTCCTTGGCTGAACCTGATGGCAGATAGAGTGAGGCCACCGACAGCTTGCCAAAATCAGCCTGAATATAACGGCCTTCGGCATCCATATCCTCAAAACCCTCACCCAGGCCACAGACCACCTGATCCGGTTTCTGTTTGCAGTAAAGCGCCACACCGGAATAACCCTTCTTCTCGGCATCGAAGAAATAGGCGTGATAACCCTCGGGATAGTGCAGCTCTGGCGATAGCTGATCCTCCTGCGCCTTGGTCTCCTGGATACAGATCACATCGGCATCCTGCTGCAACATCCAGGTAAAAAAACCTTTGCGCTCAGCGGAGCGAATACCATTTAAATTGGCTGAAATAATTCTCATATAAAACTCTTTGTTGTTTAACGATTGGCCCGCAGGTCACTTACGGCGTAAAATACTAGCCTTTATTTATCTGGTACGGAATAGGCCACGGAATGACTATGCACGCTTATCAACGCGAATTTCTGGATTTTGTTATCGCCACCGATGTATTGCGCTTTGGTGAATTCACCCTCAAGTCAGGTCGTGTCAGTCCCTATTTTTTCAATAGCGGCCTGTTCAATACCGGCTCGTCTATCGCCAGGCTGGGGCGTTATTATGCCGCCGCCATCGAAAATTCCGGCATTGAATACGACATGATCTTTGGCCCGGCCTATAAAGGTATTCCACTAGCTACCAGTGCTGCCATCGCCCTGGCCGACCACCACGACCGCGACCTGCCCTATGCCTTTAACCGCAAAGAGGCCAAGGATCACGGCGAAGGCGGCACTATCGTCGGCTCTGCACTAGGCGGCAAGGTGCTGATCATCGATGATGTAATCTCGGCCGGCACCTCGGTACGTGAGTCTATCGATATGATCAAGGCTGCTGGCGCCGCCACGGCCGGCGTCGTTATTGCCCTGGATCGTCAGGAGAAGGGCCAGGACGAACGTTCAGCCATCCAGGAAGTGGAACAGCAGTACGGCTTCCCGGTCGCCAGCATCGTCAAGCTGGATGATCTAATCAGCTATCTGACTGAAAAACCTGAGATGGCCGCGGCCCTCAACAACGTCAGCGCCTATCGTGAAAAATACGGCGTCAGCGACTAGCCCCAGATCAGACTTATCCCCATCAACAGGGTAACCACCTCAAAGACACGTTTAATGAGGCGGTTGCCCTTCACAATGGCGTAATGCGCGCCAAGATAACCGCCCAGCAGGGAACCCAGCAACAGGGCCGGCAGCCAGTCCCACTGTATCTCACCCAGCATACCCAACGTCAGGGCACCCGCGCCATTCCAGAACAGGCCAACCAGGATCAGTGTATAGGCCACCGCTCGTTTGTAATCCAGGCCAAACCAGTACACCAGCCACAGGGTGACAAACAAGCCGGTACCCGAGGTCAGCGAACCGTTCAACACACCAATCAGTAACAACACCGCACCACCAACCAGATATCCCGAGACATTGCGATGCCGCGACAGCTGTTCGGAACCCAGCTCAGGTTTGAGAAATGAATATACCCCCAGTGCAATAGTCAGAATCCCCAGGGCCACTTCGGCGATGCGGTCAGGCACAGACAAAATAATACTGGCGCCCAGCACCACCCCGGGCAGCCCCGTCGCCAGGATAAACAGCGCAAAACGGTAATCGATATTCCGCTCACGCCAATGCCGTGTGGTGGCACCAACTCCGAGGGCGACACTGGCGACCTTGTGGGTAGCCAAGGCAACAGAAAATGGCAGACCAAGAAAGATCAAGGCCGGCAGCTGAAGCAAACCAGCACCACCACCAGCCAGGGCAGAAAAGGCATTGGCCACCAGCGAGACAAAAAACAACAACAGATGCTGCTCCCAATTCAAACCTGTTCCTTTCCGAGCTACAATGATTAGTATCAAATCATATTAATGAATGTTATTTACAACTTGCCGATATGGGTAATAAGAAATCACATTAATGGATGTTATTTATGTCTTACCGCTATCGAAAATCAATTCTTTCAAATTCACTGGCATATGTTTTGGCCGCACTGGCAACAACTTCATCAGCCTATGCCGCCGATCTGTTTCGCTGGCAGGATGAACAAGGCAAGACCCATTACACTGATCAGGTGCCACCCGAATATATCAAAGAAGGCTATCGCGTTATCAGTGAACAAGGACTAACCATCCGCACCATAAGGTCAACCAGTGATATAGAAAGCAGCCGTGCACCAAGCACACCAGAGATTCCCAAGCAGCAGGCCCTTGAAGATCAACGTTTATTGATGACCTATAGCAACGCAGACGAAATTATCGCTACCCGCGATAGAAAACTCGCCGATACTCAGGCAATGCTGGATTTAACCCAGGAGACAATTTCCCTGCTTGAAACACAATTTCGTCAACTGGCAAAAGAGGCTAGCGATTTTGAAAAACGGGCCAAACCAATCCCTGAGTCATTGTTGAGCCAGATTTCCCATACCAGAAGAAAAATGGAAAAACATCAAACCAAGCTCGGGCAAGGGGCAGACGACATATCGAATATCAAACAGGCGTTTGACGAAACGCTGCAGCGTTATCGTCAACTCAAAAGTGCTATGGATAAGGTCGAATAAAACGCCTAAGCCCGAATCAGCGTACCTATGCCCTGATCGGTAAACAGCTCCAGCAATACGGAATGTTTTATCCGACCATCGATGATATGAACCGCACGTACCCCACCTTGGGCCGCATCCATGGCGCACTGAATCTTGGGCAACATGCCACCATAAATGGTGCCATCAGCAATCAAGGCATCGACCTGCTCAGCTCCCAAACCAGTCAGCACATTATCCTCTTTATCGAGAATACCGCCGGTATTGGTCAGCAAGATCAGCTTCTCAGCCTGTAAAACTTCGGCCAGTTTGCCGGCCACAAGATCCGCATTAATATTATAGGACTGGCCATTTTCGCCGACACCAATCGGGGCGATGACAGGAATGAAGTCACTATTCACCAGCATATCAAGCACACCACTATCGATAGAGGCCACCTCACCGACATGACCAATATCAATAATCTCAGGAGCATTCATTTCCGGGGCATTCTGTTCAAACTTGAGTTTGCGTGCGCGAATCAAATCACCATCTTTACCCGTTAAACCGACCGCCCGACCACCATGTTGATTGATGAGATTCACAATCTCTTTATTAACCAAACCACCGAGCACCATTTCAACCACATCCATAGTCTCACTGTCGGTCACACGCATGCCCTGAAAAAACTTGCTCTCCTTGCCTATCCGTTCCAGCAACTTGCCAATCTGTGGGCCGCCACCATGGACAATAACCGGGTTAATCCCCACCAACTTCATCAACACCACATCACGGGCAAAGCTGTTTTTCAATTCGTCATCAACCATGGCATTGCCGCCATACTTGATCACCAGAGTCTTGCCGGCAAAACGTTGTATGTACGGCAGGGCCTCGGTCAATACCTGAGCAACATTCATTGCTGCATCTTTATTTAATGTCATTACTGTTTCCATCTAAAAATTCTTTGGGAGCTTCTGATTAATTCATGGGCTCCTTAACTAAAAGGGCAATTCTAATTCAGGCGCCAGCTTTCGCAACTGCAATCTAAAAAGCATCTTGATGTGTTCCAATTCCTGTTCACCGTCGGCCTCAAACCTGAACATCAAACACGGCGTTGTATTTGAAGCCCTAACCAGCCCCCAGCCGTGTTTAAATTCCGCCCGTATGCCATCAATGCTGATCAACTGTGCATCTGGCAATTCAAGCTCTTGTTGCAGACGCTGCATCAACTTAAAGTGTTCACCTTCTGCCAAAGGCAACATTAGCTCCGGGGTGCTAAATGCATCGGGCAGTTCAGCAAACACCTCGGCACTGGTGCGTTTATCTTTTGATAAAATCTCCATCAGTCGTAACGCCGTATACAGGCCATCATCAAAGCCATACCAACGATCATTAAAAAACACATGGCCACTCATCTCACCCGCCAGTGCCGCACCAGTCTCTTTCAGCTTGGCCTTCATCAGCGAATGCCCCGCCTTGCCCATCAGAGCCTGACCACCAGCCTGCTCAATCACCCGATGCAGGTGACGACTACATTTAACATCATAAATAATCTTTGCCCCGGGTTGATGTTTCAACACATCCAGGGCATACAACATCAACTGCCGATCCGGCCAGATAATATTCCCCTGGGAATCAATCACACCAAGACGATCGCCATCACCATCAAAGGCCAGACCAATGTCAGCACCATTCTTTTTCACTGTCGCAATCAGGGCCTGTAGATTAACCGGCTGACTAGGATCAGGATGATGATATGGAAAACTGCCATCCACATCACAATAAAGCTCAGTCACATCGCAGCCGATGCTACGCAACAGAGTGGGTACTACTGTGCCGGCAACGCCATTACCACAATCAACCACCACCTTAAACTTACGCTCAATCTTGACATCGGCTTGAAGCCGGGCAGAATAATCAGCAAGCAACTTCTGCTCTGTATAACTACCTTCACCGACAGAAAAATCTTCCGACAAAATGCGTTGATAGATTTTCTGAATCCCTTCCTCAGTAAGCGAATCACCCTGCAACACTATTTTGAACCCGTTATAGTCGGGTGGATTGTGACTGCCGGTGACCATCACTGCCGAACGGGCATTAAGATAGTGAGTGGCAAAATAAACTACTGGCGTCGGCACCATCCCCAGATCGATGACATCACGACCGCTTTCACACAAACCCTTGATCAGGGCATCGGCCATTTCCTGACTGGAAAGCCTGCCATCACGGCCAACAACAATCGCCTGCTCACCCCGCTGCCAGGCCTCAGTACCAAAGGCACGACCTATCTGGCGAACAATCGTTGGGGTCAAGGTCTTGCCAACGACTCCGCGAATATCATAGGCACGAAAAATAGATGCCGACACAACACCGGCTTCATCTGCAACTGGTTCTGAAACTGTGACGACCTTGTTATCGACTTGTTCTACAGCTGGAGTTTCCTCTTCTTCTATCTCGATAACTGGCTCATTCTGATAGAGAATATTCACATATGAATTTTCAAATTCCTTGCGTCCCGCCTCCGATTCCTCTGCCGCACTGCGTTTTACAGCTGTTTCAGCTGTCGCAGTCTGTGGCAACAGCGACGACCAGTTCAATGTTTGCAGGTTATTTAAAGTCGGCTGCAACTCAACCAAACCAGCATTGTAATCCTTACCCATCCATTGACCGGCCAGTCGATCACGAACATAGCCATACAAAACATTGGCACTGGCAACCACGCTCTTATCCATCAGCCGACAAAAACCCAACATCATCAACGCCAGAATAATCGCCACAAACACATAACCAAGCCAGAAAAGCACACGCCAATCCAGGCCCATAATCTGCCAGATTTTTGCTGTCTCCCAGTAGGACAGGCGCCATTGTGCATCTGCAAAATCACTATTAAATTCCTGAGCCCCCGCCTTGATGGCCTCATCACCTCGGCCAATAAACTGCTCTACCGAACCGTTACTCAGCACCTGGCCCAACTCAAGCCTGGCATCATTAATCATAAGTTGCTTAATCGCCGCATCCAGAATCGCCGAATCAAACCGCACCAGCACATAACCAATAAGGTTTTGCCCCTGTTTAAACGGACGAACAATATCGATATGACGACTGCCATCCGGCAACTTGTGATATTCAAGCCGGGCCTGAAGCCCCTTATCTGCCTCATAAATCAGATCCAGTTCAGAGAAGCTCAGCAGTGGATACTCGCCAGCAAGCTGCTTTTCTTCGCCCTTGGCAAGCATCATCACCTGACTGGCATCAATCATCGCCGCCAAATCGACCTCGCGCACCTTGCGGCTATCCGGGTAACTAAGCAGTTCAAACAAATTTGGATCTGCCGCCAGCAAATTAACTCGCTCAACATAACGTTTAAGCAGGGCATCAACCTCAAGATTAAGTCTGTTTTTTTCAACTTCGGCATGCTGAGCAATCTTTTCCTGTTGCAGTGACGCCAGCAAAAAATACACCACTAGCGCCAACACAAATAACCCTGCCACACCGGCAAAAACAGCCTTGCTAGCGATGGACGGTAATGATGTTTGCTGCTGCCGCATGCCCTGCCCAACCTCTGTCTGTTTGTTATTAAACATACTGATTCCCAGCCACTATCACTGCCTGCATCACTCGAACCTATTGACGGCCAGTATGGCCAAAACCACCTTCACCACGATGGCTCTCTTCAAATTCATCAACCACTTCAAAGCTAGCCTGCACCACGGGCACAAACACCAACTGGGCAATGCGCTCACCGATATTCACCTCAAACGGTTCACTGCCACGATTCCAACAAGAGACAAACAACTGGCCCTGGTAATCAGAATCAATCAAACCTACTAAATTACCCAAGACAATGCCGTGTTTATGGCCCAGCCCTGAACGCGGCAAAATCACCGCAGCCAGACCAGGATCTCCCAGGTGAATCGCAATCCCCGTAGGTATCAGCTGAGTCTCACCCGGCTGCAAAATAATAGACTCGTCCAGACAGGCACGCAGATCCATACCCGCCGCGCCACCGGTGGCATAGTTCGGCAACGGAAACTCATTGCCAATGCGTTTATCCATGACCTTAACTTGTACTTTGTGCATTATATCTCTCTGCAATTAACGTGATTAATTCCCGCGCCACGATGGCTTTATCGGCACGTGTTATTTCTTGTTTTCCGCCTTGCCACAACACCGTCAAGGCATTGTCATCGGCATTAAAACCCAGACCATCGCCGACCAGATTGGCGGCAATCATATCCAACCCCTTGCGTTGCATTTTATCCTGAGCATATTTTTCCAGGTCGTTTGTTTCAGCGGCAAAACCAACACAAAAAGGCTTGTTCGGCATAGCGGCCACCTGGGTCAGAATATCTTCGGTACGTTCCAACGGCAGCGATAATTCAGCGGCATCCTTTTTCATCTTTTTGGCCTGCACTGCGGCCGGCCGATAATCAGCCACCGCCGCCGCTGCGATAAAGATCTGGCTCAGGCCTACATGGGCCTTGACCGCAACACTCATCTCAGCGGCAGTTTCCACCGACACTCGCTCGACACCATTGGGGCAGGCAAGCGCCGTCGGGCCGCTCACCAACACCACCTCGGCACCAGCGGCAGAAGCCGCCTGGGCCAGGGCATAACCCATTTTACCTGAGCTGTGATTACTGATGTAGCGTACCGGATCAACAGCCTCACGGGTCGGACCCGCCGTCAACAAGACTCGCAAACCAGCCAATGGCCCTTGTTGCCAATGCCCGCTCAATGCATTCATTAATTGCTCAGCTTCAAGCATGCGGCCGGCACCGCTCTCGCCACAGGCCTGCTCGCCCTCTGCAGGCCCCAGCAGGGTAACGCCGCGTTGCTGCAAGACCTGGCAGTTGGCCTGAGTAGCAGGATGTGCCCACATCACCCGGTTCATGGCCGGGGCGACAAACACCAACGCTTCGGTGGCGAGACAGAGGGTAGTAAGCAGATCATCAGCCAGACCATGACTCATCCGCGCAAGAAAGTTGGCACTGGCCGGAGCCACCAGCACCGCATCGGCCCAGCGCGCCAGTTCGATATGGCCCATCGCAGCTTCAGCCGAGCTATCCAATAAAGAGGTATGAACAGGATTGCCTGACAGGGCCTGCATGGTTAAAGGCGTAATAAATTCGCAGGCAGATGCGGTCATCACCACCCGCACCTCAGCACCCTGCTTACGCAGGCAGCGAACCAGCTCAGCGCTTTTATAGGCGGCAATACCCCCCGTCACACCGATGACGATTCGACGACCTCTCACTCCTGCAGCTGCTGCCACAAACTCTCCCGTGGATTTATAAATAATAAGAGGGGTAACATACCATTCTTGGGGGCATAAATCGAAACACGGATGTGTAAATCGACAAGGAGTAG
>Ga0316192_10001041_pt1 | contig 20399 bp, 22 predicted proteins | sample MerIslwburrow_MG_FD_204931 | JGI IMG/M metagenome (GOLD analysis project Ga0316192, IMG submission 204931) | Coastal sediment microbial communities from Maine, United States - Merrow Island worm burrow | ecosystem: Environmental > Aquatic > Marine > Coastal > Sediment | place: USA: Maine...
CAATGAGGTCGGTCCGGACAATGGCGCTCATCACTGAAGCCTACGAGACGCTCAGAGAGGTCCGATCGAGGTGACCGCGCCGAAGGCCACCGCCGGGTCGTAGCCATCAATCTGCAGCGCAGGATCCAGATCGAGCAACGGACGCATCACAAAATTCCGCTGATGCATGCGGGGGTGGGGCACAACAAGATCGTCGTCGCCAACTCGCACCCCGTCGATCAGGAGCACGTCGACATCGAGGGTGCGGGGCCCCCAGCGAATCAGGCGACGGCGATCAGCGGCCGCCTCCAGGGACTGACACCGTGCCAGCAACTCCCGAGCGGTGGCCGAGGTCTCCAATTGAACCACCACGTTGAAATAGGCGTCCTGGTCGGGGCCACCGACCGGGTCGGTCTCATAGACCGCAGACACGGCCACCAGGTCGGCCATGGTCGTGGTGGCTGCCCGCAGGTGGGCCCGGCGGTTACCGATATTGGAACCAAGGCCGAGGAAGGCCCTCATCAGCGGTCGGCGTCAACCGGGCGGTGACGATGGATGCGCACTCCGGTGGTGGCCAGGTTGGCCGCCACCGGAGGACGAAGTTTGGTCACCGTGACGGTGGCCGCATCGGCCCCGGAGAACTCGAACACGATGTCTCCAATCCATTGGGCCATACGCTCAACCAACTGGAAGCGTTGACCTCCGACCCGTTCGACGATCCGATCGGTTACTGCGCCGTAGTCGACCGTGTCGACGAGATCATCGCTTTGACCGGCGGCCGTCAGATCGGTGTGGATGTCGATCTCGACGCGAAACGGCTGCTGCCGGGCCTGCTCCTCGTCCAACACCCCACAGAAGGCCAGCACCTCAAGACCTCGGATCTCGATGCGATCGCCGCCGTAGTCATTCATGAGGTGCTCATCCACGAGGTGCTCACGATCGATTCGGGCTCAATCACGCGCCGGCCGTCGGCTTGGCCGCCCGCTTCCGGGGTGCCTTCGCCGCCTTCGCCGCCTTTGCCGGGGCGGCCTTGACCGCCCCCACCACCTCATCGGCGGCGGTGCCGGGTAGTTGACCAGCGGCGGCCGAAGGTGTGGTGCCCTGCGCCTCCTCGGCCGCGGTGACGATACTGCGTCCGATCGGGCCCATCTGGCGGCCCAGGATGCGCTCGACGATCGTAATGGCCTCAAAGGCGACGGGGACCATACCGGTCCAGCGAAGGTAGCCGGCGATGAACCCGGCGAGGCGGTCACCGACCTCTTCCATGTGCAGAATCAGCATCTTGCCGCTACCAAGCAGCGTGGCCAGTTCGGTGTACACCTGAGGTAGGGCAACCTCCATGCTGAGCGTGGGGGCGAAGGGCCAGTGCTTCCACGGCATACCCAGCTCGTCGTAACTGTGGAGGTTGTGGTCCGAGGGGATGAGCGAGACCACAAAGGCGAACCCGTTCTCCCGGATCCAGATCACCTCTTCCTGGCGTCGCACCCGGCGATGATTGGCACCATAGCCTCCGGGCCGTTCACAGATCGCCAACTGGTCGTGGATGATCCAGCTGAATTGACGAGGGGTAATACCCTGCGCCCACTTTCCCTTGGCCATCATGTTCTCCTGCGGTCGGTGTCGCCTATGAGTACGGTCGCCGCCTGTCGAGTCGGCGCCACGTCGTGTACCCGGACGAGGTCGACGCCACAGGCAATCGCATACGCCGCGCTCACTACTGAGCCAACGAGTCGGTCGTCGGTCGGCACTGGTTCATCAGCGCCGTCAGAACGCGCCAACAGCCAACCGAGCGTCGACTTACGACTGGCACCGACGGCCACCGGCCAGCCGGTGGCCACGAGTTGATCAAGATTGGCGAGCAGAGTCACATTGTGATCGACATTCTTACCAAACCCGAAACCGGGATCAATCCAAATCTCCGAGACCCCGGCCGCCTGGGCCTGTGTTGCCCGCTCGTCGAGGAATCGACAGACCTCACCCACCACATCGTGATAGTGGGGGGCGTGCTGCATGGTTGCGGGCTCGCCCTGCATGTGCATGGCTATCCAGCCGACGCCAAGTTCGGCAGCCACCGGCCACAGCGAGGCCGAGATGTCGTTGATGATGGTGGCCCCCGCTGCCACTGCGGCCCGGGCGACCTCGGTCCGCCGGGTGTCGACCGAGACCCGAATGGTCCCTGCCAGGGCCTCGATCACCGGCAGCACCCGCTGGAGTTCCTCCTCGACGGTGACCGGCCTCGAACCCGGTCGGGTCGACTCGCCACCGATATCGATGATGTCAGCCCCCTCGGCCACCATCTTGTGGGCGTGGGCCACGGCCACCGTCGGATCCATGAAGCGGCCACCGTCGCTGAAGGAATCGGGGGTCACATTCAGGACTCCGAGCAGACGAGGCGACATCGAAGGGCATGTTACCGGGGTCATGGGCCCAGCCTGGTCAGCGTCATGGTTGTTCAATACGAAGTCGGCCCCCGCTGCGAGCCAGGCGACGACCGCCGCTCAGTTGGCAGGCAACGGCCTCGTGGCGCACGACCGCCATCACCCGTTCCAGCTCCGCGCTCGACGGGGGGTGGTCAAGGTCATCGCGCAACCACTGGCGTAACGCCATCCGGGCCACACTGGGGGAGGTGGCAGCAAGAGCCCGGGTGTCGCTCGGGTCAAGGTTGTGGGCGGCGGCGGCCACATCGTCGACCAGAGCCCGGGCATGTCCGGCGGTGCGTGCCAGCAGGGGCACCGGATCCCGTTGGGAGATGTCGGCCATCAGCGGCATCAACTCGTGGCGGACCCGGTTGCGCACGAACCGGGGATCGAGGTTCGAGGGATCCTCAACCGGCACCAGTTCGAGGCTCGCGCACAAAGCGACCGTCTCGGCCCGGCGCAGGGCGAGGATGGGGTGACGGGGCCCGGGACGCATGGCCGCCAGGCCCGGAGGGCCCGCTCCCCGCAGCAGGTTGATCAGCACCGTCTCGGCCTGGTCGTCAGCGGTGTGGCCGGTGAGCGCGTTTGGTCCGAGGAGATGGCGGCGGGCCACCCGGGCCCGCTGTTCCAGATTCGCACCGGGGTCGAGATTGATCCGTTCGGAGCGAAAGGCGGCCCCGAACCGACGAGCCGTCTGGTCGACCACCGTGGCCTCCAGGTCCGATCCCGTCCGCAGGCCATGGTCGACGTGCACGGCGGTGACCTCCAGCCCGGCGGCGGTGGCCAACACCAGTAGCGCCAGGGAATCGGCACCACCGGACACCCCACACACCACTTCCGTGCCAGCCGGAGCGAACGATGTCCGCGCCAACAGCGCGTCGATCAAGCCTGGGCTGGTGCGCCGACCCGATCGATCCATAGATCAGGGTCCCGGATCTCGTCGATGGTCGGCAGCGCCTCGGGGCCCGACCATACGACATCAAAGAGGTCACGGCCACCAACGGCCTCGACCGAGCGGACGAAGTTCTCGCCCTCTTCGTACTGGGCCAGTTTGGCTTCCATCCCTGTGAGGCGTTGGATGAGTTTGGTCAGCCCACCGGAGTTCTTGCGGCGCTGACTCATCACCCGGGCAAAACGGCGTTGTGAGGGGATCAGGTCGACGGTGGCGCGATCCATGATGATGTCACCGTGACCCTCAAGCAGGCTCATCAGGCCGGTGACCTTCTTCATCGTTTCCCGCTGCTCGGGGTTGGCCAGCAGCAACGACAACCCACCGTCGCTCAGCTTGGATCCCTCACCCTGGCGCAGGTCCTTCACCGAGTCGAGCAGGCGCTTGGGATCGGGATCGACCGAGTCGAGCAGTTCGTTCACCAGCGACAGGAAATAGGGGCGAAGCCATTCGACCCCGGTGAACTGGGCCCGGTGGGTGCACTCGTGCACCGCGATCCAGAGCCGGAACTCCTGGGGCGGGAAGCCGTAACGCTTCTCCAGCGACACCACATTCGGGCCAACGTAGTAAACCCAGTCCTGATCCTCGGGCCGATCGTCCTCGGTGATCAAAAGGTCGTATTGGCCAAGCACCCGCGAAGACATCCAGCCCAGCAGGGCACCGAGCTGAGCTCCTGCCACTTTGGGGCCGACGGTGTCACCGACGGTGGACAACATGTTTCCGACCGGAGCCAGCAGCGTCGACGCCCGTCCGCTGCCAGCGGCGGACGCGCCGCCGTGGTCAGCCGTTGTGTCGTGGGACGACTGCCCCTCGCCGTCGAGGCGACCCAGCAATGGGCTGATGAGGCGCTCAAAACTGGCCAGGTTGGCGTCGACCCAACCGAGACGATCGGTAACCCTGGCCCGGGCAGGACCGGCGGCGGAAACCAGGCCGGTTTCGGCCTCCACCAGTTGCTCCGCCTGCTCGGTCAGTTCGAGCAGGTCGGCCTCAAGCGAACTGACGTGGTAGCTCTCGGCGAAGGGCTCACGGCCCGCCACCTTGCCGGCGACCGACCGAGCAAAATCCCAGTCGACGTTGGGGCTCACTCCGACGACTTCGGATACCGGGGAAGCTCGACTCGGGCGATATAGCCAACAACCACCGACAGCAGTGTCAGCACTGCCCCAATGGCGAGAAAGAAACCGAGCCAGAAATGCCAAACAACAGCCAACATAGGGAGATCACTGTAGCGGTTCGACCGGTCACTTGGAGAAACCGCGCTGCTGGGTCAATGCGGGGCCGAGCTCCGCACGCAAGGCCCGCCGTCCCCGGTGGAGGCGACTCATCACCGTTCCGATGGGCACGTTCAGGTTCTCGGCGATCTCTTTGTAGGACCAACCCTGCACGTCGGCCAGCATCACGGTCTGGCGGTAGGCGGCGGGCAACCCCTCAACGGCGGTGACGATTTCGGACTCGGCCAGCAGCTCGATCATCTCGTCCTCGGCGCTGCGCCAACTAACTTCGCCGACGGTGATCCGACGATGCAGGGTGTGGTCCTCGATGGCATCAAGCGCGGTTTCCTCCGGACGGCGGGCCTTGGCCTGGTAGCGGTTGATGTGGGCGTTGGCGAGGATGCGGAACATCCAGGCCCGCAGGTTGGTGCCCGGCCGGAACGTTCCGTAACTGCGGAAGGCCCGCAGGTAGGTTTCCTGAACCAGGTCCTCAGCATCGCTCCGGTTGGCCGTCATTCGGACCGCGGTCGAGTAGAGAGGGCGCCGAAACTGCCCCGTATCCTCGGCGAAGGTGGCCCGGTTGGCCATAACCAACGGTACTAGGGATTATCAGAGGGCGAGCAGGCGGCCGGCCTCCTACGGGCAGCCAATCGTCAAATCCGCTGGTCAGGGCCTGAACCTATTCGCGGGCGGCGGTCGCCGCCTTGCGAACTTCGCGAAATGGCACCGTCTTGTCCAACTCCGGCTCCCTGGGCAGGCCCAGGATCCGCTCACCGATGATGTTGCGCTGAATCTGGTCGGTGCCGCCCCCGATGGAGGTGAAGAAGGCATTGAGCAGCGCGTAGGTGGCGTCGGCCGAGCGAGGGGAACTGGCGCCACCAGTCATGGCTTCGGCTCCCAGGATGGCGGTCTGCAGGCTGCCCGCGGTGTGCAGGATCCGACTCATAGCCAGCTTGCCCAGCGACACCACCGATGAGGAACTGCCCTGCGCCAATTCGGCCTTGGCCCGCAGGTTGTTCCACTCGTTGACCTTCACCAGGGAATGCAACTGGGCCAGACGTTGACGCATCACGGGATCACCAGCCACGCCCAGATCACGGGCCAGGTCGAGCAGGGACAGGTCGGGGATGGGGGCCGGGGCCTCGTCGCCGGCGGAACGCACCGCTTCGTCGGCCTTCTGGGTCCGGCGCCGCCGTTGGTTCTCCCCCATCACCGCCCGCTCGTACTGCAGCGCCGTCTGGAGCACCATCCACCCGTTGTTCTGATCCCCCAGGATGTTCTGGTGGGGGACGCGGGCGTCGGTGATGAACACCTCGTTGAAGCGGGCGTCGCCAGTGGCCTGGCGCAGGGGCCGGACCTCCACCCCGTCCTGTTTCATGGGGAACCAGAAGAAGGTGATGCCCCGGTGCTTGGGCACGTCCCAGTCGGTACGGGCGATGAGCAGGGCGTAGTGGGCCTGACGTCCGCTCGAGGTCCACACCTTCTGGCCGTTGACGATCCATTCGTCGCCGTCGCGTTCGGCCCTGGTCTGGACCGCGGCCAGATCTGAACCTGCGCCCGGTTCGCTGTAGAGCAGGCACATGTCGACGTCGCCGGTGAGCAGGGGACGCACAAACTCCGCCTTGAGCTGGTCGCTGCCAAAGGCGAGCACGGTGTTGGCCCACAGGTTCGTCTTGTCCTGACCGGTGCCGTCGGCCCCCACCCGGGCGAACTCGGCCTTGACCACGTTGGTCAGGGTCGGGTCGAGACCCTTGCCGCTCCACTGCTCAGGCCAGCTGGGAGCGGCCCAACCAGAATCGGCCACGCGGGCCAGCCACTCCTTGCGACCCAGGCTCTCGTCCCAGTTCTCGGCCAGCCATTGCCGGACCTCGGCCTGAACGTTGGCGGTGCTGTCACTCATTGAAGACTCCCGTGATCGAGCCCCTGGTCGAGCTCCCGGCCCGATGTTAGGGCCAGCCGGGTCTGAGCTGCCTCTCCGCCAACCTCATCAGCCGGGTTGGCCGTGGTGTTGTCGAGTTGGACCGTGGAGGCCCTTCGGCGAAACTGGGGCGGTGCTGGGTCATCTGGGAGTGAACGTCTCCGATCTGGAGCAGGCTCGCCGCTACTACGCCGCGCTAATGCCCGCCCTCGACTTCGAGTTGTTCCTCGACGACGCCGACCAGTTCGCCTATCGGCCGGCCCGGTCGAAGCCGGGAACGTTCCTGTTCTTCTACCCATCGGCCCCCTCGGCCGCCAACACTCCCCACTCGGGTGACGCCACCGGCCTTCAGCACCTGGCGTTCATGGTGCCGACTCGATCCCGGGTCGGCACGGTGCACGAGCTGGTTGCCGATCTGGCTTCCCGGTTCGGGGGCCGGGTAGTGAACCCGCCCGCCGACTACCCCCAGTACCCTCCGCCCTACTACGCCGTGTTCTGGCACGACCCGGACGGGATCATGCTCGAAGCGGTCTGTCACTACGATCGGGACTGAATGGCGAAGGGTGGTCGGGGCCGAAAGCCAGCACCGTCGGCCGGGGAGAGCCAGGTGGCGATCTTGTACTCGATCACCAGTTCCAAACCGTCGTGTTCAGCCCGCAACCGGGAGCCGACAGCGGTCAGCAACACACCGGAGCGGCCATCAACCAACCACCAGAAGGCCCAAAACTTGTATGATATACAAATAAATAGTTACAGTAATGTTGTGGCGAGATCAGACAAGAGAGCGACGAGGGTGGAGGGGATTGCCACTAGGCGGCGAATCCTCGACCATGCATCTGCTCTGTTCGTGCATCGGGGCCTGGCCGGGGTCACGGTGAAAGCCATCGCCGATGCGGCCGACGTGTTCCCGAGCCAGATCACGTATTACTTCGGCACCAAGGAGCAGCTGTTCGCGGAAGCGGCCTGTCGTGAGGTGCTCCACATCGGGTCAGCGGTAGAGAAGGCGGGGTTGGGGGCTGAGAATCCCAAGGCCTTTGTCTCGGCCATAGTGTCGACTGCGCTGGAAGCACCTTCGTTGCTGCTCTTCGCCGAGGCCATGTCGATCGCTCGATTCGATGCCGACCTCCAAGCCCAGGTCCGGCTGACCCTTGACCGCCTGCACGATGAGGGCGCCCGGGCCGTTGCCACCGTTCTGGATGCCAACGGCTGGCACTTGAGGACCTCGCCAATACTCGAAGCTCGGGCCTTCTGGGCCACCGTGGTTGGTGTCGCTCTGCAGCAGGCGGCCGTGCCCGGAGGTGCTGACCCGGGGACCGCAGAGGCCGTCGTCTCCCTGTTCTTCAACCTGCACCCGAAGGAGTAGTTCCCCTGTTGACCACCCATGATGTCGTCAACCAAGCAACAGCGTTGCGTGACTACAACGTCTTTGAAACCGACCCCGCTCTCTATCGGGCGCTGCACCGGGAGGGAGCAGGCTGGGCCAGGTCACGGTTGAGTCGGTTCGGTGCGGTGGTCGGTGCCGCCAAAACGCAGGATCTCGCCTACTGGGCCAACCGCTATCCGCCGGAGCTGCGCACCCACGACGCGTTCGGTCACCGGGTCGATGAGGTCGACTATCACCCGGCGTACCACGAACTCATGCAGATCGCCTTCGGTGGTGGGGTTCACAGCTTGGCTCAGAACGCCACCGAGCCGGGTGGGCACGTTGCCCGCGCTGCCCTTAGCTACCTGTTCAACCAGGTGGAGAATGGTGTCGGCTGTCCGACGGGTATGGCCTATGCCGCTCTCGCGCTCATGAAGGACCACCCGCGACTGGAGGAGTGGGCAACGAAATTGGCGGTGGAGGACTATGAGCCGGGCCTGATTCCCATCGGCCAGAAGCAGGCCGTCACCACGGGCATGACTCTCACCGAGAAACAGGCGGGGTCGGATCTACGGGCGACGATGACTACGGCGAGGCCGATTGCCAACGGCAGCACAGAATATCTCCTCACCGGTCACAAGTGGTTCTGCTCCGCGCCCATGAGCGACGGGTTCCTGGTGATCGCTATTGCAGAGGAAGGGCCGACGCTGTTCCTGGTTCCGAGGGTCCTCGACGACGGATCCCGTAACCGCGTCTTCATCCAGATGCTCAAGGACAAGTGCGGTAACCGTTCCAACGCCTCCAGCTCGATCGAGCTACACGACACCTATGCCATTCGGCTCGGCGACGAAGGCAGCGGGATCCGAACGGCGATGGAGGACGCCCATTTCACCAGGCTCGACTTTGCCATCGGATCCGCGGGCATGATGCGCCAGGCCCTCGCTCAGGCGGTCCACTACAGCAGGGGCCGGCAGGCCTTCAACAAGCCACTCGGCGAGCAACCGCTGATGCTCAACGTGTTGTCGGATCTGGCCGTCGAGTCCGAGGCCATGATGATGTTGACCCTGCGGATCGCTCGCTCCCTCGACGAGGCCGGTGGGGACGCCGCGGCGGCACGGCTCCGGCGTATCGGGCCTCCGTTGGTGAAGTACTTCGTCTGCAAGATGGCACCGGCGTTCACCGCCGAGGCCATGGAATGCATGGGTGGGAACGGCTACATAGAAAACCATCCAATGGCCCGTCTCTACCGCGAGGCGCCGCTCAACACCATCTGGGAGGGCACTTCCAACATGGTCTGTCTGGACGTGTTGCGGGCCCTGCAGCGCGATCCTGACCTCTTCGACGTCTTGATGGCCGAGCTGGGAATGAGCCGGGGAACGAGCCCCATCCTGGATTCCGCCATTCAGGAGCTCCCCGATCAGCTCGAGGCGCTGGACGATCACCCTTTCCATGCCCGTTGGATCAGCGAACGGCTGGTTCGCATCTGGCAGGCCTCTCTCTTGGCCCAACACGGACCTGAACCGGTAGCCGATGCCTTCATCTCGTCGCGCCTGGATGGTTCTCGCGGAACTCACTTCGGCACGCTGCTGGGCCGAATCCGCAGCGAGCGGATTCTTGAAGACTCCTTCCCGACATAGTCACAGCCCGACATAGTCACAGCCCGACAAGAGACCATGCGCCCACGTTCGGTTGCGCGGGTAGGGAGTGTCGACGCTCCCGCGGAGGTGCGAACCCTCCCGCGGGAGTGTGGCCAACCCCGAGCCACGCTCATCCGCGTCGTTCAGCGGTGTCGAGCACCGCTGTCCCAGCGGGCGAACCTACGCCAGTAGTCGACCGAGCGTGGCGGCCAGGGCGTCGGCCGAGCCCGGATAGGCGACCAGCGAGAGCACGGGGTCGATCAGTTCGACCTCGATGACCACCGGCCGCCCGCCGGGGCCGGGGACGAGGTCGACCCGGCCGTAGCTGATCGGTTCGGTCGTTCGGTCCGCGACCAACCGGAACGTGGTCTCGGCCACCTGCAATTCCAGGGGTGTGGCGTCGCACGGCCCGAGATAGGTCATTCGCTCCCACGGTCGTTCGAGCACCCCCTCGTCGAGATTGAGAAAACCACCTTTGCGTATGGCGTGGCTCAGTCGGCCCCCGATGAAGACGATCGACGTCTCACCGGCGGTTTCGATCGAGGACAGGTAGTCCTGGACGAGCACGGTCTGGCCGCCGTCGCCCAGCATCGAGACATGGTCCCGGGCCCCCGCCACCCCGGCGGCGGAGTATCTCGCGATGTTGCGAGCGCCTGACCCCACGGCGGGTTTGACGATGAACTCATCGCCCGGCACGGTCCAGCCGTCGCCGGGGAAGACCCACTGGGTGGGGATGGTCGGTACGCCCCGCTCAGCGAGATCTCGGAGGTAGACCTTGTCGAGGTTCCACTCGATGATCGAAGCCGGGTTCTGGATCGCGGTGCATTCGTCGACATGACGCACCCAGCTGAGGTAATCACCCGGCCGATCGACGCTGTCCCAGGTGCTGCGAACAACGACCAGGTCGCAATCGGCCCAGTCGACATCGGGATCGTCCCACGCCACCAGGCGGGCATCGCAGTCCTTGGCCAGCAGCCGTTCCACCAGGAGGTCGGAGTCGGGGTCGGGGTAGAGGTCGTCGGCGGGCCGGTCGGGTGCGGGTCGACAGCCGGCGACAGCAACGACCGGGACCTGACTCCCCGCACTCCCTGGCGGAGGCCACGACCCTGAACGGCTCCCTGTCGGCGGGGCCAGTTCCTGCCCGCTCACCTGATGTTCCTCAACTGAGGCTCGCTCGGGCGGCGGGGGGCACGTCAAACGTCACGGTCAGCGACGTCAGTTCCTCGCCACTCCAGGTGTGGCCGCTGAGACGGACTTCGACCGTGGCTCCGCCGTCGTCGGCGATGTCCAGCTTGCCGTACTGGCCCCCACCGGCGAAGGCGCCGTGGGAATAGGGGCCACCCTTCACCGATCCGGGGCGGTCGAGGGCGGCGGCGTGGAGCACGGGGAAACCCGGGGAGCCGTCAGTGGCGTAACCGGAGTTGCTGCCGTCGTCGATGGCCACCATGTGAGCGTCACCCGACACCATCACCAGGTTGTCGATCCCGGCGGCGGCGATGGTGTCGGCGATGAGCCGGCGCTCGTCGGGGTAGCTCGACCAGGCGTCGGTCCCGCTTCCCCCTGCGGCCCCGATCCAGGGGATGGGGTTCCCCCAAACGACAACGGCATGGGTGCGGGCCGCCGTTGTCAGCTCCTCGATCAGCCATTGCAGCTGATCGGCACCCAGCAGTTCGGTTTCGGTCCGCATTGAGCGGGAATCGGTCATGATGAAGCGGACCCGACCCACGGTGAAGGCTTGGGCGATGGAGGCCGCTGGATCGGGGTCGACGCCGTGGTGGGGAACGGCCTGACGATAGGCCACCGAGACGGCGTCACGTCCGGGTGAGTCCCGGTTGGAGTTGTTGGGGCCGAAGTCGTGGTCGTCCCAGACGTACGCCGTCGGCACGGAGGAGAACAGCACCGACTGGCCCGGCTGGCGCAACGCCTGCCCGTAGCGGGCGAGATGATCCGAAGGACTGGTTGAGCTGAGGTTGGCGTAATGAAGGTCGCCCAAAGCCAGGTACAGATCGGGGTTCTCGGCAACGATGGCGTCGAACACCGCCCCGTTCGACCCGGTCCGAGCACACGAACCGGCCGCAACGACCAGGTTCTGGGCCCCCTCGCGATGGGTACGAAACGATCCGTCGACCCGTTCATCGTCATCGTCATCGTCATCGTCATCGTCATCGTCGACCACATACTGCACCGAGGCCCCTGGGGCCAGGTCGTCGATGCTGAAGCGGGCGATCCCGTCGGCGTCGGCGGTCGCTCGCACCACCGAACCCGAATCGCGGTCGACCCCGGAGCGCGGGGCCGAAAGCAACCGACCGTCGGGGTCGACGGGTTCGGCCCAATAGTGCAATTCGATGGCGGCCTCTCCGTCGAGGCCTCCGGCAACGATGGTGGCCGACGTCGTCGTGACCCCGCCCAGCCACAGCCACTCGGCGGCGGAATCTTCGAGACCGGTGGCCACCGAATCGGGATGGGTTGGCCCGAAGTAGTGGTCGTAGACCCTGGCGCTGCCGGCGTAGGTGCCACCCACGATTGAGGTGGTGGCGATGGCAAGGGCGGCGATGCTGCTCAGGGTCTCGGTCGGTTGCCAGGCCAGCCAGGTGATCACGGCAGGAACGAGCAGGGCCGCGGTCAACGTGAAGGCCAACCACGGCCGGTACTGGAGGGCGGAGAACAGACCGAGTCCGGCCCCGGCCATCGCCATGAGGGCCGCCGCCACCGCTCGCTGTCGCCAGGCCATCAACCCGGCAACGGCCAGCAACCCGCCCAACGCGAACTGCACCGGCGTAGCGATCAGGGCGACGAATCCGTCGCTCTCGGGGCTGGTGGGCAGGCCGACGACAAAGGTGGCCACCAACAGGGCAGCGGCCAGACCCAGCGCCAGGCCTCCGCCGATGGTGGTCAACCGCCGGATACTGGGCGGCGACAGGGTGAACACACCCCGGCGCCAAGGTACGTGCACCGGATGGCCCGACCAGGGACACGACACGCAACGGTGGTGCCAGGCCTGATGATGCAAGGCCCACGTCACCCCCAGCACCACGGTCAGGCCCAGCGTGGTACCGGCCAGCACATCGAGGGGCCAATGGTTCTGGGAGTGGATCCGGAACAGGCCGGTGGCCACCACGCCGGCGCTGAGCAGCACCCGGCTGAGAACGACCGCCCGGTCTTCGTTGAGCAGGACCTTGATGGCCAGGGGAACGAGCCCGGCGATGAACACTGCCTGCACCAGGTGTCCACTGGGGAACGACTCGAAGTCGTTGATCCCGATCGGGCGGGGCCGATCGATCTGTTCCCGTATGAGGGCGGTTGCCGTCCAGCTCACCACAAAGGCGATGGGGTAGGAGATGGCGAGCACCCGACAGCGGAAAGCCGACAACCCGATGAAGGCCACAAACACGATGGAGATGATCGTCCCGCCAAACGGGTCGATGACGCTGAGCCGGTCGATCCAGTCGGTCTCGACCAGCCAGGCGGCGATGGGCTCGTCGATCTGGCGGACCACGCTGCGACCTGAACCCACCATCACGGTGATGATCAAGGTGGCCAACGCCGACAGCCCCATGGCCACCCGCAACCCCCAGCTGGGGCCCTGGCCCATCGCCGCGGGATTGACGGTGAGCGGGGCGGTCCGCAGGGAGCCGAGCGTCCACGGCGGCGGCTTGGGCCACGACCAGAAAACCACGACCGACACCCCACCAAGGAAGCCAAGGCCAACTGCCAGGGCCAGTGAGATCGCCAGCAGCCAACCGATGTCGCGTACGTAGCCCCCGTCGCGCAGGAAGTTGGCCGTTGATCCAATGGCGATGTAGGCCGCTCCTGCCACCAGGATCAGGGCACTGATCAGGTACGACGGTCGTGCCAACACACCGATCGTTCGGGGTGGGGGCTGCTGCTCGCCCAGCACCCGGCTGACGACGACCCCGGCCTCGATGGCGGTACGGCGGCTCCGGGCCTGACCTCCGCCCCAGCGGGCCAGGTCCCGCAGCAGGGTGAGGATGGAGAACACGAGGCCGACGCTCATGATGGCGGGCACAAAAACCGACAACGAGTTGTCGTCAAAGCCGTCGGTGAGGTCGTCGGCATCCGGCCCCACCGGTGCCGGGGGCCACAACGGCCCCAGGGGGCTTTCGTCGACGTGGCTCATGAGGCTGCGTCTTTGTTGTCGACAACGGAACTGACTTCGACACCGGTAACGGTGCCGTCTTCGCTCTTGTCCTCGATGACGACAACGCCGTTGTCGCCGTCGACCGACACCGTTCGCCCGTCGAGCAGCCTGGTCGCCCCGGGCACGTTCATTACGCAGGGCAAGCCGAGCTCCCGGGCCAGGATGGCGGCGTGCGACAGGGGTCCACCCCGCTCGACGATGATGGCGGCGGCCCGGATGAACAGCGGCGACCATGAGGCGTCGGTGGCCTGGGCGACGATGATCTCCCCTCGCTCCAGGCCATCATCGGGATCGGTCACCACCCGGGCCCGCCCTCTGCTTCGCCCGGGGCTGGCACCCCAACCGCTGAGTACGTCACCTTCGGGAAGCGGTTCTGGTTCACGGTCGGGCACGCCAACAAAACGGATCGGCAAGACCCCTTCGGCCACGTAGCGGGTCAGCCAGTTGCGGCGCCGTCGCACAATCTCAGGTCTGACCGGCACCGAACCGCCAACAGCCACCACCAGCTCGGCCGAGCTGAGCAACTCGATGTCGGTTGGATCCTCGATGATGCCCTGTTCGCCCAGCCGACGACCCAACTCGAGGTGGATCCGTCGCACCTCTCCCCCCAGTTCGAGTACTGCCGCCTTGGCCTGCTCACGCCGTCGGAGCTGCTCGACGGCCTCGGCGGCGGTACGGCGGATGAGGTGGAGGCGGATGTCGATGAATTGGCCGGTCAGAATACGGCGGCGGGTCCAACCCGGCAGGGCCTTGATCTGGGCTTCGACGTCGTCGCGTCGTTGGCTCTGGGCCTCGTCGCCGCCCGAAGGTGGTGCCGGTGGAGTCGTGCCCCGCTCGATCCAGGTCGGTCCGGCAAAGACCGCGGCGGACGACTCGGAGTGGCGCACCGCGGCCATCCCACCCGAGGTGAGGGCCTGCACGGCCCGGGCTCCTTCTTCGGGGCCGAGGTGCTTGCTCAACAGGCCCTGGAGGCGCCCGTAGACCGCAGCTCCGGCGGCGGCCACCCCCAGCTCGGCGGCCAGGCCTCGGGCCGCGAGATCGACGAGGCGCCGGGCGTAGGCCAGCAGGTCGTCGTCGCTCATGGCGGTGACGTCGCGACGGCGATCCCGCAGCTGGGCCGTCACCTGGATCAGGACCTCGGACTGTTCGACCACCACCCGCCTGGTCTGCAACGACCGAAACTCACGCTCCAAGGCGGCCATCCGGCGACGCAAACTCGACCCCCTACCTGCGACCGCAGTGCCCCCTGCCGCACTGCCCCCTGCCGCAGTGCCCCCTGCCGCACTGCCCCCTGCCACGCTGTCTCCTGCCACACCGCCCCGGGCAACGGCTTCGGACCCGGTGTCGGTGTCGGTGTCGGTGTCGGTTCGGCCGAAGTATTGGCGTTCCAGTTCCTCGACGGCGCCGGGGATGTCGGAGGCCACGGCCCGAAGCTGATCGAAGTCGAGGGCGACCCGCCCCCGAACCCGTCGGATGAAGGGGCTGTCCTCGGCGGCCAGGCCGCGGATGAGGCCCAGCGAGTCGAGCACGGAACGAAAGGCCTCCTCGAGTAGGAACCGGTTGATCTCCCATCGCATCGGTGGCAATACCCCGGGCACCATTTCCACGATCCCACCCGTTGTCAGCTCGTGATCGTCGATGGTGGTGTCGAAGCCGTCGTGGTCGTCGAGCACGGTGATGGGGCGGGCCTGGACAACAAACACGTCGTCGTCGACGGCGGCCCACTCGATGTCCTGGGGAACGCCGAAGCTGCGTTCGACATCGAGCGCCAGTTGCAGTGCGGTGGCGGCCGCCGCGGGCAGGGTGTCGGCCTGCACTCCTTCTGGGCTGTCGTCGGCCACCACCCAGGCCGATGGGGTCCGCTCGCCCGACACCAGCGACTCCCCGAGCCCCTCGACCGCCTCGACCCTGGCCCCCGAGGAGCCACCGGGATCAGCGGTGAACACGACACCGGCTGTGGTGGCGGGGATCATCTTCATGACGACAACGGCCATAGCTACGTCGCTCTCGTCGATCCCGAACGCCCGACGGTAGGCGGTGGGGGCTGGGTGCCACAGGGATGCCCACACCCGGGCCACCGAGGCCATGACGGTGGCGGGATCGCTGCTGTCGATGTTGAGTTCGGAGTGGTATTGACCAGCGAACGACGAGCCGTGCAGGTCTTCCACGGTGGCCGACGACCGCACCGCCACCGGTCCGGCTTCGCCGACGGCGGAGGCCATGGACACCACGGCGGCCTCGACCTCCGAAGCAATGGTGACCGAGGCGAAAACCTGGTCGACGGCGTCGGCCTCCACCTCCTCGCCGTCCATGATCTTCTCGATGACGGTGGCGATCGGGCCGTGAGCGGCGACGATCCGGTAGGCCTCGGTGGTGACGACCCCGGTCGGTGGCACCGGGTAGCCGGCTGTGACCAGTCGGGCCAGCGCCCGTCCCTTGCCCCCCAGACCCTCGCTGGGCTCGTGACCCGGCTCCAGCACTTCAGCCAACTCCGACTCCGACCGCTCCGACCTGGCCCCGACCGAACCGGCCCCCGACCCACCGCCGGAACCCGTGCCGGCGGCGGGGTCGACGGGTGCGGTTTGGGCAGCATCGAGGGGACTCTTCGGGCTGCTACCGGGAGAGGCCACGGGGGTACAGGTCGTGTTGATGCCAGGCGACGGCCCGGTCGAGTACGTCGTCGAACGGTTCACCCGACTCCTGTGCACGGTGCTCCAACCAGTGGGCCAGATCGGGTCGGAGTGATACCGGCAACCGGTTGGCCCTCTGGCGAAGCCAGATCGTGAGCTGTACCACCATGGTCAGCAGAAACACGACCAACAAGTCCCATTCCCCGCCGATGAGGGCGTCAAGCACACCGACACCGGTCACGGCCAAGCTGATCGACAGCAGCACCCTGGTCGATACCTCACTCATGATCGTTCGCCACCGCCATGTTCGACCACCACCCTTTCTGCCTACATTATGACACTCCAAAGGGCAGCGACCCGGCAGGGCCATTGGTCAGCTTGCCCTCAACTGTTCAGGAGAAAGCCAGTTGAGGGCCATGTCCTGGCCATGGCGGGTGGCGCTTGACCAGGACGGCGAGGTCGCCTCCCCGAGATCGGGAGGAGAGACGAGGAAGGCTTCGGCCTCAGCCGTTGGCTGAGCGCATGGAGCGGGCGACGGCGAGGATCTCCCTTTCGCTGAGACCCGACCCGCCAGCCTCGATCGGATCACCGATTAGGAGGCCGGCACTGGCGGGGCTGACGGCGACCGCAAGCACCGGATCGCCCTCGGCGGGCCGGTCGGCTTGCTCGGGGCCAAAGAGGCAGATCTCCGTATCCCAGTCTGATGGGCCAAGATCACGGTGGTCCCCGGCCCAGGCCAGATCGAGCCCCTCGGGCACCACGGTGGCGATCAAGTCGTCGATCGAGCCTTGATCAGCGTTGCCTGCCCCCTCATCGACGGCCATTTCGTCCTCCGGCGGCTCGACCACGGTTGGCTCCTGGCCTGCACGGTGGGCTCCGGCGATGGCGGCGTCGATCTCATCGGAGCCGACCCCGAACCCGGCCAGGGTGATGGCGGCTCCGTCCTCGAACCAGAAGACCTGGGTGAAGGTCCCGCCAGGAAGCTCCTCGCCATCGACGATAACCAGCACGTCACGGCCACCTCGGTTCTCCAATCTCGCCTCTGGACTCAGCCACGGGTAGACGTTTTCCGGATCAGGTCCGGCGGGCCTGTGCCATCGCGGTAGCTGGCGCGCCATTGACTGTCACGGGTTCACCCGGCGGCAGTGACGGCGGGCGAACCTTGCCGCCATCGATGAAGACGCTCAGCCGCTCGTCGTCAGCCGTTGGGGCCCGACCGGGGATGCCGCACACATCGATGTCGTTGCGACCGTTCGGCTCACCGAGATCAGCGTAGGCCGCGAACGGCCGCCCACATCTGGTCGGCCGATTCGGGTATCTCGGCCATCCTGGGCCGTTCCCTGGTCATGCGGGTCTTGGCCTTGGCCTCGATCAGGTTCCGGCGCAGCCAGGACCGGGCGCGGTTGATGGCCACCCCCTTGACCCAAGCCTCCCGGTTGGGGTGACCGGCGACGGAGTCCCACCGTCGGCGGGCCTTGACGAAGGCGTCCCGGGTCAGCTCTTCGGCCACGACCCGACTCCCCGACAAGGTGTAGACGAGACCAAGGACCGAGCGGTAGTGCGACTGGTAGATCGATGCGAAGTCGGCCACCTCCACCACGGGATCAGGTGGTTCGTCGGTGTCGGTGTTGAGCGCGCCTACGCCAGGCCGGAGCGGTTTCCCCTCCACCCCAGGTTGTTCAACAACGGTCTCACGATCAGAAGACGATCCAGCAGCCGGTTTTGTTTACCGGCGGTGGGGTCAGCTGATCTGAGAGCTGACGTCCACGGCATCGACGAAGGGTCGGTAGTCGACCAACATGCCGTCTCGGAATTGGAAGATGCTGGCTATGTGGGTGGGGTAGATCTCCTTACCACTGGCCGAGACGCCCATCGGGTGGATCGGCGTGCCCTGCCAGCGCCAGACCCCAATGGCGGCGTCGTCGGTGGCGAAGATCTGCACCACCTCGATCTCGACATCGGGAATGTTGGCGCAGAACCCCCGGGCGTGGGCGTCGAGCGCCGCCGGGCCGCGAATGGTCTGGGTGTGGTCGACCATGTCGTCGGCCACGAACTCCGGGATCAACTCGAACTTACGCTGACCGAGCACCTCGGTCAGGTAGCGACGCATGACCGCTTCGGTCCGTACCGTGCTCGACTTCTCTTCGCTCAACTTCTCTGTGCTCATCGTCTGCTCCGTTTCAGGTCGGGCCGCCGGGGATCAGCGGCCGAACGTCACCAGGATGGCAAGCACCAACGCAGCCGAGGTACAGCCGACCGTGGTCAGCCCCACGATGCGGGCGGCCGTAGGGTGGATGACGCCGGTGCCGGCCCGCAACGGTCCGTGCAGTGCCTCGTAGTGCCAGGCGGCCCAGAGCAGCACGCCCCCGCCGGCGGCCACCTGAATCAGGCCGAACACGGCGAACAGCGGGTGCAGATCGGCGGCGGCGTAACGGGTGAGGATGACACCGGCCACCATCATGGAGATCGCCGTCCGCTCCCAGGCCAGGGCCGTGCGTTCGTGCTGAAGGCCGACGTCGAAGCTCTCCCGAGGGCGGGTGTCGGTCATACCTTGTCCAGAGCGAACAGGATGGCGGCCAGCAACGCCACGATGGCGGTGGCGACGGCCATGACCTGCGGCAAGCGGGAAACGGTGAGCGGTTGACCGAGCCGCATCGATGTCTCGTTGTGGGCCCAGCGGCGGTACGAGGTGGCGGCGGTGGCCAGGCTGAGGGCCAGCAGGCCGAGTCCGAGCAAGGCCGAGCCCCCGACGTCGGGGATGAGATGTAGGGCCGCCATGCCCCCGGCCGAGAGGGCCAGGGCGGTGCGGATCCAGGCCAGGAAGGTTCGTTCGTTGGCCAGGGTAAAGCGGTAGTCGGGTTCCTTGCCAACGCGCTGAGGGTTCGGAGGCAACAGGTTCTGACGGTGGCGCTGAAGCGGGGTCATCAGGCCCCGTTCCTTTCCGGCATCGCCCGTCGGCCACGGTCGCCGGGGATCCGGGCCCGGTCTTGGATCGTGACGACCGGACATGGCGGATCAGCCCACAGCCGCGCCAGGAGGCGGCGCCGCAGACGGGCTCCCATGACCGACGGCAACGGATCACCGACGATCAGAAGGTCGCCGGGGCCGACTTCGTCGTAGAGAGCGGTTCGAGCTGAGCCGCTTCTGAGCTCCGTCTCGATCCTCAGCTCCGACTCAGACGCCCCGACGGCGGCCAGGAGTGCGGCCATGTACTGCCGGGCCCGCTGTCGGCTGCGCCGCTCGGCTGTTCGCAACTCGCTCAGGCTCTCGCAGTGGGTGGGCCATGGCTCCACGCCAACAACTTTGATGGGCAGGGCCGTGTCGCGGGCAAAGTCAACGGCCCATTGCAGGGGCCCAACCCCAACCCGGCCTGCTCGATCGCCGACCACGAGCCGTCGAAGCGGTGGGCCGTACAGCGCGGGGAAAGACGGTGCCAGTGCCGGGTCTGCCGGTACCGGGCCGAACTGGGCGGAGCCAGACTGGGCCTGGGCGGCGGGAAACGACACCAGGGGCATCCCAATATCAGCCGCCCAGGGGCGCTTTCTGGGGATTCTCCATTCCGCCAACACGGCAAGATCCTACAACAAGCACCCAATCAGGCCCGAGTCCTCCACCACCGACAGAGTGAAGCTGTCGGGCAGGGCAGCTCGGTCGATGATGAAGACGAAGGCCACGGGGTTGGCGTCACTGGTGCAGACGTCGGTGCCCAGTGGGGGCGGACCGTCGACGAAGGTGCCGAACACCCGGTCGTCGGTGATGGTGAGACCGTCGAAGACGATCCCGGGGCACGAACCGGACACCGCTGGTGCCAGCACCACCACGATCTCGTCGTCGAAGTCGGGTTCGGGGCGGGTGTCGAACCAGCGGTCGGCGGCGGCCCGATCGAGGCCGCGCTCGGAGGTCACGATGGCGACCTCATGAGAATGCCCGTAACCGGGTTCGGTGTCGACGAGTCGCCAACCATCACCGTCGCCGACACGGATCACCACCTCGCCTGCCGGGAGCTCGCTTTTGGTGGCGGCAGCAATGGCCTCGATCGACCGGCTGGCCTCGTGCCAGGCCTCAGTGGTGCCTGCGCCGAACAGCTGGAAGACGGTGCTCCCACTACGCTGCCCCTCAAAGGAGGGCGATGTGCG
>Ga0316192_10001042_pt1 | contig 20384 bp, 17 predicted proteins | sample MerIslwburrow_MG_FD_204931 | JGI IMG/M metagenome (GOLD analysis project Ga0316192, IMG submission 204931) | Coastal sediment microbial communities from Maine, United States - Merrow Island worm burrow | ecosystem: Environmental > Aquatic > Marine > Coastal > Sediment | place: USA: Maine...
AGCAGACCCGCCAGGTGCTGCCCTTTGTTGCGACCCTGTGGATCTTTCTGGTGTTGGCCAATCTCATCGGCCTGATCCCCGGCCTGCATTCACCTACCGGCGATCTCTCTGCCACCAGTGCTTTGGCATTGTTGGTATTTCTTTCGGTGCACTGGTTCGGCATCCGTGCCAATGGCCTGCGGCTTTATCTGCGCCATTACCTGCAGCCGACGCCGTTGCTGCTGCCGTTTCACCTGATCAGCGAGGTCACCCGTACCGTGGCGCTGGCGGTGCGTCTGTTTGGCAATATCATGAGTCTGGAAATGGCGGCCCTGCTGATCCTGTGGGTGGCGGGTTTGCTGGCACCGGTGCCAATCCTGATGCTGCACATTGTCGAGGCGCTGGTGCAGGCCTATATTTTCGGCATGCTGGCCTTGATCTACATCGCCGGTGGGCTGCAATCCCAACAATTACGTAAAGAAAAGGAAACAGCATGAGTGATATGACCAGCTTTGTCACCGACTCCACCATGTGGGCGCTGATTGCCATTGGCATTGGCGTCATCGGCCCGGCCATCGCCATGGGTTGGGCCATTAGTCGTGCCCTTGATGCGCTGGCGCGTCAGCCCGAGGCAGAAAAGGCCATCACGCGGACATTGTTTATCGGTCTGGCAATGATCGAGTCGCTGGCCATTTACGTTTTGGTCATCGTGCTGATCGTGTTGTTCCGCAATCCGTTGCTGGAGTATTTGTTGAAGTGATTTTTTCATTATTGCCACTGCCTGGATTTAGATCCCCCCCCCTGGCCCCCTTTTGGAAGGAGGGGATGAAAGCGCATAATTTTGAAAGAACGTTCCCCTTCCTCCGGGGAAAAGGCCAGGGGCTGGTGATTAATGACAGGGTTTCAAATCGCTGCGTTGCTTTGTCAGAACTGACGAACGGTTAAGAGACTTCATAGGAGAACACACTTGCAACTCGACTGGTCCACCTTAGCCCTCGAAGTCATCAACTTTCTGATTCTGGTGTGGTTGCTGAAACGCTTCCTCTATCAGCCGATCCTGACCGTAATAGAAAAACGACGCCAGAAGATCGAGACGGAACTGGCCCAGGCGGCCAGGGGGCAGCAAGAGGCGGCAGAGCTCAAACAACAATATGAAGAGCGGCTGACTGACTGGGAGCTGGAAAAACGCGGCAATCTCGATGAGCTGGAGCAGCAGATCGAACAGCAGCGCAGCAAACGCATGCAACAACTCGACGAAGAGTTGCAACAGCAACAATTGAAATACCAGACACGTGATCAGCAACAACAGAGTCAGTGGCGTAGCCAGGCCGAGGTTGAGGCCTTGCAGCTGGGTGGTGCCTTTGCCGCCCGTTTGTTGAAGACCCTGGCCGGTGCCGAGCTGGATTTGCGCTTGCAGCAACTGTTTATTGATCAGTTGACGGCCTTGCCTGAGAGTGGCCTGCGGCTGATGCGTGAAGGCTGGCAGGAGGGCAAGACCAGGATCGAGGTGATCAGTGCCACGCCGCTTGATGAGTCACGGCAGCAGGCTATTCGTCAGGCGCTGGAGCAGAAACTTGGCCATAGCAATGGCCAGTGGCAATTCAGTTGTGATGCAAATCTGATTGCCGGTCTGCGCATCTCCATCGGCGGCTGGCTGTTGCAGGCCAATCTGCAGGATGAATTAGGTTTCTTCAGTGAGGCGGCAGTTTCACATGGATAAGATGGCTGAGCTGTTTCCGCTGTTGAATCAGCAACGCCGTTGGCTGGACGATTACCAGCCCGGTCTGCGTCTGGCCGAGCAGGGTACGGTGGTCTCGGTGGGTGACGGCATTGCCTGGATTAATGGTCTGGCCTCGGCGGCGATGGACGAACTGCTCAACTTCGCCGATGGCAGTCTCGGTCAGGTGTTCCAGCTGGGTGAACGGCTGCTCGGCGCGGTGCTGCTGAGTGAAACAGAAAACCTTACTGCCGGCACCGCGGTGCAACTCGGCGGCCGTCGCGTTAGCGTGCCGGTGGGCAAGGCCTTGCTGGGGCGGGTTATCGATCCACTCGGTCAGCCGCTTGATGGCCAGCCTGCGCCCCGCTGTCACAGTCGCCGTAATCTTGAAGGAGCATCGCCGAGCATGATTGAGCGCGACTTTGTCCGGCGACCGCTCTATACCGGCATCCGCCTGATCGACAGTCTGCTGCCGATCGGTAAGGGCCAGCGCCAGTTGATCATCGGCGATGAAGGGCTGGGGCGCAGCAGCATTGCGCTGGATACAGTGATTAACCAGCGTGGTAAGGATGTGATCTGTGTCTATGTGGTGGTGGGGCAAAAGCGTTCCGAGGTGATTAGCATTGTCGACATGCTGCGCGAATACGGCGCACTGGAATACACCACCGTGGTGGTGGGTGAGGCTAGCGCCCTGCCTGGGCTGAAATACCTTGCCCCCTACGCCGGTTGTGCCATCGGTGAATGTTGGATGCGCCAGGGGCGTGATTGTCTGGTGGTCTATGACGACCTTACCCGTCATGCCCGTGCCTATCGTGAATTGTCGTTATTGCTGCGTCGTCCGCCCGGACGCGAGGCTTATCCTGGTGATATTTTTTATCTGCATGCGCGGTTGCTGGAACGGGCTACCTGTCTGGCGCCGGAGCACGGTGGCGGCAGCCTTACCGCATTGCCCATTGTCGAGACTCAGCAGGGTGAGATTGCCTCCTATATTCCCACCAACCTGATCTCTATCACCGACGGTCAGGTTTACCTTGATCAAAACCTGTTTGCCGCTGGCATTCGCCCGGCTATCGATGTCGGCAAGTCGGTGTCGCGCATCGGTGGCAAGGCCCAGCACCCGCAGATTAAACGCCAGGCGGCACGCATCAAACTCGACTATCTGCAATTTCAGGAACTGGAGGCCTTTACCCGTTTCGGCGCCCGGCTTGAGGCGCAGATGCAGACCAAGTTGCAGCGCGGTCGTATCCTGCGTGAATTGCTGAAACAGGATCGACTCAAACAAAGCAGCGCAACCGAACTGCTGGTCTGGCTGATTGCCTACAATAGCGGCCTGCTGGATGCGGTCGAACCCGAACGGCTGCGGCGTCGCCTCGAACGCCTGAGTTCAGCCATCCAACGTAGCGAACTGAGCCTTGATACACCATTGGAACAATGGCAAGCGCAGCTCAAACAATGGTGGGATGAACATGAGCAAACGGCGTAAGCTGGAGGAGCGCATCGACTCGCTCAATGAGATCCACAGCATCATGGACAGTATGAAAAATCTGGCCATGATGGAGGCACGCAAGCTGGCCCAGTATCACGACACACAACGGCGGGTGGTGGATTCGATTGGTCATGCCCTGAACGATGTGCGGCAGCATTACGCAGAGGAGGCGCAGGTGATCGATGTGGCGCCGCTGTATCTGTTGTTTGGTTCAGAGCGCGGTTTTTGTGGTGCCTATAACCAACAATTGATTGATGTGCTGGCGCAACAGCCGGGACATCAGCAGGCAGCGCTGATCGGTGTCGGCTCGCGTCTCACCGCGCCCCTGCAACGTGATTATCCTGACGCCGTCTGCCTGCCCGGTGCCGCCGTTGCCGATGAGGTGGCGGCGGTGTTGGCGGCGGTGGTTCAGGCCCTCAACCGCTTGCGGCAGCAGCATGGCCCGTTGCGTCTTGAGGTGATCCACTTTCAGTCCGACGGCCACCAGGCACTGTGCCAGCCAGCGTTGCCGCCGTTGCCAATAACCCGTGCTCAGGGTTTGGCGCCATTGATCAACTTGCCGCCGCAACAGCTGCTCGGCGAACTGCTGGAACACTATCTGTTTGCCTCAACCCATGCCTGGCTGTTCGCCGCCCTGATGGCTGAAAACCAGCGCCGCATGCAACATCTGGATCAGGCCGGTCATCATCTCGAACGTCAGGCAGACGAACTGGCCAAGCGTCGCAATGTGCTGCGTCAGGAGGAGATTATCGAGGAGATCGAGGTGATCCTGCTCAGTTCTGAGGCGGTTGGGGCGCCGGGGGGATATTGATTTGTAAACGTGGATTAATGTCGTTTATCTATATTCAAGGCTGGCGGGATTCGCAAAAAAGAAGTCTTAACAGAAAACGGATAAATGGGACATTCAGACCCGCTTGCACATTGGTATGGCCCTGACGGTCTCCCTGCAACTGTTTGTTAGTCTGGCCATGGACGCGCCGGACGAAAAAAATGTCAGCGCGTTGGCCCGTGAAGCCTTTGAGGTGCATGAGATTATCGGCATGGCACCTTGCAGGAGATGTTCAGTCTGAAACCATCTGTTTCAGAATGATAGGGAAAACAAAAAGCCCCACCGTGATGATCCAGGGCGGGGCCTTTTGGGGTTCCCGCTTAGGCGGGAATGGCTCTACAGTTTAAGCAGCAACGATAGGAATTACCGTTGCCGCCGCTTTCTGATACTCCTCAATCTCATGGAAATTGAGGTAGCGGTAAACATCATCCGCCATGGTATCCAGACTCTGAACCGCTTCCATGTACTCTGCCTGGGTTGGGATTTTACCCAGTTGCGCACAGACTGCTGCCAGTTCTGCTGAACCCAGATAGACATTCGCATCTTTACCCAAACGATTAGGGAAGTTGCGTGTGGATGTCGACATAACCGTGGTGCCGTCTCCGACACGGGCCTGGTTACCCATACAGAGTGAACAACCGGGCATTTCAGTACGGGCGCCGGCCTTGCCGAAGATACTGTAGTAGCCTTCTTCGGTGAGTTGATGGGCATCCATCCTGGTCGGTGGTGCAATCCACATACGGGTCGGTACAACGCCACCAAAGGCCTCCAGAACTTTACCGGCGGCGCGGAAGTGGCCGATGTTGGTCATGCATGAACCGATAAAGACTTCGTCGATCTTGGTGTTTTCAACTTCAGACAACCGCTTAACGTCATCAGGATCGTTAGGGCAGCAAACGATAGGCTCTTTGATGTCGGCCAGATCGATTTCGATGATCTCGGCGTATTCGGCATCGGCATCGCGTTCCAGTAATTCAGGATTGGCCAACCAGGCTTCCATGGCTTCGATACGACGGCTGAGGCTGCGTTTGTCTTCGTAACCACTGGCGATCATCCACTTCAACAGGGTAATGTTTGACGTCAAAAATTCGATGATCGGCTCTTTGGCCAGCTTGACGGTACAGCCGTTGGCGGAGCGTTCGGCCGAGGCGTCAGACAGTTCAAAGGCCTGCTCGACCTTCAGATGTTCCAGACCTTCGATTTCCAGTACGCGACCAGAGAAGACATTTTTCTTACCGGCCTTTTCAACCGTCAACAGACCTTTTTGAATCGCGGCATAGGGGATGGCATTGACGAGGTCACGCAGGGTGACGCCGGGCTGCATTTCACCTTTGAACTTAACCAACACGGATTCAGGCATATCCAAGGGCATTACACCCAGCGCCGCACCAAAGGCCACCAGACCTGAACCTGCCGGAAAGCTGATGCCGATTGGAAAACGGGTGTGTGAATCGCCACCAGTACCAACGGTGTCAGGCAAGACCATGCGGTTTAACCATGAATGGATAACACCGTCACCAGGGCGCAAGGCTATACCACCACGGTTGCTGATGAAGTCCGGCAGGCTGTGTTGCAGTGTGATGTCCACAGGTTTGGGATAGGCGGCGGTGTGACAGAAAGACTGCATTACCAGGTCGGCGGAGAATCCGAGACAGGCCAGCTCTTTCAGCTCATCACGGGTCATGGCGCCGGTGGTGTCTTGCGAGCCGACCGTGGCCATGCGTGGTTCGCAGTAGGTGCCGGGGCGTACGCCGGTGATACCACAGGCCTTGCCGACTATTTTTTGTGCCAGGGTGTAGCCTTTGCCTGTGTCGGCCGGTGCCTCTGGGCGGAGGAAGATAGTTGAAGCTTCCAGTCCCAGTGCTTCGCGGGTCTTGTCGGTTAGCGAGCGACCAATAATCAACGGAATACGGCCACCGGCACGGACTTCGTCGGCCATGGTGGAGGGGCTCAGCTTGAAGCTGGAAATGACTTCACCGGCCTCGCTTTCGATTACACCGTCGTAAGGTTTGATGGTGATGACGTCGCCCATATTGAGTTTGCTTACGTCACATTCAATCGGCAGACAGCCGGAGTCTTCGGCGGTGTTGAAAAAGATCGGTGCGATCTTGTTGCCCAGCACCACGCCACCCTGGCGCTTGTTGGGGATGAACGGGATGTCGTTACCCATGTGCCATAGCACGGAGTTGATGGCGGATTTGCGCGATGAGCCTGTGCCAACCACGTCACCGACGTAGGCCAGCGGCAGACCTTTGGCCTTCAACGCTTCGATCTTTTGCAAGGCATCAGGCATCTTGCTGACCAGCATCGCCTTGGCGTGCAACGGGATATCGGGACGGCTCCAGGCCTCGGAGGCGGGTGACAGATCGTCGGTGTTGGTTTCGCCATCTACCTTGAAGACGATGACCTTGATCTCCTTGGCCAGCTCGGGTTTGTTGGTAAACCACTCAGCATTGGCCCAGGCATCGGCTACCTGACGGGCAAACTCATTGCCGGCTTTGGCTTTGTCGATGACGTCGTTATAGGCATCGAACATCAGCAGGGTCTTGGACAGGGCTGTCACGGCCACAGGTGCCAGTTCGGCATTGTCCAGCAGCGCAATCAAGGCCTGGATGTTGTATCCGCCGAACATGGTGCCCAGCAGTTTGGTGGCGTGTTTGGCGTCGATCAGAGGGGAGTGGGCCTCACCCTTGGTGATAGCGGTCAAAAAGGCAGCCTTAACATAGGCGGCATCGTCAACACCGGCAGGCACACGGTGGGTGAACAACTCAAGCAGTGCCTCTTTTTCACCGGCAGGTGGGGTCTTGATGAGCTCGATCAGGCTAACAGTTTGCTGAGCGTCCAGAGCCAGGGGCGGTAGACCCGCGGCGGCGCGTTCCTCGACATGTTGACGATAGGCTTTTAGCACTTAAACACCTCTTTGTATGGGAAATTCAAAATCATGAATCGGGCAATTTTAGCGCATTTGCCACTAAAACAATAATTTGACTCTGATTTGATGGCAGTTATTTGTTCTCACCCGAACTCACTTTAAGCAGGATTTTGTCCAGTAAACGGCTTGATAGCAGGCGTCTGGCATAGCCAAATAGATAAGTCGGCACGGTGACGTAGTAGCGTGCTTTGGGGCGGGGTGACTCCAGCGCGTGGATCACCTTCTTCAACACCGCTTCGGGTGGCAGGGTGAAAGGCTGGGCGTGGCCCTGCTTGGCCAGACGTGTCTCGACACCGCGATAGTAGTCACGATGGGCGCTGTGTTCGCGGTCGATATTCTGTTTGAACATGGCGAAGGCATTGGCGCGGAATCGACTTTCGATGGGGCCGGGTTCGATCAGTGAGACATGGATGCCGCTGCCGTACAGCTCTAATCTCAATGTGTCGCTCAGGCCTTCCAGGGCAAATTTACTGGCGTTGTAGGCGCCGCGATAGGGTAGCGCCGCCAGTCCCAGTACCGAGCTGTTCTGGATGATGCGGCCATAACCCTGTTTACGCATGATTGGAATTACCAGATTAGTCAGCTCGTGAGTGCCAAATAGATTGCTCTCGAATTGTTGTCTCAGCACATCGCGACTGAGGTCTTCCACCGCGCCGGGCTGGCCATAGGCGGCGTTGTTAAACAGGGCAGATAACTCACCACCAGTTTGTGTCAGCACTGTCTCAACGGCGGTAGAAATTGAGCTGGAGTCATCTAAATCAAGAAAAACACCCTTAAGCCCCAGTTTGTTGAGATTTTCTACATCGTCAGCCTGGCGTGCAGCGGCAAATACCTGATAGCCACGCTGCATTAAACCCCTTGCAGTACAAAGACCTATGCCGCTGGAACAGCCGCTGATCAGGATGGATTTCGTTTTTTTCATGATGGAAAAAAGCCTACTAAAGATAGTGATTCTGGTGTCGTTAATTTGTAGTAAGAACTGGGCCAGGTGAGCTCAACAAAGGATTGTATGTGGTTTTTAACGGATTCTAACAGCTACGGAAACAGGCCAGGGTCATGAAAGACAAGTCTATTATTCCTACTAGCCAGGAACGGGTTATGCGCGAGAACGATTTTATCGTTTCGAAGACTGACCTGACCGGACGTATTACCTATGGTAATCGCATATTTATGGAGTTTGCCGGTTATTCGGAAAAAGAATTGCTTGGTGAACAGCACAATATTGTTCGTCATCCGGACATGCCGCGAGCGGCCTTTAGTCTGGCCTGGGATCTGATCAAGTCGAAGCAGGAATTTTTCGGTTTTGTGAAGAATATGGCCAGCGATGGTTCGTATTATTGGGTCTTTACCCATATCACGCCGTCATATAGTCGCGATGGCAAGGTGATTGGTTATCTGTCAGTGCGGCGTAAACCCAATACCAGTGTCCTTCCCACCGTGGCGGGGCTATATAAACAGATGTTGGATATTGAAAAGAGCGCCGGGCCTAGAGACGCGATCGAGGCTTCGACAAAATTTTTATTGGATTTTCTTGCTGAAAAAGGGACTTCGTATGAAGAGTTGGTTCTCGCTCTCCAAGGGTAAGGTGCTGTTGATATCGTCATCCGTCGTGGTGGCGATCACGCTCTATCATAATCTGCTTTATATGTTTGACTGGGTCGTGACTATCCTGGCTGCCTTGCTGGTGATCTATTCGATGCTGGTGTGGCATTTTGGTGGTAGTGGTGAGGACGCACTGCTGGATCAGATCTGTCTTGTCACCACCGAAGTGGCGGCTGGTGAATTTAATAATCGTATTGTTCATATTGAGCGTGATGACAAGCTTGGTGAAGTCGCCTGGCATATCAACGATATGCTCGACCAGTTGGAAGCCTTTTTTCGCGAGGTGCAGACTTCGTTTGACTATGCCAGTCAGGGCAAATATTTTCGCCGTCCCATTTCAGCCGGCCTGCATGGTGATCTGAAAAAGGTGATGGCGCAGTTGAATGCCTCCCTTGATGTGATTAGCGCGAGCCAAAAACAGAGTGGCAAGAATGAGATGTTGAGTCGCCTGGGGCATCTCAATACTGAAAACCTGTTGCTTAACCTCAAAAATTCCCAAGCTGATTTGGCATCGGTAAATGGCCAGATGGAAGAAGTGCAGGGTATTGCCCAAAATACGGCTGAGCGTGCAGAGCAGAGTAGCCGCCAGATTGGCACGGTGCTGAGTAATCTGGGTGAGCTGACAGGTATTGTTGATACTACCGATAGTACGGTTTCCGCCTTGAGTGAACGAACCAGCGAGATATCAAATGTCATCAAGGTGATTACCACGATTGCCGAGCAAACCAATCTGTTGGCCTTGAATGCGGCCATAGAAGCGGCCCGTGCCGGTGAGCAGGGGCGGGGTTTTGCGGTGGTGGCGGATGAAGTGCGTACCCTGGCGGAAAATACCAAGAAAGCGACTAAGGAGATTGCCCCCGTCATCGAGGCATTCAGTGCCGAGGCCGAGGTGATGTTGAAAAATGCTGGTTCAATGAAACAGATTGCCGATGATTCATCGGCAGTGATTGGCAGTTTTGAGGCAGACCTTTCCGAGTTCGCCGCTTCAGCACAGGAATCGGCGGTGCACCTGACCCAGGCCAGAGATCGGGCCTTTGCCACTCTGATTAAACTTGATCACGTGATATTCAAACAGAATGCCTATCGCTCACTTGAACAGGGTGCTGACTCGACTGAAGGTCAGGCGGCATCTGTTGATCATCATAGTTGTCGTCTGGGTAAATGGTATGACAGCGAGGAAGGGCATACGCAGTTTGGGGCCATGCCTTCTTATTCCGCTCTGGAACCACCGCATGCCCGAGTCCATGATGGGGCTCACTCCGTCTTGCATATTTTGCAGTCTGATTGGTCCAATAGTAATGATTCGATGAATGAGATTGTTGCAACCTTTGAAGATGTTGAGGCCGCCAGTGCTGAGGTAATGGATTTGATGCAGAGCCTGGTTGAGGAAAAGATTTCAGGTCGCTAATAGCCAGTGATCCATGCGGGAAGTTCTGTCACTGTTGGCATGGACCACTAGGCCAGAATCACGGCAACAATCCCGGTAATAAATATGCCATCAAATGTTCCGGCGCCGCCAATGGCGGCGACCGGGGTTCCCATCCGGCGAATATCTTTTAGTCGCAACAGATCCGCGCCAATCAAAACCCCCAACGTGCCACCGATATAGGCCAATGGTGCGCTTAGGTCTGGATTAATCAATAAGGCAGCTGTAGCTGCTATCAAGGGTGCAATCAAAACTGGCATGCCGATGCCTAGACCGGGAATTGGACGGCTGGCGAAATAGCTGATGCTGCTGACGATGGCGATAGCCAGCAAGACATCCAATAATGGCAGTGGATTATGTTGCATCAGATAGAGGCTGAATATGATGGGCACCATGCAGCCACCGACATTCATGGCAATGGTGGTCTGGCCAGTGAAGGGTGGCATGCGCTGGCGCAGCAGGCTCAACAATCTCGATGGGATAGCTGGGGTTGCCGGTTGTTCAGCGTCGATTTTGAATAGTGGCAGGTTAACGAGGCTGCCGGTGACAGATACTAACAATAATGTCATTGCGGAACTGGGTGAGAGTCCCAGTTTTGCCAGGGTGATGCTGAGTAACCCAAGCTGGATAAAGACAAGTAAAAGACTTAGTAAAAATATCAGTGCCAGTAAAACTAGAGGCGAGAAAGGCATTAGGGCTGCTTGATTGGGTTGTTAGAGGTGCCCATTACGCGTTGATGGCTTTAGCCAGCAACGGCGCAAGTTGAATCACATTGCTGTGGTGGTTGATGCTGTCGGTGCTCCAGATGTGATTGATGCAGGCATTGCTTAACACCTGCTCGGCGTTATCGGCGAACAGCGGGTGAGTAATGAGGCAGTTGACCGTTTGTGCGCCTGCCTGTTTTAGTTGTTTTGCTGCCTGGGCGATGGTGCGGCCAGTGCTGGCAACATCATCAACGATCACTACAATACGGTCGTTAAAATCAATCTTGGGCAGCATGATTTCAACATTGTGATCACCATGGCGTTGTTTGCCGGCTATTTCCCAATCAAGGCCGGTATGTTCGGCTATTTGTTTGACCCATTGCTCCGACTCACTATCCGGGCCGAGTAACAGCGGTGGGTTGGGGCGGTTGGCGAGAAATTCAGACATAAGATTGGTGGCGGATAAACTGATGGCCTCGGTATTGGGGATGGCCTGGTTTAAATTGTCGATACGATGCAAGTGGGGATCGACGGTTATCACCCGGTCAAACAGTTGCCCTAACCACTGGCCGATGATCTTCTGGCTCACAGCTTCGCCTGAATTAAAGGCGATGTCCTGACGCATATAACAGAGGTACGGTGCTACCAGCGTGATGTGTCTTACGCCTTGTTGTCGGGCTACTTCGCAGGCTAGCAAAAGTTCAATCAGTTTGTCGTTAGGATGATCCAGACTGCGGCAAATAATGATTTCTGCATCGAGAGTGTTTGGCAGGGTGACCTTGCTCTCGCCATCGGGAAAGTGGTGAACGGCAACTTCAACGTATTTGACCCCCAGCTGTTTGGCCAGACGTTTTGCCTGTTTATGATAATCCCTGAATCCAACAACCTGCATGATCAGAACTCCACATAAGCCTTAGGTAGTTGGTCTGCATTGCCGATGCTGTAACCACTGCCATGTTCGCGGGTCAGGCGTTGAGCGAATTCATAATCACTCTTGAATTCGGCGTGGACACGATACAGTGGCTCACCTTGTGTGACTGCGTCGCCGAGTTTTTTTAGTAGATCAACACCTGTGCCTTTGTCCATTGGTGCGCCGGCAAAGCGGGCGATCTTCGCCATCTGGTAATTGTTGATATCGATAATGGTGCCATCGGTTTCGGCACAAACCTCAAACACTAGTTGTCCCAATTCCGGTTGGATAGTCTGCCGGCCCTGACTATCGATAATGTTGTTCATCTTCGCCAGTGCACGGCCGGATTCGAGAATGTCTCTAGCGATTGCATAACCCTGGCCACCGCGAACATCGGGATCAAATTCCAATACCCTGCCTGCCAGGCGTAGCGATTTTTGTAAAAGGTCATCTGGTGCTTCCGGGGAATTGTTGAGCACCTGCATTACATCACGTGCCTCCAGTACCGGACCAATGCCGTTACCTATTGGTTGGCGGCCATCGGTGATGACTACTTCGATATGGATATTTATAGAATCGCCGACAAACTCAAATAATTTTCTTAGGGCCAGCGCCTCTCGCATGTGGCGTACTTTGGCGGTTGGCCCGACTGGAATATCCAATAATAAATGGGTAGAACCGGCGGCCAGTTTTTTCGACAAAATCGACGCCACCATTTGCCCTTGCGAATCGATGCTCAAGGGACGTTCCACTGAAATCAAGACATCATCAACAGGGGCAAGATTGGCTGTGCCGCCCCAGCTGATACAGCCGCGCTGATGACGAATGATGTGATGCAGTTTGTCCGGTGATATCTCCACCTGGGCCAGTACCTCCATGGTGTCGGCGGTGCCGGCGGGTGAGGTGATGGCGCGGCTGGAGGTCTTGGGAATCAACATGCCATGGGCGGCGATGATTGGTACTACCAGCATCGAGGTGCGATTGCCGGGAATGCCGCCGATGCAGTGTTTGTCTACCACCAGAGGTTCATGCCAGTTGAGGCGGGTGCCGGTCTCGGTCATGGCCTGGGTTAAATACAGCACCTCGTCACGGTCTAGACCGGTTTGACCCGAGGCCACCAGAAAGGCGGCCAGTTCCATCTTGGAAAAGCGGTGTGCGGCAATGTCGCGGGCAATGTCGCGAAACTGTTTTTCATCAAGACGTTTGCCGGCGATCTTGTGGCGCACCCATTCCATTGACGCGGGCGGTTCGGCATGGGCGACGCAGACCCGAGTGCCTTCATCCAGTTTTATCTGCTCAAAGGCCTGCTCAGACAGGCCCAGCTCACCGGGGGCGACGATGTTGTCGTCATCGACCACATTGAGCATGGCCAGAATGGTGTTGCCGTTGGCGCTGATTTCAATCTTGGAGAGGGCCTGAAAACCTTCGGCGCGATAGATCTCGCATTCACGGTTAAGGTAGGCAACGTTTTCACGATAGGTATCTATCGCAATACTGCGCAGTTTAAGTTGACCGCGACTCTTTTCAGGTCGTTTGCTCATGTTCTAAAACTAGCACAATTTGCCAGAATTAAAGCAATAAAAAAACCGGACACTGCCCGGTTTTTTTATTGTTGGTTTGAGCCAATCGCTTAAGCGGATAGCGCGGTCTTGTTATTGCCTTTTTTGCGCATCAGCAGGGGAATTAAACCAAGCCCAAGTAGTGCTAATGGCGCTGGCTCAGGAACGTTGTTAGTAGACCCTTCACCAGTGAACAGAATGTTGTTGATCTGGCCATCACCGGAGATGCTGTTGGCATACAGGCTGCCGTTTATAGCGCCATCAGTGTAATGAACGTCAGCCAGTGGCGCCAGGATGGAACCAAACACGCTGCCATAAATATCTAGAGAGGTCGCTTCATAAAAGTTGAACAGGATCTTGCTTGATAGATCATCAAATAGATCGACACTCATTTGTTCATTGTAAAAAAACCAGCCGCCTATGTTGTCACCTAATGAGCCAAAGTCGATATTTTCTCCTGAAACGTTGAAAACATAGGTTGCATCTCTGGCACCTTCAAAGGTCAGCTTTGAAAGATGAGCCAGGTCAGCGCCACTAAAGTCGAAGATATTGAGGTCACTGTTGCCGTTGAAAATCCATTGCTCTGAAAATGGATTGGAAACAGTGCCATTTGCAACTTGTGCGGCATAGAGGTCACTTGCGCTTCTGATGTCAGCGGAGATTTGTGTATGGTCGATGATTTCGACGTTTGGCGCTGCACCGTTAACAACAGAGCCCTGGTTTAGATACCAGCCATCTGCGGTTGTTGTGGCGCCAGGCCCTTTGATTAGTGTGCTACCAGCGAAATTTCCACCACTTTCATTATCGAAATTACCGCCTATATGCACTGTACCGTTGCTGAAGGTTGCACCGCGCAGGGTTGTATCCTTTTCACTAACAATGGTTTCGTTGTTGTAGTTTCCGCCAGTAAGGTCGGCAGAGTCTTTGGTGCTGATACCACCATCAATGCCACTGCCGGAAACTGTTATTTTGCCGCGTGCCTGGATACCACCGTTGTAAACATGATGGTTTGTTATGGTGACATCGCCACCGCCGTATACGGTGTAGGGCGTAGATGAGTCAGCTTTGCGACCTGTGTCGCCGCCCTGGTAGACAATGTTACCCCTGGCGCCAATCACACCCTCGATATCAACCGAGCCATAATTAAAGGTCGTGAGGCTGTAGGCATTGAACATGTCTGCAGAGCCCAGCGGGGTGGCCAGGCTTGGTGTCGATGCTAATAGCAGAGAAATAGACAGCAGACCCTGTTTATAAGAAAAGGGTTTCAGCATTCTAATTATCCTTTTGTAACAAACTTTTGAGCTAAATCCATTTATGCTTTGGCCCGGGCAAGGGTGGTAATGGCCAAGTTTCACGCCCCAGAATCTATGCCGTCAGATTCATTGTGTTTTTCAAGGTTATAAACATTAACAAAGATTAATATAGGTGTGTATCTTCAGAAAAGATGTGAACCACGTCACAAAAGCGGTTTTTTTGAGTTATCTCTATGATTTTACGATGAAATTTTGCTGGATCAGCGACTTTTGTGATATCAGGTTGGTTTTGTCTTGGTTTTTTGTATAAGCGCGGGGCTGATTTATTACTCTGACGCTAGCACTTCTTTTTGTTGCTCCTGCTGCAGCGCCCACATCTGGGCATAGGTATCGCCTTTGTCGAGTAACTGGCGATGGCTGCCACGTTCGATAATCTGACCCTGATCCATCACCAGGATCTGGTCGGCATCGACAATGGTGGAGAGGCGATGAGCGATCACCAGGGTGGTGTGGTCTTTTGCCACTTCGTGTAGTTCTTTGAGGATGGCCTGCTCTGACTTTGAATCCAGCGCCGAGGTGGCTTCATCGAAGATCAGGATCTTGGGATCTTTCAACACCGTGCGAGCGATGGCAATACGTTGTTTTTCACCGCCGGAAAGTTTCAGGCCGCGTTCACCCACCGTGGTTTCGTAAGCTTCGGGCAGAGAAGAAATAAACTCATGGATATGGGCGGTCTGGGCGGCGCGGATGATCTCCGCTTCGCTGGCATCGGGGCGGCCATAGGCGATGTTGTAGTGGATGCTGTCGTTAAACAGCACCGTGTCCTGCGGCACGATGCCGATGGCGGCGCGCAGGCTTTTTTGTGTGCCTTTATTTATATCCTGTTCGTCGATCAGGATGCGGCCAGCGCTGATTTCGTAAAAGCGAAACAGCAGTCGTGACAGGGTCGATTTGCCGGCGCCGCTATGACCAACTACAGCCACCTTTTTTCCTGCTGGAATTTCAAAACTGACATTGTTCAAGATCTGGCGATTGTCGTTGTAGCCAAAGTCGACATTTTCAAAGCGCACCACACCGTTGCTGACTTGCAGTGGCTGGGCGTCAGGTTTGTCCTGCACGTCGGGATTGTTGCGCAACAGGCTGAACATCTTCTCCATGTCGGTCAGCGAGTTTTTGATTTCGCGATAGACAAAACCAAGAAAATTGAGCGGCATAAACAGTTGCAGCAGATAGGCGTTGATTAGCACCAGGTCGCCGATGGTCAGCTCACCGTTGACGACACCATCGCTGGCCAGGATTAACAATAAGGTCATGCCGATGGCGACGATGCTGCTTTGACCAAAGTTGAGCAGGCTGAGTGAAGTCTGGTTTTTGATGGCTGCTGTTTGCCACTTTTCCAGATTGGCGTCGTAACGATTGGCCTCGTAGTCTTCGTTGCAAAAATACTTCACCGTCTCGTAATTCAGCAGCGAATCGATGGCGCGGGTGTTGGCCTTTGAATCCAGATCGTTCATGGTGCGGCGAAAGCGCATCCGCCATTCGGTAACTATCAGCGAAAAGGCGATATAGATGGCAACACTGGCAAAGGTGATGATGGCAAACCAGGCGTCGTAGTTGATGTACAGAATCGCAGTGACCAGGCTGATTTCGAACAGGGTTGGCAGGATATTGAAGAGCATGAAGTTGAGCAGGAAACTGATGCCGCGGCTGCCGCGCTCGATGTCACGTGAGACACCGCCGGTCTGACGCTCAAGGTGAAAGCGCAACGACAGACCGTGCAGATGTCTGAATACTTGTAGGGCAACACTGCGGATCGAACTCTGCGTTACCTTGGCAAATATCGCATCGCGCAATTCGGCAAAGGCAGAGCTGGTCAACCGTAGTGCGCCGTAGCCGATCAGCAGTGCCAGTGGCAGAGTCAGAATGATATCGGTGGTTGAGAGGTGATCGACAATATCCTTTAAAAACCAGGGCATGGCCACAATCGCCGCCTTGGCCAGCGCCAGACACAGCAATGCCGCCATCACCCGTGGTTTGTGTGCCCAGAGGAAGGGCAGCAGTGAGCGAATTGTCTGCCAGTCGTTGCGCGGACCAGTGTGGGCGGGTTGTGAAAAACTGCGCATGGCTTTTGCCTTTAACCGAGATTGCCCCAAAACTATCAGACACTTGCGGCAAAAGCCACGCTTGCTCGAAAGCATCTGCGGCCATGCTATAATCGCCCCCCATTTTTCTTAATCTAACGGGCGTCGGGAAGCGAAATAATGCCGATTTATGAATACCGCTGTGATTCCTGCGGCCACCAGCTGGAAGCGCTACAGAAAATGAGCGATCCGCTGCTGAGCGAATGTCCCCAGTGTCATGAAGAAAAGCTGACCAAGCTGATGTCGGCGGGCAGTTTTCAGATGAAATCCAATAGCGCAGCCGCTGCCTGCCCGGCCTCGGGTGCATCGCCATCTTGTGGCGCTTGTCCGGCCCGCGGCTAGCCTGATCTGTATATATTTAGAATTTGCCTGAAATGGCCCAAAAAACATAGAATTGCCTGCTTTTGCGGCCCTGTCGCACTGCATATCAAGAAACGTAAAGAAGGAATAAAACATGCGTAGCCACTATTGTGGACAAGTCACTGAGACCCTGGTGGATCAGGAAGTAGAAGTTTGTGGTTGGGTTCATCGTCGTCGTGACCATGGCGGTGTCATCTTTATCGATCTGCGTGATCGTGATGGCATCGTTCAGGTGGTTTTTGACCCTGACAGTCATGCGAACTTTGAAATCGCCGAACGTGTCCGTAATGAATTCGTGTTGCGTTGTAAAGGTAAGGTGCGTGCCCGCCCTGATGGCACCATCAACACCAATATGAGCACCGGTAAGATTGAGGTCTTCGGAACCGATATTGAGATCCTCAACCGTTCCGAGCCACCACCGTTCCAGATCGAAGACAATACCGACGCCTCTGAAGAAGTGCGCCTGAAATATCGTTACCTCGATCTGCGTCGTCCCGAGATGCAGCAGCGCATGCGCATCCGCGCCCAGGTGACTCGTCATCTGCGCAACTTCCTCGATGATCGCAATTTCCTCGAAATTGAAACACCGTTCCTGACCAAAGCCACGCCAGAAGGTGCGCGTGATTATGTTGTGCCTAGCCGTACCCATGAAGGCAAGTTCTTCGCTCTGCCGCAGTCACCACAGCTGTTTAAACAGTTGCTGATGGTGAGTGGCTTTGACCGTTACTACCAGGTGGCGCGTTGTTTTCGTGATGAAGATCTGCGTGCCGACCGTCAGCCGGAATTTACCCAGCTCGACATTGAGGCATCTTTTATCTCTGAGGATCAGATCACCAATCTGATGGAAGACATGTTCCGCGACATCTTTACTCACGTCTTGGAAGTGCCGTTGCCACAGGAATTTCCTCGCATGACCTATGCCGAGGCAATCGAACGGTTTGGTTCCGACAAACCTGATCTGCGTATCCCGCTGGAACTGATCAGCATCACCGATCTAATGAAAGAAGTAGAGTTCAAGGTCTTCTCTGGCCCAGCCAACGATCCCAAGGGTCGTATTGCTGCCATGCGTCTGCCCCAGGGTGGTCAGCTAAGCCGTAAAGAGATCGACGACTACACCAAGTTCGTCAGCATCTACGGTGCCAAGGGTCTGGCCTACATCAAGGTCAATGAACTGGCCAAGGGCCGCGAAGGTCTGCAATCACCGATTCTGAAATTCCTGCCTGATGACGTCATCGACGGCATTATGAAACGTGTAGGCGCAGAAGATGGCGACCTGGTCTTCTTCGGTGCCGACAAGGCCAAGATTGTGAATGAATCACTTGGCGCCCTGCGCGTCAAAGTCGGTCATGACCGTGGTCTATGTGAGCATGGCTGGAAGCCGCTCTGGGTAGTGGATTTCCCAATGTTCGAATATGACGAAAAAGAAAACCGCTTCCAGGCCCTGCATCATCCCTTCACTGCGCCAATAGGCACGGTTGAAGAGGTGGCGGCTGATCCTGAAAACGCCCTGTCACGCGCCTACGATCTGGTGTTGAACGGCACCGAAGTAGGTGGTGGCTCGATCCGTATCCATAGTCCAGAGATGCAGCAAGAAGTGCTTAAACTGCTGGGTATCGAGGAGGCCGAAGCCAAAGACAAGTTTGGCTTCCTGCTTGATGCGCTGTCCTTTGGCTGTCCGCCGCATGGTGGTGTCGCCTTCGGTCTTGATCGTCTGGTCATGTTGATGACCGGTGCCGAATCCATCCGTGACGTGATGGCATTCCCCAAAACTCAGTCTGCTGGTTGTCCGTTGACATCAGCACCAACTGAGATTGGTGCGGCTCACCTGCGTGAGCTGAGTCTGCGTCAGCGTCAGCCGGTGGCGAAAGAAGCAGAATAAAGACGCCATGTAGCTTGGCGGGCATGTCTGCCCACCAAGCTACAGTTTTGCGGTACATTGTGTTTGTAGGACTTAACACGGTAAGGCAGCAATGAATCAAACTAATCTAGCTATTCAGCAGTTTTCAGACATCAATGATGATGATTGTCAGGCTCGCATCGAGGCCGCTAAACAGGCCTTAGGTGATCGTCTATTGATCCTGGGTCATCACTATCAGCGTGAAGAGGTGTTTATAAATGCCGATGCCGTTGGTGACTCACTCAAGCTGTCACGCGTTGCGGCCGCCTCCAAGGCCGAATACATTATCTTTTGTGGTGTGCATTTCATGGCCGAAGTGGCCGACATCCTTTCGCGTCCTGATCAGGTCGCCATCCTGCCTGATCTCGCCGCCGGTTGTTCCATGGCCGACATGGCCAACCTGGCCAAGGTTGAACGTGCCTGGCGTGAACTGAGTGAAGTGATTGAGCCAGATGAATGTGTCACCCCAGTTACCTACATCAACTCCGCCGCTGATCTGAAATCATTTTGTGGTGAACATGGTGGCATCGTCTGCACCTCCACCAATGCTAAGCATGTGTTGGAGTGGGCCTTTGAGCGCCGTGAAAAGATCCTGTTTTTTCCTGACCAACATCTGGGCCGTAACACCGCCTACAAGATGGGCATTCCGTTAGAGCAAATGGTGGTGTGGGATTTTGACCTGCCTATGGGTGGTTTGACGGCAGAGCAGATCAAAAATGCCAGGATGATCCTGTGGAAGGGTTTTTGTTCCGTGCATCAAATGTTCAAGCCCGATCACATCGATGCCTTCAAAGCCAAGTTTCCTGATGGCAAAGTGATCTCACATCCTGAATCATCGTTTGAGGTGTGTCAGAAATCTGATTACGTTGGTTCGACTGAATACATCATCAATGTCATAAACGACTCGCCCGATGGTACGCGTTGGATGGTGGGCACTGAACTGAATCTGGTCAAACGCATTGCCGAGCAGAATCGCGCCCGTGGTACCCATGTGCATTTTATGTCGCCGACTATCTGCATGTGTTCGACCATGTTTCGAATTGATCCGCAGCATTTGTTGTGGGTGCTGGAGAATCTGCTTGAGGGTAAGGTTGTGAATCAGGTTCAGGTGCCACAGCAGACGGCTGAGCAGGCGCGGTTGGCGTTGCAGCGGATGTTGGATTTGAATATTTAGTTTTGAGATGACGAAATGAGCATTACAAAAATTATTTCTCTGTTTGCTGTGATTCTGTTTTTAGGCGGCTGTGCAGAGCTGCAGAAGAATGCCGAACAAGGCCTGGATAATGTCTCTGATATTCCAGATAAGATTTGGGGTGGTAAGAGCGAATAAACTAGATGTTTTTGGCTGCTTTGGCAGTGAGATTTAAAAGCCGCTTATAGAGCGGCTTTTTTGTGTCCGTAGGTTTTTATCCCCCTCCTTTTAGGAGGGGGGTAGGGGGTGGTGATCCAAACCGTTTAATGCTGGGTAGAGGAGGGATGAGGTTTTGTATCGCTGTCGCGATGGCTTTTATTTTGACGTGGGCTTCCGCGCCCACACTGCGGATTCATTTCTTTTGCACGGCCAAAAGAAACGAATCAAAGAAAAGGCC
>Ga0316192_10001044_pt1 | contig 20367 bp, 12 predicted proteins | sample MerIslwburrow_MG_FD_204931 | JGI IMG/M metagenome (GOLD analysis project Ga0316192, IMG submission 204931) | Coastal sediment microbial communities from Maine, United States - Merrow Island worm burrow | ecosystem: Environmental > Aquatic > Marine > Coastal > Sediment | place: USA: Maine...
CAGGCTATCATCTTCCTGAGAAGGTGCTTTCTCAAAATAGAAGAGATGAGCAAAACTCTTGAATCCAAGGGCATTCACATACACATCCTGTCCTTTGAGACTCTGGTAAAACTTGATGGCCACCCTCTGGGAGTATCCCTCCACCCTGGAGGTAAATACAGTCAGGGAAGCAAAGACGTAAAGAAGCACCACCAGGTGGAGGATCAGCATTCCCCTTCGGTCTCTTCGAAGAATTTGAACTGCTGAGACGGTCACCCCGAGAATGAGGAAAATGCCAATAAACATTTCATAGCCACTCCAGTGAACATCCCTTTGGACGGCGGCCCGCGTAAATTCTCCCACAAATTTAAAATCCCGGCTGAGCAGCCAGTCATAATGATCAGTAACCAGGGGAAAGAAAATGGCTATTGCAGAAAAGAAAAGAGCGATCAGGTAGATCAGGGCCACTTGCAGGGCGCTGATCTCTATTTTACGGTCGATCCATTTTTCCCAGACCCATGCCGCCAGAAAAGTCATGGGGAAATAGGCCAGCGAACTGTAATGGAGCAGCTTGGTATGCACCAGCGAAAAGAGGACAATCACCACACCCAGAAGAAGATACATCCATTGCCGGAACAGTCGTTGCAGTTCTGTGCTTTCAGATTTTTTTGTTATGCTTTTCAAAGCAAGCACAGAAGCAGGGAAAACTCCCAGTAGCAGAACCACTACATGGTATCCAAAGAAACCGTCATGAGCACTGCTGCCTGAAGAGAAAAGCTGGAACTGGTAGGAGATGAAACCTCTGATGAGGCTGGTATTTCCTTGAATGGCCTGGAACAGGTACCAGCTTCCACCCACCCCGGCAAGAACCAGGGTAAACAGGAAGACATGCGATGTGGAAGTGGAAATCCGAAAGCGCTTCAGACCCATAAAAATCAAAAAACACAAGAGGAAGATTAAGATGGCCACCGGACCCTTGGTGAGGGTTGCCAGACCGAAAAACAGGGCTGCAAAAATCAGGTTGGAAATCCGTGTTCGCTCCCGGGCCGGATCCAGGTAAAAGATGAACCTGGCTATGCCCATGAAAATAAATAGGTTGAACCAGGGATCAATAATCCCAGATTTAAAAAAGAAAAAGGGAAGAATGGCTGAACCATAAGAAAGAATCCACAACACTCCGAAGCGGTGACCGTAAACCTGCCTTCCCAGATAATAGAGCATCACCATGGAAAGTATGCCACAGATCAGGTTGGGAAACCTGGCAGCAAACTCATTGATCCCGAACAGTTTCATGGAAAGAACCTGGAGCCAGAAAAAAAGCGGGGGTTTCTCCGGGAAAGGCTCAAAATCTACCTGTACGGTGAGATAATCCCCGGTAACGATCATCTCCCTGGCAGATTCGGCATAATTGGTTTCATCGCTGTCAAACAGATTCACCGAACCCAGAAAGGGCAAAAGAAGAAGCGTCGTGATTACAACAACTCCGGCATAGACCCAAATTCTTCTGTATACAGTGTCGGACGACATGGCCCTAAAGTAGTAAAATTGGGCCATAGAATCCTGAACAGATAATTTTTTCTACATTTAGCTGTCCAAATAAATTATCGCCATGAATAAGGAGCAGCTACAAGAGACTTTTGTAAGTTTATACGGAGAGCATGAGGGAGCTTTGCATCTCTTCTTTTCACCTGGCAGGGTAAATCTGATCGGGGAGCATACAGACTACAATGGAGGTTATGTTTTTCCCTGTGCCCTCTCCTTTGGCACCTATCTGATGGCAAGAAAAAACCAGAGCCGCCTGCTTCGTTTTGCCACCACCAATTTTGATCATCGCGGCGAAGTCAAGCTGGATGTCCCCTTTGAAAAAGAAGGCAAATCATGGATCAATTATCCGGTGGGCGTGCTGAATGAACTCAGGAAAACAACCCGCGAAATTGAGGGTCTTGATCTGCTTTTTTCCGGTGATATTCCCAACGGGGCCGGACTCTCTTCTTCGGCCTCCATCGAGATGGTCACCGCCTTTGCCATGAACCAGATTTTTGGATTCGGAATGGACAGAATGGAACTGGTAAAATTATCCCAGAAAGCCGAAAATATTTTTGTGGGTGTTAATTGCGGCATCATGGACCAGTTTGCCTCGGGCATGGGTGCCGCCGGACATGCCCTGTTCTTAAATTGTGATACACTCGATTATGAGAAGGTCCCTATAAATCTGGAGGGAATGAAAATAGTCATTGCCAACACCAACAAAAGAAGGGGTCTGGCAGACTCAAAATACAATGAGCGAAGGGCTCAATGTGAAGCAGCTGTTGAGGCCCTTCGCAGCGGGAAAGAAATAAGACATTTGAGCGATCTGAGCCTGGAAGAGTTCAACTCTCTCTCCCACCTTATTTCCGACGAAATTGTACGAGGAAGAGCCCGGCATGTGATCACCGAAAACCATCGCACCCTCACCGCCATTGAAGCTCTCAACCGGGGCGATGTGGAGAGCTTCGGTGAGCTCATGAACCAGAGTCATGATTCACTCAGAGATGACTACGAAGTGACCGGCAGGGAACTGGATGCACTGGTAGAAGAGGCTCGAAAAATAGACGGTACCCTTGGCAGCAGAATGACCGGAGCAGGTTTCGGCGGATGCACTGTCAGCATCGTCAGAGAGGATGCCGTTGAGTCCTTTATTCGCGAAGTGGGAACAGCCTACCAGGATCGCACCGGACTTAAAGCCGATTTCTATGTGGCAGAGATCGGGGACGGATCGAAAGAGATAGTATAGTACACTCTGCCTATCTTACCACCAAAGAAGTGAGAAGCATTCCTTCCTCACCGGACGAGGGTCCCAGCATGATTTCGTAGCTTCCTGTTTCCACCACATAATCGCCAAGTTCAGAGTCATAACACGCCAGGTCCTCCGGTCCCAGTTCCATAGTGACCACCCGGGTCTGGCCCACTTTGACCGCAATCCTTTCAAATCCGTGAAGTTCTTTCAGGGGACGTTTGTATTTCGAGTCGCTTCGGCGGAGGTACATTTGCACCACCTCCTCTCCATCCATGGATCCTGAATTGCTGATATCCACGCTGACAGTGATTGTTTCTTCTGCACCAATTTCATCCTTCTCCAGGATCAGGTTGTTATAGTGAAAACTTGTGTAGCTTAATCCAAATCCAAAGGGATATAGAACTTCCCCGCCAAAATACCTGTAGGTCCTTCCCTCCATATCATAGTCTTCAAAGGGAGGGAGATCATCTACTGAACGATAAAAGGTCACAGGGAGCCTCCCTGCCGGGTTGTAATCTCCAAACAAGACATCGGCTACTGCTTCCCCGGCTGCCTCTCCTCCATACCATGCCTGTAGGATGGCAGGTACAAGATCATGTTCCCTGCTGATGGATACCGCAGAACCGGTCATCAGTACAAGGGTCACCGGTTTGCCTGTGGCAGCTATCCGCCTGATCAGGCTTCGCTGAACCTCCGGAAGATCTAAGGATGTGCGGTCTCCTGCATTAAATCCTTCAAGATGGAGCCCCCGCATCTCCTCCCCTTCCAGACGGGGTGTAAGTCCCATAACCAGAATCACATGGTCGGCCCAGTTTGCAGCCTGCACAGCTTCCCAGGCCAGGGGAAGGTCCGGTTCTTCCCAATGAAGGGTGCAGTTGGCATCTCCGTGTTCGTCCTTCAAAACCACCTTAATCTCGTAGGATTTTCCGGCTACCAGGTCCACGCTCCGGTAAGTTTTGTTGGTCTCGTGGATGTTTCTATTTCTGATCAGGGTATCGCCTTCAAAAACAAAGCGGAAGAACTTCCCATTTACACCTAAAGCGTGGGTACCGCTTTTTCGGGGAACCAGGGTCCCACTCCACTCCACGGAATAAGAATCATCGGTGAGGCCCTCCACGGGAGGCTGTCCGTCCCACCAGTAATTGTCCAGCATGGCTTCTGTCCTCTCCAGCACCGGATCACCCTCCCCCTCCAGGTTGTTGAAGTAAGCCGCATTCAGTCCCTGAGAGCTTTGATCCGGGTCGGAAAAAAGGACTTCTGAAGGTATGGGAACCAGATAAGGCAGGCCCTCATGATGGGAAGAGCCCAGGGCATAACGTACCTCTGCATTCTCTCCCAGCTTTTCCCTGATCCCATCATACACACTCACCGGTCCCACAGGGGTTCCGTTGTAGTTCCCGTTCTGTACATAAACATTGTGCGCATTGGGTCCGATCACTGCCACCCGTTTTACATCCTTGTTTATGGGCAGGGTATTCCTTTCATTTTTCAGCAGAACCATGGATTTCCGGGCCATCTCGCGAGCCACTTCTTTGTGATTTTTTCCAGCCACCTGGTCCAAAGGAAGTCCAGACCATGGCACCATCTCATCGGGATCAAACATGCCCAGTTTCATTCTTGCCAGCATCAGCCTTTGTACAGATACATCGATATCGCTCTCGGAAATCAATCCCTGTTCTACGGCCTCAACCAGGCCTTCGTATTGAGTTCCGCAATTCAGGTCCGTCCCTGAGAGTACTCCCTGTGCCGCTGCCTCTTCGCGGGTATCTACCACCTGGTGCCCCGAATGAAAATCAGCAATGGCTCCACAATCCGAAACGATGTAGCCCTGGAATCCCAGTTCGCCCCGGAGCAATTCCTCCTGAAGGGGGATGCTCCCGCAGCAGGGCACTCCAAGGTACCTGTTGTAGGCACACATGACCGACCAGACATGTCCTTCCTCCACCGTAAGTTTGAATGCAGGCAGGTAGGTATCCCTGAAGTCACGCTCACTCACCACCGCATCGAACTCGTGCCTGGAGGATTCCGGACCGCTATGGACCACGTAGTGTTTGGAAGTGGCCACTGATTTCAGATAGCGCGGATGATCGCCCTGGAGTCCCTTGATAAACTGCACTCCCATCTCACCGGTCAGATAGGGATCTTCCCCGTAGGTCTCATGTCCCCTTCCCCAACGGGGATCCCTGAAGATATTGATATTGGGCGACCAGAAGGTAAGTCCCTGGTACATCCCCCGTTTCTCCCTGGAGGCAAAATCGTGATATTTGGCCCTGGCTTCGGTGCTCGTAACATCGGCCATCCGGAACATCATGTCTCTGTCGAAGGATGCAGCCATTCCAATGGCCTGCGGAAATACCGTTGCCTTCCCGGCACGGGCCACCCCGTGCAAACATTCGTTCCACCAGTTGTACTTTGGAACACCCAGGCGGTCGACTGCATCGGCATAATTGGTCAGCTGTCCCACCTTCTCTTCAAGAGTCATCCTGGAGACCAGGTCTTCTGCCCTGGTTTCAAAGTCAAGATCAGTATCGAGGTAGGGATAATCGGATCCGCCACAGGAAAAAAGAAGCAGGGCAATGCAAAGGAAACTTAAATTCTTCAGGTTCATGATTATGTGTTTTGTCTAGGTGGTGAATCGATAAATGGTGTGAGCGGAGTACTCTTCTCCCGGCATCAGGACCGTGGAGGGGAAGGTGTTCTGATTGGGACTATCGGGAAAATGCTGGGTTTCCAAACAGAGCGCGCAATGTTTCTCATATACTTTCCCTCCCTTGCCATGGATCCCATTCACATGGTTGGATGTGTACAATTGTATTCCCGGCAGGGTGGTAAGAACCTCCATGCTTCGTCCCGATACCGGATCGTTTACCGCAGCCACCCGGGTGAGTTCACGTTCTTCCATGGCCAGGACATAATTTATGTCATATCCTGGTTCCACACTGGCAATTCTCTCACCTATGGGGGCTGGAAGCCTGAAATCATAGGGAGTGTCCTCCACCGGAAGAATCCGGCCGGTGGGAATACTCTCCTGGTCCAATTCAGTGATGCGGTCTGCATCGATCATTAAATCATGTTCATAAATGCTGCCCTCACAGTTATTCAGATTGAAATAGCTGTGGTTGGTAAGGTTCACATGGGTGGCTTTGTCGGTCTTGGCCCGGCAGCTGATGATCAGCTCGTTCTTATCGTTCAGAGCATATTCCACCTCCACCAGAAGTGCCCCCGGGTAGCCCTCCTCTCCATCGGCACTTTCGTATCCCAGCATGAGGGAGATCTGATCGGGAATCTTATGGCTGTATGCAGTCCATATCTGTTTATCAAATCCCTTATGGCCTCCGTGAAGCTGGTTGGCCCCTTCGTTGGCGCTTACCTTAAATACTTTTCCTCCCAGTTCGAAGCGTGATTTGGCCACACGGTTACACACCCTGCCTACCATGGCTCCGAAGTAAGGGTGATCGCCCAGATACTCCTCCAGGGTATCAAAACCAAGCACCACATCTCCCGGTTCATTCTTTTTATCAGGAATCCTCAGGGCTGTGATAATCGCCCCATAGGTGATAATATCCACCTCCATCCCCTTGTGGTTCTTTAAGGTATATTTGAATACTTCCCTTCCTTCTGGCGTTGAGCCAAAGAGCTGTTTTTCTATGTTCATAGCGATGTATTGTTTGGATTAAAGATAAAAAGATTCCATCAGTTAAGCAGAGCCCCAGGGGTGTTTTAGATTGTTTATAAATGGTGGAAAAAACCCTTTTTTCCTGGGAGTGCCTTTAAATAAGATTGTAACTTTAATAGTATCTTTTATCAAAACAAAAGTGAAAATCTACGGGGAGAAGCAATGAATCGATCACTGGCCGTTGCATTATTAATGTTTATTGCTCTGTCTTTCCTCTCTGCACAAGCTAGCTTGTTCAACAGGGGGGACAAGTTACTTGGTTTGGGTGTTGGTCTGGGAAGCACCCTATATGCCAGTGGAACAGGCTACTCCACAGCGGTTCCTCCCATCTCCATTTCCTATGAGCAGGCAGTGGCCGATCGCATTTTCAAAAAAGGGGTTTTGGGTGTTGGTGGCTACGTGGGCTACTCATTATTTAAATCGAGGTTTAACATTGACCAGGTAACATTTGGATGGAACTATCATAACTTCATAGTTGGGGCAGGAGGTGTAATCCACTACCCCTTTGTTAAGAACCTGGACACCTTTATCGGTGCCATGATCGGTTACAACATTGCTTCAGCCAGTGAATATGGCGACCCGGGAATCTATACACCGGTATCCACAGGAGGACTTGTCCTTTCCGGGTATGTGGGTGCCAGATATTATTTCAATGAATATCTTGCAGGCTTCGCCCAATTAGGTTACGGGGTTGCCTATCTTACGCTTGGGGTTAGCACTAGACTCTAAACTACAAACTCCAAACTACTCCCTGAGGCTGCCCCTGAAAAGGCAGCCTCTTTCTTTCGTCGCCTTTGTTATGAACCCAGTTCCCTGGCAGTACGGTCCTCCCGTGCAGGGGCCGGAGTCATTTTGGGAGGAGCTGTTTCAAGAAGTTTTAAAAGCTCTTCCACTACCCGCTCGACCTGGGGATCGCGGCCCTGGATCAGGATGTTGGGATCATCCCACACCTCAATGTCGGGGCTCACTCCTTCGCCCTCCCAGAACCAGTGGCCATCATTATCATAGAGCCTGGCACCGGGAACCGTGATTCCTCCCCCGTCGATCAGCTGGTGACCCGTAGCCGGTCCTACCAGGATTCCCAGGGTACGTTCACCCACAATGGGGCCCGCTTTCAGCTCCTGGAAAGCCCAGGGCAATCCGTCCCCTCCCGATCCGGCCCAGCCATTGATCAACATGCCCATGGGACCGTTATTGGTCTTCGTGGGTTGAGTGTGATCCTTGCCATGACGCCAGTGCAGGTTGTATACCACAGGACGGAGAAGCAGTTCCAGGAAACGATCGGCCAGCTGTCCCCCTCCGTTGAATCTTTCATCGATGATAAATCCGTCCTTATCCAGTTGACCGTAAAACATCCTGACCAGCTCCTGCTGTCCCTGGCCTGAAGTATTGGACATATAGATATATCCCAGTCTGCCCTTCGAAAGCTTGTCCACTATGAGCCGGTTATTTTCAATCCACTCCAGGTATCTCAGATTGGTCTCTTCCCCCTGGCTTAGACATTTGACTACCACCTGCTCTGCCTCCGCTATGTTACCCGTAGTGCTGGTGGACAGGGAAACAGTTTTACCTGACAGACCTTCAAAGGCTGCATAGGGATCCTTAGATGCGTCCAGAGGAATCCCGTTCACGGCATGGATGTAGTCCCCCACCTTCACCTTCACCCCGGGTTTATCAAAGGGGGAACGCACCTGGGTATCCCACTCGGCAGGTTTGATAATTCTGCGAATGCGGAATGCATCTCCATTTAGCTCCCAGTCGATGCCCAGAAAACCTGTTTGCACCCTCTTCACCTCATCGGGTCCCTGTCCAAAGGTATAGGTGTGCCCTGCACTGAGTTCCGCCGCCAGGTTGGAGGCCACAAAAGTCACGTCCCACCGTGAGCGCGCATCCTCAATAAGCGCTCCGTACTGCAGCTTCAGAGCTTCCCAGTCCACCCCATGCATCTGAGGATCGTAAAAGAAATCCCTGTAGCGCCGCCAGCTGTCCTGGAAGATCTGACGCCACTCCTCCCTGGGAACCAGGTCCATGGCCAGATCCCCTGTGGGAATGGCTTCGTCCAGCTTCTGATTCTCCGCCGCTTTGATGATCCCGTACTTGCCATTGCTGCTTACCAGGATCAAAGTTCCATCGGCTGTTAGTTTGGCCTGGCCCACATCGGAAAGAATGCTCTTCTCTTCCCGCTCTTTCAGATCGTAATAGTGAAGGGTGGCCGACCTGGACCCGGAACCTGTGTTAGGTGACTTACGGTAGACCAGCTTTCCCTCGAAAGAAGCCAGCCAGCCTATGTTTCCAGCCTTGGGAGGCAGGATCTCGAGTCGTGCTTCCATTCCATCCAGGTCAATCTTTACAGCAACCACATCGGGCTTGGCTTCCTCCTTGTCTTCTCCTTCATTCTCTTTTCCCTTCTTCTTTTCCTTCTTGGCTTCCTTCTTGTCTTCTTCCTTTTTCTCCTCCTTTGCCTCTTCTGCTTTTAGTGCATCATTCTTAGGGCCTAGCAGGGATTCCACTTCGCCATTAAGCGCCAGGGACACAATATTTGTAGCGTTGGGATAGATCCATGTTCCGTCGTTCATGTCCGAATAAGCAGCATTCATTCCCCGGTCACTTAAATAAAAGAGATATTTCCCGTCAATGCTGAACACTGGTGCAGCATCCTGAAAAAATCCGCTGCTCACCTGGGTGGTCTTTTTTCCCTCCAGGTCGTACAGAAAAATGGCCGAATGGCTGTTGTCCAGTCCCTCGGTAAAAGCAATCCATTTTGAATCGGGCGACCAGGCAATGGAATAGCCGTACCTGCTTCCATGACCCAGATTCCAGCGGTAGTTTCCAGCCACAGTTATTAGTTTGCTTTCCACATCCAGCACCTGGATATCGTTGGTTTCATCCACAAATGCAATCTTCTTGCTATCGGGAGACCAGAAAAGCTGATACCCGAAACCTTTGCCTCTTTGAGTAAGCTGCACCGCCTCCTTCTTCATTTCCGGATCCTGCAGGTAAAGCTCATATTCTCCTGAGCGATCGCTCCAGAAAGCAATGTGCTTTCCATCGGGCGACCAGGCTGGCATCATGTCAAAAGCCCCACTGGAACGAGTCAGGTTCAGAGTATATCCTTCCTTCACCGGTACATTGAATAATTCGCCCCGTGCTTCAAATACGATTCGCTTTCCTTCGGGTGAGGCCGACATATTACGGATGCCTTTGCTCACATCCACACTTCGGGGCATCTCCAGGGATAGATCACTGACCACCTGGACATCCACAGGCTCATAGGCCTTTGTAGCAGCATCCATCAGGTAAAGTGTTCCGCCGGCTTCAAATACCAGTTCATTCTGGCTGGCCGAAAGAGAAGAGATATCGAAATCTTTCATGAAGGTCACCTGAGTGGCTTTTTTCTCCCCGCTGTCATACTCCCACACATTGAGTCGCATCTTCTCTCCCCGGTCGGAAAGAAAGAAAAGCTTCTCTCCTACCCAGGCCGGTTTTCCTTCTATGGCAAGGCTGGTGGTGATATTTGTGGCTTGCTTGCTGGTAAAATCATGAATCAATATATCGGAGCTAAGCCCTCCGCGATAACGCTTAAAAGGATAATTCTCTGTAATCCTGGTGATATAGGCCAGTTTGTTTCCATCGGGCGAATAGCTCCCCAATTCACCATAGGGGATGGGGAGCTTTTCAGGCATTCCCCCTTCCTTACTCACCAGGTAGAACTGGGAATAGGACTGACGGCCACTCTCGCGCTTAGAGGCAATTAGCAATTGTTCCCCATCAGGGTACCAGTCCACCAACCTGTCGTCGAAAGAATTGTAAGTAACCCGCACAGGCACTCCGCCTGTAACAGGCAAGACATACACATCCACATTTCCATTGTAAGAGGCCGAATAGGCAAGGAACTTGCCATCAGGGGAAAATTTGGGCCAGGACTCCTCCCCGGGGGAATGGGTGAGCTGAATGGCGGTACCCCCGGTCTTGGGCATGATCCAGATATCTCCTCCGTATACAAAGGTGATTTGCTGGTCCGACACATCAGAATATCGCATCAATTTTGCACTGATCTGACCGAATGACAGCTGTGCAGCTACTATAAGTGCAAGAAATACAAGGACTTTTTTCATGATATGGATAGTGGATAATGGATAATGGTTAGTTGATTACCGGCTGTTTGGATTGGCCCTCGATCCAGGGGGCACCCGCCTCCCTGAGCTCAGCCTGCAGTTTCGGGATCACATCGTCGGTAAGCCTTTCCAAATAGGCCTTGATCGGTTCCAATTCCTGCATGCCCATCTCCAGACTTTGACGATGCATACCAGTGGGCCCGTAAAGAGAGCCAAGTCCCCTGCTGGCTGTATAATATCTGCCCCGGGGCGTGGGTGCCTGTTTCTCTCCCACCTCGTTTTTGGAAGGATGCCCATTTGCCCTTAGATCCAGTTTTCGAAAAAGGACATCCAACTCGTAAATCCGTTGCAGCAGCTCAGGGGTATCTCTGTCAAGACTGAGACAGGCCTGCTTCATGGCCGCCACCTTTTTGGAAGAATTTTGTAGCTCCTGGTTCACCTTCCCAAGCTCCTGGCCGAAGGCCTCCAGTTCCAGTCTGAACTGGTCAATCTCAGCGAAGGAAGCTGGTTCCAGTGATCCTTTTTGAAGTTGTTTCACCTCAAAGACCTGGGGCTCTGACAATGAGCTAACTGTCCCCATCTGAACTGCCTGTAGGGTGACCTCATATTCTCCGGGCATAGCCATGTAACCGGAACGTGGTGCCGGACTATCCTTGGGCTGCTCAAGGCTGATGTTATTTTTGGAGGCATGATTCAGGTCCCAGCTTACCCTGTGAATTCCCTTGGTGGCCGGCGCCTTCACATGATTTACGATTTTCCCCTCCGGGTCATTGATGGTAAAGAGCAGATAGGGAGCATCCTCGGCCATTTCCGCATCCAGCTTTTCCCATCCGGGGAAGGGAACTGAGGCCCCTGCTGCCAGCATTTTTTCGCTGGCCGATCTCTGGGCTTTCAGTGACTTCAAATCCTCCTTCAAGTAGTAGGTAAATACAGCTCCGAAAGGTGGATTCTTGGCCCGGTAATCCGACGCTCCCTGGCTACCTGCTACAGACCTGGGCTGGTAAAGCCAGGGATCCTTTACCGGGAAGAACAGCGCTGCTTGTTCCAGGCTCTGGGGACTCAGATCCCTCAGGGGACTAAGGTCATCCAGTATGAAGAAACCTCTCCCAAAGGAAGCTGCCACCAGGTCATTTTCCCTTCGTTGTATGGTAATATCGCGAAAGGAAATGGTGGGTACACCGCCCTTTAGCTGCACCCACTTAGAACCTCCATCCACTGTAAAGTAGATGCCGAATTCGGTGGCCGCAAAAAGCAGATTCTTTTTCACATGGTCCTGCACCAGTCTCCATACCAGGGTCCGGTCCGGAATGTTGCCTGCGATGGATTTCCAGCTCTTGCCTGCATCCGTACTTTTGATCAAATAGGGTTTAAAATCACCATACTTATGGTTGTCCAGAGCTGCATATACTGTTCCGGCATCGAATAGATCGGCTCTCAGGTCATTTACAAAAGCAGTGCCTGGAATTCCTTTGATCGAAGCCAACTCCACTTTTCGCCAGTTTTCCCCGCCGTCCTCGCTTATCTGTATGATGCCATCATCTGTCCCGGCATATATCAGGCCCTGCTGGACAGTCGATTCCGCCAGGGAAGTGATGGTATTATAGGTCGACATGGCATTTAAATCCCATGCATTGTCCCAGCTCTGCACCTTGCCCATGATAGGCAGCTCCATCCTTTCCTGCATCCTGGTCAGGTCGCCCGAAATGGCTGTCCAGCTGTCTCCACGGTTCTCGGATCTCCATACCCTGTAAGATCCAGTATATATCCTGGCCGGATTGTGAGGACTTACCAGGATGGGAGTATCCCAGTTAAAGCGTTCAAAAGGATCTCCGCTTCCGGCCTGGGGCTGGATATAGACCACCTCCCCGGTGGTGCGGTCGGTACGGTACATGACTCCCTGTTGGGATTCGGCATAGACTATGTCGGGATTGCCGGGTTCAGTGGCAGGCTGGTGTCCATCTGCCCCCAGGATGAAATACCAGTCAGCATTCCTGATTCCGGACTGAAAAACGGTCCTGGAGGGACCTCCGTGGGAACCATTGTCCTGGGTTCCTCCATAGATATTGTAAAAGGGTTCCGAATCATCCACTGCCACCTTGTAATACTGGGTCACAGGCAGATTGGCTACGAAGCGCCAGGTTTCGGCAAGGTCAAAGCTTTCATATATACCGGCGTCAGTGCCTACCAGAAGGTAATCAGGATCATCTGCAAGGAAGTTTATGGAGTGATTATCGGAGTGTTTGTTCTGCTCCTTCAGCCGCCGAAAGGTAAGCCCATGATCGTCTGAAACCTGTATCCGTACATCCATCAGGTACAGCCTTCCTTCCTGGTGCGGAGAAGCATAAAGCTCCTGGTAATAATGAGGACCAGTGGCTCCCGACACTGTCTCGGATTGTTTCTTCCAGCTCATGCCCCGGTTGTGGGATACAAATACACCTCCTTTTGAACGATCCAGCTCAATGGCCGCATAGATCACATCGCTATCGAAGGGTGAAATGGCCAGGCCGATTTTGCCCAGATTGGATCCCGGAATGCCTGAAGTCATCTTATCCCAGGTCCTGCCCCCGTCTGTGCTTCTGTGAATCCCTGAACCGGGTCCTCCACCCATGTAAGCAGCCACATTGCGGTGTCGTTGCCAGGTGGCGGCATAAAGCCAGTCGGGGTTCTCAGGGTCCATCACCAGATCGGTGACCCCGGTCCACTGGTTGTCTCCCAGCACCTGGTTCCAGGTTAAGCCACCGTCGATGGTAAGGTAGAGGCCTCTTTCGCCTCCCTGCTTCCACAGGGGACCCTGTACAGCCGCAAAAACCACATTGGAATTATCGGGATGTACTATAATCTTAGAAATATGTTCCGATTGTTTCAGGCCCATGTTGGTCCATGTCTTTCCATCGTCCAGGCTGCGGTAAATTCCATCGCCAAATCCCACGTGCCTTCCACCTACATTCTCACCGGTTCCCACCCAGACGGTATGCGGATTACCGGGATCGATAGTTACGCAACCTATGGAATAGGAAGCCTGCTTGTCAAATACAGGGGTCCAGGTAACTCCCGAGTTCACTGTTTTCCAGACACCACCGGACCCGACGGCCACAAACCAGACACTTTTATCTTCAGGATGTATGGCTATGTCTGCAATGCGTCCCGAGGTAAAGGCCGGACCGATGTTTCGAAATTCCAGACCTGTAAAGGTTGATTCAGAGAAAAGATCCTCTGATTTTTGGGCAAACAAGGTGGCGGATATGGCCAGTAATAAAATCGATAGATATTTCATAGGATTAAAATTGGTGAATGTTTAATAAACAGACTAAGATACAAATTCGGGCTGTTTTATGTATTTTCAGGCTCACGAATTCACTAATCATTTTAGCTAAGGAAAGATCAACATGATCCACGAACTCGTAGTTGCATGCATGCTGGGTCTCATCGGGGGTATGATCCCCGGACCTGTGATCACCGCAGTGTTTACCGAGGTGCTGCAATCGGGATACTTCAAAAGCCTGAGAATTATACTGATCGCTCTGGTCACCGAATCCATCGTAGCAGTGATCAGCCTGGTGATTCTCGCCTCTCTTGGATTTAACGAAGCTTTCTTCCGGGGCCTCTCCCTGGCCGGAGCCGCCATACTGATCTGGATCTCGCTGTCCATCTGGAAGGTAAAATCCCTGGATACGGGAGAGAAGGTGCACTTTGGCTTTTGGAAAATCATCCTGATGATCCTCTCCAACGGGGTGTTATGGACCTATTGGATCACCATCTGCATTCCAAAAGCTATCCTCCTGGGTGGTCAGATCCATCTGGGCGAGTACCTTTTCATGGCAATGGTGCAGCTTGGCTGGCTCATCTCTACCATGGTGGTGGCCTACCTCTTTTCAAGATTCAGGAAGGCTCTTTCCAGACCCAGGGTGATCCCGGTCTTGTTTAAGATTTTTGCTCTGGCCTTTGCATATTTTGCTGCCGACATGATCTTCAAATCCATTCGATATTTTGCACAGTAGACCCAGGTAATTTGCGAAAGATGCACATCCCTCTACTGAGCGCTGCTCAGATTTAATTTCTAACTTTATTCCTATGCTGGACCCAAAAGACTTTAAAAAACACTCCGACCCGGTGGTCTCCTGGATCGACCACTACCTGAACCATATCACCGAATTCCCTGTCAAATCAAAGGTGACACCAGGGGAAATATATGAGGCCCTTCCCAGGTCGGCTCCCCTCCTTCCCGAATCCATGGAAAAGATCATGGAGGATCTGGACAATACTATTCTGCCCGGAATTACCCACTGGCAGCACCCAGGTTTCCATGCCTATTTTCCAGCCAACTCTTCGGTCGAATCTGTATTGGCGGAGTGTATTACCTCGGCCATTGGGGCCCAGTGCATGATCTGGGACACTTCTCCAGCAGCTGCGGAGCTGGAGCAGCGGATGATGGAGTGGCTGCGCGATGCAATGGGCATTCCCAAAACTTTCGAAGGGGTGATCCAGGATAGTGCCTCCTCTGCTTCCCTGGTGGCCCTGATCACAGCCAGGGAGGTAGCCACCGGGTTCCGTTCCAACGAAGAGGGAGTACCCAATACCCTCAGAATCTATTGTTCGACCGAAACCCATTCTTCCATAGAAAAGGCTGTAGCTGTTTGCGGTATTGGCAGGCGTAATCTGGTAAAGATTGGGACAAAATCCCAATTACAGATGGATCCGGCCCAGCTAAAGAAGGCGATTGTTAAGGACCTGGAACAGGGACTATTACCCTGTGCAGTAGTGGCTACCCTGGGAAGCACTGGAACCCTGGCAACGGACCCCCTGAAAGAGATAGCGGCGCTATGTAAAAAACATGGGATCTGGCTGCATGTGGATGCAGCCTATGCAGGAACCGCCCTCCTGCTTCCCGAATACAGATGGATGATTGAAGGGATCGAAGAGGTGGACAGTTTTGTATTCAATCCTCACAAATGGATGTTCACCAATTTTGATTGTTCGGTCTATTTCGTGAAAGATGCTCCGCTGCTGATTAAGACCTTTGAGGTCCTCCCTGAATACCTGAAGACCTCTTCCAGGGGCAGGGTAAATGATTACCGCGACTGGGCTGTCCCGCTGGGAAGAAGATTCCGGGCTCTGAAACTTTGGTTCGTGATCCGGAGTTACGGGCTGGACGGTATCCGGGAAAAGCTGCGGGAGCATATCAGGCTCAGCCAGTTCTTTTGTGAAGCACTGGCTTCTGTGGACGAATTGCACATGCCGGTGAAGCCCTTCCTGAATTTTTCCTGTTTCCGGCTTCAACCCGATGGGATTACAGATCCCGAAATAGTAAATCCCCTGAATGAGGCTTTCCTGGAGGAAATCATGCGTTCAGGAGATTTGTTTCTGACCCACACCAAAGTAGACAGTCTCTACACCATCCGAATGGTCATAGGTCAAACCTATGTGAATCAGGAACATGTGGAGCTGGCCCTGAAGCGGATCAAAGAGGCTGCCCTTTTAATTCTTAAGAAATTCAGGCAGAATGGCTAGACTTTTACTTAGAATGATGCGCGGATTTCTAAGCTTCTTTTTGTTTCTTGCCATAGCAAGCCATTGTCTGGGACAGTCAGGTTTTAAAGAGTCCCAGCTATCCTATCCCCGTGTAAGGGAAGCCTATCGGGACAAAGGGGAAAGCATGGATCATATGCTGATTGGCCGCGACCTTGATTCCACAAAACTGGAACTCTACCTGGTGGCCTACAAGCAGGAAAAACTCCTGGAGGTCTGGGCGAAATCCAGCAATGAAGAGGGCTTTAAAAACTTGCATACCTATAAGGTTTGCCAGACTTCAGGAGTACTTGGACCCAAACGAAAGCAGGGAGACCTGCAGATCCCGGAAGGCTTTTACCACATTCAGGCCTACAATCCCTGGAGCAGCTTTCACCTGTCCATGTGCATCAACTACCCCAATCCCTCGGACCGCATCCTGGGTGTACAGGGGAACCTGGGCGGGGACATATGCATACACGGATCCTGCGTAACCATTGGCTGCCTGCCTCTGACCGATGAAGTGATAAAAGAGCTCTATATTCTCTGTGTGGAAGCTAAAAACAGTGGCCAGGAGCAAATTCCCATCACCATTTATCCTGCGCGTATGAACCAGGAGAACTACAGGCAGCTGACTGAAAGATACAGAGATGATGAGGACCGCCTGAATCTCTGGAGGGAGTTACTAACTGCCTACACCCTGTTTCAATCCAGTCGCCAGCTCCCCGAGATTACATTTCTGGCCAATGGCCGGCATTCCGTCCGATAGATGTTGTATTTTTAACCAGGGATGCAAGGAATTCATGAGTAAAGGTTTGAACCAAATACCGAAAAAAATGCTGGCTGCCAGGCAAAATGAACCCGGCGGCCCATTGAGTATTGAGGAGGTGGATGTCCCCCTTCCAAAAAAGGGAGAGGTACTCATTAAGATGGACTCCTCCCCCATCAATCCTTCTGACCTGGCCTTGCTTGCCGGTGGCTATCTGGAAAGAAACTACCCCTTTACACCGGGATTGGAAGGAAGTGGCACCGTAGTTCGATCTGGTGGTGGAATCCTGGCTCAACTCAGGAAGGGAAAGAAGGTCGCATGTTCTCCCAATTCGGGGGCAGATGGTACCTGGGCAGAATATATGGTCACTTCAGCCATGCACTGTGCACCCCTCCCCCGGAATATTTCCCTGGAACAGGGATCGATGATGCTGATCAATCCCATGACTGTCATGGCTTTTATTCTTATGGCCAGGGAAGGGAAACACAAGGCCATGCTTAACAATGCCGCAGCCTCTTCCCTGGGAAAAATGCTGATCCGGATGTGTCGCCTAAAGAGAATCCCCCTGATCAACATTGTCAGGAAAAGGGAGCAGATCGAAGAGCTGAAGCAAATGGGTGCCACTTATGTTCTGAACAGCAGCAGCAAGACCTTTGAGTCTGATCTGAAACAACTTGCCGGACAACTGGAAGCCACTCTTTTTCTGGATGCAGTCACCGGCACTCAGACATCCCTATTGCTCAGGGCTGCACCTGCTGGAACCACACTGGTGGCCTATGCCAGGCTGTCCGGGGAAGCCATCACAGCTGATGCTGGAGAACTGATAAGGGAGAATAAGGAGATCCTGGGATTCCAGCTGGGGAACTGGCTGCAAAAGAAAAGCCTGCTGTTTAAACTCAAATTTATTTCCCGGGTGAAGCGTTACCTGGGCAAGGAACTCACATCCCAAATCCGCCTTATCACTCCGCTGTCAAAGGTGGAAGAGGCATTGGTAGATTACCGTCAGAATATGTCCTCTGGAAAAATCATTTTAAAACCATAGTACCATGAGAAAAGTATGGATATTCAGCCTTCTGTTTGTCCTGGCCGGGCTTGGAATTTTTGCTTCCTGCCGCCAGGTACAGGCCAAGGAGGATAAGGGCTCATCTTCAGCCTTCAACTGGAACAGTGCCAATGTGTACTTCATGCTAACCGACCGTTTCTTCAACGGCGATCCCGGAAATGATGTGAATTTCGACCGGACAAAGGAAACCGCTCTTCTCCGGGGTTTTGAAGGGGGTGATTTGAAAGGGGTGATTCAGAAAATCGAGGAGGGTTACTTCGACCTACTGGGCATTAACGCCATATGGACCACTCCCTGGTTTGAGCAAATTCACGGAGGGACCGATGAAGGAACCGGAGTTACCTATGGCTTCCATGGTTACTGGATCAGCGACTGGACCAGCATGGATCCCAATGTGGGAACCGAAGCAGACCTGCTGAAGTTTGTGGAGACCGCCCATAAACACGGAATCCGTGTGGTAATGGATGTGATTATCAACCACACCGGACCTGTAACTGATATAGACCCGGTCTGGCCCGAAGAGTGGGTCAGGACAAGCCCTCAGTGTACCTACCAGGATTATGAAAGCACTGTAACCTGTACCCTGGTGAAGAATCTTCCCGATATTCGCACTGAATCGGATCAAGCCGTTGATCTTCCTCCGCAACTCTTGCAAAAATGGGAAGAGGAAGGAAGGCTGGAACAGGAGCTTTCGGAATTGGATGCCTTTTTTGAGCGCACTGGATATCCCAGGGCCCCCAGGTATTACCTCATTAAGTGGCTCACCGATTATGTCCGGAAATACGGCATTGACGGATACAGACTTGATACTGCTAAACATATTGAAGAAAGTATTTGGGGTGAACTGGGTAAAGAGGCGGAGCTAGCCTTTACCGAATGGAAGAAGGCTAATCCCGATAAGGTACTCGACGAGCAGGATTTCTTTATGGTGGGAGAAGTCTATGGATACGGGATCTCAGGCGGCAGGGACTTTAGTTTCGGCGACCGGGAGGTGGACTTCTTTGATCACGGCATCCATTCCATGATCAACTTTGAGTTTAAGGTCAGTGCAAAAATGTCCTACGAAAAACTGTTCTCCTCCTATTCTGACATGCTTCACAACGAGTTGCAGGGAGTAGGTATCATGAATTATATTAGTTCTCACGACGATGGAGGTCCCTTCGACAAGGAACGGGAAAAGGTCCTGGAAGCAGGCACCAAACTGCTGCTTTGTCCGGGTGCCTCCCAGGTATATTATGGAGATGAAAGCAGCCGCAAACTGAATATTCCCGGAACCCATGGAGATGCCACCCTCAGAAGCAAGATGAACTGGGAAGAGATTGCCTCCAATGAAGTAAGGAACGATGTGGCTGTGGGGACCGTCCTGGAACATTACCAGAAACTGGGCCAATTCCGCCGTGACCACCCGTCCGTGGGAGCAGGTGTTCACCAGATGATCTCAAAGAATCCCTATTTCTTTTCAAGGAAAGACGGAAGCGGCGATCGCATTGTAGCGGGACTGGATTTGAAGCCCGGGAAACATAGCATCGATGTGAAAGGTGTATTCGAAGACGGTAGCAAACTGCTTGATTACTATTCTGGCACCGGTATCATGGTGAAAAATGGGAAGGCAGAACTGGAGACTGAATATGAGTTGGTATTGCTAGGAATGGAATAACTTCCCCAATGATAAGCTATACTCTGGACCCCGATCAGATCACTTTGGATCGCTTCCTGCAAATGATACGGGACCGAAAGATGCTGCCCAGCCGCGTTGAACTCCACCAGGAGATGGACAGCCGCTTTGCCATTCTCCTGAAATCGGGCCTTTCCAGCCTGGGAGACCTGCTTCGAAGCCTGGGATCCTCCTCCAAACTGCAGTATTTCTCTGCCAGAACGGGTTTAAACAAGGATTACCTGGTTCTGTTAAAACGGGAAGCAGGAAGCTACCTGGCCAGGCCCTTTCTCCTCTCCGCTTTCCCGGGAATCCCCTTTGAATATACCGAGATCCTGAAATCCAAGAGGCTTGTAAGTACCAGAGACTTTTTTGAAACAGTACAAAGCGGTGAGCAAGAGGCTAAAGTATCCAGGGAAACAGGGATCCCTGTGGCCCGACTGAAAGAGCTGCATGCCCTGTGCGATCTAAGCAGGATCACCGGGGTGGGTGGTGTTTTTGCCCGGGTAGTTTATGAGGCCGGGATTCGATCGAGCCCTGAATTTGCCCGGACGGAGGCAGCCATACATTACAAGCTATATTTGGCTGTTATAGAAAAGTATGGCTACGCGGCTGGCCATTTTTCGGAAGAGGATATCCGCTATTGCATTGAATACGCCAAAGTAGTGACGGAAGCCGATTCTAAAATTGAGGAACAAGATTGAGAAGTCTGACCCTTATCTGCCTTTTATTGCTGTTGTCAGGGGGATTGCAGGGGATTCATCCGCCTGGAAGTGATACCATTGTCTACCTGTTTCCGGGACAGGGATCCGATGCCAGATTGTTCAAGC